>Ga0070741_10017963_pt1 | contig 11534 bp, 11 predicted proteins | sample Coa_R1_4_FD_66440 | JGI IMG/M metagenome (GOLD analysis project Ga0070741, IMG submission 66440) | Surface soil microbial communities from Centralia Pennsylvania, which are recovering from an underground coalmine fire - Coalmine... | ecosystem: Environmental > Terrestrial > Soil > Unclassified ...
ACGAGGTCGAACGGACCGGTGTCGGTCGGTTCGCTGAACGCGACGTCCTCGCGCGCCACGAGCGCCACGTCGCCGAGCCGGGCCAGCGCGTCCGCGGTGACGTGCGGGCCGAACCATCCCTCCTCGACCACCTGCTCGCGCGTGCGGACCCATCCCTGCGCGCCGTGCGCCGCCTCGCACGCGTCGACGAGCAACGACGCGTGACCGGGACGGGCGTGGAGCCACCGGAACCGGCCCTCGCCCGACTGCAACGAGACGTGCGCGGCGACCTCGGACGCCAGCGGCACGACCCGCTCACCGACGTCGACCTGCCCGTGGTCGGACACGACCACCACCGCCGTGCCGGGACGCACCGCGTTCAACACGTCGTCCACGAGACGATCGGCGGCGGCGAGTTCGGCGTCGAAGTGCTCGCCGAGCCCGTACTCGTGGCTCACCTTGTCGACGCCGTCGTAGTACGCGTACACGAACGGCTCGCCCGCGCGCGACAGGCGCGCCACCTCGGTGACGAGCGAGCTCGGCATGCGGTACCCCGTGAAGCGCACGGTGTCGAGATGGGCGAGCGTGAACCCGGTGCGGGCGAACTCCGCCTTCGTGACGACCGGGGGACGGTGCCCGAGGAACGGCACGTTCGGCTGCACCTTCTGCGGCGGGATCGTGTGACGGGCGTCGCCCGACGCCGTCGACCACCGCAGCACGTTGAGCACCTCACCGTGCACGTGGATGCGGTACCCGATGACGCCGTGCTCGCCGGGTGTCATCCCCGTGGCGAGCGAGGTGAGCGCGGTGGCCGTGGTCGTCGGGAGGACGGAGTGGATCGGGCCGCCCTGCATCGCCGACAACGTCGGTGCGAGGTGGCGGCGGGCGTCGAGCTGCTCCCAGCCGAGGCCGTCGAGCAGCAGGAGCACGATGCGATCGGCTTCGGCTGCAGCGGCCGGCATCCAGCGGCGGGCGTCGTCACCGCGATCGAGCAACGCGGGCACGACGTTGCTGATGCACGCCCCGCCGTAGTCGGGCACCATCGGTGCCGGTTGGTCCTCGCCCACGAACGTCCTTTCCTGCGCGGTCGTCACCCTATCGGCAGCCACGACCGGGATCAGTAGTGATGCGGGTCACGCCGCCACCCGAATCTCTATCGTTGCCCCCGTGAAGGTCTCGACCCGTGGCGACTACGCGTGCCGTGCGCTCGTGTCGCTGGCGTTGCACGGCGACGTCGACGGTCCGACCTCGGTGCGCGACATCGCGGAGCGCACCGGGCTCCCGCAGCCGTACCTCGAACAGATCCTCCTCGCGCTGAAGGGCGCCGGGATCGTCCGTTCGAAGCGCGGCGTCGGCGGTGGCTACGTACTCGCCCGCGAGCCCGACTCGATCACGCTCGGCGACATCGTCAGCGCCGTCGAGGGGCCGATCGTGCTCGGCGACTTCGGCGCGCCGCACCAGAACGGCGCCTGCGACCACGAGGGCCAGTGCGTGTTGCTCGCCGTGTGGGCAGGCGTGAGCGAGCAGATGCGCCACCTGCTCGACGCGCTCACGCTCTCCGACGTCGTCGCCATGGCGCGCGGCGAGCGACCGTGGCCCGAGACGACGTGACGACCGGACACGCCTGACGACCGACGTCGCGCCGCGTCAGGAGAACCGGCGCAGCACCGACGAGAGGTCGTCGGGCAGTGGCGAGTCGAGCTCGACGCGCTCGCCGGTCACCGGGTGGTCGAAGCCGAGATGGGCGGCGTGGAGGAAGAAGCGGTGCAGGCCGGGCACCGCCGTGCGCCGCCCGCCGTACCGGTCGTCACCGACGACGGGATGGCCGATGGCGGCGAGGTGCACGCGGATCTGGTGCGTCCGGCCGGTGTCGAGCGTGCACGCGACCAACGCGGCCGCCGCCGGCGTGGCGAACTGCTCGAGCACCTCGTACGACGTGCGCGCGGCGCGACCGCGTGCGGAGACGGCCATGCGCGTCGGCGTGCGGGCCGAGCGGCCGATCGGCGCGTCGACGACGCCCCGCGGTGTGTCGAAGTGTCCCCACACGAGCGCGAGGTAGCGGCGTGTCACGTCGCGCGCTTTCAAGGCGCGGGTCAGTGCCGTGTGGGCGCGCGCTGAACGGGCGACGACGAGCAGTCCGGACGTCTCCTTGTCGAGCCGGTGGACGATGCCCGGACGGTCTGGTTGCCCCACGCCGGCGAGCTCGGGGTACCGCGCCAGCAGGCCGTGCACCAACGTGCCGTTGGCGTTGCCGGCGCCCGGGTGCACGACGAGACCGGCGGGCTTGTCGACGACCACGACGTCGTCGTCCTCGTACACCACGGGGACGTCGACCGACGCGTCGGGGTGCGGTGCGTCGTCGTGGCGCGGCGCGGCGCGGGCGATGGTGAGCGACGCGCCCTCGGCGACGCGCGTCGCGCCGCGTGTCACGACCGCGCCGTCGACGGTCACGTGGCCCTCGGTGACGAGGGCACTGGCTTCCGCGCGCGTGCACCCGGCGAGCGTGGCGACCACCCGGTCGAGCCGCTCCCCCGCGAGCGCGCCCGGCACGTCGGCCGCGATCGCGCTCATGTCTCGCGCAGCGCCACCAGCACGAGCAGCACCCCACCCACGGACACGGCCGCGTCCGCGACGTTGAACACCGGCCACCACTGCGGGTCGATGAAGTCGATCACCCCACCACCGAGGAAGCCCCCGCCGCTACGGAAGATGCGGTCGGCGAGGTTGCCGAACGCACCGCCGAGCACGAGCCCGAGCGCGACCGCGCCGACGCGCGTGTCGACGAAGCGACCGAAGGCGATGAGCGCGACGACCACCGCGATCGCCAGCAGGGCGATGACGGCGCCCCGCCCGCCCGCGACACTGAAGGCGGCGCCGCTGTTGCGTTGCAGCTGGAGCCGGAACGTCCAGAACAGGTCGATGGTGCGGTGCGCCAGCACGCGCGTCGCCCACCACTTCGTCAGTTGATCGACGACGACGACCGCGATCGCGACGCCGGCGATGACCGTCGCGTGCGCGCGCGTTCGCGGGTGCGAGACGTTCAGCGCCGGCCGAGCCCCATGCTCTTGCACTGGACGCACAACGCCGCGTACGGAATGGCGCGCAAGCGCTCCTTCGGGATCGTCTTGCCGCACTGCTCGCACATCCCGTACGTGCCGTTCGCGATCTTGGCGAGTGCCGCGTCGATCTCCTCGACGGCGGCACGTGCCTGCGCCGACAGCGCGAGGTCGCGCTCCCGCTCGACGGCCAGCGTGTCGCCCTCACCCGACTCCTCGTCGAACTGGACGTCACCGGGCTCGCGCTCCGCCGCCAGCAGGTCGGCCTCGGCCTGGAGGGACTCGGCCTGGTGCGTGTACGTGGCCCGTTCCTCGACCAGCGCGGCGCGCTGGCCCTCGAGGAACTTGTCGAGCACGACCGGCCCCTTGCGCGCCGGAGCGGCCGCCTTCTTGGCGGGCGCTGCCTTGGGCGGCGGTGCGGCCTTCTTCACCGGCGCCGCCTTCTTCGCCGGCGCCGCCGCCTTCTTGGCCGGCGTCGCCTTCTTCGCCGGCGCCGCCGCCTTCTTGGCAGGCGCCTTCTTGGCGGGCGTCGCCTTCTTGGCCGGCGCGGCTGCCTTCTTGGCAGGCGCCTTCTTCGCCGGCGCCGCCGCCTTCTTGGCCGGTGCCGCCTTCTTCGCTGGGGCCGCCTTCTTGGCCGCCTTCGCCGGTGTGGCCTTCCGCGCCGCGCCGCGCCCCGTTGCCTTCGCCATGGTGTCCTCTCCGACCCCGATCCTCAGCCCGCTGCAACCCCCGGGCCGCCAAAAGGTGCTGGATTGTAAAGGGGACGGAGCCCGGATTCAACCTTCCGTCAACCGCGGGGTGGCCGGCGCCGGTCGCGATCGGCCGGGCCGGGGCCTTCCGCCCCGGCCGCCACGAGGTCGTCGAGGCGGTCGGCGAACCCGACGACGTCCTCGACGGCGATGCGGAAACGCTTCGTGCGGCTCTTCTCCCCGCTCACCAGCTCGACCGCCTTCGTGTCGACGCCGAACGCCTCCGCCAACAGCGCGGCGAGCGCGGCGTTGGCGCGACCGTGCTCCGGCGGCACCGCGACACGGATCTTCAGCGCGTCGCCGTGACGGCCGGTGATCTGCGTGCGTCCCGCACCCGGTTGCGCGTGCACGTTGAGCTCGACGGAGTGCTCGTCGCGCACCGTGTAGAGGGCCGTAACCATGTCGGGGGCACGGTAGTCGCCGCGTACGCTCTACCGGATGTCCGATCCGTCGACGGCGAGCACCGAGCGCTATCCCGAGGTCGAGCAACACCCCTCGTTCCCGCAGCTCGAGCGCTCGATCATCGACCGGTGGCAGGAGGACGGCACGTTTGCGGCATCGGTGGCCGGTGCCGGCGACGACGAGTTCGTCTTCTACGACGGCCCCCCGTTCGCCAACGGCCTCCCCCACTACGGCCACCTGCTCACGGGGTTCGTGAAGGACGCCGTGCCCCGCTACCGCACGATGCGCGGCCAGCGCGTGGAGCGTCGCTTCGGGTGGGACTGCCACGGGCTCCCCGTCGAGATGCAGGCGGAGCGCGAGCTGGGGTTGTCCGGGCGGGTCGCGATCGAGGAGTACGGCGTCGATCGGTTCAACGCGCACTGCCGCTCGATCGTCGGTACCACCGCGCACGTGTGGCGCGACTACGTCACCCGCCAAGCGCGGTGGGTCGACATGGACGACGACTACAAGACGATGGACCTCTCCTACATGGAGTCGGTCATGTGGGCCCAGAAGCAGCTCTACGACAAGGGCTTGCTGTACGAGGGCTACCGCGTGCTGCCGTACTGCTGGGAGTGCGAGACGCCGCTGTCGAACTTCGAGACGCGCCTCGACGACGCGTACCGCGACCGGCAGGACCCTGCCGTCACCGTGTGGTTCGAGCTCGACGACGGCCGGCGCCTCCTCGTGTGGACGACGACGCCGTGGACGCTGCCGTCGAACCTCGCCATCGCGGTCGGTCCCGACATCGACTACGCCGTGTTCGAAGAGGACGGCGTGCAGTACCTGATCGGTGACGCGCGCGCCGAGGCCTACGAGCGCGAGTTGCGCGACGCCACGCGCGTCGGCACGGTCAAGGGCGCGACGCTCGTCGGTCATCACTACACGCCGCTGTTCGACTTCTTCGCCGACGAGCCGAACGCGTTCGTGATCGTCGGCGAGGACTTCGTGACCACCGAGGACGGCACCGGCGCCGTGCACATGGCGCCCGGCTTCGGCGAGGACGACCAGCGTGCCTGTGAAGCGGCCGGCATCGCCGTCGTCATGCCGGTCGACGACCAGGGGCGCTTCACCGACGCCGTGCCGCCGTACGCGGGCCTCCAGGTGTTCGAGGCCAATCCGCAGATCGTGCGCGATCTGAAGGAGCGGGGCGTGATCGTGCGGCACGAGACGTACGTGCACAGCTACCCGCACTGCTGGCGCACGGACACGCCGCTCATCTACAAGGCGGTGTCGAGCTGGTTCGTGCGCGTCACGGCGCTGAAGGACCGCATGCTCGAGCTCAACCAACGCATCAACTGGGTGCCCGAGCACGTGCGCGACGGTTCGTTCGGCAAGTGGCTCGAAGGTGCACGCGACTGGTCGATCAGTCGCAACCGGTTCTGGGGGTCGCCCATCCCGATCTGGAAGAGCGACGACCCGAAGTACCCGCGCGTCGACGTGTACGGCAGCCTCGACGAGCTCGAGCGCGACTTCGGCGTACGTCCGGACGACCTGCACCGTCCGTTCATCGACGAGCTCGTGCGCCCCAACCCCGACGACCCCACCGGGACGTCGATGATGCGCCGCGTCCCCGACGTCCTCGACTGCTGGTTCGAGTCGGGTTCGATGCCGTTCGCGCAGGTGCACTACCCGTTCGAGAACCAGGACTGGTTCGAGTCGCACTTCCCCGGCGACTTCATCGTCGAGTACATCGGCCAGACGCGCGGGTGGTTCTACACGCTGCACGTGCTCGCCACCGCGCTCTTCGACCGTCCCGCGTTCCAGACGTGCGTCGTGCACGGCGTCCTGCTGGGTGACGACGGCCAGAAGCTCTCGAAGCGCCTCGGCAACTACCCGGATCCGATCGACGTGTTCGAGACCGTCGGGTCGGATGCCATGCGGTGGGCGTTGCTGTCGTCGGCCGCCGTGCGCGGCGGCGACATGGTGGCCGACCGCCGCCCCATGGAGGAAGCCGTCCGCCAGGTCCTCATGCCGATCTGGAACGCGTGGTACTTCCTCTCGCTGTACGCGAACGCGGCCGGCCTGCGGGGCAAGATCCGTCCCGACGCCGACGACGTGCTCGACCGCTACGCGCTCGCCAAGGGGGCCGACCTCCTGCACGAGGTCACCGTCGAGCTCGACGCGTTCGACCTGTCCGGCGCGTGCGCCGCGATCCTCGGCTTCCTCGACTCGCTCAACAACTGGTACATCCGCCGCAGCCGCGACCGCTTCTGGGCAGGTGACCGCGACGCCGTCGACACGTTGCACACTGTGCTCGCGCTGTTGTGCCGCGTTGCCGCGCCGTTGCTGCCGCTGACCACCGACGCCGTGTACCGCGATCTCACCGGTGCGCAGTCGGTGCACCTCGAACCGTGGCCGTCGTCCGACGACATCGTGCTCGACCGCGATCCCGATCTCGTCGGCGCCATGGACGCGGCGCGCGCGGTGTGTTCGGCGGCGGCGTCGATCCGCAAGGCCAACGGCATCCCCAACCGCCAACCGCTGGCGCGACTCGTCGTCGCGTCCGCGGACGCCGACCGCCTTCGTCCGTTCGAGGCGTTGATCGCGGACGAGGCCAACGTGAAGCGCGTCGAGCTCACCACCGACGTCGCGTCCGCCGGCGAGTTCGTGCTGCAACTCGTGCCCGCCGTGCTCGGTCCCCGCGCCGGAGCCGAGATGCAGTCGTTGATCAAGGCCGTGCGAGCGGGAGACTGGTCACGTGACGGCGACGTCGTCGTCGTCGCCGGCCGCCGCCTGCAGCCCGACGAGTACACGCTGCGCCTCGTGGCGCGCGACGAAGCCAACGCCGGACCGCTCGCTGATGCCGGTGGTGTCGTCGTGCTCGACACGACCATCACCCCGGAGCTGGCCGAGGAAGGCGTCGCCCGCTTCCTCGTGCGCAAGGTCAACGAGCTTCGCCGCCAAGAGGGCCTGCACGTCACCGACCGCATCCGGCTGGTGATCGACGTGCACCACCACGACGAGCTCGAGGCGCTCGTCGAGCGTCACCGCCCGTTCGTCGAGCAGGAGACGCTGGCCGTCGAAGTGGCGTTCGGACCGCTGTCGAACGGCCACCGCGTCGAGCTGCCGGACGGGCGCGCCCTGCGCGCCGGGCTCACGCTCGCCGACTGACCGAGCTCAGGACCGCTTCTTCGCCGCCTTCTTGGCGGGCGACGCCGTCTTCTTCGCGGCCGCCGTCTTCTTCGCCGGCGCCGCGGTCTTCTTCGCCGGCGGCGCACTCTTCTTCGCCGGCGGCGCACTCTTCTTCGCCGGCGCCGCGCTCTTCTTGGCGGCAGTGCTCTTCGCGGCGGTGCTCTTCGCGGCGGACTTCTTGGCCGGTGCCGCGGACTTCTTCGCGGCCGCCTTCTTCGCCGGCGCCGCGGGCGCCTTGCGCGCCGGCGCGCGCGGTGCGGGCGCGGGTGCCGCTTCGGCACGCAGACGGCGGTCGATGTTCGACAGCAGTGTGCGCCGGTTCTTGTTGGCTGCTTCGTACTCGCGGACCTGCGCCAGCTCGTCGTCGTCGAGCTCGTCGAGCAGCGAGTAGATGTCGCCGAGCGACAGGTTGTCGTAGTCCTCGATCGGGAAGACCTCGGCCCAGTCGTCGGCCCCTTCCTCCTCGCCGGCTTCGGCAGCAGCGGGCGCGGCGGCCTCGGGCGCGCCGGCAGCACGCAGACCGGCGAGCGCGTCGAGGATGGCGGGACGGGCCTGCCCGGCGCGCTCGCGCTCCTCGACGACGTCGACCTCGTCGGAGTAGAGCTGCGGCAGCAACGGGAGGATCTCGTCCTCCGTCAGCTCGTCGTAGTCGGCGATGGGGAACTCGAGATCCTCGTCCTCCCAGTCGGCCGTCGGCTCCTCCCACTCCTGATCGGCCGCCAGCCACTCACCGCCGTCGGCCACCGGTTGCACGGCGGTGGCGTCCGCGGCAACGGGCGCGACCGGTGGCGGGGTGGTGGCCACGGGCGCCGCGGTCGGTGCGGGCATCGTCGCGGTCGCGACCGGCGCGGTCGCAGCCGCGGGCGCGCCGGCGGTGGCGTACTGCGGTTCGCCGTCGGGGGCGATCGGTGCCGGCGCGGACGCCGGCGCGACCTTCGGCTTCGACACGCGCACGGCGACGAAAAGGATGATCGCGGCGGCCGCGCTGAGCGCGATCGACAGGTAGATGAGGGTGAGCCCGTCGCCGACCAGGAGCCCCAACACGAGCAGGACGGTGGCGATCAGTACGAGACCGAAGCTCAACAGGACGAGCAAGAGTTCACCTTCTTCAGACCGGCGGGCGGAGGTCCGGCGGGCATCCTAGGTGGACGGCGGCGCGCGACCGGACGACAGGTAGTTGGAGGTCGCGTCGCGGATCTCCTGCCGTGCGAGAACGGCTCAGCGGCGGCGACCGAAGCGGGGGCGGGCCCGGCGCTCGTCGGGCTCCATCGTCGCCGCGCTCGTGTCGTCGAGCATCGCCTTGCGCAGCTCGCTGAGATAGGCGTCGTCGCCCGTGTCGACCGAGACCGCCGCCGTCGGCTCGTCGATCATCTGCTGGCGCACGAAACGCGACCACGCGTCGGTGTCGTCGTCCTCGGTGGCGACCGCGGTGCGGATGTCGCTGCCGCCCGCCTGCGGTGCATCACCCGTGTCCTCCGGCGGGGTGAAGCGCACGCCACCGGTGACGGGACGCTCGACCACGGGTGCATCGGGCACGACGGCGTCGAGATCGATGACCGCTTCCGCGGCGGGCGCGCTCGCCGGCGACTCGACCGGTGCGGGCGCGGGCTCGGGTGCGGGTTCGCGCTCCTCGGCGAGGACGTCGTCGACGATGGACGGGCGCGTCGCGGTGGTGAGATCCGGCGCGTTCATCGCCCGCAACCGCGCGGGATCGTCGAGCAGCCGTTGCAGATCGCCGATCGTGCTGCGCAAGCGCAGCCGTTGTTCGTCGAGGTGCCGCTCGAGGATGCCCTGGTCGGCCTTCAAGGCGTCGCGTGTCTCCTCCAACGCGATGATCTCGTTCACGATGCGCTGGCGCGTCTCGTCGGCGGTCTTACGCGCTTCGACCTCTGCGTCGCTGACGACGCGGCGCGCCTGTGTCTGCGCGTCGGACAGCAGCGTGCTCGCCTTCTCCTGCGCGGCACCGATCACGCGTTGCGCTTCGTCCTCGGCTTCGCGCACGGCGGCGTCGGCCGTCTTCTGCGCGAGGAGCAGCGTGCGGCGGATCGTCTCCGTCTCCTCTTCGAGATCGGGCGCCGCGGGCTGCTGCTTCAAGACCTCGCGCGCCCTCGTCTCGATCTCGGCGGCGCGCCGTTCGGCCGCCGCGGCGCGCGCCTCGGCCTCGCCGATGCGCTCCTGCAGCTGGCCGACGGCGAGCGCGATGCGCTCGAGGAAGTCGTCGACCTCGTCGGGGTCGTAGCCCCGCATCTTCTGGTGGAACTCGACCTCGTTGATCACCTGAGGGGTGACGTCCATGGGGTGCGAGCGTACTCCTGCGGGCCGGGCCGCTCGCGGACGGCGGCGGGCGCGCGGGTCAGCCGGTGCAGACGAGCGGTTGCACGATCAGCCCGATGACGAGGATGAGGATCATCGGCGAGAGGTCGAGTGCCATCGCACCCAGGCGCACCGGGGGGATGGCGCGCCGCATCGGCCCGAGGATGGGCTCGGTGAGCATGCGCAGGAAGGTGTCGATGCCCTCGAGCACGCCACCCGAGACGGGGAACCAGCTGAGCAGGATGCGACCGATGATCACGTAGATGTAGAGCTGCGTGATCGTGCAGAGGAACTCCATCGGCGCGTCGGGGGCGAGCCGGGATCAGTCGTACAGGCCGCGCTCTTGGAGCCGACGACGCTCCTCGGGCGAGACCTCCACGTTGCTCGGCGTCAACAGGTACACCTGGTGCGCGACCTTCTCCATCGTGCCGCCGAGTCCGTAGCAGAGGCCGCTGGCGAAGTCGATCAACCGTCGCGAGAGGTCACGATCGACGTTCTGGAGGTTGATGATCACGGGGACGTTGCCCTTGTACTTGTCCGCCACCTCCTGGGCCTCGTTGAAGGAGGCGGGCGACACGACGTAGGGCTTGGCCGACACGTTGGTGGGGATGGCGCGCACGACGGGCGGCCGCGTGCCGCGGTTGGGCATCACCGCGCCGATGCCCGGCGTCGGCTCGACCGGTTGGGGCTCGAGGCGGCGGACGCTGCCGACGTAGGAGACGTCGGACAGCTCGGGCTCGGGTTCCGGCTGGGGACGGCGAGGGGGCATGGGCGCGCGGGAAGGGGCACGACCGGCACGCTCCGACACCGGCTCGCGCACGGGCTCGATGTCGTCGTACTCCTCGTACTCCTCGTCAGGACCGAGACCGAGGTAGGTCATGGCCCGACGCCACATCGTCGCCATTCACGAGCCCCTTCGTTCGAACTCGAACCTAGTTTTCCACGGGCGAGGGGGCCAGACGCGGACGGGGACCGAACAGCGCGCTGCCGACACGCACGGTGGTGGCGCCCTCGGCCACCGCCACCTCGAGGTCGTCGCTCATGCCCATCGAGCGCTCGGGCAGCTCGAGGCGGTCGGCGAGCGTGCGCACGGTACGGAAGCCGGCGCGGGCGGCGTCGAGGCCGGCGTGCGGCGCCACCGCCATCAGGCCGCGCACGTCGAGGCCGAGATCACGCAAGCCGTCGACCAAGCCGCCCACGAGCGCGGGCTTGGTGCCGCCCCGCTGCGGGTCGTCGGTGAGGTTGACCTGGACGAGCACGACGGCGCCCGGGCTGCGATCGGCGATCTCCTGGCCGAGGCGCAGCCGGTCGACCGACTGCCACCACGTCACGTACGGGACGAGCTGGCGCACCTTGTTGCGCTGGAGCTGGCCGATGAAGTGCCAGCGCACGGGCGCGTGCGCACCGGCGAGCGCGTCGAGCGCGTCCGCCTTGGCCACCAGCTCCTGCGCGTAGTTCTCGCCGATGTCGCCGAGGCCGGCGGCGCGCGCCGCCTGCACGGCGTCGACGCCGTGCCCCTTCGTGACCGCCACCAGGCGGATCCGCTCCGGGTCGCCACCGGCGCCCGCGATGCGGTCGCGGACGCGCGCCAGGTTGGCTACGACATCCATGCGATCGTCGCGAAGCGCGCCGCCTCGCGGCGCGCCCGCCAGGAGAAGTAGAGGTCGGTGCACGCGGTGCACGCGCCGACGTCCTCGACGGGCACGTCACCGAGCACCGCCTGCACGCCGGCGGTGAGGTCCAGCGCGGGTGTGCCCCACGTCGTCGTGCCCCGCACGTGGTCACCCAGGCGCGCCGCCACCTCGTCGAGGTCGCGTTCGCCGAACTCGTAGCAGCCGGCGCGGATGTGGGGGCCGACGTG
>Ga0070741_10017964_pt1 | contig 11533 bp, 7 predicted proteins | sample Coa_R1_4_FD_66440 | JGI IMG/M metagenome (GOLD analysis project Ga0070741, IMG submission 66440) | Surface soil microbial communities from Centralia Pennsylvania, which are recovering from an underground coalmine fire - Coalmine... | ecosystem: Environmental > Terrestrial > Soil > Unclassified ...
GATTACCGGTTTGGAAAGCGCGAGCGGATAGGCGTACTGGTTGCGGAAATCGGGCCGCTTGTCCTTGAGCCATTCCTCCATCCCCGAAGCGCGCGGCGCGCCGGTGGCGCTTGCGCGTCCCGCTGAGATTTCCGAAAGGGCGCCCATGTCCGCGCCGGCGCAATAGGCGCGTCCAGCGCCGGTCACGATGATCGCGCCGACGTTGGGATCGCGGTCGGCATCCATCATCGCAGCCCGCGTCTCCTCGCCCATCTTCGGCGTCCATGCGTTCATCTTCTCGGGGCGATTGAAGGTAATCGTGGCGATCCGGTCGGACTTTTCGTAGATGATCTCGGCGAAATCCATTTTGTTCCTCCAGCGGCCTTTAAGAACCCGATCAAAGCATCATCGCCAATCGAATTCCAAACCATCAGGGCAGGACCGCCGGTTCGCCGCAAGCTTCCTTCCAGGCACGGCTGCTGTTAGTTAGTCCCTGATGCGCTTGAAACCCGAGGGCCGCCTGCGCCGCCACATCTCGATTTCGGCAACGGCACTCTTTGCGATCGTACTGCTCGCCGCGGGCTTCGCCGCCGCGGCGGCGCCGTCGGACGCCGCCGCCCGGGCACAACACGGGATGGTGGTGGCGGAGACGCCGGAGGCTTCCGCGGCCGGCGTCGAAATTCTCAGCAATGGCGGCAACGCCATCGACGCGGCGTGCGCCGCCGCACTCGCCACCGGCGTCACGCACGCCGCATCGTGCGGCATCGGCGGCGGCGGCTTCATGCTGATCTACTCGGCCTCCACCGGAAAGTTCTTCGCACTCGACTACCGGGAATGCGCCCCTCTCAAGGCGACGCCGGCGATGTTCATCCGCGACGGCAAGCCGGACGAGGCGCTCGCCCGCGACGGCGCGCTGGCGATAGCGGTGCCCGGAGAGATCGCGGGAATCGACGCGGCGCTCTCGCGGTTCGGCACGATGAAATTCCAGCAGGTGGCGGCACCCGCGGTTCGGCTCGCGCGCGACGGCTTCTCGCTGAGCAATCATCTGGCGCGCGAGATCGCCGCGATGAAGGGAAAGTTCGACCCTGGACTTGCGTCGGTGTTTCTAAAGCCCGACGGGTCGGTGCCCAAGGCCGGCGATTTGATCTTCGAGAAGAAACTCGCGGATACGATGGTCGCGCTCGGCGACAAGCCGGTGGAGACCTTTTACCGCGGGGCGATGGCCCAGGAGCTGTCGGAATTCATCCAGTCACGCGGCGGAATCATCACGGTCGAGGACTTCGCGTCCTATAAACCGGTATGGCGCGAGCCGCTTCATCTCCCCTACCAGGGCTACGAGGTCTACGTGATGCCGCCGCCGTCGTCAGGCGGCGTGCTGCTGGAGATGCTCGGGATGCTCGAGCCGGGTCATCTGGGCGGCCTTGGGGTGAACTCCCCGCCCTACCTGGCGCGGCTAATCGAGGTGATGCGCCAGGGATTCGTGGATCGCGCATTGTACGGAGACCCGGATTTCGTCAAGGTGCCGATCGTCGAGCTGCTGTCGCCCAGGCACATAAATGAAGCGCGCGAGCGCGCGCTGCATCCGAAACCCGGCCGCCCCGTCACGGAAGCCCGCGACCACGGAACGGCGAACCTGATCGTTGCGGATGCGGAAGGCAACGTGGTTGTGCTTACGACCACGATCAACACGTCGTTCGGGTCGAAGCTGATGGACCCCAAGCTCGGGATCATTCTGAACAACGAGATGGATGATTTCGCGGTCGCGCCGGGCGTTCCCAACGCCTTTCACCTGCAGGGAGAACGCGCCAACGAAATCGCTCCGGGAAAGCGCCCGCTCTCCTCGATGGCGCCGACGATCGTGGTCAAGGGCGGAAAACCCGTAATCGCCGCCGGCGGTTCCGGCGGCCCGACGATCATCACCGGTGTGCTCCAGGTGCTCGTCGATATGATCAATTTTCACCTGGGACCGCGCGTCTCGGTCGATCTTCCGCGAATCCATGAACAGGCGATGCCGGAGACGGTAATCGTCGAGGAGAAAATGCCCCCGCAGACTGAATCGGCCCTGCGGCAGATGGGCTATGATGTCCGGAAGGTGCCGATGCTCGGCGCGGTCGGCGCCATGACCATCGCGCCGGGAAATCTGCGCGGAGCGGGAGATCCGCGCAAGGGCGGCCTGGCCATCGGCTACTAGCCGCCTCCGCGCTGTGCGAGACCGATTTCACGATCGCCATTTTGGAGGTCAGTATGAACCCGCCCGCTCCTTCAGAAAGAGTCCGCCCCTATTTCGACCGGCTCGATTCCCTGGCGGGTGTCATCCGCGAAAACGCGGATCGAGCCGAGCGCGAAGCGCAGATGCCGCAGCCGATTGCGGACGCGATGCACGAAGCCGGGATGTTCCGGATATTCCTTCCGCGCGGCATGGGCGGCGGCGAATTCACGATTCCCGACTCCCTCCATCTGGTCGAGGAAGTCTCGCGCATCGACGCCTCCGTGGGATGGAATCTTGCGATATGTTCCGGCGGTCCGCTGTTTGGCAACTGCATCTCCCGCATGGCGTTCGAGACAATCTATGGCGCCCCGCGCGGCCTGAGCGCCGGCTCGCTCAATCCGATGACCAGCAGCGCGGTGCAGGTGGATGGCGGATGGCGGTTCAGCGGGCGTGCCAGATATGCCAGCGGATCGGGCCATGCCACGCATCTGATAGCCTCGGCGATTGTCTTGCGAGACGGCGCCCCGCGAGTCGTCGATGGAGTCCCGGAACTGCGCGCGGGACTGTTTCCCATCGATCGCGCGAAGATCCTCAACACCTGGTCGACATCCGGAATGCGCGGCACGGGCAGCAACGACTGCGTTTTCGAGGACGTCTTCGTGCCCGACGAATTCACGTTCGATTGGGTGAACGCAAAGCCGATGTGGCGGAAGGATGCCTTCGCGAACATTCCGTTGACGATGCAGATCGCCGGAGGTCTCACCGCCGTCATCCTCGGAACGGCGCGCCATGCGCTCGACGCGCTCGGCGAACTTGCGCGTGCAAAAGTGCCGGTGGGAGCCCGCAGCCTGCTCCGCGAGCGCCCGACCGCGCAGATTCAGTTCGCGAAGGCGCAGGGGATGGTCGGTGCCGCGCGCGCGTACTTCTACGAATGGCACTATGAAATGTGGCGCAAGGGCGAGGCGCAGGAAAGCTTCAGCATCGAGGATCACGCGCACGCGCGCCTGGCCAACCTGACCGCCGCAAGGCTTGCGCTGGAGGCGATAGACCTGGTGGCCGACGCGGCCGGAATGAACGCCACCTCGGCGGGAGCACCGATCGAACGATGCTGGCGCGATGCGCACACCGCCGCGCAGCACGTGCTGCTCAATTCGACGCGATTCGAAGTCGTCGGGCGGGTGCTCTTCGGCCTGGACCCCAACTCCTTCGTGATCTGAGCGCGCGGCGCGACGCACACTGCGCCTTTCGGTTCCTCGAGCTTCGGATCTTCCGCGCTCATCGCCCCGCCGTCAGGTCGGGCAGATGGAGTCGCGCCTGCGCCGCCAGTTCGTCATCGGAGATCGAAGTGTTGCGGCCGGCGGCGTACTGGCCGTCAACCCACTCGGTGATCTTCTTGACCGCATCGAAGTGCTTGCTCACGCGCGAAGACGGGTCGAGCCTGAAGTATGAATTGATCCACCATGCGACACCGGCGCTTCCCGAGGTCTTGTCCACGGCGACGCGGGGCGGACGGCCGAGAATCTTTCCCGTGTCGAAGATGTTGTAGATTTCCTCGTCCTTGAGCAGGCCGTCGGCGTGAATTCCCGCCCGGGTCGAGTTGAACTCGCGGCCCACGAACGGATAGTTGGGCGGAATGCGGTAGCCGATTTCCCGCTCGAAGTAGTCGGCGATTTCGGAGATGACCGTGGTGTCGATCCCGTTGTTGCCCCGAAGCGAGATGTAGTCCATCACCAGCCCTTCGACCGGCGGGTTTCCGGTGCGCTCGCCGTATCCGAGCAGGGTGCCGTTGGCATACATGCACCCGTACAGCCATGCGGCGGTCGCGTTCGCGAGGACCTTGTGAAAATCGTTGTGCCCGTGCCATTCGAGGCATTCCGGTGGAACGCCGCATTCGCGCCGCAGCCCAAGGATGAGCTTGGGAACGCTGCGAGGGAGGGCCACGCCGGGATACGGCACTCCGAACCCGAGCGTGTCGCACACGCGAATCTTCACCCGGGCTCCTCCCTGCGCGCGCAACTCCATCAGCTTCGACACGAACGGCACGACAAACCCGTGGAAATCGGCGCGGGTCGCATCCTCGAGATGGCATCGGATGGTCAGGCCCATGTCCAGCGCGTCGCGGGCGATTGCCAGGTAGTCCTCGAGCGCCTGGCGGCGGTTTTTCCCGAGCTTTCTGAAGATGTGATAGTCGGAACACGAGGTCAGGATTCCGGTTTCCCGAATTCCGATCTCCCGCACCAGGCGCAGATCGCCGCTTACCGCGCGAATCCATCCCGTGACTTCCGGAAACTCGTGGCCCAACTCAAGGCATCGCCGCACCGCCTCGCGATCCAGCTTCGAGTAAAGAAAGAATTCGGTCTGCCGGATGATGCCGTTGGGGCCGCCGAGCCGATGCAGCATCGTGTACAGCTTCACAATCTGATCGACGGCGTACGGCGGGCGCGCCTGCTGGCCGTCGCGAAAGGTGGTGTCGGTAATGAAGAACTCGGGGGCGGGGTCGGGAGCCTCAATCTCTCCATCGAAGTGGATTCGCGCAACCGCGTCATATGGAAAGGTCTCGCGAAGCAGGTTGGGACGTTCGACGTCGAGACCGCCGCGCGCCGCCGATCGGAAATCGACTTCTGTGGCCTGCTGATGCGTCATCGGAGGTGCCTCCCTGGACGAAAAGGGCATGACTTCTTTGTGCTCCGGTGATCAACATATGTCAAGTGTTGTCAAGATTAATAAATATGAAGTTTCCGCAGCGGATGTGAAGCCGCGATGACCGCGACGGAGCGGTACTGTGACCGCGGGCGCCGAGCCGCTAAACTCCCACGTCGTGGCGGCCGCAAACCCCGATTCCTCATCGCGACCATCCGCGTCCTCCGCTTCGCGATCGAAACCGATCGGATGGACCGATCTGGCCGGAGTGTGCGCGTTTTCGGCGACGATTTTCTTCTTCAACCTGTGGAAGTACGGCTTCTGGGAACCGGATGAGGCGCGCTACGGCGAAATCGCGCGCGAGATGCTCGAACGCGGCTCGTTCCTCATCCCCCATCTCAACTACGTCATCTACGTGGAAAAGCCCCCGCTGCTGTACTGGCTGACCGCGCTCTCGTTCCGGGTTTTCGGCATCAGCGAGTTTTCCGGCCGGTTCATGGTGGCCCTATTCGCGGTCGCCGCAGTCGGCGCCACCGCATGGTTCGCGGGACGCACGATGGATCGGCGGCGCGGGATGCTCGCGGGCGGGGTGCTCGCGACGATCCCGCTTTACGCCGCGATGGCCCAGGTGCTGACCACCGATATGATCCTCACCGCGCTCGTCACGATCGCGAATTTCGCGATGTTCATGCAGTGGCGGGAGGGCGGGCGATGGTGCTGGATCGCGTATACGGCAATCGCGCTCGGCGTGCTGACCAAGGGCCCGGTCGCGATAGTGCTGCCGATGCTCGCAATCGTCGCCTTCCTCGCATGGCAGGGGGAGCTGCGCGGCGCCCCGCGCCGTTTCCGCCTTGCGGCAGGAATCGCACTCATCGCGGCATTGGCCGCGCCCTGGTTCATCGCGATGATCCTGATGGTCCCGCGCTTCTTCGATTTCTATTTCATCGGAGAACACCTGCGCCGCGCTCTCGAATCATCGTACAGCCACGGCGAACCCTTTTACTTCTATATTCCCGTGCTGGCGGTCGGGATGCTGCCGTGGTCGACGATGGTGCCGTTCCTGACGTGGCGGCACCTGCCGGAAAATCCCGCGCGCCGGTTCTGCATCGCGGCGGCCCTCACCACGATCGCCGCGTTCTCGTGCGCGAACGCCAAGCTCATTCCCTACATCCTGCCTGCCATTCCTCCTCTGGCAATCCTGATCGCGGACGAGCTGGCTTCGTGCGCATGGCCCGCGCAAACCGGCAGCGGCGTGCCGCGGCCCGATTCTCGAATCCTTGTCGAAAGCGGCTTCCTGCTCGGATTGCTTGGAGCGGTGGCGGTGGGAGTCGCCATCTATGCGCCCGAGTTCCGATCGCCGTATCCGATGCACGTGCGAACGGCGCTGTTCGCGGTCGGTGGATTGCTGATCGCGGGCGGAGCGATCACGACGGGAATTTTTCTGTCGGGACGGACGGCGGCGGGAATCGTGTCAATCGTGGTGTCCGTGGCGATCGCGACGATGGGCGCGAGTTGGGCGCGCGTCGAGGCGGAACCCCTGCGCTCCTACGCAACGCTCGCGCGCGCCATCGCCGGACGCGCGCCCGATTTGCCCGTCATCTGCTACCATCGCTACGTGCAATCACTCCCATTCTACACCCGCAAACGCATCATCCTGGTCGGCGCCCGCACCGAACTCCGGTTCGGCTCCAGGCTCTCGCCCGATGCGGACAGCTATTTCTTCAAGACCGATGACGACCTCATGAGGCTATGGAACAGTCCGGGCCGCAAGGTGCTGGTAATCGATGAAGCCGATCTGGCAAGGCTCAAGGATCAACTGGGCTCCTTTGAGTTGATCGGGTCGGAATTCCACAAGCGGGCAGTCGAGAAATCCGATGAACGCGCCTCGAGCCACTGAGATTCGCGGCGAAGAAGAAGTCGCCGCGACCAGGCGCGCCAATCCGTATCTCGCCTTTGCAACCCGGGCCGCAATCGGGCTCGCGGTCGTGGCGGTGCTTCTGTGGCACTACGATGCCCGCCCGGTGCTGCGAATCCTCGCCCGCGAGCGGCTCCTGTTCTTCTTCGCATCGATCGCCATCTATGTTGCCGGCCAGGTGATGTCGTCGTGGCGATGGCAACTGCTGGCGGGCGTGGTCGGCATTCGCGGGCGCTTTCGCGAATTCCTTGCCTATTATTTCGTCGGCCTGTTCACCAACCTCTTCGTTCCGGGACTGCTTGGCGGAGATGCCGCCAGGGCTATCTACCTCGGAAGAAAAAGCGGGATGCTGCCCGAGGCGGTGGCGTCGGTCGTCGCCGACCGCGGGACGGGTCTGATCGCTCTGTTCTGGGTGGCCGCCGCAACCGCTCTCGCGATTCCTTCGGCGCTCAATCCCGGCGTCATTCGCCTGACCATAGGAGCAGGCGCTGCGGCGCTGGTCGTGTTCGCCGCCTCCCCGATGCTCGCGCGATGGATTCCCTACATGCCGCGGCCGCTGCAGCGCACGATGGCGGTGGCGTACCACTATCTGCGCAGGCCGCAAACGATGGTGCCGGCGCTCGCCCTGTCGGCGATCCTGCAGATATCGCTTGGGTTCTGCCAATGGCTTATCGCGCTCGGACTGGGAATGACCGCGCCGCTCCCGCTGTTTTTGCTTTGCGTTCCGATTGCGAATGTTGCCGCAGGATTTCCGGTGACCCTCAACGGTCTCGGAGTCAGAGAGACCGCGTACCTGGTTCTGTTCGGGATGGCGGGGATTAACCGGGACGATGCGATAGCGCTGGGGCTGCTCTGGTTCGCCGCAACCATGCTGGGAGGACTCACTGGCGCGATAGCGTTCGCGGTAACAAAATTTCCGAAGTCGCCGGAGGCTCTGTGACCCTCACGGGTCGTCGCTGTGCCGCAAAACCGGCAAAAGAGGCGGAAAATCGGTAATCTTTCGGTACTTCCGGCTAAATCTTGCGTTCGCTTACCGCGGTTTGTATAGTGCGTGACTAACCACGCGGACAGGCACCCGGAGAGAGAGCTTGACTATGGATTTCATGAAGACCCTTTTCCTGAACCCGCCGTCCTATGACGACTTCGATGGCGGAGCAGGATCTCGCTACCAGGCCACCCGCGAGGTTTGGTCCTTCTGGTATCCCACCTGGCTCGCCTATCCGGCCGGAATGATTCCCGGGGCGCGGCTGCTTGATGCGCCTCCGCACAACTACACGGTCGAACAGACGATCAACGAAGCCAGGAACTACGACTTCATCGTCGTCCATACCTCGACGCCTTCACTGCGGATGGACCTGCGTACGGCTGAATCGATCAAGGCGGCAAATCCGCACGCGATCATCGCTTTTGTCGGAGGGCATCCGACCGCACGACCGGAAGAGGTGCTCAAGTTTTCGCAAGCGGTGGATATTGCCGGCCGCAAGGAGTTCGACCACTCGATGGTGGAGGTGGCGGCGGGGATGGACTGGGAGAAGATCGGCGGAATCAGCTACCGCCGCAACGGCTCAATCCGTCACAACCCCGACCGGCCGATCCTCACCGACGAGGAGCTCGACAAGCTGCCGTTCGTGACCGAGGTTTACGAAAAGAACCTCGACTATCTGCGGTACAACAGCCCGTATTGCCAGTATCCGTACGTCTCGATGTACACGGGGCGGGGATGTCCCGCGCGATGCACTTTCTGCCTGTGGCCGCAGGTCACGCAGGGACACAAGTACCGGGTCCGCAGCCCGGAAAACGTGCTCGAGGAAGTGTCGGCGATGAAGTCGAAGTTCCCCAAGATGAAGGAGCTCTTCTTCGACGACGACACCTTCACCGCCGACCCGGCGCGGGCACGAAAGATAGCCCAGCTTCTCAAGCCCCTCGGAATCACATGGTCCACGAACTCGCGGGCGAACGTGGACTACGAGACGCTCAAGATCATGAAGGAGGGCGGACTTCGCCTCTTCGTGGTCGGCTACGAATCTGGCAACGCCCAGATTCTCAAGAACATCAAAAAGGGCGTCGGGCTCGACCGCGCGCGCCGCTTCACGCGCGACTGCCACGAACTCGGCATCCTGATCCACGGCACCTTCATCCTCGGCCTCCCCGGCGAGACCAAGGAAACGATCGAGGAATCGATCCGCTTCGCGCGCGAGATGGATTGCGAGACGATCCAGGTCTCTCTCGCCTCGCCGTATCCGGGCACGGAGCTGTTCGAGTACGTGACGAAGAACGGCTATCTGGCCGTGGATCCCCTGCTGGACGAATCGGGATATCAGAAATGCACGGTCACATATCCCGGGCTGACCAACGATGAGATCTACGGCGCGGTCGAACGGTTCTATCGCAGCTTCTACTTCCGTCCCCGCTATATCTTCAAGTCGGTGAAAAAGATGATGACCTCGACGGAGGAGGCGAAGCGGCTGCTCAAAGAGGGGATGCAGTTCTTCTCGACGATGCGGCAGCGGCGGCATCAGATGAGCCAGCCGCAGCCGGCGGCCTGAGCGGCGCACAAGCATCCGATGCCGGACGAATCGCCGGCCTCCCTCTGTCCGCTATGGCTGTATTCAGGCTTTTTTCGATTCTGGGGGTCGTCGTCGGAGTAGGCTACTATTTCGCATCGCTGGCAGCCGCGCTTCGCTTCGCGCGGCGCGCCGCGACCCCGCCCGGGCCGCTTCCGAAGATCGCTCCGCGCGTCGCCCTGCTCAAACCGCTTCACGGGCTCAGCGATTCGCTCGCGGCCAACCTGATGAGCTTTTTCGAGGTCGCCTATCCGCGCACGGACCACTTCTTCGCGGTCTCGTCCTATGAAGACACCGCGGCCGAGGTTCCCGCCGCCTTGAGGGCACGCTATCCGTTCGCCAACACGACGCTGGTGGTCGGCGAGGAACCCAATTGCGCCAACCGCAAGATCGCCAAGGTCATCAGGATGGCGGAGCGGGCGGAGAAGGCCGAGATCATGGTGATGAGCGATGCCGACATCTCGGTCGATCGCGACTACCTGCACCGAATCGTAAGCGAACTCGGATCCGACGAGAGCATCGGCGTCGTAACCTGCGCCTACCGTGCGCGCCCCTCGCGCTCGCTCGCATCACGATTCGAGGCCCTGTTCGTCAACACCGACTTCACTCCGCAGGTGATGCTGTCGGCGGAACTCGAGCCGATGCGGCATGCGCTCGGCGCCACCATCGCCCTCAAGCGCAAGGCGCTTGAATCGTTCGGAGGATTCCATGCCGTCAAGGATCTCCTCGCCGACGACTTCTACCTGGGGCGATTTGCCGCGGATCGCGGATGGAAGGTCAGGCTCTCGGATGCGCTCGTCACGCTGACGTTCGAGGAAAAGTCGTTCGGCGCGGTATGGAGCAGGCAGCTTCGGTGGGCGCGGACGGTGCGATGCGTCCGGCCGGTCAGCATTGCGACCATCTTCTGCCACGCGACGTTCTGGGCGCTGATGACGATGCTGGCATATGGGGTGAATTGGTGGACGGGAGGAGTGCTCGCCGCCGTTCTCGCAATCCGCATCGGCGTTGCAGCCACCATCATTCGGCGCGTGTTGAAGATGCCGGAGCTGACCCGGGACGTCTGGATGGTCCCGCTCAAGGATCTCGCCGCCACCATCATCTGGGCCGCGAGCCTCGCGGGCAACGAGGTGATATGGGCGGGCGAGCGCTTCCGGATTCAGCGCGACGGAACGATGCGCGTGGTGAGCAGGAAAGATCCGCCGGCCGGACCCGCGGTGCAGACATCGCATCGCACGGTCTAGCGGGCGCCCTCGCGCTCGCCGCCCCGCAATAAGAAAGGCCGCTCGAAAGGCGGCCCTTCTTTTTCTGACAGTTCCCTGAAAGGCTTCAGGCGGCCGATGCGAGCTGCATGACGCCCAGTTCGTTGTACCAGGGCTCGGTCCGCTGGTTGATCAGATCGAGCTGGCGCAGGCACGGAATGATCGTGTCCACGAACAGGAAGGAGTTGAACTGCTTTTCCATGTCGGCTTCGGCCTGCGCCCAGTTCGGGTCGCGCCGCATTTCCTCCTCGATATCGGAGGCGGAGATGCCGACGTCCTCGAACACGGCGGTGCCGGAGAGGAATCCGTCCTTCGGCTTGCCGTCCACGATCTTCGTGACCATCATGTCGCACGCGGCGAAGGCAAACTCCTCGAGGTCCTTCTTTTCCTTGCCGTTCAGCTTGCGGACCGCATCGCGCAACGCGAGCATCCCAAAACCCACGTGGCGCGATTCGTCCTTCATGATGTACTCGAGCAGCTCCTTGAGCAGAGGATCCTTGGTCTCGCGCTGCATGAAGCGGAACGCGGCGATCGCGAGGCCCTCCGCCACGATCTGCATCCCCACGTACTTCGGTTCCCATCGCTCATGCTCGATTATTCCGCACAGCAGGCGGTTGAGCGTGGGATCGATGGGATAAATCTTGTCGAGCTTGGTGATGTACTTGCGGAAGCCCTCGACATGACGCGCCTCGTCCATCACCTGCGCCGCCGCGCACATCTTGGCATCCAGATCGGGCGCCGCCTCGACCAACTGCCCGCATACCATCAGCGCGCCCTGCTCGCCGTGGAGAAACTGCGAGAGGCGCCACGCCGCGAACTTGCGCATCAACTGCTCCCTGCGCTCCTCGCTCATCGAGCGGTACAGCTCCGTCTGAAACATCGGCATCATCGACATGTCGATGACTTCGCGTTCGATGGGACGGTCCCAGTTGATGGTGGTGGAAACGTTCCACTGATCGCGCTTCGC
>Ga0070741_10017965_pt1 | contig 11533 bp, 12 predicted proteins | sample Coa_R1_4_FD_66440 | JGI IMG/M metagenome (GOLD analysis project Ga0070741, IMG submission 66440) | Surface soil microbial communities from Centralia Pennsylvania, which are recovering from an underground coalmine fire - Coalmine... | ecosystem: Environmental > Terrestrial > Soil > Unclassified ...
GGCGGGACAGTGTTGGTGCATCCAGGCGCCTGGCATTGAATCTCTCCCGCCTTCACTTCCTTGGTCTTTCGGCGATACGTGAGGGCCTTGCGGTATTGAGCGCGACACGTCTCCTTATCGCACGCATACACTCTTTGGATGTTGCCGGTGAAGGCGGGCAGGTCTGAACTACAGAATGAGCATTGCTTTTCTCCGGCCGCGAATTGCCGACTAGTATTGGCCATTAGAGTTTCCTTTCGGCGACAGCTTTGTACGTCGCGATCAGGTTGGCAACGTCAGCACTGTCGAACCTTCGTACGCCGCAAATTGTGATTGCGATCAACTGTTTCGTTGCGACCAACTGCTCGACCTGCTCCACACCGAGGCGGAGTCGCGCCGCGACTTCGTCTCGGGTGAGCAGTTCTCGCATTTGAGCAGTCTTATTCATCGCGAGATTTATTCGGTGGACTCTGTCTGGCAGCCGGAGAAGTCCCAGTTCGCGAGAATCCCGTCGCCGTTCATGCTGCCTGGCGCACAGTACTGGTGATCGGGGCTAACATATTCCAAAACGTCTGTGCATCTTTCCAACAGCGCCTGACGTGCCAGGAGCCGCTGTTGCTCGCGACTATCCAGACCTTTGGCTTTGGGATTTCCTTTCAGTTTTAGCTGTGTTTTCAGGTAGGCCTCCAGCAGTGCGCAGTCGGGGCATTCAGGGTTCGGCTCCGGCTTTGTCTTCCCGCTCAACAACCCGTAAGCACGGTCGATAAGCGGCCGTATGATGTCGTCAAAGTCCAACTCGACCTTCATCACGGTAGGCTTGAAGGGCGGGCAGAGTTGTTCGTCTATCCAGTAATCCAAGACATCTTTCTGGGTCACATCAGGAGACCGGCGGTAGTAGAAAAGCCCGGCTCCATCGACACGGCGGTCATGATTGCCGTGTTGAATCATGTGGCAGTAACACCCCAACTGCGCCTGGTAAGCGTAATAAAGTGGATGGCCTTCCTCCTTTGGCTTTGCAGTCTTATTGTCGATGACGTAAACACCGCCTTCGTCGTTCTCTAGCACAACGTCGGGGTAGCCGTAGATGAAGAGACCCGTCTCGGGGTCGTCAAATTCGAGCCGACCAATGGGAGCGACCGCTGTCACACGGTGAAATGGACGAAAGCAAGTTGGCAATGTTTGATCACGCTTGAGCAGTTCTGGCAGTACCCATTTCTCAAACTTGTCTAGATCTTGCATGACTCCCGGCATCGGCTTCACGAATGGCCGCTTCCAGTTGACCTTCGATAGCGTCGCCCAACACCAGTTGCAGGCTTCTTCCATCGCGAGGAGCGAGAGGTTAGTCACCGTAACCTTGTACAAACGATTCACAGTCATTACGTCCGAGTATTTCTGCACAGCCGCAACGAGAGCAGCGGATGAACGCATAATGAACCTCCAAAGAATTAGTTGAGAGCTTGGGTTGGAACTGCGAAACGTGTGCTGCGGGAGTAGAGCGGTGGCTAATGACCTTTGATTAAGATCGTGAACCGTATCCAATCCCAGAGGACAAGGAGTGAGTGGGGGGTCGAGGAGCAAGGCGCGCAGATGATAAACAGGAACGCCTGGAAGAGAGGTGTAGAGCAAAGCTCGATCATCAGCCATTCCTCCCGACGGTAATGCACGCTGCGCGCACCGCGGGATGTTGCGCGTGTGCCCATCGCGCAAAATCGTCCAGCGTGAACGGAGTGCTTACAACCGTTGCCAGGAACTCCTGGATCGCGACATCAAGAGGCAACGGAAATTTGGGGGTGGGCGCGAATACCTTCCCGTTCTTGCTTCCTCGACCACAGGCAATCAGTTGCCGAATTAGTAGATTACTTAAGGTAGGCAGCTTCATTGGCCACTCGCTTCGGAAACGGCGCGGTCGATGTCACGCCAGGCGAGTCGCATAAGACCCGCTAACGTCAGACCATTCGAGAGAGCCAGCGAGATTGCCGCTGAGATGCGAGGATCGGGGCTTGTCCGTGAAGCTGCGAGGAGACGACGAACATCGTCGTCGCTGGGCAAAGTGCGAAGAATGTCGTTCATGGCGGCTCCTGGAATGAGCCGCTTCGGAGGTGTCCGAAGCAGTCTGGCTGCATTCGGACTTGGTTAGTATAGGTAAGTCTCGGTAGATTATTGCGAGATTACCCGCAAATTACAGCATAACAGCAACTTGCACAATAGACAACAACAAATGTGGAGTGTTCTAACTTGGATTCTGGCCTAATCGGCGTACTCATAATCAGGGTCGTCTACGGGAACAAACCGCTCCGTGATCGGATTGAATTCGACGGCAAAAAGCCGTCCGTCTATAAATGCCCAGACCGTCCGTGTAGCCAATCCACCCCAAAACATAGAAGTTCTTGGCATAGGAACTGTTTCCCGTCGTCAATGTCGTAATTTCTGCCCATGTTTGGGCATCCAACGGCTCACTACGGCCGAAGAGCCACGTAATAGACGCTCCAGGTCGCAGGGTTTGATTTCCCTTCAACCCCTCTTGACCTTCATACGGTCGTTTCGTCGGCAGCCTGGTGGCGATGCACAGATCGCAGCGAACCTCTTCAATTTTGGCGTTAGTTCCGCCGCAATTGTCGATATAAAACTGGCCGTTACAGAACGAACCAGCAGACATGCCCCACGGGGTATAAACACTCCCCGCTCCTCGGACTTCAGAGAAGTAGAACATTCTGACCGCGATCTTAGGTCGCTGCGTGAGAACAAGCGTGTCTTCCGTGGTCTTGGTTTGGCGTTCAATCCCCCTGAGCGTGCGAATCGCTACCACGACGCCGACAATACCGACGATAAACAGCCCGTCACTCGGCAAATTCTCCGGCGCAACCAGCCGCGAGAAGTAACCTTTTGAGTGTGTGGCGGCCCTGTCGCTCTGTTCGGGTGCTTGCCCGTTTACAACGTGAATTTCAATGGGCGGAAGGGCTGGCGTCGGGTTGGATGCTGGCTCTTGGCGATTTTGGGAGGCAATCTCATCACTGCCGAGGTGGGAGCGTTTTTCCTGCCCATATATTGGGAAGAACGATGCGAAAAGGAGCACAATTGCAGACCCTTGTTTCATGGCGGGGAAAGTGTAGCACAAAAATGTTTGACCACGGATAATTATCGCGCTACATTAATTGCAGTGTGAGGGCGCCGCAATGCTGAACGTCCATCAGCGGCTATGGCATAAGAGCGGCAATCCGAGAGGAGTTTAGGGGCTGTGAGCCAGAAGAAACGTAAGCCCGGAAGGCCGCGCTTGCCCAGAGGCGAGGCGAAGCAAAGCGCGTTGCCAGCAGTTCGGCTGGATTCCGACGATTTCCGGCTTGTCGTGTCGGCTGCTCGATCAGCCAATAAAGAACTTTCCGAATGGGTCAGGGATTCATTGCGGACGACGGCGGAGGAACAAATGTATCGGCTGACATTACATGAAGCTATGCGGCTTGTGTTAAGCGAGCGCCCGGAGCGCGCGGCTACAACAACAGAGTTGAGCGAAGAGATCGAGCGACGTGGACTGTATGCGCGTAAAGACGGGGCGGCGACGAGGGCGCAGCAAATCAATGCCAGAGCGAGAAAATATCCCAACCTGTTTGAACTGGACAGCAGTGGTTTAGTCCGGCTGAGCAACCCTCCTGCTGCCGGCGGAAACGCGGCATGAGAGTCAACCCCAGGGCACTCGGTAACTCGGATCCTGCTTAGTCCCAACAAAACACTGCCCATACAAATAGGAGGGTGTATGACGGTTGATGAATTTGCCAAAGTGCTTCGCGGAGATCTGACGCTGGTTGAGGACGGCTTTTATGAAGGCAATCGTACGGGATATTGGGCGCGATTTGAAAGCAAGGGCTTACGGTATTGGTACTCAGTGTCAAATACTTCGGAGCGGATCGCCGCGCAGTTAGTTGCAGAAGCAATCACCGCGCCAGATCGCCATATTCAACGCTCTAAGCCGTACCATGACGGAGAAGGTTTCGAGGCGACCGTCCGCAGCGGGCGCCATCACTACATGCTAGGTCATGGAAACAACAGAGCAAGAATCTTGAACCGAGCTGGGCGTACATGAATGCGCGACTGGTGGCCGGCCCGATAGCGACTGGCTCGTTCCGCACCGTGTTCAGGGATGGCAAGAAAGCGATGCTGACGTCGCACATGACGATGCTGTTGAGTCAGCAGACGCTGGCGGCCTCCCACTGCGTGCATAGTCGCGGCGGCGCTCAGCGCGGTTTCTGATCGTGTGCTGACAGGCATCGAGGAAGCAATCCGCAACACGGCGTTCGGCCCCTTCTAGCCCCGGCAGACGCTCTCGCAGGTACTCATACGCCCAGCGATGTTTCGACCTGCGCTTGGACAACGAAAACTCTTCGGCCGTAAACACGCGCCGGACGCACCACTCGCTCACCTGAAGGTCGGAGAGCGCGGCAAGCGCGCGGTCCAGTGCTCGCTCAAGCAGCGCGTCTCGTACGCCACGACAGAATTTGTCAGCCTCCACTGCCAGACGTTTCCGGGCTACCCTCTGCTGGCGGACCTTCCACGCGAGGCGCTTGGTGACGCGCAACTCGGCGACGTTCAGCTTATATTTGGACATCGCCTCTGCATCACCCCAAATATCAGCGTACATGCTGATGGCGGTTATCTCCTCGGCAGAGCGCGCTTCAAGGCGCGCCTGTTCGCGCAGCACCACGGCACGGATGACAAATGCCGGATTGGTCCGTAACGGTCTGATCTTAAAGCGTTCTGCGATCTCCCCCGATGTCTGCCCTTGCTTACTTGCCTCGAAGATCTGCCGGCGGCGCCGGCAACTCATCTGGCACACACGCCTTCCGATGTAGTTCGTGAACTCCCTGTCCTCCAGACAGCCACACGAATGGAGTCTGCCTTGAAGCACATCGTTTAGCCTCTGCCGAGCTTTTCGGCCGCAAACGCAACACTCGGCCGACGCCATAGGGTGACCCCAGCGATCAAAGCCATCTCGCCCTCGGAAGATCACGCCGTCGCCCTTACCGGAGCGCCGCCCGAATATGCCACCAAGGTGCTGGCTGTAGTCGTTACGCGGACGGCCACGGCGACAACGCCAGTTGGGCTGAGGCTCACCTACACGCCCCTGTTCATGTGGAGGCCGCGACCCCGCGGCCCTGCATTGAAGCGACACTGCTGGACCCCCTTTAAAGTTGTTCTACAGAAAGGCTCGTCGAAAATGACATTCCACGACACCCAATTCAACCCTGACACGAATACGCACGCGAACCAAAGCGTTGGCTGTCCGCAAACGCGGACGATGAACCAAAATATGATGGAAACGCTCGCTCCGATGAGGGGTAAGTCGGCGAGCGAAAGGCGACGTCCGTGTATGCAGCCCGGCGGACAGGCTCTCTGTTTCAGCTTACAGCATATCAGAGCAGGGCGCTGCACCAAATAGTAGATCGTTCAATGGCCCTCTGGTCGCGCCGTGCCGGGCAGCCTGAGAGGTCCTGGGGATCGCTCGGTCCTCCGAGGACCACATCCTGATCAGCGAGCCAATCACGGTTTCGGGAGGGAGACTGGGCCGAACCCGGAAGCGCGCTGCGGAACCCGGAGCGTAGTAGGATGCCGGTCAATGAGTTCGGATCCCTTGAACTAACATCCCTCAGCGCGACGGCGTTTAGGGCGTAAACAGCCGAAATCCAGACACCTTGCGGGCCGTGTCGGCGGTTGCCGAGGCATTCCAGGCTCGACGACGTTCTGCCCCCCTGCTACTGCCATCTGGCCCGAATCTACCGACGGCAGCCGTACATCGGAGCAAAGCATTGCCTGGCTGGCACTTCGTCATAAGATCGTCGATGTTGCGGCTTTAATGAACTCGGCTGGGGTGTCATCCACGGCAGGCGAGGGCCTCGAAATGCCCTTTGCCGCACTTGATCTTCGCGTTTCCCTTGTCCCTGGTGACCGGGCCTAAAAAATGGTCCTGAGTAACGATCCCTTGAGGATCAAAAACCTTCGAGCAGATTCAGTTCAATGGAGAGCGGGATTCGTCCCTCAGCTTTGAACTTTGCGAAGTTTCTTGGACTAAGAAGGACAATCGCATCGTATCCCTTGGCGCGCCCGGCCCTGTAAAGCCTCGCGTCTAGCTCGAATTGTCTCCAGCCGACTGGCTTTCCCGCATTGATATCCTCGTCTATATTTGGCCACGACCCTGACTCGTACTGGCCTAGAAGGGTGCGCTCGATTGTCTCCTCATCTCCAATCAGTGGGTTCTTGACCGTGACCCTTTCCGGCGTGTTGTTCGGCCGACCCCAGAACTCCGCTTCGCGATAAGTCGATGATAGAAATTTGCCGCGCTTGTAGTAAGACTTCGGGTCAACCGGTGTGACGTGCCACCAATCCTTGCGATTGATGCGCCGAATCAGCTTCTCTTTGTACTCCTGCTTCATGCTGGTATTGTCCTCCAGCGCCAGCAATCGACAGCTCCTGCACAGTGTTGTTGTCGGTTCGGAATTAAGCAGACACTTCCAACCCGACCCTGCTAACCGTGCGCCATGAGGTCGTCAATATTTCTGGCCTGGATAAACTGCGGGCTTTCGCCCACGGCCAGTGCCTTGAAATGAGCTTTGCCACACTGAATCTTTGCGCTTTCCTTGTCGCGCAGCTCATCCGTGAAAAGGCTGCTCTTGGTCTCGACGACGAAATAGAGCCGTTCGGCGTTGTCCTTCTCAACTAAAACGGCCCAATCCGGGTTATAAGTGCCCAGGGGCGTCGGAACCTTGAACCAGCCGGGCAGCTTCGCATAGACTTTTACGGCTTCGTTCTTCTCCAGTGCTTCGGCAAACGAGCGTTCCACGCCAGGCGAGTCATAGACGACCTGGTCGTAAACGCACTTCGTCGCCTCCAACATGTTCTTAAGGTAGCCAGTCAGCTCCTCCTGCTCGAACAACTCTTGGGCGTAGTAGACATCGTTACCAATGCGCTCGTATTTTATGCCGTCCACAAGCGCGAGCCGCTTGGCTCGATTGATGGACTCTGCCGCCAGGTCAATAAACTGCTGGGGGTTGCGTTTAAAGTCGTCCAGCCGACCGCTGCCCGTCAATATGCGTACGAGACTACGCCGAGTGAGTTGCGTTTTGTCCTGAAGATCAGTCAGGAGATCCGGCAACTCGATGTCTGCTTCTTCGAGCAGAATCGGCGCGGCGAGAACCGTCTCAGCGGGGAGCACGCCACCGCGACCGATTGCAAGGTCGGCCTTGCGGATCTGCACTCGCGTCTTCGTCACAGGCGGGCAGTCCTGAATTGCCCTAGTACAGTCGCAGATGAGCTTTTCGTTATCGAACTGCACTCGATATGTTGTCTTGTGCTTGATCCGATCCCAGAGCGCCCTAAATTCCTCACCGTGCAGGACAGCCTCACGCGTCTTTACGGTCCTTCGCTCGTCAGCGTTCTTGATGTCGAGTTTGCCTGCGAGCTTCCTCAGGATCTCGGTCACCTGCGGCAGATGCGCTGTGAATTGCTCCGGCAATTGCAGTGTGCCGTCTTTCAGTGCCGTCCTGAGGTGGTCCTGGACCTTACCCTTGGCATCCACATACGCCGCGGTCCTCAGGTAGGCCCAAATGGCTTCCGACTTGTCAATCCCTAGCGCCTTTGTTCGCCCTCCTCCATCAGTTACCGGAATCGCGGCGAACTGGTGCTTTTCCACGATGCCAAAGCGGATGCCGGTGTCCTGTTCGATTTCTCTTTGAAGGTTCTCAGCGAACTGCTCATATCCCTCATTGGCGATCACGGTGAGTGTGTTGATGTCGAACCCGCGCCTGCGGTCACCCTGCTGATTAACGCAGAGACGAAGACCGCGGCCGATTGTCTGCCGCCGCTCGCGCTCAGTCCCGATCTCGCGTAGAGCGCAAATTTGAAATACGTTGGGATTGTCCCAACCCTCGCGCAGCGCAGAATGGGAGAAGATGAACTTGAGCTTCGTGTCGAGGCTTAGCAGCTTCTCCTTGTCTCTCATGATCAGGTTGTAGGCACGCTCGGCATTCTCGCGATTGCCCTGATTGTTCTCTGAGGTATCTGTCCAAGTGCCCCTTTTATCAATTGAGAAATAGCCGTCGTGGACTTCCGTGGCGTCCGATTCTAGATCGACATCATTGAACAGCGTGCGATACTTCGGCCTTGCAGCGGCCTTTCGGTACTCTTCCTCGAACATGACGGCATACTTGCCTTTGACCGCTGTCCCGTCGGCAGAGTAGCTGCGGTAATGCTCCACCACGTCGATGAAGAACAAGCTCAGCACCTTGATCCCCTGTGGCCGCAGGCGCAGCTCCTTCTCCAAGTGTTCTTCGATGGTGCGACGGATCATCAGCCGTTTCACGGCGTCGCCAGCCACATCGCCGATTGCCTGGCCCAGCCGGAGCGGCTTCTCGATGTTGCTCAACTCCAAATATTCTTCACCGACCTTGCACCCAATATCCTGTACGAGAAAGTTCGCATACAAATCCCTGCCCGTTATCTGTTCGAGGTCGTCACCCGGTCGGACTGTCACCACCTGCCGACTCACGCCCGTCAAGTGCTGCACGTCAACCTCGACTTTCGCGCTAAATACGCCTCGCTTGTTGCTGGTCGAGACCAGCTTCACGTATCCCTTGTTATGAGCCCCCTCCACTTCGAGGGATGCGACCTCAATCTGCTTGACCAGCTTTTGCTCGTAGGCATCCACCGCGTCCAAACGGTAAAGCATGTGGTGCTTGTCAACGTGCGTCGCGGAGTAGCGGAGCGTGCAAAGCGGGTCCATCGCGCCAAGCGCCTCTTTCCCTCTGCCTTCTAAGCCGCCATCGACGCTTTGGGGCTCGTCCACGATCAAGATCGGCTGTGTCGCCCTGATAAGGTCAATCGGTTTCTCGCCCCCGGTTTTCTCGGTGTCCTTGTACAGATTGTTTACGTCCTTTTTGTTTATGGCCCCCACCGTCACTACCATGATCTGAATGTTGGGGCTGGCGGCGAAGTTGCGAACTTGGCCGAGTTTGCTGGAATCGTAGAGGAAATACTCGAACGGGGTGTTCGCGTAGAGAGCGCGGAAGTGCTCTTCTGTGATCTGAAGGGTCTTGTAAACGCCCTCTTTGATCGCGACCGACGGCACCACAATAACGAACTTGGTAAATCCATAACGGCGGTTTAGCTCGAAAACTGTCCGCAGATAGACATACGTCTTGCCAGTACCCGTCTCCATCTCGATCGTAAAGTCGCCAGAGGTAAGCGACGCCGAAGGACGCAAGCCGTTTCGGACTTGAACTTCGCTGACATTTTTTAAAAGCTCATCATCGAGCAGTTGCAGGCGGTTTCCGATGCCAAGATCGCTCTGCGCGAATGCCATCGTTTGCTGTGCGGCAAGTGCGTGACGGGTGACCGTAAACTCGGTACGGCAGATTTCTTGACCGCGGAAAACATCGCACACGGACTCGATGGCAGAGAGCTGATAGTCCAAATTGGATTCAAAATGCAGTTTCATCTTTGTAGTTTCGGCGTTAGAAATCGCTTTGCGGGACTCCACGGTTTGCTGGCTAGTGCGCCGCTCCTGGACTGTGAGGGACTTCTTGGGCGTAGCATTAGACGATGATTTTCGGTTCGATGAGGAGCCCTGACGAATCTTGGGCGGAGTTACACGGGTCGATAAGGAGGGCGTACGCTTCGCGGGCACGTTCTTCTGGGCGGGAGTTCCTCGCCGGGATGCCTTCCGCAATGTGGTTTGCCGCTTCCGCCCAGTTCGGTCGGTTTTCGTCGTAGCTTTGATTCGCTTCTTTGCAGCGGAACGGTAGCGTCCCTCTGCCGCTTTCTGCCCTTTTTCCCCAGTTGCGCGTTTCGATGGCGGCACTCTCCCAACAGCGGTGGCACGCTTATCGTTCCGCAGCCTCTCCTTTGCGGCCGTAGGGCGCCCCGAATTTTTTGGAAATGATTTCCGCTTCATACAGGCTTATACAAGTAGGGCTACAGACTCCTGACGTTCTCTAGTCCGTACTGCTGCAAGATGGCAGTTAGATTGGTCTTGCTCACGTCGTCTGCTAAAGCGCTGTCGCGAAACACTACGGTGGTCGCACCGGCAGGATTCAGTTCCTTGTGCCAGCCGATTATCCCGAGCGCCAACGCTTCGACCTCCGTTGCGCCGATTTGCGTGGCGAGGCAAACGAGCAGGGTTCCTGCACCGACGTTGTAAACAGCTTTGCGTGCAATCCTCTTTCGCTCGACTGCGACGGTCAGCTCCAACCCAAGTTTTAAGAGTAGTTCAACGAGAATGTCGTCCTCGTTCCGGTCAGTTTTGAGGTGCTCGACAGCGGCCTGCAGTGTTTCGGGCAGGTTCTCTTTGTCAGGTTCCCAGGCATGGATGTTGCTGCTTGCCAGCTTAAATACCCGAAACCCGACATCGCCGGTGAACATCTCACCGCGTTCCCGAATACTTTTTCCTGCGCGACGTAGGCGTTCCTTCATGATTTCCGCGATAGTACGTGGCTTCCCCAATTTGTCGAGGTAATCCACGGCAACTTTCTGATCTTTGTTCTCCGGGTCTATTGGCTCCGGTAATTGAACCAACATAAAACGACGATTGCTTCCGTCACGTTGGTTCTGCATCATGACGGCATGGCCGGTTGTTCCAGATCCAGCCACAAAATCGAGGACGAGGTCAGACTCACTAGTGAACTGTTTGGAAAAGCTGTGCTAACAGGTATGGCGATTTAGGCGCTTGAAACAGCTTCGCTTTGGTCTTGAAAAGTGTGTTGAATTCCTTTTGGCCTCGTTCCGTATAGAACAATTTGTCTATGAGGATCGTTTTCAACATGCGGTCAGCGCCGCTCGCGTAGCTCTTCCGGTAAATCTTCCACCGTCCGCTGCCATTAACCTTCTGTGCGACGAGTAAATCCATATCTTTTTCGGCCTTCGCACGATCCCAAGTCCAGCATCCCTCAAACCCATCGTCCCATACGGGCAATATCTTGTGAAGATAATCTTCTTGGGGCTCAAGAAAGACTTCGCCTTCTTCATTTGCGAAGAGCGGGTAAAAAAGGTTCTTTCGATTGTGTTTGCCAAACTCACGGTGCGTATTGCGGAGTTCGAGTAGGCGGTATTTTCCTCCCTCGTCCTCCTCGGGATATTCGACCGCGATCTGTGATTCCTCCTTTTCGATAGCAAAATAACCCTTGGGAAGAATGGTCTTGCCATAAACAACTACGTACTCATGATTCGTAGCAAAATACTTATCTTGCGAGCGACCCTTGGGGTTGCAAAGAACGGTGATGACCGCGACAAAGCACTCCTCTCCAAAAATATCGTTACAAATAAATCGGAGGTTCTGGAGTTCCTTTTCATCGATGCTGATGAAAATGGCTCCGTCGTCACGCAATAGACTTCGCGCCAATTTAAGGCGCGGGTACATCATGTTTAGCCATTCCGTGTGGAATCGACCAGACGCTTCAGTGTTGCTAGTTATCTTGCTTCCGCCCTCGATTTGGCCGGTAAGCTCCAGGTAATTTCTTATGGTGTCGCGAAAATCGTCGGGGTATACAAAGTCTTTGCCGGTGTTATAAGGAGGGTC
>Ga0070741_10017966_pt1 | contig 11532 bp, 11 predicted proteins | sample Coa_R1_4_FD_66440 | JGI IMG/M metagenome (GOLD analysis project Ga0070741, IMG submission 66440) | Surface soil microbial communities from Centralia Pennsylvania, which are recovering from an underground coalmine fire - Coalmine... | ecosystem: Environmental > Terrestrial > Soil > Unclassified ...
AGGTCGCCAGCCCCGAGAGGACGGAGCCGGCCAGGAAGATCGCCAGCCCGGTCAGGTAGAGCCGCCGCCGGCCGTAGAGATCCGCCAGGCGGCCCCACAGCGGCATCGAGATGGTCGCGGCGAGGATGTACCCGGAGAACACCCAGGAGTAGATCGCCAGCCCGCCCAGGCTCGCGATCACCGTCGGCATGGCGGTCGCGACCGCCGTCGACTCCATCGCGCCCAGGAACAGCCCGAGCATGACGCCCCCGATGACCAGCGCGCGGGGCGGCGTCGGACGGGCGGTCACGGACGCCCCGGCGGCGGCGCGGCGGTGCACTGAGCGCACGGGCACCGGGCGCGGAGCGCGGCGCCCTCGAGGAGCGCTGCGTGCCCATCCGGCCACACGACCCGCAGCCCCGAGGGCTCCCGGTGGATCTCCCGCGGCGGAGCGCCGTCCGGGCGGCAGGCGCCGCACGGGCACGCGGCCCGGAGCGCCTCGTACGGATAGATGCTCTTGTGGCCGTCCTCCCAGGTGACGCCGAGCGCGTAGCGCCCGACCAGCGCCAGCTCGCGCGGACGGTTGGGATCGGCACCGAGCAGCGGGAGGCGTGGACCCGGCATCGTCAGCCCCGCCTCCCGCGCGCGGCCGCCCGGGCACGGTGGTGCGCCGCCAGCACGTAGTGGACGGCGAGGGTGCGATGGGGACGCCAGGCGGCGGCGCGCCGCCGGACCGCGCGCGCGTCGCGGGCGCGCCCCGCGTAGCACAGCGCCTCGACGGCCCGCCGCACTCCGAGGTCGTCGGCGGGACAGACGTCGGGCCGCCCCAGGCCCCGGGCGAGGAACCACTCCGCCGTCCAGCGACCGAGCCCCCGGACCGCGGTGAGGCGGGCGACGACCTCGTCGTCGGGCGCCCCAGCGAGCGCGTCCAGGTCGAGGCGCCCGTCGGCGAGCGTCCGGGCCAGTCCCACGATGTACTCGGCCTTGCGCTGGGAGAACTGCATCGCGCGGAGCGCCTCGGGGGCCGCGGCCGCCAGCGTGGCGGGGCGCGGGAACGCGTACACGCAGACCCCGGCGAACCGGACCGGCTCCCCGAAACGCCGCACGAGCCGCGCCCGCGTGACGAGGGCGAACGTGAGGTTGACCTGCTGGGCGCTGATGGCCCCGACCAGCAGCTCGAACGGGTCGGGGGCGAGGGTCGGGCGCAACCCCCAGAGGCCGTCCGCCCGCCGCACCAGGGGCCCGAGCACCGGGTCCTCCATGACGCTTCCGTAGAAGGCCGGGAGGTTCCACCCCTCCCCGAGGAGCCGGGCGGCGTCCCGGCGCACGGCGGCGCGCACCGCCGGCGTGTCGGGGCCCTCGAACTCCAGCGTGACCTCCGGCGTGTCGGGAGTCCCCGCGGGCCGCAGCCGGAACGGCACGGCGCGGTCTCCCACGCGGGTCACCCGGTACAGGACGCCGTCCCGGTACGGCGCGGCGGGATCCTCGCCCCAGAGGCCGTACCGGGCGAGCGTGAGCCGGGCATCGAGCGGGGGACGCGGGCGGAACGCGAGGACGCGCCGACCGTTCCTTGAAGGACCCTGCATTTTTTGCTAAGAAGGCCGTGCCGCCGGACGGCGCGTCAGCGGCGTCTGGCGGAATTGCAGTGTAGCACGGCGGGGCCCGAGCGGACAGTCGGCTCGTCCCGCCGTGGCTGTCATGCCGGATCGTCGATCGCCCCCCGGAGCCGCCGGCGCGCCGGGACCCCGGGCGCCGGGCGGCGGGCGCCACGCCGGCGGGCCGGCCGGCGCTCGCCCCGCGCGAAGGGGCGGATGCCAGGTCCGCGACCCGCGCCGCACGCGGAAGGAGAGGGAGATGAGGGGTGATCGCCATCGGATCTCCGGCCGTGGCCCGGTGCTGGCCAGGGTCGCGGCGCTCGTCGTTGCGCTGGTCGCGCCCGCCGCCGGCGGCGCGGCGCCGGCCGGGAAGCTCGTCCTGTACACCTCGCAGCCGGACCGCGACGCGGCGCAGACGGTCCAGGGGTTCCGCGCCCATGCCCCCCAGGTGGAGGTGGAGGTCTTCCGCTCCGGCACCACGGAGGTGCTGAACAAGCTGCTCGCCGAGTTCGCGGCGGGCGGCCCCCGCCCGGACGTGCTGCTGATCGCGGACGCGGGCTCGATGGAGCGGCTGCATGCCGAGGGACGGCTCCTCCCGTACCCCGGGGCGGACGTCGCCCAGCTCCCGCCCGGCACGGTGAACCGGGAACGGACGTACTTCGGCACGAAGCTGATCACCACCGGGATCGCGTATCACGCCGCCGCGGCCCGCAAGCCGACCTCGTGGAAGGACCTCCTCGCGCCCGAGGCGCGCGGCCAGGTGGTCCTGCCGAGCCCGCTCTACTCGGGCGCGGCGGCCATTCACATGGCCGCGCTCCTGGCAAGCCCCGCGCTCGGTCCGCATTACTACGAGGAGCTCGCCCGGAACCAGGCGGTCGCCGTGCGGGGCAACGGCGCGGTGGCGAGCGCCGTCGCCGGCGGGCAGAAGATGTACGGGGTGCTGGTCGACTTCATGGCGCTGAACGCCAAGGCGAAGGGCTCGCCGATCGACTTCGTGTTCCCGGCCGAGGGCGTGACCGCCGTCACGGAGCCGGTCGCGATCCTGCGCACCGCCCGCAACGTGGAGGCGGCCCGCGCGTTCGTCGACTTCCTCCTGTCGCGGGACGGCCAGGCGCTCGCGACGCGGCAGGGCTACCTCCCCGCTCGCCGGGACGTCGCGCCGCCGCCGGGGTTCCCGCCGCTGGCGGCCATCCGCATCCTGCCGGTCGACTTCGCGGATTTCCTCGCCCACGACGAGGCCAACAAGCGTCGGTTCGCAGAGCTCTTCGGCGGCTGAGGGCCCGCCGCCATCGCCGCCACTCGGGTGATCGGCGCCGGCGAGCGCGTGGTCCTCGCCGGGCTGGCGCTCGTGATCGTGCTCCTGGCCGCGGTCCCCTTCGCCCGGCTCGTCCAGGCCGGCCTGAGCCCCGGCGGGCGCGCGGATCTCGCCCCGTTCCGCCGGATCCTGACCGCGCCCCCCACGTGGCGGGCAACCGCGCACACGCTCGAGACCGGGGTCGGCGGCGCAGCCCTCGCCGCGCTGCTCGGCACCGCGGTCGCGGTGCTGGTCGCGCTGACCGACATCCGGACCAAGGGCGCCCTGGTCTTCGCCTTCATGCTCCCCCTGATGATCGCCCCCCAGGTCACCGCCCTGGCCTGGAGCCAGGCGCTGGGCCCCCAGAGCCCGCTCCTGCGCCTTCTCGGCCTGGCGCCCCCGCCCGGCGCCCCTCACCCCCTGTACTCGGCGGGCGGCATCGTGCTGCTCCTGGGCCTCCAGCAGGCTCCGCTCGTGTTCCTGGCGGTGCGCGCGGCGTTCCGGGGCATCCCGCGGGAGCTCATCGAGGCCGCCCGCGCGGCGGGCGCCCGGCCGCCCCGCGTGCTCGCGACGGTGGTGCTCCCGCTCGCGTCCCCCGCCCTGCTGGCCGGAACCTCGCTGGCGTTCGTCGGCGCCATCGGGAACTTCGGGATCCCCGCCCTGCTCGGGATCCCCGGTCGGTACGCGGTGCTCACGACGCTGATCTACCAGCGCCTGGCCGGCCTCGGTCCGGCCGTCCTGGCGGAGGTGGCTGCCCTGTCGCTCCTGCTGGCCGGCATGGCCCTGGCCGGGGTCGCGCTGCAGAGCTGGAGCGCCGGCCGCCGGGACGTCCGGGTCATCCCGCAGCCGGCGCCGCCGCTCTGGCACCTCGGCCGCAAGCGGTGGCGCCTCGAGCTCGCGGCCTGGCTCCTGGTGGGCGTCCTCGCCCTCCTCCCGCTGGTGGCGCTCCTGACGGCCTCGCTCGTCCCGGCGCCCGGGGTCACGCTCACGCGCGCGAACGCGACCCTGGACGCCTACGCGTTCGTTCTCCGGGAGCACCCCCCGACGCGCCGCGCCTTCCGCAACAGCGCCGCCCTGGCGGGCAGTGCCGCGGTCCTCCTCGCGGGGCTGGCGATGCCGCTCGGGTACTTCCTCGTGTGGCGGCGCACGCCGGGGCTCCGGGCGCTCGCCACGCTCGCGGAGCTGCCGTACGCGCTGCCCGGGATCGTGCTCGCGATCGCGATGATCCTCGTGCTCCTCCGTCCGCTGCCGCTGGTCCACTGGCACCTGTACAACACGCCGTGGATCATCCTGCTGGCGTACCTGGCGCGGTTCCTCGCGCTCGCCCTGCGCCCGGTCGTGAGTGGGTACCAGCAGCTCGACCCCGCGCTCGAGGAGGCCGCGCGGATGGCCGGGGCGGGGTTCGGCTACCGGCTCCGGACCGTGGTCGTCCCGCTCCTGGCCCCGGTGGCCGTCGCCGGGGCGCTGCTCGTCTTCCTCACCGCGTTCAGCGAGCTCACCGTCTCGGCCCTCCTCTGGTCGGCCGGGGCGGAGACCGTCGGAGTCGTCGTGTTCAGCCTGGAGCAGGGCGGCGATTCCGTCGCAGCCGCCGCGGTGGCGGTGCTGAGCGTGGCCGCGACGATCGCGGCCATGCTGGCCGGCTCGGCGCTCGCCCGGCGCGTCCCCGCGGGAGGGCTCCCCTGGCACGCCTGACGCTCCGGGGCGTCAGCAAGCGCTTCGCGCCGCCTCCCGTGCCGCCCGCGCTTGACGGGATCGACCTCGCGATCGAGGACGGCGAGCTCGTGGCGGTGCTGGGGCCTTCCGGCTCGGGCAAGACGACCCTGCTCCGGCTCATCGCCGGCTTCGAGGCGCCGGACGCCGGCACGATCACGCTCGGGACCCAGCTCGTGGCCGATGCGCGGCGCCAAATGCCGCCCGAGCACCGGCGGGTCGGCGTCGTGTTCCAGAGCTTCGCGCTCTGGCCTCACATGACGGTGAAGCGGAACGTCGGCTACCCCTTGGAGGTACGCGGGGTCGGCCGCGCCGAGTACGAGCGCCGGGTCGCCGCGGTGCTCGAGACCGTGGGGCTGACCGGCCTCGAGGGGCGGCGGCCGGCCGAGCTGTCGGGCGGGCAACGGCAGCGGGTGGCGCTCGCGCGCTGTCTCGCCATGGAGGCCACGGTCGTCTGCCTGGACGAGCCGCTGGCGAGCCTCGACGTCCACCTCCGGGCGACGCTGCAGGACGAGCTGCTCGCGTTCCACCGCTCGACCGGAGCCACGATGCTCTACGTGACCCACGACCAGGCGGAGGCGATGGCGCTCGCCGACCGTGTCGCCATGCTGGAGGGCGGGCGTCTCCTCCAGGTGGCCTCGCCGGCCGAGCTCTACAGCGAGCCGGCGACCCCGGTGGTCGCCCGGTTCGTGGGGCGGGGCACGGTCGTCCCGGGACGCGTCCTCGGCCGGGCCGAGGACGGGCGCTACCGGGTGGCGCTCCTCGGCACCACCGCGCACCTGCGGGGCCGGCCGGGCCACCCGGCCGGGCCGGCGTTCGTCTGCCTCCGGAGCGAGGACGTCCGGCCGGCGGCCCCGGGATCCGGCGCCGTCGCGGCGATCGTGCAGCGCCGCGCGTACCAGGGCGGCCAGTGGGCTCTCGAGGTGGCGCCGGTCGAGGGCCCGCCGGGGACCCGGCTGCTCCTGGCCGTCGCAAGCGAGGCGCCGCCGGCGCCGGGCCAGACGCTCGAGCTCTCGATCCATGACGGCTGGGTCCTGCCGACGCCCTGACCTCCGGCGCGGGGAGCGCCCGGCCGGGGCGCGCCCGCCCCCGCGGACCTCTGACGAGTCGCCTCGCCAGGGCTCTCGACGCCGCCCCGAGACCCGCGCGGGAACGGCCCCCGGCGCGTCAGCCGCTGTTCGCGTCGCGGGCCGCCGGGTCCATTCGACTCGCCGTCCCGACGGCCGCCCGGCGCCCGCGCGATGTCACGGCGGCGGGGGCGCGGAAGTGATGCCGGGTCGGTGGGGCGCGCCGATGCGGCGCGGCCGCCCGCGCGAGGCCGGCGGGTGCCAGGGCGCCGCGGGCCCACCCCGCGGGCGCGCCGCCGCCGCCCGTGCGGCGGGGGACCCGGCTACCGCTCGAGGTGGTAGGGCACGTTCACGACCACCACACCCTTCCGGAACAGGAGCGCGCCCTTGATCAGCAGCGCCGTCTGGTTGTGCAGCAAGTGCTGCCACCACCGCGCGGGAACGAACTCCGGCAGGATGATCGTGATCAGCTGGCCGGGGACCTGTCGCCGGAGGTGGTCGAGGTAGTCCACCAGCGGCCCGGTGACGGAGCGGTACGGCGACCGGAGTACGACCAGGGGCATGCCGTCGGCGAACTTGGCCCATCGCTCCTCGAACCGCCGCGTCTGCTCGGGGTCGACCTCCACGTAGATCCCACGCGCGCTCGGCGACAGCGTCCGCGCGTACTGGATGGCGGGCAGCATGCCGCGGTGCACGTCCCCGGCCAGCACCAAGACGGTGTGGCCGGCCGGGGGGGCGGGCGGGGCGACGCTCTCGATCGAGAGCTGGAGCGCGACCTCGTCGTAGTGCCGGCGGATGGTGAGGAACAACGCGATCATGCACGGCATCAGGACCACGACGATCCACGCTCCGCTGGCGAACTTCGTCACCCCGATGATCACCGCGACCACCGCGGTCGTCGTGGCGCCGGTCGCGTTGACGGCGGCCCGCCACGGCCAGCCGGGCCCGTGCCGCCGCAGCCAGTAGCGCACCATGCTCGCCTGGGACAGGGTGAACGACACGAACACCCCCAGCGCGTAGAGCGGGATCAACGCGTGCGTGTCCCCGTGGAAGATCGCGAGGAGGGCGACGCTGAGCAGGGCTAGGATGATGATCCCGTTGGAGTAGGCGAGGCGGTCGCCGCGGTTCGCGAACTGGCGCGGGATGAACCGGTCGCGCGCCAGGAAGGAGGCCAGCCGCGGGAAATCCGCGAAGCTGGTGTTGGCGGCCAGCACCAGGATCAGCATCGTGATCGCCTGGACGAAGTAGTACGGCGGGGTCTCGCCGAACACCAGCCGCGCGAGCTGGGAGTTGACCGTCTCGCCCTCGACCGGCACCACGCCGAAGGCGTGGGCCAAGGCCGAGATCCCGAGGAAGAGGGTGATCAGGATGACCCCGAGCGCCAGGAGCACGCGCCGCGCGTTGGTCGCCTCCGGCGGCCGGAACGCCGGGACGCCGTCCGACACCGCCTCGATCCCGGTCAGGGCCGAGCACCCGGACGCGAACGCCCGGAGCGCCAGGAACGCCGTGAGAGGGACGACGCCGGCCGGCGCCGCGCCCGCCTGGGCGTGGGCGGAGGCGGCGGCGCCGCGCAGCCAGGCGACCCCACCCCACGCGATCAGGATCCCGTAGGCGAGCAGGAAGAGGTAGGTGGGGAGGGCGAACAGGCGCCCCGCCTCGCGGATCCCTCGCAGGTTGCCGATCGCGATGACCGTCACCGCCGCGATGCACAGCGCCACCCGGTGCGGATAGAGGACCGGGACCGCCGACGTGATGGCGGCGATCCCGGCCGCGACGCTGACCGCGACGGTGAGCACGTAACCGACGAGGAGCCCGGCGCCGGCCACCAGGCTGGGATAGCGCCCGAGGTTCTCCCGGGTGACGATGTACGAGCCGCCGCCCCGCGGGTAGGCCACGATCGTCTGTCGGTAGGAGCTGACCACCACCGCCACCAGCACCGCGATCGCGCCCGCGATCGGGAGCGACAGCGCGAGCCCGGCCGATCCGGCGGTCACCAGGACCAGCAGGATCTCCTCCGTCGCATAGGCGACGGAGGAGACCGCGTCCGACGCGAACACCGCAAGGCCGGTGAGCGCACTCAGCCGCTCGTGGCCGGCATGGGCCGTCGCGATCGGGGTCCCGAGGAGGAGGCGCTTGACGTTCGGCACGGACACCGGGGACACCTACTCCGACGCGGCCCCGGACGGGGTGCGGCGGGCTGGGCTCAGGGGCGCTCGCGCCGCGAGGGCGGCGCCAGGTTGTCGAAGCGCGTGTACTCGGCGTTGAACACGAGCTCCAGCCGACCGGTGGGGCCGTTGCGGTGCTTGCCGATGACCAGCTCGGTCGTGCCGGCCTCCACCTCCGGCGCGTTCTCCCGCCGGGCCAGGAACATGATCAGGTCGGCGTCCTGCTCGAGCGCGCCGGACTCCCGCAGGTCCGAGAGGCGCGGCAGCGCGTCCCCCCGCGCCTCCACCGCCCGCGAGAGCTGCGAGAGCGCGACCACCGGGACGTTCAGCTCCTTCGCCAGCGCCTTGAGGGAGCGGGAGATCTCCGCGATCTCCTGCTGCCGGTTCTCGGCGCGCCAGCGGCCCTGCATGAGCTGGAGGTAGTCGATCACGACCATGTCGAGGCCGTGCTCGGCCTGGACGCGCCGGGCCTTGGCGCGGGCCTCGAGCACCGACAGGTTCGCCGTGTCGTCGATGAACAGCGGGGCCTCGGAGAGCCGGCCGGCCGCGTCCACGATCCGCCGCCACTCGGGCGGCTGGAGGAATCCCGAGCGCACCTTCTGCGAGTCCACCCGGGCCTCGGCGCAGATCAGCCGCTGGACGAGCTGCTCCTTCGACATCTCGAGGCTGAAGATGAGGGCGGGCCGGCGCAGCTCGACCGCGGCGTGCCCGGCGATGTTCAGGGCGAAGGCCGTCTTCCCGGTCGACGGCCGACCCGCGATGATGATGAAGTCCGCCCGCTGGAGGCCCGAGGTTCGCCGGTCGAGCTCCCCGAATCCGGTGGCCAGCCCGGTGATGTCCTCCTTGCGGTGGTAGAGCGTCTCGATGTGCTGGATGGCGTGGGCGAGGATCTCCCGGACCGGGAACGCGCTCCGCTGGAATCGGCGCTGGGAGATCCGGAAGAGCATCTGCTCCGCGTGGTCGAGGAGCGCCTGGACGTCGTCCGTCTCCTCGTACCCCTGCTCCACGATCTCCCGGGCGACCCGGATCATCTCGCGGAGCAGGGCCTTTTCCCGGACGATGCCGGCGTACGCCGCGAACTGCGTCGCGACGGTGCCCTCTTCCTGGAGCGTCGCGAGGGCGGTGTGGCCTCCGACCTCCTCGAAGACGCCCTCCCGTCGCAGCTCCTCCGCGACCATGATGACGTCGGGGGGCTCGCCGCGCTCGAACAGCCGGATCATCGCGGCGAAGATCTTCCGGTGGGCTTCCTTGTAGAATTCCTCGGGGATCAGGAGCTCGATCGCCCGCGGGAGAAGGGTCGGCTCGAGCAGCACGGCGCCGAGCACGGCCCGCTCGGCCTCCAGGCTCTGCGGCGGGACCCTGCCGGACAGCTCGACCGTCGTGCCCATGCGGGCCGGGGCGGGCGGACCGGCTACTCGCGGGTGACCGAAACCGTCAGCGACGCCGTGATGTCACCGTGCAGCCGGACCGGCACCTTGTACTCGCCGAGGGCCTTGATCGGCTCCTCCAGGAGCACGCGCCGCTTCTCCACCGGGATCTGGTGCCGCTCCAGGAACTCGACGACGTCCTGGGCCGCCACCGACCCGTAGAGGCGGCCGTCCTCGGACGCGCGCGCGACCACCGACAGCGTAAGGCCCTCGACGCGCGCGGCGGCGGCCCGCGCCGCCTCCTCCGCCCGCTGCTCCTCCCGGTCGCGCTGCCGCTTGAGGTGCTCGAGGTTCTTCAGGTTCGCCGGGGTCGCCGGGACCGCGAACTTCTTCGGCAAGAGGTAGTTGCGCGCGTACCCGTTCGCGACCTCGCGCGTCTCGCCGCGCCGCCCGAGCGCGGGCACATCCGCCATGAGGATCACCTTCATCGATCCCGTCTCCTCACTCCGCCCGTCCCCGTCAGCCGGACGCGGCGGTCGGCGCCTGCCGAATCTTGCGGAAGTCGATCCAGAGATCGGACAGCCCGATGCAGGATACCGCGACCAGGAGGACGGGCTGCAACGCGAAGAGCCCGAAGCTCACCGCCTGCAGGACCCGGGGAACGCCGATCCGCTGGAAGAAGTGGCGGAACACCGCGAGCCCCTGGATCGCGTAGAGCGGCATCAGGACCAGGAGCAGGTTGAGCCCGAGCGCCTCCGGCGCCGGCCGGCCCGAGGCGACCAGCCCGCCGGCCAGGATCACGGCCCAGACCACGTGGTCCGGGACCGCCTCGGTCGCGAACGGGCGGAAGCCGTCCAGGCCGCGCAGGCAGACGCGGGCCAGGACGTAGTTCGCGACCACGCCCGCGAAGACCCCGAGCCCAATCATGCCGGGGCCCGCCAGCCGCAGGGTGGCCACGACGAAGCGGGCGGCCTCCGCGGCCCAGACGCCCCCCTCACCGGCGCCGCCCATCCGCGCCGGCCAGCCCTCGAACTCGGCGGCGTGGGCGGCCAACTGGCGCTCGAGGTAAACCAGCGGCGTGATGCCGGACGGGGCCAGGGCCCAGAGGAGCACGAACAGGCTCACCAGCGCGACCCCCGTCGTCGTGACCGTGGTCACGGTCAGAGACAGTCGGCGGGCCAGCCCCGCCCCGAGCACCGCGCCCGGCGCGCCGTACTTCAAGGCGATGACGAGCGCCGCCGCACCGCCCTCGGCCTCGATCCCGACCGCCGCCACCATCGCAACGAGAGTCGCCACCGCGCCGGCGAGCGGTCCGCCGACGACAACCGCGAGGGCGACCGGCAGGAGGTGGACCAGCGTGAGCGCCCCGCCCCACCAGCCGCGGGGCGCCGTGCTCTCGAGCACGGTGAGGGCGACGCCGCACCCGGCCCCGAGCAGGAGGGCCCGGCGCGCACTCGGGCGGGGCCCCATGGGGCGGGACCTACTCGGCGATGTACGGGATGAGGGCGATCGTGCGGAGTCGCTTCAGCGCGGTCGTCAGCTGCCGCTGGTGCCGTGCACAGTTCCCGGAGATCCGGCGGGGGATGATCTTGCCACGCTCGGTCATGAAGGTCCGGAGGCGCTTGACGTCGCGATAGTCGACGGCCAGCACCTTGTCGACGCAGAACTTGCAGACCTTGCGCCGGCCGAACCGACGCCGCTTGACGGGCTTGACCACCTGTTCGCCTCCCTCTCCCTACCCGTGCCGGCTCCGCCCCGCGCCGCGCGCCGGCGCGGGCTCAGAACGGCACATCGTCGACCGCCGCCGCCGGCTCCTCCGCGGGCTCCGCCTCGACGGCGCCGCCCGCGCCCGGGCGTGCCCGCCCGAGGAACTGCAGCCGCTCGGCGACCACCTCGACGACGTTCCGCTTCTGGCCGTCCTTGGTCTCCCAGTCCCGGGTCTGCAGCCGCCCCTCCACCAGGACCGGGCTGCCCTTGTCGAGGTACTGGGCTGAGGATTCCGCCTGCTTCCCCCACACCACCACCGTGAGGAAGCACGTCTCCTCCCGCCGGTCCCCGCCCTGCGTGGTGTAGGACCGGTTGACCGCGAGCCGCAGGTCGGACACCGCGGTGCCGCTCGGCGTGTACCGCAGCTCGGGCGCGCGTGTGAGGTTCCCGATCAGGAGCACCTTGTTCAGGCTCGCCATCACCCGACCTCGCTCGGCGCTGGCGCCGCCGCCTCGGGCGCCGCCGCGGCCGCGGGCTCCGGCGCGCCCTTGCGCCGCCGCTCCACCACGCGCGTCGTCAGGAACCGGAGCACCGCTTCGTTCAGCCGGAGCTGCCGCTCGTACTCCCGCACGATGGCCGGCGTCGCCC
>Ga0070741_10017967_pt1 | contig 11532 bp, 11 predicted proteins | sample Coa_R1_4_FD_66440 | JGI IMG/M metagenome (GOLD analysis project Ga0070741, IMG submission 66440) | Surface soil microbial communities from Centralia Pennsylvania, which are recovering from an underground coalmine fire - Coalmine... | ecosystem: Environmental > Terrestrial > Soil > Unclassified ...
CCCCTCGAGCGGCGACGCGAACGACCGCGCGAGCAGCTCCGCAGCGGCCGACGCGTCCGTCCGGTCGCCGCCGATGCGGGCGACGATCCGGCCGGCGCAGTACGCGTCGTCGAGCGCGAACGCGCCCATGAAGCCGGCGCAGTAGACGACCACGTCGCCGCCTGCGTCACCTGCTGCCGCGGCAACCGCATCGAGGTTCAACAGCGACCCGAGGAGCACGATCTCGCAGCGCTCCGCCGCGGTGAGGATGGCGGCGGTGCCGTTCGTCGTCGACAGGATGAGATCGCGTGCGCGCGCGCCGGACGCGAACTCGCGCGGTGACGCGCCGACGTCGAACCCCTCGACGATCGCGCCGCGTCTCTCGCCGCCGACGACCGCGGCGTCGCCGAGCTCCGCACGCAGCGCGTGTGCCTCCTCGATCTCCCGGCAGCAGAAGACGCGCTCGTATCCCGAAGCGAGCGCCTGGGCGATCGACGACGTCGCGCGCACGACGTCGACCACGATCCCGACGCGCGCCGATCCCTCTTCGAATGGTGTGAAGACGGTATGCACGAGCACCCGGGATACGCTAGTCGGGAGTGTCCACGTCGACCGCCCCCCGTTACTGCTACCGCCACCCCGACCGCGAGACGGGCCTCTCGTGCTCGGAATGCGGTCGTCCGATCTGCTACGAGTGCATGACGCCGGCTGCCGTCGGCCTCCGCTGTCCCGACCATTCCGGGAAGCCGCAAGGCGTGCACAAGATCGCGGCCGCGGCGACGCGCGCGACGACCGGCGTCGGCTCGCGGCGCGTCAACGCGGTGACGATGGCGCTGATCGCGATCAACGTGCTCGTCTACCTCGCCGAGCTCGCCGCGGGCGGCACTGTTTCCGGTACCGGCAACTGGATCTACACCCACGGCGTCCTCGTCGCCGATGCGACGTACGCCGACGGCACGCCCGCAGGCGTGGCGCACGGCGAATGGTGGCGCCTGCTCACGTCGGCGTTCCTCCACTACGGGCCGCTCCATCTCGGCCTGAACATGGTCAGCCTCTACTTCGCCGGCTCGATCCTCGAGCAGGTGATCGGACGCTGGCGCTACGCGCTGCTCTACGTCGTCTCCGGCCTCGCGGGCGCCGCGGGCGCGCTCTACTGGACGCCCCACGGCCTCACGGTCGGCGCGTCCGGCGCGATCTTCGGCGTCCTCGGCGCGTTGCTCGTGCTCGAGCGGCGCGGCAACATCGCGACCGGCGGCCAGGTCGCGGGCCTGATCGTCCTGAACCTCGTGATCACGCTTGCGTACCGCAGCTCGATCTCCGTCGGCGGCCACATCGGCGGCCTCGTCGGCGGCCTCCTCCTGATGCTCGCGTACGTGCGGTTCCTCCGTTCGTGGCAGGCGAGCGTCGCCGCCGCCGCGGTCGTCGCCGCAGCGGCCATCGCCATCGCGTACTCGGCGGTGTAGCTACCCGCCGGCGGCGACGTACTGCGCCGAGCCCGCCTCGGCGAGCGCGGCCTGTGCAGCCGCAAGGCGGGCGACGGGCACGCGGTACGGCGAGCACGAGACGTAGTCGAGCCGGAGGCCGTGGCAGAACGCGACCGAGCGCGGCTCCCCCCCGTGCTCGCCGCAGATGCCGATCTTGAGCTCGGCCTTCACGCCGCGGCCGCGCTCGACGCCGAGGCGCATCAGGTCGCCGACACCGGACTGGTCGAGGACCTCGAACGGGTTCCGTTCGAGCACCCCGTCCTCGAGGTAGCGCGCGAGGAACTTGCCCTCCGCGTCGTCGCGCGACATCCCGAGCGTCGTCTGCGTCAGGTCGTTCGTGCCGAACGAGAAGAAGTCGGCGTCGGCTGCGATCTCGTCCGCGCGTACACATGCCCGCGGCAGCTCGATCATGGTCCCGATCGCGCGCGGGACGTCCGGCGCCTCTTCGCTCCACACGCGCTCGGTCAGGTCGCGCAGCCGGCGGAGCTCCTCGGGGAACCCGACGAGCGGGTGCATGATCTCGACGACGGCGGCGTTACCGACCGACTTCGCCGCACGCGCGATCGCCCGGATCTGCATCTCGTAGATCTCCGGGAAGATGAGCCCGAGCCTGCACCCGCGCGTTCCGAGCATCGGATTCGCCTCGCGGAGCGAGCGGATCCGGGCGCGCATCTTGTCGCTCGTCGCCTGCTCCTCGCTCGGCAGGAACTCGTGCAGGGGCGGGTCGAGGAGGCGGATCGTCACGGGCAGCCCGGCCATCGCCTGGAAGATCCCCTCGAAGTCGGACTGCTGGAACGGAAGCAGCCGCTCGAGCGCAGCCCGCCGCCCCGGCTCGTCGTCGGCGAGGATCATCTCCTGCACGACCGCGAGGCGCTCCTCGCCGAAGAACATGTGCTCGGTCCGGCAGAGGCCGATCCCCTCGGCTCCGAAGTCGCGCGCGCGCGCCGCGTCGTCCGGCGTGTCGGCGTTCGCCCGTACCTTCAGGCGGCGAAGATCGTCCGCCCAGCGAAGCACCGTCTCGAAGTCGTCGTTCAGCTGCGGCGCGACGAGCGGCACCTCGCCGATGTAGACGTTGCCCGTGCCGCCGTCGATCGTGATCACGTCGCCTTCGCGCAGCTCGGTGCCGGCGAGGCGGGCGATGCCGTTCTGGAGCTCGAGCTCGTCGCACCCGGCCACGCACGGCTTCCCCATCCCCCGGGCGACGACCGCGGCGTGCGACGTCATCCCGCCGTGTACGGTGAGGATCCCCTGCGACGCGATCATCCCGTGGATGTCGTCCGGCGTGGTCTCGAAGCGCACGAGGATCACAGGCCCCGTCGCGCTTCGCGCGACCGCGGCGTCGGCGTCGAAGACGATGGCGCCGCTCGCCGCACCCGGGCTCGCGTTCAGGCCGCGCGTCGCCGGCTCCGGTGCCGACGCGGGATCGATCATCGGGTGCAGGAGCTGGTCGAGCTGCCCGGGGTCGATGCGCGAGACCGCCTCCTCCCGGGAGATCAGCCCCTCGTCGACCATGTCGGTCGCCGCCTTCAGCGCGGCCGCGGCCGTGCGCTTCGCCGAACGGGTCTGCAGCATGTAGAGCCGGTCGTCCTCGACTGTGAACTCGACGTCCTGCATGTCGCGATAACGCTCCTCGAGCCTACGGAGCGTCTCGAGCAGCTGCCGGTACGCGGCGGGAAGCACCTCCGCCATCGACTCGACGGGCTGCGGCGTGCGGATGCCGGCGACGACGTCCTCGCCCTGCGCGTTCGCGAGAAACTCGCCGTAGAGCTCGTTCGCGCCGGTCGACGGGTTGCGCGTGAACGCGACGCCCGTGCCGGAGCGCTCGCCCTTGTTGCCGAACACCATCTGCACGACGTTCACGGCCGTCCCGAGATCGTCGGGGATGTCGTTCGCGCGCCGATACACCTGCGCGCGCGGCGTCTCCCACGAATCGAACACCGCACGCACCGCCCGGATCAGCTGCTCGGTCGGCTCCGCCGGGAACGTCGTATAGATCTCCTGGTACGTCCGCACGAGCTGCTCGAGATCCTCGGCAGTCAGATCCGTGTCCTGCCGTGCGCCGCGCTGGGCCTTGAGCTCGGAGAGCGCGTCCTCGAAACGGTGCGGGTCGATTCCGTCGACGACCTCCCCGAACATCTGCAGCAGGCGCCGGTAGGAATCGAACGCGAACCGGCGGTTGCCGGTGCGTGCCGCGAGCCCTTCGACCGCGTCGTCGTTCAGACCGAGGTTGAGGATCGTGTCCATCATCCCGGGCATCGATACCGCCGCGCCCGAACGGACCGACACGAGGAGCGGGTCGCCGGCGTCGCCGAAGCGCTTCCCCGTCTTCCCCTCGAGGCGCCGCACGTGCTCCGCCACCTCCTCCTCGAGGCCCTTCGGCAGGTCGGCCGTCTGCATGTAGGCGCGGCAGGCGTCGGTCGTGATCGTGAAGCCGGCCGGGACGGGAAGGCCCATCAGCGTCATCTCCGCGAGGCCGATCCCCTTCCCGCCGAGGAGCTCGCGCCCGCCGCCGGAAGGCTCGTCGAAGTCGTAGACGTACCTCGCCATGCGGCGGGGACTCTAGCGACGGCGTCTGGCGCGGTACTCGGCGAGCCAGGCGAGCGACCGGAGGCCGAACCAGACGGGCGTGAAGAGGCCGTAGAAGACGACGAGCGCGAGCCCGAGGATCATGTACCAGGCGACCCACCGCCACAACGGCACCTTCGGGCGCGGCTTCACGGCGTCGGCGCCGCGAGCCCGCGCCGCTGCACCGCGCGGAGGATGCGCTGCGCGATCTCCTCGATCGACAGCTCCGAGACGTCGATGACCGGGCAGCCGAGACGCCGGTGGATCTCCGATGCGTACTCGAGCTCGTCGTAGATCGCGGCGAGGTTCGCGTACTGCGGGTCGCCGCCCATCAGCTGCAGGCGCTCGCTGCGGATCTCCGCGAGCCGCACCGCGTCTATCGTCAGCCCGACCATCTTCCTCGCGTCAATCTCGAACAGCTCCGGAGGCGGCGGGATCCCGTCGACGATCGGCACGTTCGCCACTTTCCAGCCGAGGTAGCCGAGGTACATCGAGAGCGGCGTCTTGGACGTACGGGAGACGCCGACGAGGACGATGTCGGCGCCCGGCAGCGCGCGACCGAGCCCGTCGTCCGCCTTGACCGCGTACTCGATCGCGGCGATCCGGTGGAAGTAGTGCTCGTCGAGCGGGGGCTGGAGCCCCGGCTTCATCGTCGCCTCCCGGCCCGACACCCGCGCGACGGCGCCGAGGGGCTCCTCGAGCAGGTCGCAGTAGACGAGGTCGGCCTCGCTGCACAGCTCGCGCATCGCCTCGCGGAGCGTCGGCTCGACGACGGTGAAGATCAGGACCGCGCGGCGCCCCTGCATCCGGGCGAGCGCGAGGTGGAGGTCGGCGATGGTCTCGACGCGCGGGTGGCGGACGGTGACGAACGGCTGGTCCGGGAACTGCGCCTCGACCGCCGCGACGACGCGCGTCGCCGTCTCTCCGGTCGCGTCGGAGACGATGTGGATCTCGACTGCCGGGCCTTGCTCGCCTGTCACTCCGCTAGTTTCACCTGCCGATGGGTCAGCTCGAGCAGTACCAGGGACCGGCGACGATCGAGAAGGTCGCCGCGCTCGCGCGGCGGCGGGCATTCGTCTTTCCCTCGTCCGACATCTACGGCGGCCTTGGATCGTCGTACGACTACGGGCACTACGGCGTCCTGCTGAAGCAGAACGTGAAGCAGGAATGGCAGCGAGCGATGGTGCAGGAGCGGGAGGACGTCGTCCTCCTCGACTCGGCGATCATCCTCCACCCGCAGGTCTGGGTCGCATCCGGGCACGTGGGGGGCTTCTCCGACCCGCTCGTCGACTGCCGCACGTGCAAGCTCCGGTTCCGCGCGGACAAGCTCGAGGACGCGCACTGCGGTCGCAAGCCGTCGAAGCACCCGGGCGAGACGCCGGACTGCGACCTGACGGACGCGCGCCAGTTCAACCTCATGTTCGAAACGTCGATCGGGCCGGTGCGCGACGACGCGTCGCTCGCCTACCTCCGGCCGGAGACGGCGCAGGGCATCTTCGTCAACTTCAAGAACGTGACCTCGTCGATGCGCGTGAAGCCGCCGTTCGGCATCGCGCAGATCGGCAAGAGCTTCCGCAACGAGATCACGCCCGGGAACTTCCTGTTCCGGATGCGCGAGTTCGAGCAGATGGAGATGGAGTTCTTCGTGCCGCCCGCCGACGCCGACGCGTGGTACCGCGAGTGGATCGAGCTGCGGCGGCGGTGGTACCTCGATCTCGGCCTGCGCGAGTCGCACCTCCGCGTGCGCGCCCACGAGGCGACGGAGCTCTCGCACTACTCGAGCGGCACGAGCGATCTCGAGTACCTCTTCCCGATCGGCTGGTCCGAGCTCGAGGGAATCGCGAACCGAGGCGACTTCGACCTCACGCAGCACGCGCAGCACTCAGGCGCGAAGCTCGAGTGGATCGGCCACGAGGAGCGCTACGTGCCGCACGTGATCGAGCCTGCCGCCGGCGCGGATCGCGCCGCGCTCGCGTTCCTCGTCGACGCGTACGACGAGGACGTCGCCGCCGGCGAGTCGAGGACGGTCCTGCGCCTCCATCCCCGGCTCGCGCCGGTCAAGGCAGCGGTGCTGCCGCTGGTCGGCAAGGACAGCGGCCTCGTGGAGAAGGCGCGCCCCCTCTACGAAGACCTGCGCCGCGTGATGCCCGCCGAGTACGACGACTCCGCGTCGATCGGCAAGCGCTACCGCCGCCAGGACGAGATCGGCACGCCGTGGGCGCTGACGATCGACCACCAGACGCTCGACGACGGCACGATCACGATCCGCGACCGCGACAGCCTCGCGCAGGAGCGGATCTCGCTCGAGGGCGCACGCTCGCTCCTGCTCGACCGGCTGCACGCGCCGTGGGCACCCCGCGCGTAAGCGGAAGGTGGCAGGAGCTCGCGTTCGCGAGCGAGGCGCTCGCGGGCAACCCGCTCGGCGACCCGCACGTGCGGCCGGTCTACGTGTGGGCGCCCGCCGGTGAGGGGCCGTGGCCCGTCGTCTACGTCCTCCAGGGGTTCACGGGCACCGCGCCGTCGTGGTTCAACGCGCGCGCGTGGCAACGCTCCGTCCCGGAGCAGATCGAGGAACGGGCGCCGGGAGCGATCCTCGTCCTCGTCGACGCGTTCACCGCGATCGGCGGCTCGCAATTCCTCGACTCGCCTGCGATCGGCGACTACCACACCTACCTGTGCGACGAGCTCGTCCCGTGGATCGACTCCCGGATGCCGTCGAGCGGCGTACGCGCGCTCCACGGGCACTCGTCGGGCGGCTACGGCGCGATGGTGAACGCGATGCTCCGGCCCGACCTCTTCGCCGGCTTCGCCTCCCACGCAGGAGACGCCCTCTTCGAGAACAGCTACGAGCACGAGTTCGCCGAGGCGGTACGGTCGTTGCGAGACTCCTACGACGGTTCGTACGAGCGCTTCTGGGACGGCTTCCATGCACGTGCCGCGCTCGGGAAGAAGATCGACCACACGCTCGTCAACGTCTACGCGATGGCCGCCGCCTACTCCGGGGGCGAGCTTCCGTTCGACGTCGAGACCGGCGAGCTGCGTCAGGACGTCTGGGAGCGCTGGCTGGCGTGGGATCCGGTGCGCATGGCGCGACAGCCGCAGTACGCGGAGGCGCTACGCGCGATGCGCGCGATCTGGATCGGCGCGGGCAAGAAGGACGAGTTCCACGCCGACCTCGGGGCGACCGCCTTCCACCGCGCGGTGCTGGCCGCGGGCGTCGACGAGAGCGTCGTGCACTTCGAGCTGCACGACGGCGGTCACTTCGACACGGCGTGGACGGTGCTCGAGGCGGTCGAGTGGCTCGCCGAGCGGCTCGCGGGCTAAGGCGGCCTCCGCTCCATCACCTTCGGCCCCGGCTGCCCGAACCCGAAGCGGCGGTAGAGCTCGTGCGCGTCGGTCGTGTGCAGCAGCCACGCCTTCTCCGCGAGCGGCCCGTTGTCCACCATCTCGCGCACGAGCTCGACGCCGAGCCCGTGTCCGCGGAACTCCTCGAGCACGTAGACGTCTCCGAGGTAGAAGAGGCCCGGCGAGCAGCGCGCCGCGCGGCAGAACCCGACCTGCCTCCCGCCGTGGTAGAGGCCGACCACCCGCGCCGCCTCGGCCACGAGCAGCTCGACGTCTGCGTAGGACCGTCCGAGCGCCCAGTACGACTCTTCGGCGAGGTACCGGTGGACGGCGCCGAGGTCGACCCGCGCACGATCGTCGTCGAGCTCGAAGCCGCCCGGTAGCTCGCGCTTCACGCGGAGAGCGTCCGCAGGCGGAAGCCGCCGTGCTCCTCGTACGACGAGACGACGACGCTGAGCGCCTCGCGGCGCGCGCGCCTGCCGAGGCCGGCGGACGCAGCCTCTGCGAGCGGCGTCGAGAGCAGGCGCTCGACGCCGGCGAGCCCTTCGGACGAGAGCGCGAACGAGTCGCGCGCGTGCGCACGGCAGACGGCGCCCCCGGCACGGGGGGAGAAGCCGACGAGCTCGGCTCCCGCCCCGCACTCGACGCAGGCGGTCACGTGCGGGAGGTACCCCGAGAGCCAGAGCAGCTTGAGCTGGAACGCGAGCGCGAGCGGGTCGACCGCAGGCCGTTCAGCCGGCAGCTCCGGCGCCTCGTCGACCAGGTCGAGGAAGCGGACGAGCGCCTCGAACGCGCGCTCGTTCGCCTCCGGCTCGCCGTAGAGCCGCAGCATCGCCTCGGCCCCGATCAGCCCGACGCCGAGCCGGTACGGGTGTTCGCGCGCCGCGCGATGGGTGCGGACGACGTCGACCGTCGTCACCGTCTGGAGCTCGCCGGAGCCCTCGTGCAGCTGGAGCTCGACGTGGGACAGCGGCTCGAGGCGCCCGCCGACACGCGACCGCGTCTTCCGGATGCCCTTCGCGATCGCCCCCACGCGTCCACGCTCGCGGGTGTAGAGGTGGAGGATCCGATCCGCCTCGCCGTAGCGGAGCGAGCGAAGCACGACCGCCTCCGTCTTGTACGTGCGACCGGCCACCGGCGCCCCAGTCTAGAGGCGGCGGCGGGGAATACCGGCTACGTTTATGCGTTGAAAATGGTAGTGAAGCCGATCACGATGTATACGACCGCGTGGTGCGGGTTCTGCGTCCGCGCGAAGGCGTTCCTCGAGTCGAAGGGGCTCGCCTACGACGAGGTGCGGGTCGACGACGACCCCGGCTTCCGCGCGAGGCTCCACGACCTGACCGGCGGCTGGACGGTGCCGCAGATCGTGATCGGCGACCGGCCGATCGGCGGCTATGCCGAGCTGCGCGCGCTCGACCGCGACGGCCGGCTCGACAACCTCCTCACAGCCTGATCCGGCGCGGCCGGCGGCCGCTGGCACGTCCGGCAGAACCAGGTTCCCCGGCCCGCGACACGCGTGCGCTCGATCGGCGTGCCGCAGCGGTCGCAGGGCTCTCCCGTGCGCCCGTATGCGCGGAAGCGGTCCTGCATGCTCCCGCCGGCGTAGGCGCCGTCGCCGAGATCGGCCCCGCGGTGGCGGATCCCGAGCCTGAGCGCCTTCCGGATCCCGCGGCGCAGCGCCGCGACCTCGTCACGCGCCAGCGCCCCGGCCGGCGTGCGCGGCGAGATTCGCGCGTGCCACAGGGCCTCGTCCGCGTAGATGTTGCCGAGGCCTGCGACGGTGCGCTGGTCGAGGATCGCGGCCTTCACGGGCGCTCTTCGTCCCGCAAGCCGGTCTTCGAGGAAGCGGACGGTGAAGGCAGGGCCGAGCGGCTCCGGGCCCAGGCGCACCTCGAGATGCGCGGCTGCGTCGTCCGGCTCGAGCAGGAGCCACGTGCCGAAGCGCCGCAGGTCCCTGTACGCGATCCGGCAGCCGTCGTCGAGCTCGACCACGGCGCGCTCGTGCGTCGCCGGTGCGTAGCGGAACCCACCGGTCATCCGCAGGTGGACGAGCAGCACGCGTCCGCTCTCGAGGCGAAGGAGCAGGTACTTGCCGCGCCGCTCGACCGCCGCCACCCGCTCGCCCTCGAGCATCGCCGCGACCGTGCCCGGCTCCATCGGCCGCGTCAGGCGCGCGTCGTCGATCCGCGCCCGCGCGATCTGCCTGCCCTCGACACGCGACGCGAGCCGCAGTCGTTCGGTCTCCACCTCGGGCAGCTCGGGCACGAAGAGAAGGGTGCCCTACTCGATCACCTCGAGCAGCACCGGCTGCGCCGGCGGCGCCTCCGCGCCGAGCTCGTATGCTGCACGCACCTCGCGCACCGCCTCGTCGGCCGACGTCTCGTCACGCGCGTGCACCACTGCCAGGACGTCCCCGACGTCGACGAGGTCGCCGCGCTTTCGCAGGCAGACGACCCCGACGGCGTGGTCGATCGTCTCCTCCTTCGTCCGCCTGCCCGCACCGAGATGGAGCGCGGCGTTCCCGACGCGGATCGCGCCGAGGCGCACGACCGCTCCGCGCGCCTCCGCACGCACCTCCCGGACGATCGGGGCCCGCTCGAGCGCCGACTCGTCGGGATCACCGCCCTGCGCCTCGATCCAGCGCGCCCACGCCGCCGCCGCCGAGCCGTCGGCGACGGCCGCCTCTGCTCGCCGGCGGGCGTCGCGCGCGTCGACCCCGAGATCCGACAGAGCGAGCAGCCGCGCAGACGCGTCCAGCACGAGCTCGGTGAAGTCGGCGGGGCCCCGCCCGCGTACGGTGGCGAGCGCCTCCCGGACCTCGAGCGCGTTCCCGACCGCGGCGCCGAGCGGCTGGTCCATGTCCGTCAGGAGGCACACCACCGTGCGCCCCGCCTGCTCCCCGAGCGACAGCATCGCCTCCGCGAGCCGCCGGGCGTCGTCGAGCGACTTCATGAAGGCTCCGTCGCCCACCTTCACGTCGAGCACGATCGCGTCGGCCCCGCCGGCGATCTTCTTCGACATGATCGACGACGCGATCAGCGACAGCTGGTCGACCGTTGCCGTCACGTCGCGGAGTGCGTAGAGCGCCTTGTCGGCGGGAACGAGCTCCGCCGTCTGACCGACGATCGCCATCCCGACCGCTCGCACCTGTGCGACGAACTCGTCGATCGAGAGCTCGACACGGAAGCCGGGTATCGATTCGAGCTTGTCGAGCGTCCCGCCGGTGTGCCCGAGACCGCGGCCGCTCATCTTCCCGAACGGGACGCCGCAGGCGGCGACGATCGGACCCACGGCGAGCGACGTCTTGTCTCCGACGCCGCCGGTCGAATGCTTGTCCACGACCCGCCGCCCCAGCGCGGCGCCGAGGTCGATCGTCTCGCCGCTGTCGATCAGGGCTTGCGTGAGCGCGTACGTCTCACGAGGCGTCAGCCCGCGGAAGTAGACGGCCATCAGGAACGCGGCGATCTGGTAGTCGGGCACCGCTCCGTGCGAGTAGCCGAGGACGAGCTCGACGATCTCCTCGCGCGAGAGCTCCTCGCCGTCGCGCTTGCGCTGGATCAGCTCCGCCGCGCGGATCGTCAATCCACGATCGGGCGGCCGGGCGTCCCCCGCGCCGGCGCGGTCCCTCCGAGCCAGGCGTTGATCGTCGCGCCCACGTCGGCGAACTCGCCGTTCTCGTGCAGCCGTCCGTGCGCGTTCCTGCCTTCGACGTACGCGAGGAGCAGCGCGTGCTCGCGGGAGTGGTCGGTCGACTCGGTCGTCGGATCGCACCCGTGGTCGGACGTCATGATCAGCAGATCGTCCTTCCGAAGCGCGTCGAGCAGGTCCGGGAGGCGGCGGTCGAAGTCCTGCAGGCAGCGATGGAAGTTCACGGGGTCGTTGCGATGCCCCCAGAGCATGTCCGTCTCGACCAGGTTCGTGAAGATCAAGCCGTCGTCGACCTCGCGGAGCAGCTCCTCCGTCCGCTGGATGCCTTCGATGTTCGACTTCGTCGGGAACGACTCGTCGACGTCGAAGCCGGCGAAGATGTCGGAGATCTTCCCGACGCCGTAGACCTTCCGGCCGGCGTCGCGCACGTGCGTCAGGTAGTTCGGGCGCTTCGGCGGCAGCGAGAAGTCGTGCCGGTTGGGCGTCCGCACGTAGTTCCCCGGAGCGCCGG
>Ga0070741_10017968_pt1 | contig 11531 bp, 7 predicted proteins | sample Coa_R1_4_FD_66440 | JGI IMG/M metagenome (GOLD analysis project Ga0070741, IMG submission 66440) | Surface soil microbial communities from Centralia Pennsylvania, which are recovering from an underground coalmine fire - Coalmine... | ecosystem: Environmental > Terrestrial > Soil > Unclassified ...
CGAAGTCGGATCGCTGCTCGATCGGATCGCTCGCGTCGAACGATCTGGTGCTGGAGGACCCGACGGTGTCGCGCTTCCACTGCGAGATCACCATCGGCGAGGGCGGCGCGCGGCTGCGCGATCTCGACAGCCGCAACGGCACGATCCTCGACGGCGTGCGCGTGGTCGAGGCGTTCCTCAAGAACGGCAGCCTGGTGCGGCTCGGGCAGTCGACGGTGCGCTTCGAGTCGGGCGGCGCGCGCATCCACATGCCGCTGTCGGCGGGGACCAGCTTCGGCACGCTGGTCGGCGTCTCGGCGGCGATGCGCGCCACGTTCGCGCTGCTCGAGCGCGCCGCGTCCACCACCGCGACCGTGCTGCTCGAGGGCGAGACCGGCACCGGCAAGGAGGACGCGGCCGAGTCGATCCACCGCGAGAGCGCGCGGCGCGACGGGCCGATGGTGGTGGTCGACTGCGGCGCGATTCCGCCGAGCCTGCTCGAGAGCGAATTGTTCGGCCACGAGAAGGGCGCGTTCACCGGCGCGGTCGGGCGGCGCATCGGCGCGTTCGAGGAGGCGGCGGGCGGCACCATCTTCCTCGACGAGATCGGCGAATTGCCGCTCGACCTGCAGCCGAAGCTCTTGCGCGTGCTCGAGCAGAAGGAGGTGCGGCGCGTCGGCTCGAACGGCTTCCGCACCGTCGACGTGCGCGTGATCGCCGCGACCAACCGCGACGTGCGCACCGAGGTGAACGTCGGCCGCTTCCGCGCCGATTTATATTTTCGATTGGCGGTATTGAAAATTCCGATGCCGTCGCTGCGCAGCCGGCCCGAGGACATCCCGTGCCTGGCCGAGCGCATCCTGGCCACGCTCGGCGCCGGGCCCGACGAGGTGGCGGCGCTGCTCACGCCCGATTACGTCGCGCGGCTGCAGTCGGGCGCGTGGCTCGGCAACGTGCGCGAGCTGCGCAACTACCTCGAGCGCTGCCGCGTGTTCGAAGGTCCGCTGCCGCTCGCCGACGTGCGCACGCCCGACTCCGGCGAGATCGACGCGCGCGTGCCGTACCCCGAGGCCAAGCAGCGCGTGGTCGCGCGCTTCGAGCGCCGCTACCTCGAGGAGCTGCTGCAGCTCCATCAGGGCAAGGTCGCCGCCGCCGCGCGCGCCGCCGGCGTCGACCGCGCCTACCTCTACCGCCTCCTGCAGCGCAACGGCATCAAGACCTGAAGCGTTGCGGCAATCCGAAGAGGATTGAAACGCCAAGACGCCAAGACGCCAAACAGATCTGAAATAGTAATTTCTGAACTGGCGTCTTGGCGTCTTGGCGTTTCATCACTCCGAGTGAGCGCGCCGTAGTTCGCAGTGTCGACGATTGGTCGACAGCGGTGCGCACCGTTGTCGACGAATTGTCGACAACGCGCGCGTGGGAGTGGCGTGACGGGCGCGACCGTGAGTGGCCTGCACATTGCGATGGGCCGGCCGCATGAGGAAGCCAACGTTCGGTTTGCTGGCGCTCGTCGGGCTCGCCGCTTGCGCGGGAGCACCGGCCGACGTCGCGCACACGGCGGCGCCGCTCGCCGCGATCAACCTCGGCGTCACCGACGCTACCGAAAAAGTGCGGCCGGACTTCGTCGTGCCGGCGGCTGCCACTGCGAACGTCGAGGCGGCGCGCAACGAGTTCGAGCCGTTCCAGATCGTGCTCGGCGGCGGCGCGTCGGGCCTCGCCGGCGTCACCGCGTCCGCCGGCGCGCTCACCGGCCCGTCGGGCGCGCAGCTCCCGGCGAGCGGCGTGCGCCTGTATCGCGTCGATCTCTATCACGTCGAGTACGCGTCCAACGCCGAAGGCGCGGCGGGCGAGTGGCCCGATCCGCTGGTCCCCGACGTCGACGCCTACTTCGGCGAGCAGCGCAACGCGTTCCCCTTCGACGTGCCCGCCGGCGAGTCGCGCGCCATCTGGGTCGAGCTCTACGTCCCGCCGGGCACGCCCGCGGGAATGTACTCGGGCGCGGTCACCGTGCAGGCGAGCGGCGTGGCGCCGGCGAGCGTGAGCGTGTCGCTGCGCGTGCGCGGCTTCGATCTGCCGTCGACGGCGACGCTCAAGTCGGCGTTCGGCTTCTCGGTCGACATGGCGTGCCGCGCGCACCGCGGCGTCCAGTGGTGCAACTCCGACGCGGACGCCGAGCCGTGGATCAAGGCGTACGGCCGCGCCGCGCTCGATCACCGCATCTCGTTCTGGAACCCGTACTACGTCTTCCCGTCGAGCGGCGACTTCAGCTACTTCGACACCGTGCCGGGCGCGCTCATCGGCGGCACCATGAGCACGCTGATGAGCGGCGCGTCGATGACCACCACCGCCGTCGGCACGACCAATCCGTCGGGCATGGCCGCCGCCGCGTCGCACTTCGCCGCCAAAGGTTGGAAGGGCCTGTTCCAATACACCTGCGACGAGCCGCCCGCGACCTGCGCGTTCTCCGACATTCCCGTTCGCGCGCAGGCGGCGCACAACGCGGGCGTGCGCACGCTGGTCACCACCAACTACGACAACCTGGTGCAGTACGGCCTGCTCGACGCGGTCGACATCGTGGTGCCCGTGATCGATCAAATGCAGCCGCCCTCGAGCGCCGACGCGAGCGACGCGCGCGCCGACTACGACGCGTTCCTCCAGCGCGGCCCGTCGAAGGAGATCTGGATCTACCAGTCGTGCGACCAGCACGGCTGCCACGCCGCGGGAAGCTGCGACGCGAGCCAGGCGAGCGACCCGCAAGTCGGCTGGCCGTCGTACATGGTCGACGCCTCCGCGCTGCAGAACCGCGCGATGGAGTGGCTGTCGTATCGCTTCCGCGTCTCGGGCGAGCTGTACTACGAGACCGTGCAGCACCTCGACGACGCGTGGAACTCGCACGTCGCCGGGCACGACGCGTTCTGCGACTTCGGCGGAAACGGCGACGGCGCGCTGTTCTATCCCGGCACGCCGGCGCGCATCGGCGGCACGACCGACATCCCCGTCGAGTCGCAGCGGCTCAAGATGATCCGCGAGGGCATGGAGGACTACGAGTACCTGCACCTGCTCGACTCGCTCGGCGGCGCGGCGCAGGCGCGCGCGGCGGTGGACGGGCTGTTCCCCGCGGCGTTCAAGGTCACCCAGGGATCGCCCGCCGCGCTCTACGCCGCGCGCTCGGCGATCGCCGATCAGATCGAGCAGCGGCTCGGCACCGCGCCGACGATCGCGCCGCTCGGCGTCGCGCGCGCGCCCGCGCCCATCGACGTGCATGGCGATCCGGCGGCGTTCTCGACGGGGACCGCGGTCACGGTGAGCGCCGGCGACGCGCAGGCGACGTTCCGCCTGCTGTGGGACGAGACCGCGCTGTACGTCGCCGCCGACGTCACCGATCCCTTGCTGCGCGTGATCGGCACCGGCCGCGACGGCGAATTGTGGAACGCCGACGGCGTCGAGCTGCTGATCGATCCGCTGCACGACCGCTCGCCCGCGCCCGACGCCGACGATCGCCACGTGATCGTCACCGCCGCCGGCGATCTGCTCGACGCGCGCGGCGCCGGCGCGGGCGAGGATCGCAGCGTCACGCTCGGCGTCGACTACGCGGTGACGGCGAACGGCGTGGTCAACGGCGGGCAGCCGTCGCAGGGATATCGCGTGGCGATGGCGATTCCGTGGAGCGCGCTCGGCGTCACGCCGAACGCCGGGCGCACGCTCGGGCTCGACCTCGCGCTCAACGATCTCGGCGCGAGCGCGCTCGCGTCGCGCGACTGGGCGGGCGCGTCGCCGTTCGCGCAGCCGTCGCGGTGGAACGCGGTGCAGCTCGACGCGGCCGGCGGCAATTTGCCGCAGGGCGGGCGCGACGGCGAGCACAAGGCGGTCGGCGGCGGCGCCGTCACGCCGCAGCGGTTCGGCTGCGCGACCATCCCGGGCGCGTCGTCGAGCGATCTCGCGCTCGCGTTCGCGCTGGCCGCGTTCGCGCTCCTTCGTTCGCGCTCGCGCTCGCGTTCACGATCGCGTTAAACGTTCCCGTTCGCGCTAGACTCGGATCGTGCAGCGCACGATCTTGCACGTCGACCTCGACGCCTTCTACGCCTCCGTCGAGCAACGCGACGATCCCTCGCTCGTCGGCAAGCCCGTGGTGGTCGGCGGGCACCGGCAGCGCGGCGTGGTGCTCGCCGCTTCCTACGAGGTGCGGCCGTACGGCGTGCGTTCGGCGATGCCGATGGCGCAGGCGCTCAAGCTCTGCCCGCACGCGGTGGTGATGCGGCCGCGCATGGCGCGCTACGCCGAGCTGTCGGGCGAGTTCTTCGCCATCCTGCACCGCTACTCGCCGCTGGTCGAAGGGCTGTCGCTCGACGAGGCGTTCCTCGACGTCACCGGCGAGGAGCGGCTGTACGGCGACGGGCCGGCGATCGCGCGCGCGATCAAGGCGCGCGTGCGCGAGGAGCTGCGCCTGGTCGCGTCGGTGGGCGTGGCGCCGTGCAAGTTCGCGGCGAAGATCGCCAGCGACCTCGGCAAGCCCGACGGCCTCGTCACCGTCGAGGACGGGCGGCTGCGCGAGTTCCTCGAGCCGCTGCCGGTGACGCGGCTGTGGGGCGTCGGGCGCGTCACCGAGCAGGAGCTGCGCGCCTTCGGGCTGCACACCATCGGCGACGTGGCCCGCGCCGATCTCGACGTGCTCGAGCGGCGGCTCGGCCGCGACACCGCGCGCCACCTGCGCGCGCTCTCCGAGGGCGAGGACGATCGCGCGGTGGTCCCCGATCGCGCGCCGGTGTCGGTCGGGCACGAGGACACGTTCGATCGCGACCTGCGCGATCGCGAGGCGCTCGGCCGCCACCTGCTCGATCAAGCCGATCGCGCCTGCGCGCGGCTGCGCGATCTCGGCCTGCGCGCGCGCACGCTCACGGTGAAGATCAAGTTCGCCGATCACCAGCGCACCACGCGGCGGGTGACCTTTCCGCGCGCCACCACCGACGGGCGCGTGGTGGGGCCGGCGGCGCGGCAGCTGCTCGGCGACGTCCCCGGCGTCGAGGCGCGCGGCGTGCGGCTGACCGGCGTGAGCCTGTCGGGGCTCGAGCCGGCGGGCGCGCGGCGGCAGCTCGTGCTCGACGAGGCGAAGGTGGAGCGGGGCGAGCAGCTCGGCGCGACCATCGATCGCATCGCGGGCAAGTTCGGGCGCGCCGCGATCCGCCGCGCGGTGCTGCTCGACGAGGACGACGAGTAGCGCGCGGCACGCGGCTTGCTGATTTTGCGACCCATGTCGGAGCAGAAGAAGAAAACGCCGCGCGAGCCGGAGCGGGACGCGAGCCAGCGACGGCCGCCGCCCGACCCGGAGGCGGACGAGGCGCCGGTCGCCGAGCCGCCGAGCGACAAGCCGAAGGCCGAGGGCGACACCGGGCTCGACGGTTTCAAGTAGGAAGAGCGCGCGCCGCTTCCCGTAGAATGACCTCATTAATAGGAGGTCGTTTGCGCGGGATCGTTTGCTTCGTGCTCGTGCTGGGCGCCTGCTCGTCGAGCGGGCGTGACTCGGGCGGCGCCGACCTGGCGCACGGCGGCTCGCTCGACGGCGGAATGGCCGCGCGCGATCTCGCGTCGGCCGATCAATCGCCGGCATCGAACGACTTCGCGCCGTCGACGAATGACTTCGCGCCGTCGGCGAATGACTTCGCGCCGTCGGCGAATGATCTTTCGCCGGCGTCGAGCGACCTCTCGTCGGCGCCGAGCGATCTCGGCAAGCCGCCCGCCGACATGACGCCGTCGCGTCCGCCGTGCACGCACGGCCCGGGCTTCGCCGCCTTCCGCTTCCACTATTCGCAGAGCAGCGGCACCCAGGCGATCCTCGACGCGTTCGGCCTGCCCGACAACAGCAACTGGGAAGCGGTGCCGGTCTACCCGACCTCGTACACCGACACCAACTTCGGCGGCGGCATCGAGCTCGGCAGCGGCAACTGGATCCTGATCCGCTACAGCGTCGCCGGCCTCACGCAGATCAACGGCGCCACGTTCTCGGTCTATGGCCGCAGCTACGACGTGAGCGCGTCGGGCAGCTTCGACGCGTGGTCGCCGCTGTACGGCGACGACTTCGCGCCCACCGACTCGATGTCGGTGTACCCGTACGCGTGGAAGAGCATCGACTTCACCGGCTTCGTGCAGGTCGGCGACGATCCGGGCTTGACCGGCATTCGCCTGTACCCCGGGCCGAGCTCGAACGATCTGATCGTGCACACCGTCGAGCTGTGCATCGACGGGCAGTGAGCGCGCGCTTATAATCGGCGCATGAAGCGGGCGGCGCTGATTGCGTTGGTGGTGATCGCGGGGACGCTGGCGTGGCGCGCGGGGCGGCGCGGCGCGCCCGACGCGAAGTTGCTGTTCGATCGTTTCTGGATCGATCACGCGGCGCGCGATGGGCGCGAAGAGTTCCAGGCGCTGTTCGTCGACGGCGAGCACCCGTTCGGCAACTTCGCGACGCGCACGTGGTGGACCGGCAAGTGGGAGCTGTTCCACTACCACCTGTCGGCGCGCGAGGACGGCACGCTCGACATCATCTTTCCGCGCACGAACGAGCGGGAGCGCGTCCGCTACCGCGCGCGCACCTGCGACGAGCAGGGCTTCGACTTCTGTCTCGAGATCGAAGGCGCCTCGCGAGGAGTGAGGCGCTACTTCAGCAAGAAAGGCTGGGAGGTCAAAAACGCCGACCTCGATGCCGTCGCTGATCGCTTATTCGGTTCGGCCGTCCAGTAGCGCCAACGAAGTCTTTGCGGGAGTCACGCGCGGGCTTGCGCCCCGCATTCGTTTCGTCCGGCGGTACTCGGCGCTATGCGCCTGCGGCCGTACACCAGTGCCGTGTTGACCGACCGTGGTCGAAACCGTTGACCGCTTTGGCTTGGACGGGAAACGCGCCTCCGTTCCGGCGGGCGAAACGAACGCGGGTCCGCCCGCGCTACTTAGCCGTTCGGTTGAGTCTCAAAACGCCTCAATACGCTTAAAGTGAATCAGATTGGCAAATGGAGCCATTCTGGAGACGTTTGCTGAATGGCCTTAGTAGCGCGGCGGAGCCCATGTTGCTTCGGTCGCCGGAACGGAGGGCGCGATTCCCAAACGAGCCGAAGCGGTCAACGGTTTCGACCACCGTCGGTCAACACGGCACTGGTGTACGGCCGCAGGCGCATAGCGCCTGAGTACCGCCGAACGAAGCAACGTGGGCGGGAGCCGCGCGGGTGTTTCGTCCGTGATCGTTCGTCAGAGGATCGCGCGCGGAAGATCGGCGTGCACGGCGCGGAAGTATTCGCCGAGGGTTTTGGCTTGGGGATCGGAGCGGGCGGAGGAGGCGACGCCTTCGCCGAGGAGACCGCGGATGTAGAAGTTGAGGGCGAGCAGGTTGGGGAGATCGTCGCGCTCGATGGGGAAGGGCGCGACGTCGGGGAGGAGAGACTTCAGGCGCTCGACGGTGAGCCACTCGCGCAGGAAGGCGAACGCGGCCGGCGTGCGCGCCCAGACGCCGAGGTTGGCGTTGCCGCCCTTGTCGCCCGAGCGCGCGCCGAACGCGCGGCCGAGCGGCACGCGCACCGTCTCGCCCGACGGGGGCGGCGGCAGCGCGATCGACGGCGGCGCGATCGCGGGCGCGTCCTCCGTCGAGCCGCCCGGCGCCGGCGCGATCGCGATCGTCTCGCCCTCGAAGATCACCCGCTCGCGCAGCTGGCGCGCGTCGACCAGCGCCGGCCAGTACACGAGGTACGGCTGCGCGTCGCCCGGCGGCGTACGCGACGAGAAGCCCGGCACCGTCGACAGCGCCAGCTCGACCACGCGCGACGCGAAGCGCCGACCGACCAGCTCCGCGTCCGGCGACATCACCGTCACGCGCAGGTACGCGAGCGCCTCCTCGTTCGAGCGCGGGTGCTCGCGGTCCATGCGCTGGAGCCGCACGTCGACCGCCGCGTACTGCGCCTTGCCGCCCAGCTCATCGAACAGCATCTCCTCGACGATGCGCGCCTTGCGCTCGAGGTCGAGCCCGCCGAGCAGGATGGTCATCGAGTTGCGAAATCCGCCGGCGTAGTTGATCGCCACCTTGGCGGTGCGCGGCGCCGGCTCGCCGCGCGCGCCCTCGACGCGCACGCGATCGGGCCCCTCCTCGACGAGCCGCAGGGAATCGAAGCGCGCCACCACGTCGGGATTCGCGTAGCGCGCGCCTTGAATTTCATAGAGCAGCTGCGCGGTGACGGTGCCGGCGTTCACCAGGCCGCCGGTGTTCGGGTGCTTGGTGATCACGAACGAGCCGTCCTCGTGCATCTCGGCGATCGGGAAGCCGAGCCGCCGCCAGTCGCGCACCTCGTCGAAGAACGCGTAGTTTCCGCCGGTGGCCTGCGCGCCGCACTCGAGGATGTGGCCGGCCGCGACCGCGCCCGCCAGGCGATCCCAGTCGTCGCGCCGCCAATCGAAGCGCCACGCCGACGGGCCGACCGCCAGCGCTGCGTCGGTGACGCGCGGGCACACCACGAGGTCGGCGCCGCGCGCGAGCGCCTCGCGAATTCCCCAGCCGCCGAGGTACGCGTTGGCGGTGAGCACTTCGCCGGGCGCGCTCTCGAGCGGCGTGCCGTGATCGAGGTGCGCGAGCGGCTCGCCGGCGCGCGCGAGCTCGTCGAGGCGCGCGGTGAGATCGTCGCCCTCGACGTACGCCACGCGCGGGTGCAGGCCGAGCTTCTGCGCCAGCCGATCGATCGCCTCGGCCAGCCCGCGCGGATTGAGCCCGCCGGCGTTGGTCACCACGCGGATCTTTTTGTCGAGGCACTCGCCGAGCACGCCCTCGAGCTGCCGCAAGAACGTCGGTACGAAGCCGGCGCGCGGATCTTTCAGCCGGCTCTTGTGCAAGATCGCCATGCTCAGCTCGGCGAGATAGTCGCCGGTGAGCACGTCGATCGGCCCGCCGCGCACCATCTCCTCGACGGCGCCGAGCCGATCGCCCCAGAAGCCGGACGCGTTGGCGATGCGCAACATGCGGCGCGAGCTTAGCTCAACTCGCCGAGCACCCAAACCAGCGCGGCGGTGAAATCGATCGCCGGCTCGTTGGTGACGTAATCGCCGGCGCTGTCTTCGTAGAGCAGCTCGTCGGTGGACCACGCGGCGTAGGCGTCGCTCGCGGGCGGCAGCGGCAGCGACGCGCCGGTGAGCACCGAGGCCGCCGTCGGGCCGCCGACGATCGCGCCCGGCAGCATGAGGCCCGCAGACTGCGCGAGCGCGTGGTGCAGGTTCTGCGGATTGGTTTGCCCGAGGCCGACGAGGAACGAGACGCCGAACGGATTTTGCCCGAGGAGCCAGTGGAGCTGCGAGCGCGCGACCTCGGCGCACGCGGCGTTCGCCGTGGCGTCGACGCGGCGGGCGGCGAGACACGTGGCGGCGGCGCCGAGCGACTCGGCCAGGCTGCCGTCGCCGAATGACGGCAGCGCGTAGCGAAACGCGGCGCCGGGGCCCGCGGGCGCGCCGCCCGAGGCGAGGATCGGCGCGGCGAGCGCGTCGAGCTTTTGCGCGAGCTGCGCGCGCGCGGGGCTCGCCGGCGGAAGCGCCAGCGCCGCCTCCGAGAGCGCGAGCGCGTCGACCGAGTCCCAGCCGACCGGCGTGCCGGCGGCGGGCGCGAGCGCGAGCGCGAACGTCTGCGCGTCGGCGAGAAACGCCGCGTCGCCGGTCGCGCGCGCCAGCACCGCTGCCGCGAGCGCGAGATCGTCGTCGCCCGAATCCTCCATGTAGAAGTCGGGCGGATCGGGATTCTGCACCGCGCTGCGCGTCTTGGCCGCGGCGTACGTCGTCTTCGCCGCGGCGAGCAGCTGCGCCGAATACGCCGCGTCGCTCGCGAACACCTGCGAGCCGAGCGCGAACGCCGCCGCCGATCGCCCGAGCAGGTTGCGTCCCGCGCCCGTCGCCAGGCGAAACAGCGGCCGCTGATCGTACGCGGCGATCGGCGTCTGCGTATCGGCGTCGGGCAGGCGAAAGCCGGCGTCGTGATCGCCCGCGCCGCCGACTTGATGATAGGGCTCGGCGCCGGCGATCATCTTCACCAACCAGTCGAGCCCCCAGCGCAGCTCGCCGGCGAGCGCGCCGTTCGCGTCGAGCGCGGGCGCGTGATCGCGCAGCGCCAGCAGCTCGACGTCGAGCACGTAGGCGGTGGTGCCGACGAACTTGAGGTAGTCGCCGGCGTCGTGCCAGCCGCCCTCGGCGTCGACCTGCGGGCCGATCGTGGCGGTGACCGGTCCCGCGTAGCCGTCGTCGACGGCGATACCGTCGCCCGAGTGCGCGTTCGCCAGCGACGCGAACAGGTGACACGGGCCGTGCTGCGAGATCGCCTTGGTGGTGGGGCCGCAACGCTGCGCTGCAAAAAAATGGACCAGCTGCGGCACCACCTCGGCGTAGACCGCGGGCCCGACGGCGATCGGGCCGAAGCGCGTGCCGTCGTCGAGCACCACCAGGTAGTTGCCGCCGGTCATCGCCGACAGATCGGCGCGGTCGCCGGTGAGCTTCGAGCCGGCGCGGCTGATCACGTCGAGCACGCGCGGGCCGGCGGTGCCGCCGCCGACGAAGCACTGCGCCGCGAGATCGTACACGCGGTAGCCGGGCGCCGGCAGCCCGGGCGAGACGAACACGCCCCAGCGCTCCCCGTTCGCGAGATAGCCCGCTTGATCGTAGCGAAGCTGATACGGCGAGCCGATGAGCTGGCGCGGCAGCGTGCAGTCGACGCCCGCGTCGCCGCCGTCGCGCGCGCCGCCGTCACGACCGTCACCGCCCGGCGCGCCGCCGCACGCGACGGCGAACAGCGCGGCGGCGGCGAGCGATCTCACCGCCCCATGATAGCGCGAGCTGAGGTAAGCTGCCGTCGGGAGGACAGACGCGCATGAGGACATCGATGGTGGTCTGGGCGGCGCTCGTGGCATCGGGATGCGGCGGCGCGATGCTCGCCGAGCGCCCGCACGAGCTCAAGGTCACGCGCGCGGTCCTGTACCAGAACGGCATCGGCTACTTCGAGCGGCGCGGCAAGATCGACGAGGACGTGCTCAAGATCCGCGTGCGTCCCGATCAGATCCGCGACGTGCTCAAGTCGCTCACCGTCGTCGACATGACCTCGGGGCGCGCGGTGTCGATCGCGCTGCCGATCGAGAAGTCGCGCGCCAAGCAGCTCTCCGATCTGCCGGAGCAGGTGCGGCAGCAAGGCGGGCTGCTCGCGATCGCGCAGGCGTTTCGCGGCGCGCGCTGCCACGTCGAGGCGGACGCGGAGGCGATCGGGCGGCTGGTCGGCGTCGAGAACCTCGGGCCGGAGTCGGGCGGCGCTCCCGATTGGCGGCTGACGCTGCTCACCGACGAAGGCTCGCTCAAGCAGATCAAGCTCGCCGAGATCCGCAGCCTCAAGATCCTCGACGGCACGCTCGAGATCGGGTTGTCGAAGGCGCTCGACGTGGCGCTCGACTCGGGATCGTGGAAGCCGGTCGAGGTGGCGGTGCGGCTCTCGGGCCACGCGCCGCACGACCTGGTCGTCAGCTACGTCGTCGAGATGCCGACGTGGAAGCCGGCGTATCGCG
>Ga0070741_10017969_pt1 | contig 11531 bp, 4 predicted proteins | sample Coa_R1_4_FD_66440 | JGI IMG/M metagenome (GOLD analysis project Ga0070741, IMG submission 66440) | Surface soil microbial communities from Centralia Pennsylvania, which are recovering from an underground coalmine fire - Coalmine... | ecosystem: Environmental > Terrestrial > Soil > Unclassified ...
GATTGGTTTGATGACGGCCAATGGCGGGTCATCGAGGCGAATGCGGCGTTGATCGTTCGGAGCGCGCAGGCGGGCCACGTGCGCGGCATTTGCCTCGATCCGGAGCCGTATGATTTCCATTTGTGGACCTACGATGAGCAACCCGGCGCCAAAACGCATCCCTTCGCGGAATACCAGACCGAGGCGCGGCGGCGCGGCGGCCAATTGATGCGGGCATTTGAGTCTGTCATGCCGGGCGCAACCATTCTGACGTTTTTTCACCTGAGCCTTTATGACCGGTTTGCATCGTTGTCGGATGCCGAAAAGGCGGCGCTTTTGCCCGGCGAGAAATGGGGTCTGATGCCGTCCTTTTTTGTGGGGATGTTGGAAGCCGCCAGCCCACAGGCGCGGTTCATCGACGGCAACGAAAACTCCTATTACTACACGAATAGCGCGCAGTATTTTCGCGCCTACCATGCCATTCACGAGCGGGCGTGCGGGTGGGTCCCGCCGGATTTGCGCGAGAAATATCAGCGGGAAATCCAAGCCGGGCAGGCGTTGTATGTGGACCACAACTTCGGACTGCGCCAGCCCGACCCGGAGAAAAACTTAAGCTATTGGATGACGGCGGAAGAGCGCGGCCGGTGGTTCGAGCACAATGTCTATTGGGCTCTCTATACGACAGACGAATATGTCTGGCTCTACAGTGAGCGCATGAATTGGTGGACGAATCAAACGCCGCCTGGCTTGGAGGAAGCGGTCCGGCGCGCCCGCCATAAGATCGACGCCGGCGAACCGCCCGGCTTCGATATCAAAGATCTCCTCGACAACGCCCGCCGGCGCCAGACCCAAGCCGCCGCTCATTAAGAGCGACTGCCGCCGGATTGCCTCAAGCAGCCGGGCCATTTCGCCGATACAGAATACGAGCTGTAGCAATGTCGCGGAGCGGCTTGGAAATGGACGGTTTCCTTCGCGCGCCACGCGACTCTTTGTGACGTTGAGAGACCGCATTCGAATCTTGATGGCGGGAGCGCTGGCCCTCTGGTGTGAAGGGGCGGCGTCTCAGTCATTGAGCGGCCTGCAGGCGGGCGCGCCGGCGCGAGAGACGACGCGTTATGCGTTGACTTCGACGACGCAAAGCGAAGTGCATGATCCGACAGCGTGGCGGCTGCTGGCGTCCAACGACGGCGGCCATACCTGGGCCACGCTTGACGTGCGCACCAACGAGCAGTTCACCGCGCGGTCGCAACGGCGGATTTTCTACATCGGCAACCGCCAGCCGTACAACACCTACCGGCTGCAGATCGACGCGGTCAATTCGACCAACGTGTCGGTGGATATGAGCGTGCAACTAGCGGATTTGAGCCTGATTGGGCCGTTGGTCAATGTGGGCAACGAGAGCGAATTGCAGCCGGTTATCAGCGCGTCATGTTTTAATCCCGTCGTCGGGCCGCCGCAATACGCCTTCGACGGCGATCCAACAACAGCATGGTGCGATGTGGGGCTACGGTCGCCGGGCGGGTGCTGGCTGCAAATCCGTTACGCGACCAACTCGCAGGTGGTGGTGACCAATCTTTACCAGGCGGGGCAGTTAATGCACCTTTTCGCCGCTCACGCTCTCCTGGCCGACGGCGGGGCGCGGGCGCTTTCCAACATGACAGCCCACGTCGCCGCGCCGCGCAGATTGTCGGGTTACGCGTTGACCTCCGCCAATGACGCCCCGGAGCGAGATCCGCGCGACTGGCAATTGCTGGGGTCCGACGACGGCGGCAAAACTTGGGACACGTTGGACGCACGAGTCAACCAGGTTTTCACCGAACGATTCGAGCGGCGGGTGTTTGCCGTGGCCCGGGCCCCGGCGCATCGGGTGTACCGCCTGCGCATCACGGCGTGCGCCACCACAAACGCCGATTGCCAGCTTGCCGAGATTGAGCCGATTTACGTCGACCCGGAAAATGATGGCAAATACTCGCTGGTCGTCGAGGCTGGAGTGGAGAACCCGCCACTGGAATGCGCTGAGATGGCGTTTGACGGGGATCCTCGCACCAAATGGCTGTCTTTTTATGCCGCGGCCCCAAATGACCCCTGCTGGGCGCAATGGCAATCGATTCCGCGCGAGCAGGACTTTCCGGTCATCAACCAGCGGCAGATCGACCGTCTGGCCAAGCAGTTATTGACAGACAGGTTGCTGGCCGAAACGAATATTCCGGCAATCACGATCGAAGGTTACGCCCTCACTTCGGCCAATGATTTTCCCGCGCGCGATCCGAAAGACTGGAAACTGCTCGGCTCGGACGACGGCGGCAAGACGTGGCGAACACTGGATGCGCGACAAAACGAGGTTTTTCGCGAGCGGCTCCAACGACGGGTCTTCAAGCTGGATCAACCGGCGACGTGCCGGACGTTTCGGTTGCAGATCGCATCGGTCGCAAAGCCGACCAATGCCAACTCCGTCCAATTGGCCACCCTGGAGCTTCTGTTCGCGCATCCGGCCCAGGCCAAAGGTTTGACGACGCTGGTCGCCGCAGCCGGGGAAAATCCTCCTACCGAGACGGCTGACAATCTTTTTGACGGTGATCCCAAAACGAAATGGCTGGATTACTCAACGAGCAGCACGACGAATCGGTCCAGTTGGATTCAGTGGCGTTATGTGGCCGAGCCTGGCCACGGCGTCGTTGATTTGGACCGCGAGCAGGCGGCGCAATCGCTTTCGCCCAAACGAATGCGCCTGGAGACAACCGCGGCTGTTCTATTCACCAATGCCGCGAGCGGGTTGGCCGGATTGGGCGACGCCTCGGGCTTCCAGTGGCTTCACTTGGATCCGTGGCCTGGGCAACTGGAGCCGGGCTGGGAAATCAGGTTGCGGGGCGATTTGCAAATCAAGCGCGGAGCGCTGTTGGTTACGGATGCTCGCGCGGACGCGTTGCGGCGTCTGCCGAGCATGGCGGAGCAAACAGAGCCGGAAGCGACTTGGTCGGCACAGCCATTTTTCGTGGGGTGCGCCGTTGGGCGTGTGACAGGCGTTTTTTCCGGGCCGGAATATTCCGGCGCGACAATGACGCTTTCCAACGGACTTTCGCTCATTGTGCGTTTGCCGGGACAACGCTTTCCAATCTTGCCCGGCGCAGGCTGCCCGGTGGCGGTGACTGGCATTTTGGAAGAGTTGATTGGGCGCAACGGGGTGTGGAGTCCCGGCGTGGTTTGGGCCGCAAGCCCGGCGGCGGTCGCTCTGGCTCCTCAAACCGAGGACGACTGGAGCAAACTGCCTGATTTCACGTCGGCTCTGACGTTGCCGGCGGCGGGGCGGTTGCGCGGGATGCTCGAAGCGGCCAGCGAGCCGAATCTGTTGATTTTGCAAACAGCGACTAACCGCTTTCGGATCGAGCCGCAAAGGGTTGGGGATCTGCCAATCGGCTCGGAGGTGGAAGCCGTCGGCATGATCAGCAGCAACGCCAGTGGGCTGATGTTGCGCCAAACCTGCCTGCGGCCAGCCAGGTCGGTGGAGTCTGGAGCAGGGAATGGCCAGGGCGGGCCCCACTTGTTGACACGGATTGCGGACGTCAATCAGTATATTAACAGCGGCGCCGCGGCCGACGCGCCGGTCAGGCTGCAAGGAGTTGTCACCTACATCGATCTCAACCTCGGCGATTTTTATCTGCAGGAGGGCCGCGACAGCATCGGAGTCATTGGCCAGATGAACGCCGGTTTGGCTCCGAAACTTTCGGAAGAAGGCAGCTACATTCAACTGGAGGGGATGGTGCATGAGGGAAGCTTGTTTGCGACGACGTTCGCGCAAGTCCTCGGCAAAGGGCGGCTGCCCGAGCCATTGCGCCCGTCCTGGGATCATTTATTGTCCGGCGAAGACGATAATTCGTGGGTGGAAGTGGAAGGTGTCATTACGGCGGCCGACCGGCAGCGGGTGACTGTGAGTGTCGCCGGCGGCCAATTGATCGCGTGGATTAACGAATTGGATGTCAAGGTCGCCGCGGCGCTGCCGGGAAGTGTGGCCCGAATCCGCGGCGTTTGTTCGCCGGTTGTCAATGCCCGCAACCAGCGTTTGGGCGTGCGTTTGCTCGTGCCGTCTTTTGACTGCGTCGATCTGGTCAGCCTTGCGCCGGAGAATCCCTTTGCGCTGCCGCTGCTGCCGATGGACGCGGTCATGCGGGCGGATAATGGGGCAGTGACAATGCCGCGGCAATGTCTGCGCACTAAAGGCGTGGTGACATGCCGCCAGGGGCGCATGCTCTTCCTCCAAGACGGCCACGACGGGATGCGCGTGACATTGCGCGAGAATGCCACTGTGGGGATCGGCGATGTGGTAGAGGCAGTCGGACTGCCGCAGCCGGACGGGTTTTCGCCCAAGCTGATTCAGGCGGCGGTGCGGAAGGTGGGAAGCGCGGTCCTGCCGCCGGCGACGGCGGTTGATTTGATTGACACCACGTCCGCCGATTCCGTGCAAGAGCGCGATGCGACGCGGGCCTCGATGACCGGGGTCGTGCTCAGCGAAAGCGTCGATTCGAGCCATTGGGTCCTCAACTTGCGCAACGAAGGCGCGCAACGGGTCTTTTCAGCCTGCCTGCCCGCCGAGGCATGGCGGCCTGGCGACGCGTTCCCCGTGGGCAGCAAAGTCAGCCTGCAAGGAGTTTTCAAGGCTCTTTCCGATCGGACGCCAGACGTGGGGCAGGCGGCGACGTCGTTTGAAATGTATTTAAATTCGGCGCAGGACATTGCGGTGCTGGCGCGTCCAACGTGGTGGACCTCCACACACGCCCTCCGGGTGGGCGCGGTGTTTGTCGGGATCCTGGGAGTGGCGATGGGGTGGATTGGGCTTTTGCGCAAGCAGGTTCGGCAGCGGACGCACGCCCTCGCTCTCAAAATCGAGGAGCATCAGCGCTCGGAGGCTTTGCTCGCCGCCGAAGTCGTGCAGCGCAAACGTCTTCAGGCCGACGCTGAAAAAGCCCACAAAGAGTTGCTCGTCGTTGCCCGCCAGGCCGGCATGGCGGAGGTGGCCACGGGGATTTTGCACAATGTTGGCAATGTCCTCAACAGCGTCAGTGTCTCCAGTTCGTTGATGATTGACCGCTTGCGCCGCTCGCGCGCCAAAGGCCTGGAGAATGCCGTGGTTCTGATGCGCCAACATGAGACTGAATTGGGACCGTTCTTCCATTCCGATCCCAAGGGGCGGAAATTACTGTCGTACTTGGAACAATTGGCCGCCCATCTGGTGGCGGACCAGGCCGGCGCCTTGCAGGAGTTGGAGGGGCTCGACAAGAACATTGAGCACATCAAAGACATTGTCACCGTGCAGCAGAACTCGGCCAAGTTCGCCGGGTTGACGGAGCCGCTGCAGGTCACCGAATTGGTCGAAGACGCCTTGCGCATGAACGCCAGCTCGCTGGAGCGTCATGGCGTCGAGATCGAGCGCGATGTGGAAACGGAGCTTCCGCTGGTTTTTGCCGACCGACACAAGGTCTTGCAAATCCTGGTCAACCTGGTGCGCAATGCCAAACAGGCCTGCGACACTTCTTCAGCCTCCGTCAAAAAGACCGTCAAGGTTACCGCGCGCAACGGCGGCGCCACGGTAAAAATCGCTGTCAGCGACAACGGTGTCGGCATCGCCGCGGAAAACATGAACCGCGTTTTCAACCACGGTTTCACCACCCGCAAGGACGGTCATGGCTTCGGCCTGCACAACGCAGCCCTGTTCGCCAAGGAGATGGGCGGCAATCTCCGCGTGTCCAGCGAAGGCCCGGGCCTGGGCGCCACCTTCACGCTCGAACTGCCCATCGCGGCAAAAAGCCGCCTCGAGGCGAAGGCTTGATTCCACGTCGCTCCCGTGCGTTGCGGCCAGACGGGAGAGAGGCTATATTCCCGGTCTTGAAATTTGAGATTTCCGCCCCATACGAGCCAGCCGGCGACCAACCCAATGCCATCGCTCAACTGAGCGAAGGCGTTCTGTCGGGCGCGCGCCATCAAACTCTGGTCGGCGTGACGGGTTCGGGCAAGACGTTCACGGTGGCCAATGTCATCGCCCGCGCGCAAAAGCCGACGCTGGTGATTTCGCACAACAAGACGCTGGCGGCGCAGCTTTACGCGGAGTTCAAATCATTTTTCCCCGGCAACGCCGTGGAGTACTTCGTCAGTTACTTCGATTACTACCAACCCGAAGCCTACATCCCGCGCACGGACACTTACATCGAAAAGGATTCCAGCATCAACGAGGAGATTGAACGCCTGCGGCTTTCGACGATGAGTTCGCTGCTCACCCGCCAGGATGTCATCGTGGTGGCAAGCGTGTCGTGCATCTACGGCATCGGCAGCCGGGAGAATTATGAGGCCTTAATCCAACCGGTGCGCCTGGGAAACGCTTTGAGCCGTGAGCAACTGCTCGTGCGTCTCATCGATCTGCAATACACGCGCAACGATGTGGCGTTCGAGCGCGGCCAATTTCGCGTGCGCGGCGATGTGGTGGAACTGCGACCTTCCTGGACGGAGGACGGGTTGCGCATGGAGTTTTTCGGTGATGAAATCGAGCGGTTGTCGCGCTTTGATCCGTTGACGGGGCGGACAACCGAATCGCTGGAGCAATTTATTATTTTTCCGGCGAAGCAATTCGTCACCCCCGAGGAAAAAATCAAGCCGGCGCTCCTAGCCATCCGCGAGGAATTGGGCGGGCGCATCGCGTGGTTTGAGGCCCGCGGCAAATTACTCGAGGCGCAACGCATCAAAATGCGCACTGAATACGACTTGGAAATGATGGAGGAAATGGGCTTCTGCTCCGGCATTGAAAATTATTCGCGGCACCTGGCCGGCCGTCCGGCTGGCTCGCGCCCGGGAACGCTCCTGGATTTTTTTCCGAGCGATTACCTGTTGGTGGTGGACGAATCGCACGCGACGATTCCGCAAATCGGCGGCATGTACGCGGGGGACAAGTCGCGCAAGACGGTGTTGGTGGAGCACGGGTTTCGCCTGCCGAGCGCGCTGGACAACCGGCCGTTGAGTTTTTTGGAGTTTCAATCGCTCCAAGGCCAGACAATTTACGTCAGCGCCACGCCCCAGGAACAGGAACTGGCCTGGTCGAAGGGCCGCGTCGTCGAACAAATCGTGCGCCCGACCGGGTTGGTGGATCCGAAGATCACCGTCAAACCGCTGCAAGGCCAGATCGACGATTTGATCGAGGAAATCCGCAAGCGCGTCGAGAAGAAGGAGCGCACGCTGGTGACGACGCTGACGAAGCGTTCCGCCGAGGAGTTGACCGATTACTTGCGCGACCTGGCGATCAACGTGCGTTACCTCCACAGCGAAATCGACGCCATCGAGCGTGTCGAAGTGCTCCGCGCCTTGCGCAAAGGCGAATTTGACGTGCTCGTCGGCATCAATCTGTTGCGCGAGGGATTGGATTTGCCGGAGGTTTCGTTGGTCGCCATTCTTGACGCCGACAAAGAGGGCTACTTGCGCAGCGCGACCAGCCTCATTCAAACGGCGGGACGGGCCGCGCGCCACCTCCATGGCGAAGTGATCCTTTATGCGTCCGTCATGACACAAAGCATCCAGAAATTTCTCGCCGTTTCAGATTATCGTCGCCAAAAGCAGCTTGCCTACAACCAGGAGCACAACATCACGCCGCGCGGCGTCAGCCGGGCTGTCGAGGAAAGCCTCGCCGTTTACCAGAACACGCGCAAGAGAGCTTCGATGGTCCTGGCCGAAGGGGGCGGCAATTTCGACGTGATCGAAACCTTGCGCGGCTTGCAGGAGGAAATGATTGAGGCATCCAACAACCTGGAATTCGAGAAGGCGGCGCTGATTCGCGACCAAATCCGCGAGCTAAAGCGCAATTTTGAAGAGGGCGGCGGCGCGGCGAAAACCGTTTCTTCGTCGAACGCCCCAATCAGATACAAGACAGCGCGACGCTCGGGAAAGCCGCGGAGCCGCGCCGCCTAGCTAGGGGCGGCTTGAGATCGCCCAAGCCCCCTTTTGTCGCCCCTAAGACAAAATCAGGGTGGGCCTGTTCAAAAAAACTCGCGCCGAGGGGTTGACGGGAGGGGAGTCAATGCTAGATTCCCCTATTGACGTATGAGTGCACGAAAAATCGACGCCAGCGCTTTCACAAAAACCAGTCCCTCAACGCAATGTCTGACGTTGCCCGCGAGCGCGGTGCGCGTGCGCAAGAACGGCATTGAATTCCGCCATAGCAAGCCGATGGAGCCCTGGACCGAAATGATCCTCGCGCTTGAAGGGCCGGCCGATCCGGGAAAAATCGAGTGCCAGGGAGTCATTGTCGCGTGCGACGGCGATCGCCGGCAGGGTTACACCATTTCCATGCTCTTCACCAATCTATCGCCTCAAACCCGGGCCCGCCTGCTGGCGTATTCCTGATTGGATTTGGCCGCGCGCTGCGGTAACGTGCGGCCATGGAAACCTTCCTCAAGATTTTGGCCGCAGCCGTCCAGGGCGGCGCCTCGGACATCCATCTCAAGATCAACAGCCCGATTATTTTTCGCATTAACCGCCGTCTCGTTGTCGTCGAGGGGCCGCAACCCGCCGAGGACTGGATGAACTCGGTGGTGGAGCAGATTGTCCCCAAACACGCCAAACGGATCCTGGAAGAAGCGCACGAATGCGATTTTTCCTATTACGCGCCAGGTATCGGACGCTTCCGCACCAATCTCTTCCAGCAGCGCGGCCAGTTCGCCTTGGCGATGCGATACGTCAAGACAAACGTGCCCAGCTTTGAAGAACTCGGCCTCCTGCCCGTCCTCAAGCAGATCGCGGAAACTCCGCGCGGCATCGTCTTGCTGGCGGGCACCACCGGCTGCGGCAAATCCACCACCCTCGCGGCGATGATTGAGCACATCAATGCCAACAGCCGCAAACATATCATCACGCTCGAAGACCCGATCGAATTTGTCTTTGAAGACAATCAGTCTGTTGTCGAGCAGCGCGAAATCGGTTTGGACACCTTGTCCTTCGAGGAGGGCCTCAAACACGTGCTCCGCCAGGATCCGGACATCATCATGATCGGCGAAATGCGCGACGCCGTCAGTCTTCAAGCAGCGATGAGCGCCGCCGAAACCGGCCATCTCGTGCTTTCGACCCTGCACACCACCAACGCCTCCCTCTCCGTCACGCGCATTCTCGATTTCTTCAAGCCGGACGAACGCGATCAAATCCGCCGCCAAATCGCCGCGACCTTGCAGGCCGTCATCTGCCAGCGCATGGTGCCGACCGTCGATGGCAGCATGACCCCGGCCCAGGAAATTATGATCAACACCGGCACCGTCCGGAAACTCATCGAGGAGAACCGCCTCGAAAAGCTCGCCGCCGCCATTGAGACCGGCAGCGAGGAAGGAATGGTCAATTTTAATCAACACCTCTTCGAGTTGGTCAAAGCCGGTCGAGTCTCGCAAAAGGAAGCCTTGGCCAAGGCGACCAACGCCCAGGCGCTCGAGATGAACTTCCAAGGCATCTTCCTGACCGAAGGCAAACGCATCCTCGGCTAGCTCGCCCTGGTTGCCTCGCCGCGTGACGGAGGCGCGGTTGCGCTCGCCGTGCCCCTCGCGGGGCGCTAAGCTGCGCCCGTGATGGACGTCATCTCCACATCACCATCCATTGGCGCTGCGGCTGAGGGACGGCGAAAACTCGGACGTCTCAAAGTCTTTCTCGGCATCAGCCCCGGCGTTGGAAAAACGGTCGCGATGATGCAGGCGGCGGTGGCCCAACGCCAAGCCGGGCGCAACGTCGTCGCTCTGGCAGTTCACGACGAAGACTTGGAAACCGCGGGCTCTCGGGATGAAAGTTTGCCCGAAAGTGAATCGGGCGGCGGCCTGGAGAATCCCATCCCTCGGGAACGGGAGTTGGGCGCCCTCCTCGCCCGAAAACCGGACATCGTGGCTATGGGCCCCTTGGCCAGCCACGATCCCGCCAGAGAAAACACAAGGCGCTACCGCGACGCGCTGACGCTGTTGGAAGCGGGCATTGACGTCTATTGCACGCTCAACATCTATGAGATCGCCAGTCGCGCCGATCTCTTGTGGCGCAGCGCCGGCGTCGAGAGCCGCGACGCCGTGCCCGATGGAGTTCTTGACAATGCGCAGATTGCCTTTGTCGACATGGAGCCGGTCGACCTGCTCTGTCGCCTCCAACGCGGGAGCTTTCGCCCTCCCAAGAAACTGGCCCAGGCGCAACCGCCGTTTTTTGAATCGAGCAATCTGCTCGCGTTGCGTGAAATGGCAGCCCGGCTTCTGGCTGAGCGCGCCGCCCGCGATTCCCACCAGTCGCGGCAAGTCAACGGTCCGATCCGTGCGGGGCATCGCCTGTTGCTCGCCATTAAGTTTGGGTGGGACGCCCGGCCCTTGATCTTGTTGACTCGCCGTCTGGCCGGAAGCTTGAACGCAAGCTGGGTTGTTTTCTGCGTCGTGACGGATGGCGGCCAGCGCCGGCAAGCAGCGGAGAGCGCTTCGCGGAGTATGGAACTGGCCCGTGAGTTGGGGGCGGAGGTTATCACTACCGCGGCAGACGACTTTGTGGAAGCGGTTCTGCGAGTTGCTCGCGCCAGAAACATCACGCAAATTGTAACGGGCAAGGCGGAGGAAGCTTGGTGGCGTCGCCCGTTCATGCGGGAACCCGAGTTCGCGCGCCTGGCCCGGCGCAGCGACGGTATGGATGTCCATATCGCGCCCATGGTGCAACCGGCGAGCGAAGACGCCTTGGCTGGGCTGCGAGTCGAAACAGGCCAACGGTGGCAGTGGCCCGCCGCCCTTGGCGCCACTGTCGCGGTGATGATCGGCGGGTTCGCCATCCGGCCTATCATTCAACCAACGGCTGCGTCGTTGCTCTCTCTGCTCACGATTGTCGCCGTAGCGGCCTTTCTACAACGAGGGCCTGCGTTGCTGGCCACGACGTTGATCGCCACCGGTTGGGATTATTTTTTCTTGCCGCCATACTTCACCTTCAGCATCGCCCGGCCGGAAGACAAGGTGCTTTTCGCCATGTATTTCACCGTGGCGTTGATCCTTGCGCAATATACCAGCCGGTTGCGGGCCGCCGAAGCCGCCGAACGGCAGCGCGAGGCTCGCGCCACCGCCCTTTATCTTTTGACGCGCGAGCTGGCGGAGGCGGCCACGGAAGCAGAAATAGCCGAGAAGATCGTCGCGGAATTGAAGCGCGGTTTTGGCGCCCAGGCCGCCGTCCTCCTACCGGACGCGTCCAACCGCCTGCAAACGGTTCCAGCCAGCGCCTTGAAGCTCGGCGACAATGAATTGGCGGCCGCTGCCTGGGTTTTGGAACGGCGCCAATGGGCCGGAAAATTCACCGGCAATCTCGCGATGTTGGAAACCATTTTCCTTCCCCTTGAAAGCAGCCGGAACATTGTTGGCGTCGTCGGTTTGCGCCTCAGCCGCGCCGAGCCCCCCACCATTCATGAGCGCAATCTCCTCGAGGCGCTCACTCGCCAAGCCGCAGTGGCCTTGGAACGGTTGCGGCTGCGTGAGTTATCGGAGAAAACCGAGATCATCGCCGCCTCCGAGCGTCTCGGCAAAACTCTTCTCGACTCC
>Ga0070741_10017970_pt1 | contig 11530 bp, 11 predicted proteins | sample Coa_R1_4_FD_66440 | JGI IMG/M metagenome (GOLD analysis project Ga0070741, IMG submission 66440) | Surface soil microbial communities from Centralia Pennsylvania, which are recovering from an underground coalmine fire - Coalmine... | ecosystem: Environmental > Terrestrial > Soil > Unclassified ...
TGGTAGGTGAAATATCCTGCCACCGAGCCGTCGATAGAGCAGGCAAGGGCAAAGTCGTTTATCATGGCTTACATAGAGGTTCCAAGTAAATGAGAATTAATCTTTTTCACCGTAGAGCAGCTTTAGTTCTTCAAAGCTCAGCTTTGATCCCGCTTCGAGTTTCTTTCTCGCCTCTTCCTTTACCTTGAACAGGGCGTCGCTTGGCAGGTTGTAGCCGTACTCTTCGCGTTGCTTCCTCCTCATTTCTGCCATAGAGTCAAGCCGCGCGTTTATAGAGTCAAACTGCTTTGCAATATTGTCATATTTTGACAAGTGTGTTTCGCGCTCTGCCGCTATCTTTCTTTTAGAGTCATAAAGATTGTCAAGCGTGCTGTTGATTTCGCCAATCTTTGACCTTAGAGAATCGCGCTCTTCGTCAAGCCGCTTTATGGAATTGGCGACGTTCGCAGATTCTTGGCTCAGCTGCACAAACTGCTCCTTTATAGTGCGCGTGGCCTTGATTGCCTCCAGTTTCATGGACGCTTCCTTGACCCTTGACAGAATCTCGTTCTTTTCGCGATCACTTTTGTAGTCCTTTGAATCGATGAGTGCTTGGTTGCTCTGGACTGTCGCATGCAGCTCCTCTTCCTTTTCGGAAGGAAGCCGGGCCTCCATCAGGGACAAAAAGTTCTTCGACTGCGATATTTTTTCGCTGATTGCCATAAGGTTTGCGTTGTGCTTTTCCACCTCTGCTCTTATCTGCTTCAGCCTCTCGGTATGTGCATCAAGGTCGCTCCGCTGCTCTTTGATGCTACTTGTCACCGAATGGAACTGGTTCCTATCAATATCGATGATTCTGTCGGTCAGCTCCTTCAGCTCGCCTGAAATTTTGCGCTTCAGGGCAACCAGTTCTTCCCACCCAAGAGAGTTCAAGTTGGGTTCGGTGTCAGTGGCCAAATCCACTATGGCTAAAATGAGAATGATATAAAAATATACCAATTTCGCAGTTCGCGCAACCGCAATTCATTTGCAAACAGTTTGTATACTCTAGATATGAAAATCGCTATTGTTTGACCGTGGTAGTTTACGGAAACCGCCTTTTAGCGCCCGATTCTCCTTCGTGACGCTTGCCGATTTCTGCATGTGTCAATGCTCGCAGCAGCAACGATTTCCAGCGATCAGGATGCGGCGGGACCAAGCTTTTACGCAGATCAACGTTCAAAATTGGCCTTTTTTCTGCTCATGAGCACAGAATTTTTCATTTTGACGCTCAAATTTGCCCAATACCGGGCTTAAAACACGCTCAAATAACGTAAAATAGGCTGCTTCGGAGCTATTCTTATATCCAAGCGCGGGCGTGCGATAGAATAGATGGCTACAATAGGCTATTGCGTAAAATGTAAAGCAAAGAGGGAGATGAAGGGAGAGAAGCAGATTACCATGAAAAACGGCCGTCCAGCTACATCAGGGACATGCACGGTCTGTGGGACCAAGATGTTCAAGATCGGTGGCGGCGGTGGCGGGGGCAGCAAGGCCAAGCCCAAGAAGGCAGTAAAGGCAAAAGCGAAGAAGGGCAAGGCAAAGAAAAAATAGACTTATGCGTGGTCTAGGAATTATTCCTAGACACACTTTTTTATATCTTCAATTCTGGCCGCCTAAATATAACAGATGATCTATTTTTCAATAGCAGCATTGAAATCAGGGCTTACAGGGGAATGCGCTGAAAAGAACTAACAGCACTTTGTGCTACGCCCCCTCCCCCTTCAGTGCACCGGATATTATATAGATCCAGTAAAAAAGATAAGGCATTGACTAATTCAAAACATGTGGTAGAACTAGAAATCGAAGACATTGAAGGAGTGGGTCCGACCACTGCCCGCAAGATGAAAGAAGCAGGAATAAGTTCGGTGATGGAGCTGGCCACCACAGTGCCAGAGGAGCTTGCATCCGATCTGGGCGGCTCCAAAGAAACAGCTGCCACCTTTATCATGGCAGCGCAAAAGCTGCTAAGGGAAAGCGGCATACTTGACAACGAATTCACTACTGCCGATATTGAGCTTGAGAAGAGAAAGTCCTTGTTGCGCTGCTCCACCGGGGCAAAGGCGCTTGACGAATTGCTGCTTGGAGGAATAGAGACTCAGGCCATTACAGAGTTTTACGGAGAGTTTGGAAGTGGCAAGAGCCAGATCTGCCATACCCTGTGTGTCACCTCGCAGCAGCCGGTAGAGGAAGCAGGGCTTGGCGGCGGAGTAATACTGATTGACACTGAAGGGACGTTCCGGCCTGAAAGAATCGACCAGATAGCGCGGGCAAGAGGATTGAACCCAGATGAAATATTGAAGAAGATAGCGATATGCAAGGCGTACAACAGCAGCCATCTTGAGCTGATAGTAAAGTCGATGGGCAAGTACATCGACGACTTTAAGGCCAAGATGATAATAATCGACAGCATCATTTCACTCCACCGCGCAGAGTTTGCCGGCAGGGGAACGCTTGCCGACAGGCAGCAGCGCCTAAACGGCATAATGCACAAGCTGGTAAGGATTGCCGAAATCTACAACGTGGCAGTCATTGTCACAAACCAGGTGCAGTCAACCCCGGATACGTTCTTTGGCGATCCAACAAAGCCAGCAGGCGGAAACGTCATCGGCCACGCGTCGACGTACAGGATATACCTACGCAAAGCAGGCAACGACAGGATTGCAAAGATAATCGACTCGCCATACCACCCATACTCTGACGTCAGGTTCACGGTGAACGAAAAGGGCATCGACGACACCGACGCAGAAGCGCCCAAAAAGAAGTCAGCAAAGGGAAAGGATTCAGACGAATAGGCTCAGAGAAACTTTTTCTCGGCCTCTTTTAATTTTTCCAAATCGCCGGAGTATTTTATCAATTCCATCAACTTGTCCTGCGCCTTGCCGCTCTTTATCACTTCCTTTGCAATCTGTACTCCTTCCTTAAAGTCAGGCGCGATCTTGCTTATCATGAGCGCAGCAGCAGAATTGAGGAGCACAATATCTTGCTTTTCGCTTGCAGCCTTGCCATAGATCGCCTGCAAAGTGCTACTGATCGAATCCTCTTTAGAGTTCACCACCAGCTTTTCAGGCTTGGCAACCTGCATGCCCACTATCCGCGGATGGAGCCGTATCCTTCTCGTCTGCCTGTCATTTGTGATCCATAGGATATCGTTTTCGCAGGTGTTTGACAGCTCGTCAAACCCGTCGTGGGCGTGGACTATCATTGCTTCATTGACGTAACCTTGGCAGACCTCTGCAAAAACCTCCAGGAGAGATGGCTCAAAAACACCGATTAGCTGCCCTGAAATGTTGGTGCAGGGGTTGCTCAGCGGTCCCACCATGTTAAACACCGTCCGGATGCCTATCATTTTTCTCGCCGCGGCAACGGTTTTCATTGACGGGTGGAAGGAAGGAGCAAACAGAAACCCGATGCCTGTGTTTTCGATGCATGATTGCACCTTTGCCGGCGGCGCACTCAAGTCAAGACCGACATGCTCTAAAAAGTCGGCACTACCGCAGACCCCTGACACCGACCTGTTGCCATGCTTTGCCACTTTGGCGCCGGCGGCGCACGCCACGATGGCGGCTGCCGTGCTGATGTTGAATGACCTTATCGAGTCTCCGCCTGTGCCGCAGGTGTCGATGAGCGGGCCTTTTACATCCGGGGTTATCCTTGTCGCATGCCTTCTTAGCGCAAGAAGGATCGACCTTATCTCGCCCGCAGTCTCGCCTTTCATCGCAAGCGCCACGAGAAATGCTGCTATTGCCGCGTCTGGCGCGGTCCCGCCAAGAATTGCATCGAGCGTCTTTGCAACCTCACTCTCTGTCAGGTTCGTCCTTGCCGCCAACTTCCTTATCACGGGCCGCAAGTCTGCTGGCTCGCTCATCTTTTCACCATTGAGATAAAATTCTGTAAAATCTTGCGCCCTTCGCCGGTAAGAACTGACTCGGGATGGAACTGGACGCCTTCAATAAGGTACTCTTTGTGGCGAATGCCCATTATCTCGCCGTCATCAAGCGCCCTTGCAGTTACTTCAAGGCAATCAGGTATTGTGTCTTTGTCAGCGACAAGCGAGTGGTATCGCGTCGCCTTGAACGGGTTCTGGACATCCTCAAAGAGACTGTCTGCCTTGTATTCTATTGAGCTTGTCTTGCCGTGCCTGACCCTGCCGGCATTTATCACCTTGCCACCAAAGGCATGCACTATTCCCTGGTGCCCTAGGCAGACCCCAAGTATCGGGACCCTGGGCCCGAGCTCCCTGATGACATCAGTGCACACGCCAAAGTACTTGCGGTCAGCAGGATGCCCCGGGCCAGGGGATATCACTATTGCGTCAGGCCTCATCGCCTTTACCTGTTCCAGCGTTATCTTGTCGTTTCTGACAACTATTGGCTCTGTTTTTAATTCGCCAAGCAGCTGCGCTATGTTGTAGACAAACGAGTCATAGTTGTCGATGACAAGTATTTTCATTTGGAACCCTCACCTGAAGGTAAAGAATCAGCTAACAGGTACTGATCGGAGCCAAAAGTAACCGCCTCTTTGCATTAAAACTCCATAATTTTACAAGCATTTACAGTATTTAAATCTAGTGCGCCCGGCGGAGTCGCCTAGAAAATTGCGTGCATAACGTATTTAATGCTTGGAAACTATTTCCATCTTGCTTCATATCTCGAGGGATTGATTTTGGTCAGAGTATTCATTAACGGATACGGAAACATTGGGAGGCGTCTTGCAAGCGCGCTGTCAGTGGACAAGGAAATACAGCTGGTCGGGGTTGCGAAATACACCATAGATGACAAGGTCAAGGAGGCCATTGACAACCGCTTCAGTGTGTTTGTACCATCAGAAATGCTTGGCGCATTCAAGGAAAAGGGCTACAACGTGACAGGGAGCATACAGGACGCGGTGAAGGCAAGCGATGTCGTGATAGACGCAGCAAAGGAAGGTGGAGGCTATGACAACAAGAAAAGCCTGTACGAGCCAATGGGCAAGCCGGCGATATTCCAGGGTGGTGAAGATAGGCACGGTGATCGCGCAGTCGCAGACATGATACACAATTCCCGCGTGAATTATTCTAAAGCCGCTGGCAGAACCTACGTCATACAGGGCAGCTGCAACGTCTCCGGCATGGGGCGGGTGATGCAGCCTCTGATAGAAAAGTTTGGCGACCGCATCGGGCGCTACGACGTCGAGTTGATAAGAAGATGGGCTGACCTTGAAGACACCAAGGCTGTGAAGGACTCTATAGAGTGGGACCGAAACCCGCACCACCAAGACGACGTCAAGGACTTTATCCCGAATGCAAACCTCTACGTTGACGCATTCAAGGTGCCATCGAGGATGATGCACCTGCACCAGATGTTTGTTAGATTCAACGGCAAAGCCCCGAGCACCGATGAGATACTGGGTTGCTACAGAAACGAGTTCGGAGTTGCCATCATCAGCTCTGCCAAGGGCACGGGCGACGTGAGAAAGAAGGCACTGGAACTTGGGTTTGCCCATGGCGATACCAACATGGTTCACATTCACCAAGATATACTGCGCGTGCAAGACGACACTGTCAAAATAGGATACTCTGACGACCAGACTGGAATGGTGATACCTGAAAATCACCTACTTTTACAATCTATGGTTTTCAAGCGCGGAAGAGAAGACGCGCTCAAGAGAACAGATAACCTCTTCCAGATAAGCAGAAAACGAAAGACGCTTGAAGAAGAGTTCAAGTAAATAAACCCTTTACGAAATTTGATCTACATGGAGGAGTGTGTCTCAATGTTACTGAATTATAGGATTTGTATTCAAAGGAATTTGAAGGAATTGTTTATGAGAGCACGTCATTCAGAGCCTTTTTGAAACGAGCTACTTTTTCCATCTCCTCTATCCATAGAGATGCCAAATCGGGCTTGCCGCGATTATCTATTATAGTTCGCATAATTCCGGCCATAGAAGGCACCGACTTGGTACCTTGAATTTGCGGCAGTCCAAAACCTGCTAGAAATCCCTTGTCGCCAGAGGGGGTATCAAAAGCAGTCTGCACTCTGGCAGGGCATGATAATCCCGCTCCGTTCTGCATACATTCGGATAATAGCTTGTGCATGAGCTCTGTCTTTGTCTGCGCGTCACAGTTTTGGCTCAGACGCTGGAGGTATTCTTGTTCCTCTAACGTGAGCCTGAAAGAGACCTTGTTCCCTATTTCCATTTACATTCAACTGTTATTGGCTTTCCTTGTCTATGGCGTTTAACTGCCAATTGTTCTAATCGTCGTGTTTTTGTATATGGCAATCAATCTAACACTCCTGCCCTGAATCAGCAAGTTTAACGGTTACCTTTTGTGTTATGGGTTCGACACTTATGACAACGGATACAATCCGACCATCGATACTTACCTGTGCCGTCCGTTCAAACGACTGAAATAACCTGTGTTGTTCATCAATGCGCCGTTGCAAAGTCGTTATTTCGATGCTTGCCGTTGTCGCTGCGGGAGTCGCTTGTGAGAGTGCTTCTTCTAATTGTCGATTCGTTTCCTCGAGTGTTGCTATTACTCTATCCTTATTCTGCAGCCTGTCTAATCCTGCAAGCCCTGCTTCTTCCGGCACCATAGGTTTTGCATGTTCTAATTTCTGCTTGACCACTGAAGAAATCGCATTGATTTGTACCTGGGAACGTTTTGCCGACAAATTGTCGGCAGTCTTTCGTCCTCCAGTACTACCGGCTTTTATTTTATCTTGGTCTTTCCATTCTTCCGGACAATAGCGCTCTATACTCTTTTCTGTAATGAGTTCGTTTTCAATCTCATACTTCAGGTACTGCTTGATCGCTTTGCATATGTCATTTCTATTGATAGAGTGTCTGCTATACTTCTCTATTGCTGTTCCAAGCCTGTTTACTAGATCCTTCCTTTTTTCAAGTGCTGGTCTGATTGAATCATTAAATTCCTGTTTGATTTCTGCCAACACTTTTTCAAATTCGGGACTATCAACTTTTCTTATTTCTCCATTCATATTTTGATGAAAGGTGGAACCTTTATTATACTCTATCATCATTGATAGACCATGAAACCAATACGACTGCCAGAAAATTATACAGAGCGAATGGTACTTGAGAGTCTCCAAAGGGGGCCAAAGTTTCCATTTGAGATAGAGAGAGATATCCAGGAAAAGGTAGATGAAGCCTATGACGCACCAAATAGCTTTAACGATGTTACACAGCGGGACGAAATTGAGAAACGTAAAAAGCAAGAGTATGTCCAAATAGCCGAGATTCATCGTATCCTAAAACGGCTACTCAAGGAAGGAAAAATAAAGCAATCCAGAAGATACGACCGCTACTCTCTATCTTTTAAAATATTGAGCGAACCGTGGCTATCCGGCGAGATATTCTCCTATCGAGCGATGAGGGATCTAGATGGATTGGAATTAAGGCCTATAGTTCAACCCCCAACCTCAGGCGGTAAAGATGCCTTCCTTTATTATTATGCAAACGTGATAGGTGCTTATGTCATATATTGTATCCTGCAGGGATTCTTTCCTGATGGACCATTTCTGTGCAAGAAAAATCAACCTGCAAATATCAGAAGGGCTTTGACAAAGGAATGGCTTGAAAATTCTGTAAACGGTTTTGATATGTTGCATCTTTTCAAGACGTATCATCAATCGCCAAACCTCGGATCAACAAATAAAATGGCTTTAGAATTATCTATAGATGATTATAATGAATGGATGGCAAGTTATAGGAAAGTATTTGCGGCCATTGAATCGAGATTGTCTGCTCTATTGAGCGATATAGAAGAAAGGATAACAAAATATCCACAAAGAGATGAGTAAAGGCAACGATATCATTACAGAATCATAACTATATTTTATTCGCCATTTTAGATTATAGTAGCATCGTAAACGAGTCCAGAAAGTTGTAATCAGCGCTTTATGGCACACGATTTTGTAATCCTGTTGTGCGCCGAGTAGTACGCCCAAGCAAGTAGCCCGATTGCAAGCAAGCGAAATGGAATCTGGTAATTGGCCATGAATGAAGAGGTGGCGGCTCCGGCAGTACCAAACGTGGTTGCGAGGAAAACACCGATTGAGGAGCAGCCTACACACATGCTCGATGCCGTGCTCAGGATCGAGCCGGAAAAGAACGAGCCGACCATTTTTCCAGCAGAAGAGTTTCTTAGGATGTAGACGTTCATGCCGGTGACAACGCCCACAAGCGGCGCAGTGATGTTTGACAGCACAAAGCCGGCGATCGCGTCCGAAGGTATTGGATAATAGAAATCAATTCTCGGCGAAAAAAACAACAGCCCATCAAAGACATTGAAAATAATCCAAAATGCAGCCGCAACTATGGCAGCTAGCGCGATATATGATTTGTTTGAAAAAACCATCTTAGCTGACAGGCTCATCTTTTATGGATTATTCAGCAGGGCGCTTTCACACTATTATTCCTTCAGGTAGGATGGAAGAATTCAAATAGTGTAGTCGCCATATTAGAATGGCTTGGCACAACTGCAGGCAAGAAAGGAATGCGCCCTGTGCGGCACGACACTTCCACCGGGGAGTGAAGTTAGCCTCTGCAATGAGTGCATGAAGTGCGCAGACTGTTGCGTTGGCCTTGAGAAACTAAAGGACTAGCTATTCTACGAGTTTTAGCGTATCAGTTATTGTCACGATGCCGATCACAGTGCCCTTCTCGCTCACCAAGATGCACTTTGCAAACCTCACAAGAGGAATGAGTGCCTTTGCCGGAGTCGAGACGTCAACTATCGGAGGCGGGGGATCCATCACTTGCGCGACCTGAGTGTTCCTCAGGTCTTTGTCGTCCTTTTCAACCATTATCTTCGCAAGGCCATCCTCAGTCAATATGCCGACAACTCTTGACGAATCAAAGACCGGGAGCTGGCTGATCGAATTGTTCCTCATGACGTCTATCGCGTTATGGAGCTTTTCATCCTTTTGCACGGATATCGGCTGGCGGCTGCAAATGTCTCCTGCCTTCATCGAGGTTTTGCCCTCAAGCGAGCCGAGAATCTCAAAGATCTTTCTTGCTGTCTCGTAGCTTGGCTTGCACCTGCCTGACTCGATCTGGTTTATCATTGAAGTGCTGATGCCGGCAAGCGAGGCCAGCTTTCTTTGCGTTATTCCAAGCCGGATCCGGGCCTGCTTGATGTACTCGAGCCTTGGCAGCATCCTTAGGCTTTTCTCATTTCCGGTACTTATAGGCTTGCGGGTGCGATGAGAATTTGATAGCCTTATATTATGTGCGAGCGATTTTTTTCTTGTTACAGTATAATGGTAAATGACGGCGGCAGCAAGTGGGACTCAGTCAAGCGGTACAAGCTGACAAAGATGATAAACGAACTGTCAAGTATATCCGGCCACGGGACCGAGCTTGTCACGGTCTATATCCCGCCAAAGCGCCCGCTCTTTGATGTCATATCGCAACTGCGAAACGAGGCAGGAACAGCTTCAAACATAAAGTCGGATCTGACAAGAGGCCACGTGCAGGACGCCCTGAGCACCACGATGGAATACCTGAAAAAGTACAAGACCACGCCTGATAACGGGCTGGTGATATTTTGCGGCGCGATTCCAAACGATAAAGGCATTGGCAAAGAGAAGATAGAGATCTATCCTGTCGATCCGCCAAAGCCAGTGCAGATCAGCCTGTATCGGTGCGACGACCACTTTTGGACAGACCACCTGAAGGACATGCTAAAGGATGACAAGACAATTGGCATTCTGGCGATAGACACGCAGGAGGCCGGAATCGGCATACTGACTGGCAACCAGGCAAAGACCATCGATTCGCTTACATCCGGTGTTGCTGGCAAGCACAGACAGGGTGGACAGTCTGCAAGGAGGTTTGAGCGACTGAGAGAAAATGAGCTGAACGAGTACTACCACAGGGTCGCGGACCACGCCAAGCAGGTCTTTATCGATGAATACAACGTGAAAGGGATAATCGTTGGAGGCCCGGGGCCCACCAAGGAGAACTTTATGAGGGAAGAGTACCTCGACTATCGACTTCAAAAGGGCGTGATAGCAACTCTGGATACCTCGTACTCTGGAGAGGAAGGCGTGCGGGAAATCTTGGACAAGGCTCAGAAGGATGGCATACTGACAGAGTACCGGCTGATGGAAGAAAAGCAGATACTGAAAAAGTTCATGGGCGAAGTTCATTCAAGCAAAGGACTTGGGATATACGGAATCCATGACGTGGTCGCGGCAGCCCAGAAAGGAATGGCAGACATGGTGATAGTAACAGACGACATTTCTTATGTAAAGTTGGCGTTCAAGTGCAAGGCGTGCAAGAACGTGCAGGAGAAAATAGTTCCAAGGTCGGAGATCATTTCGACAAAGCAGCAGTACCAATCAAAGCCCTGCCCATCCTGCAAAGCAACCGATTTTGAAGTGACTGAGCAGGATATCGTGGATTATCTGGAAGAATTGACCACGATGACTGGAACCAGGCTGGAAGTGATTTCAGGAAGCACGGAAGAAGGAGCGCAACTGGCAAGCCTTGGCAGGTTGGGCGCGACTTTGCGCTACAAGCCTATGTAACGCATGTGCACTCGTCAATGTTCTTGAAGCATCCTGTGCACACGACAAACGTATTGCACCCTGTTGGTGTACACGCTTCAAACGTCTTTACGTCTTTGCCGCAGGTGCATTTCTGCATAAAGGTTCTGCAGCCAGGAAACAATATCTAGCTTGCGGCGGCACAGCTCGCTTGATAAATTGGTCAACTTTTGTCCAACAAGTATTAAATAAAGGTGAAGAAATACCAGCACTTGAGAGAGAATGCCTACTGAGCTGAAGGTTCATCCATCGTTTTTCAAAGAGTTTGCCACTAAAACATGGGTCTCGCCGACAGAGATCGTGAAAGAGCTGGTAGAGAACGCGTTTGACGAAGATGCCACGAGGGTGCTGGTCACCATCCTCGAGAATGGCTCGATCATCATCGAAGACGACGCGGGAATGGACCAGTACGGAATGGACAAGTTCCTGCTCTTGGGGTCGCCCCACAAGAGGGTCGAGTCGATTTCGCCAAAGTTAAAAAGGATAAGGACAGGCAGGTACGGCACAGGGAGGCTTTCGTTCCTTACGTCTTTTGAAAGCATGAAGATAAGGACAAAACGCGGCAACTTTTCAAAGTCCATCGTCATCGACACCAACGTCCTTGAAAAACTGTACACGGGCAACGCCAAGCTTGACGAATTAAAAGAGCCGGCGCTCAAACGCGACGGCACAGAGCTTGTCATGTCCGGAGCCAAAATATCTGTCGATCTGTTCAAGATAACAAAAGAGATCCGCAAGCTCGCAGTGCTGCGCCAGCCGATGTTTGAAGTGTACGTAAAAACTGCAGACAAGCTCAAGGAGTGGAATTTTGATGACGCGCAGGCGGTAAAGGCGCCGGACATTCAGGGCCACAGGATATCTGTCACGCTTGACAACGGCAGGATAATTGGTGAAATCATTATCGCAAAGCGCCCGCTTGCAGAGGAAGAAAGGGGGATTGCCGTCATGGTGGGAAA
>Ga0070741_10017971_pt1 | contig 11530 bp, 10 predicted proteins | sample Coa_R1_4_FD_66440 | JGI IMG/M metagenome (GOLD analysis project Ga0070741, IMG submission 66440) | Surface soil microbial communities from Centralia Pennsylvania, which are recovering from an underground coalmine fire - Coalmine... | ecosystem: Environmental > Terrestrial > Soil > Unclassified ...
GAACCCACTCCTCGCGATCCCGCCTGGTACCGATTCCGTGGATCGCAAAGGGCTCAGCGACGATGTCGCGCACCTTCATCCGTGGATTCAATGTCGACGCAGGATCCTGATGGATCATTTGCATACGCGGGCGTAGCGCTCTTAGCTCTCGCTCGTTGAGACCCATGATGTCCTGCCCATCGAATCGAATCTCACCGGCCGTGGGCCTATCGAGCAGGAGAGTTGCGCGCGCGGTCGAGGTCTTGCCGCACCCGGACTCTCCGACGAGGCCGAGCGTTTCACCACGTCGAATCGTGAACGAGACATCGTCAACGGCCGTCACTGCCCGAACTACGCGGCCGCGAAAGTCGCGTCGCGTCGGATACGCGACCGACAAGTGCAAAACATCGACGAGCGGTGTGGCATCGCTCACTTCACTCATCGTGATCCTGAGGGCGCTCGAGCCAGCACGCAGAGGCCCGGCTTGATGAGAGCCGGAAGAGCGGCGGACGCTCCGTTGTACAACGCTCTAAGGCTCGGTGACAGCGCGGCTGGAACGCGCAACCCGCACGAGTCACCATCTGATCAGGCGGTTGACCAGGTATCGCAGTCAGTCTCACCGACTTAGGTACGCCCATGTCAGGTATCGATCCAAGAAGGCCCTCTGTGTATGGATGAGCGGGGCGATCGAATACCTCGGCGACCAGTCCGGACTCGACGACTCTGCCGGCGTACATCACGCTGATGCGATCGGCGCTGCCAGCGACAACCCCGAAGTCGTGCGTGATAAGGAGCAACGCCATATGCAGCTCGTCTTTCAACCGATCGAGTAGATCAAGAATTTGAGCCTGGATCGTGACGTCGAGAGCCGTTGTCGGCTCGTCGGCGATTAGCAGTTTCGGTTGACAGCTCAATGCCATCGCAATGGTCGCGCGCTGTCGCATCCCGCCAGAGAACTGATGCGGGTACTCGCGGCTGCGGCGGGCTGCGTCCGGAATCTCAACCATCTTCAAGAGAGCAACGGTCTCGCGTTCAGCGCTGCGTCGACCCAAACGACGGTGGACACGGAGTACTTCGGCGATTTGTTCCCCGACGGTCATGACGGGGTTCAACGTGGACGCGGGGTCTTGAAAGACGAATCCGATCTGTGCGCCGCGAACCTGATTGATCCGTCGGCGACTAACCCGGAGGAGGTCTTCTCCAAGGAACTTGACGGCGCCGGTTACCTGCGCGGACCGTGGCAGCAAACGGAGGATCGCCAGCGCCGTGGCCGTCTTTCCAGAGCCGGACTCGCCAACTAGGCCGACGGTCTCGCCTTCGGTGACCGATAGCGAGACGTCCCTGGCCGCCGGGACCACGCCTGCGTTCGTGCGGAACTCGATCGAGAGGTCGACGACCTCTAATAGAGGCGCGACTTCGACGAGCTGTGTCCTCGGTGCGGCGCGACTGCTGGTGTCAATCACCAGATCGTAAGGCATCGGCGGCGGTCGCAATCCGTCTTGACGCTTCGACGAGTTGCTCTTGTGGCGCTAGGACTGAGATTCGGATGTATCCTTCGCCGCTTGGCCCGTACAAGGCGCCGGGCATGACCTGCACATGCGCGGTCTCTAGGAGATACCGGAACATTTCGATCGAAGTCTTGCCGGTCTTGCGAATGTCGGCCATCACAGAGAACCCACCGTGGGGAGGTGGGCACGGCCATCCAATGTCCTCGAGAGATGCTGCAAGGAAGTCTCGCCGAGATCGGTAGCTTTCCACCATCTCCTCGGCGTGTTTTTGTGAGCCATTCAGCGCCTCGATCGCAGCGAGCTGAGCTGGAGCCGACGCGCAGATACTGACCACGTAGTGCAGCTCGCCGGCGCACTCGATGAAATCAGCAGGACCGACCATGTAACCCACTCTCCAGCCGGTCATGGCGTACGTCTTAGAAAAGCTGAAGATGCTCACGGTCCGCTCATACATCCCTGGCAGGCTGCCTATGCTCGTGTGTGCGTGTCCGTCGAACACCAGCTTCTCGTAAACCTCGTCTGAGAGAACAAGCAGATCGTTCTTCACAACCCAGGCAGCTAGCTCTTCAACCTTGTCGGGCGAGAGCACGGCCCCTGCCGGGTTGCTCGGATCGACGAGTACTAGAAGCTTCGTGCGCGGAGATAGGCGCGCCTCGAGCTCTCCGACCTCAAGCTCAAAGCGGTTCTCGCCTCGGGTGGGGACCAGCACCGACGTCGCGCCGGTGAGTGCGATCGCCCCGTCATACGCCGAATAGTGTGGATCGGGAAGGAGAACCTCGTCTCCGGCCTCGACCAGCATCTGCATGGCGACGAAGAGTGCCTCCTGTGCGCCGCCGGTGACAGCGACCTCGGTGTCTGGATCGACTTTGAGGTTGTTCTCCCGTTCCAGCTTGTCGACGATTCCGCAGCGCAACTCGCGGGCACCGTTCCACGATGTGTAATGAGTCCAACCGAGATCCGGCGCCCTTGCGGCGGCGGCGGCGATGTTGCTGGGCGTGTTGAAGTCGGGATCGCCGCGCGCCAAGCGAATCACGTCAGACATCCCCTCGCTCGCGCTCATCACCTCACGGCGCAGGCCTGGAGCAAAGACCTGGCTCCTCTGACTGCGCTCTCTTGCCAGTTTCGATGCGACGCTAGACAACTCGATCACGCTCGCCCATAAAGGAGGCAGAGACTTCGCAAGCGTCGATGTCCGCGCTCAGCGCAGGCCGCTTTTGGTGCCACTCAGTTCGTCTTTCATAGGCGTCGGCGACTCGGAGAATCGTGGCTTCAGCGTACGGAGCGCCACCGATCTGAAGGCCCAAGGGAAGCCCAGTTTCAGTGAATCCGTCAGGCACGCTGATAGCTGGGAGCCCTGTCAGGTTGTATGGCCGGGTAAAACGCGCGAGTCCTCCGACTTCGTCGAGATCTGTGCTTTGGGCCACCAGCTCGGTCATCGGCGGTGCTGCTCCTGGCGCCGTTGGTGTTGCAACCACATGCGCGGTCTCGAGAAGGTCGAGCCAGTCCCGGCGCAGTTGAGCTCGGGCTTGAGTTGCGCAGAAGAACTCCTGAGCGGACGTCGCGCCCCCGTTGCGGAGGCGAAGTTGAAGCTCTGGGCCAAAGTCCTGCGGCTTCTCCTCGAAGGCCTCGCCAAGAGATGCGGCCATTTCGACATAGGCAATGGTCGTCCACATCCATGCGATGTCCGCCGAAGAAAAGCCGAGTTCGACCGGGCGGATGAGAGCACCTGCGTCGGTAAGAACGCCGAGCGCTGCTTCGAAAGCGTCGGCACTCTCCTGGTCGACGCCTTCGGCGATGTAGGCGCGAGGGACAGCCACAACGACGCCCGTGAGGTCGCCGGTCAGGTGAGTCGAGTAACCGCCATGCTCGGCTGCTTCACGTGCTGTGTCCCGAGGTTGTCCTTCGCCCAGAACCTGCAAAACGATCGCCGCGTCTTCAACGCTCCGCGAGATTACGCCGACAGAGTTGATCGTCTTGGCGATCGGAATCGAGCGACCGCAGACATTCAGGGACATGGGTAGGGACCCGCGGTAGTTCACGAGGCCGTGGGTCGGCTTGATGCCGACGACGCCGCAGTAGGAGGCTGGAATCCGGGTCGATCCTCCGCCATCGGATGCGATCGATGCGTAGGCCATTCCGGCGGCGACGCCGGCGGCGGATCCACTGCTAGATCCACCCGGGCTGTGTCGCGTGTTCCACGGATTCTCGGCAACCGGAAAGTAGCCAACCGTGCCCCAGCCGGTAGCCAGCTCGTACATGTTCGCCTTTCCCAGAACGATGGCGCCGGCTTGGCGCGAGCTCTCAACTACTGCTGCATCGAAATCAGGCACGTAGTCAGCGAACACCTTCGAGGCGAGAGTTGTCTTCGTGCCGCGAACGGCGAACTGGTCCTTAATGGAGATTGGGACCCCGTGAAGACCGCCCAGCTTTGCGTCGCGTTGGGTGGCTTCGTCGGCATGCTGTGCGCTTAGACGAGCGCCGGCCCCGTCCACTGAAATGAATGAGTGCAACTCCGGGTCGATCCGCTCGATACGGCGGAGCGTGGCGTCGACAACCTCAACCGAGCTAACGTCGTGCCGACGAATACGCGCGGCAACCTCGTTAAGTGGCAAGAAGCAAAGCTCCCTGTCGTGCATCACGCGCTCACTCGCCGTTGGGTGAGGGTTGCTCATCTGAACCGGCAGCTTCGAGCGCGTCGACCAAAGCCGCCTGCATCGGGACGCTCAGACGAATCCCGTTCTGAGACGCGTTGCGTTCATTCCGAGCCTCAACCTCTCCTGGCAGGAAGATTTCATTGCCATCGGCGATGACTTGGGCGGAGCGCACTTGGTTTGCCAAGTCCGCTAGACCTTGTTCGTAGTCTTCTCGAGGCCGGAAGGCATCGACGGAGATCGCGAGGAAGAAGTGGCCGAGTCCTTCTTTCTCTGTCCATGTCCGATACATCGAGCCTGCGTTTTGACCAACCCGCGCGCCACTCAAGATCGCGCTGAGGACCTCGAGGACTAGGGCCAGCCCGAACCCCTTGTGCCCTCCGAGCGGGAGGAGAAGGCCCTCGGCTGCGGTCGACGCGTCGGTTGTCGGCTCGCCCTTCGAAGACAACGCCCACCCTTCGGGAATCGCTTCCCCGGCGGCACGCAAAGCAAGGATCTTTCCAAGGGCAGCGACACTCGTCGCCATGTCGAGAATGAAGCATGTTCTCTGGGGTCCCGGAACAGCGACGGCAATCGGGTTCGTCCCTAAGACTGCTGTGCTGGTCCCGCTAGGCGCCATCCACGCTGGCCCGTTTGAGGTAGCTATCCCGATGCATCCTCGATCAGCTGCGAGCTCGGCGAATGGGCCTGCGATTCCGAAATGCGTGCTATTTCTGACGGCAACGGCACCGATCCCTACCTGGGTCGCCTTCTCCACCGCGAGGCTCATAGCCTCAAGGCCGACGAAGTGTCCGAAGCCGCCTTGCGCGTCCATCACCGCAGTTGCAGGCGTGGCTTTGACGACGAGCGGGGTTGCATTCGCGTTGATCAGGCCAGCGCGAATCCGCTTCACATAGGTCGGGAGCCGAGTGACGCCGTGGGAGCTCTGGCCGCGTGCTTCGGCCCTCGTGATGCTACGAGCGACGGCGGCCCCCACGCGGTCGTTGACGCCTGCGGCTCTGAGGATCGCGGCGCACTGAGAGGCCAACTCATCCGGCTGGATGTTGGCGAGCGTACCGGTGGCCTCGGAGCTCAATCCATCCATGTGCCACCGTTGACGTCCAGCGTCTCGCCTGTGATGTAGCCGGCCTCTTCGGAGGAGAGAAAAGCAACGGCCGCCGCGACTTCGGTGTCGAGTCCGGGGCGACCGAGAGGGATACCCTCAAGGACGGCTCGTTGGAACTCGGTTGGTTCAGGTGGAAGCGGCTCTTTAGGTATCCATCCTGGCGAAACGCAGTTCACCGTGATCCCATGCGGCGCCATTTCAACCGCGGCCCCACGCGTATACGACTCAACGGCGCTCTTCGTGGCCGCGTATGTCGCCTTAGAGCTCATGCCGGTGCCTCGCTTCGCGTTATGGCTGCTGATCGTGATGACTCGCCCGGATTGCTGGTTGATCATGATCGGCAACGCGGCACGGATGCAGTTGAAGACCCCCTTCACGTTGATGGCGAAGGTGCGGTCAAACTCGTCGTCGCTGGTTTCGACGATTGTCGAACGGCTGAAGACGCCCGCGTTGCAAACAAGAACGTCGATCCGATGCCATTTCTCCATGACCCCATGAATCGCGGCCTCGACTGCCTCTGGGTCTGCGACGTTCGCTTGGACGGCAACGGCGTGACCGCCAGCAGACGTTATTTCGTTGACGACTGAGGTCGCAGACGCGTCATTCTGGTGGTAGAGCGCGGCCAGGTGGCATCCCTCGCGGGCGAGCCGGAGGCTGATCGCCTTTCCGAGCCCCCCGGAGGCTCCCGTGACGGCTGCAACGCGAACGATCGACTCCTCTCCAGATACCTCGAGTCCCGGTAAACGGGACGGTTGTCCCGCGTATTCGAGGAAGGGAGCTATGCTACCACCGTGTCGACGCGAGCGGCAACATCCCCTGCCGGCGCCGGACCGGAAGCGGCGGAGGGCAAAAATCAAGCCCGATCCTTAAGCCCGATGGGGCGGTGGGTGCAAGTCCTGTCAGCCTTTCTGCGGCAGGACGAGTGGCATGTACGCGAGTTGGCCCGGGAGACAGGGCTCTCGCGAAGCGCCGCCCACCGCATTCTCCACGAGATGCGCCGACACGATCTCCTGGCAGTCAGTCACGAAGGCGGATTCGTCGTAGGCCCTGCCCTCGCACGCCTCGGCATGCAACTGGCAGCGAGAATCGACATCCTGCGGATTGCGCGGCCGGTCCTCGAGTCCACCATGGGGCAAACCGGAGAGACCGTTGTCATCGCACAGTACGTTCCTTCAAAACGCCAGGTCTGGCCCCTCGATGCGGTCGAGAGTCCGCATCCGGTTCGATTTATCTGGGACTCACTGCCCGAGTGGCGAGAGCTTCACATCGGCGCAACAGGCAAGGGCGTCTTCGCCTTTCTTCCCGAACAGGAACGCGAATCGATCCTTCAGGCGCTTCCCGTGGAGATCACCCCAGAGTCACGCGCACAACTCACCGATCAGCTCGCGACGGCCCGCAAGGCCGGCTATGTAGTCAGTCGCGGCGAGAGTTTCAAGGGCGGGATCGCGGTGGCAGCGCCCATCCGAGACGCCGCTGGCGCGGTTGTCGGCGACATTGTGATCAGCTGGCCAGACAGCCGCACCAGCCGAGCGCGTGAGCGCGAGCTGGGCAAGGCCGCAATCGGAGCCGCCGGAGAGGTTTCGCGAGGCCTCGGCTTCATCGGCAGTCGCAAGAGCGCTGGCGCCGCAACCTTGTGACCTTGAACCCACACGAGGAGCCACAGCTCGTCCTTAGCGGCCAGCGTCTCTTTAGCGACCCATGGACCGAGATCCACCCCCCCGCGATCCTCATAGATCAGGGCTCCGGTCGTATCCTCGCGACCGGCGATGATGCGCTCGCTGTGGCAAGCCCCACTGCAAGTCGCAAGCACTTTCCAAGAGAAGTTCTCTTCCCAGCTCTAATCGACTGCCACGTGCATCTCTTGCTCGATGCTGATGGTGCACCCGGCGAGACAACTGTCGATTGCTCAGACGCCGCGCTACTGGAACGAGCGATGCGGAACGCTGGCGAAGCAGTCCGTGCCGGCACCACTACCGTCGCCGACCAGGGTGGACGGCCGCCCGTCATCTTCAACGCAAGAGAGGGAGCCCGCCTACACCCCCACACACATGCGTATGTCCTTGCCGCGGGCTGTCCGATAACAACTCCGCGCGAACACATGTGGTACTTCAGGGGCGAGGCGAGTGGCATTCCCGCGGTCCAAGCGCTCGCTCAGGAAATGCTCGACTCGGGAGCGGATCTACTGAAAATCGTGGCCACCGGAGGTGGCACCGAGGGCTCAAACGAGTTCACCCCGACCTTCGAGGAGCCCGAGATCCAAGCGGCCGTCGACGCTGCGCACCAAGCCAACCGCATTGCGGCTGCCCACGCGAGCTCTCGCGAAGGCATACGCCGAGCCTTGGAGGTCGGCTGTGACGTGATTCACCACTGTAACTTCTATCGGCCCGACGGAATTCGCGAGTTCGACCCGTACCTCGCTGAAAGGCTCGCCGAGCGAAACGTCAGTGTCGATCCAACACTCTGGGTATCGGAATCGCTAATCGCCAAGTTCCGTGATTCGCTCTCTACCGGCGACCGGAATGTTCGTGACGCACTCGACCGGCTAGAGGAACGCTTCGCCGGAAAGCTAGTCGACATCTCCGGGTTAATCGCCGCCGGGGTCAGGCTGATCGCAGGATCAGACGCCGGGTGGCAATTCGTCCAGTTCAGTGATGCCTGCCGTGAGGTTCAATCCCTCGCAAGAGCGGGTTTGCCCTCGAAAGAGGCCTTAGCTGCAGCCACCAAACACGCGGCCGAAGCGCTGAAGATGGCCTCCGACATTGGAACCCTCACCAAGGGCGCATGGGCAGACGTGATCGTCTTGACCAGTGATCCCGCGCCAGACCTCACCGTTCTCGCCCAACCCGTCGCCGTGTTTCATCAAGGGAGACTGGTGCGCTCAACGGAAGGAACCCGCGTGTGATTCGACTAGCGACAATAAGAAAGGGCGGCGGCCGCCTGAGGGCGGTACGGGTGGAGGATGAGCACGCTGTTGAGCTGCCTTTTGACGACGTCGGAAAGCTCCTCAACGCCGCTGACTGGGAGAGCCTTATCGCAAAGGATGGACCGCGACGAGAACTCTCGTCACTGAGCTTCGCGCCCGTCGTGCCTCAACCGGAGAAGATCATCTGCGTTGGGCAGAACTTTCGCACGCACGTCGAAGAGATGGGACGGGACTTGCCCCTACACCCGACGCTCTTTGCGAAATACGCTCGCGCGCTCATAGGAGCGTATGACGACATCGTTCTCCCTGACAACTCGTCAAGGATCGACTTCGAAGCTGAAGTCGCAGTCGTCATCGGGCGACCTCTTAGACGAGCGACGCCCGAAAGCGCCGCGAACGCCATCGCCGGCTACACGATAATGAACGACGTTTCAGCCCGAGACTGGCAGTATCGAACGTCCCAATGGCTCCAGGGAAAGACCTTTGAGCAGACCACTCCGCTCGGCCCCGTACTCGTCGTCGACAACCCAAACCAGCTCTCTGAGCTCGAGATCTCTTGCGAGATAAACGGAGAGGTTGTTCAACGCGGGTCGACGAGCGACCTGATCTTTGGCTCAGCGGACGTCGCTGCGTACATATCGAACATTCTCACTCTCGCCCCCGGTGACGTCATAGCACTAGGCACCCCGGCAGGAGTCGGACAGGCTAGAACCCCCCCGATGTACTTGAAGCCCGACGATGTGATCATCACGCGCGTCACACACGTCGGTGAGTGCCGCAACGCATGCCGCCGGCGGCTTTCCGCAGCCTGATGAAATGCGACGTCTCCCCTAGCGCGGCGCCGACGGCATTTCGAGAGTTGAGGTTGTTGTCCCACTGGAGCTCGCTGCTGCCGAGGCTGGGTCGCTTCTCTGATAGAGCGCCTCCACTCTTTGAAGAGCAAGGGCTTTTCTAGCCGATCAGTTCGTCGAGTTTGGGCGAATGACGGCTCTCGCAACCCGGTGTTGAACTCACGCGCAATCGAGAGGTGCGATAGAAAGCCTATGCATGCCTTCTGACGGACAAGCAGAAGGTTGCAGCCTGATCGCGTCGGCTGCGAGCCGTGTGTCCCGCGTTGAGTCCCAAGTGCGTACCGTAGATGCAACCTTCGGGACGTTGAGAAGAACCGACTGTTCAGGCGCTTTCCGGTTGCTGTCCCGACGGATGGCGCAGGCACCGTTCTAGTCAGCGGATGCTGGTGGCTCAAGCTGGGGGTTGCACAGCTTCGGCTGGATTGATGTCTGAAGGCTCGACAGAACAGCGTTAGTCCGACTAACCGCGGATGATCGGGCGGCGTATCGCGCGCTCGCTCGTGCGTTCGCGGTAACCCTTCGGTGTCTCGCGCTTCGCCTTGAGGAAATCCCTCGTCAGATGACTTTGGTCGTAGTAGCCAACGCGTCGGGCTATTTCCGCGATCGTGAGGTCGCTGGTTGAGAGGAGATCGCACGCGGCCTGCAGTCGCACTCGGCGGAGATACTGATGCGGGGAGGTCCCGAAATGAGCCTTGAACCGCCTCGCGAAGTGGGTGGTGGACATCGATGCGGCCTTCGCCATGTCGGCGATGGTGAGCGGACGATCGTATCGCTCGGAGATCAGACGTATCGCCGGCTCGAGCGGCAGCAGCCGCTCCTCGGCCGCTTCTCGTTTCGTCAAACTTCGGGTGACTCCCGCTACTCCGATGATCTTGCCGGTTTTCGACAAGACTGGGAACTTCGTGGTTGTGAACCAGTCATACGAGCCGTCCGCGTTGTGCACGAGCTCGATCACGCCGACGAGGCGTTCTCCATGCGACAGCACCCTGTCGTCGTCTTCGCGGTAGTGCTCGGCGAGGTAGCTGGGCGAGAGGTCTTCGTCTCGCCGGCCGAGTAGCTGGTCGGAGCGCAGGCCCATCAGGGTCGTGAAGGCCGTGTTGAAGTAGACAAAACGGCGGCCGCGGTCCTTGACGAAGAAGAAGACGTCAGGCAGTTCGTCGAACGCGGCGAGCCCGATGTCACCGCTGGCGTGGATAAAGGCCTGCTGCTCGGGATTGAGCATCTGATCGTTTTTTACAGCCACATGGTCACTCTATACAGAGAGTCATGGCTTGAAAGCGTAGTTTTCCCGCATTGGGAGGTCGCATCGCAGCAATACGTTGGCGAGGAAATACAACTCACCAACTGAGAGGTCGCGATGGCTGATGACGGCAAGACACCGTTGCTGTCGCTCGGCAGCTGGGCTTTCTCTTTCGGCCCGTTCACTGACCATCCTTGGGACTTCGAGCGTGTATGCCGCTTCGCGGCCGTTGCGGGTTACGACGGCGTGGAGATCAACGGCTTCCGGCCGCATCCACACCATCGTGATTACGCGGAGTCGGATCGACTCGTCGAGCTGAGGGCACTCCTTCACGAGACGGGCGTCGCGGCACCCGCGTATGCCCCGGACTTCCATGACGTCCCGCCGGGCGAGGTAGCCACAACCACGTATCTCGCGGAGATCGACAAGGCGTTGGTCGTCTGCGAGGGCCTCGAAACCAGGCTTCTGCGTGTCGACACGGTAAGTCCACCGAAACCGCTCGACGCAGATGCGTATGCACGCCGGTTCGACCAGCTCGTCAACACGTGGACACAAGCCGCGGAGCGCTGCGCCATTGCCGGCGTCACGCTCGTATGGGAGTTCGAGCCAGGCTTCTGGTTGAACCGTCCCAGCGAGGTCGTACGGGTCGTCGAGGCTGTGGGCAACCCGAGTTTCCGCATTCTTTTCGACACAAGCCATGCCTACACCGGTGCCGTGGCCGGAGCACGCCAGGGACCGGAGCCGGAGCTTCTGGAAGGCGGCGAAGTCGAGTACGCACGACTGCTTGAGCCGTACGTCGGCCACCTTCACCTCATCGACTCGGATGGTTCCCTCCACGACGACGAGACAAGTGCACATCTCCCGTTCGGCACTGGGAAGGTCGACTTTCCGGCCGTGTTGCGGGCGCTTGAGCCAGCGATCGACGCGCTCGATTGGTGGGGCATCGATTTCTGCTTCTGCGCGACGACCGAAGCGGATGCCCCGAAGGCCGTTCCGTTTGTTCGGGGCCTCGTGCGTGAGCTGCAGGCGGTGGCGCGATGACGACGACCACCCCGCTGATGCGAACGGTGCGCACGAACGGTATCGACCTTGCTTACTACGAAGAAGGAGACGGCGAGCCGCTTGTCCTGATCATGGGCCTTGGTGCTGATGCGTCGGCCTGGCGTCTTCACCTCGACTCCTACAGGGGATGCTTCCGGTGCTTCGCTGTCGACAATCGTGGGGCAGGCGGCTCGAGCAAGCCTCGGGGGCCGTATTCGACCGCGCAGATGGC
>Ga0070741_10017972_pt1 | contig 11529 bp, 13 predicted proteins | sample Coa_R1_4_FD_66440 | JGI IMG/M metagenome (GOLD analysis project Ga0070741, IMG submission 66440) | Surface soil microbial communities from Centralia Pennsylvania, which are recovering from an underground coalmine fire - Coalmine... | ecosystem: Environmental > Terrestrial > Soil > Unclassified ...
GCGCGAGCTCGAGCACCTCCCAGTGCAGGAGGAAGAAGCCGGCGAGCCCGAGCTCGTCGATCAGCGCCAGCTCCTCGTCGAGGCGCGAGCGGACGCGCCGCTTGTGGCCGTTCAGCCCGCCGTAGCGCTCGACGAACGCGCGCTCGCACACGCGCCGGAGCTGGATGCTCGCCGGCTCGACGCCGTCGGAGAAGTCGGGATAGCGATAGCCGAGCTCCTGCGTGAGGTCGAACTCGAGCCGCTCCGCGATCTCCCGGGTGCGCGCCACCGCGCCGCGGTCGTCGGGGAACCGCTCGAGGAGATCCTCGGGCGCGGCGAGAACGCATTCGTGGTTTCCGCGCCGCTCCCGCTCGCAGCCGTCGAGCGAGGTGCGGCAGCGAACGGCGACGAGCACGTCCTGCAGCGACGCGCGGCTCACGGCGTGCGCATGCACGTCCCCGGTGGCGACCGTCTGCACGTGCAGCGACTCTGCGAGATCACGGAGCGCCGCGTTGCGGCGCGTGTCGCCGCGCTCGTACGGGCGCTGCAGCTCGACGTAGAAGCGGTCGCGGCCGAAGACGCGGGCAAGTCGCGCGGCTGCGTTCGGGTCGTGGACGGCGAGCCCCTGCCGCGCGCAGCCGGAGAGGCAGACGAGCCCTTCGTGCAGCTCCTCGAGCAGCCGCTGGTCGAGCGCAGGCGGCAGCGGCTCACGGGTGGTGGAGTCGCGCGTGTGTGCATGCGCGGCGGTGACGAGTCGGCAGAGGTTGGCGTAGCCGGCCGCCGACTCCGCCAGCAGCGTTACGTGCGTCCCGCCGGCGAGCGTCAGCTCCGCGCCGGTGATCGGCCGCACGCCGAAGTGCTTCGCCGCGTGCGCGAACTCGAGCGAGCCGTAGACGCCGTCGTGGTCGGTGAGCGCAAGCGCCTCGTAGCCGAACTCGGCGGCGCGGGCCGCGAGCTCTTCGGGCTGCGACGCGCCGTCGAGGAACGAGTACGCCGAGTGCGCATGCAGCTCGACGTACGGCATCATGCCGCGGGATGGAGGCGTTCTTCGCAGGCCCGGACGAGGGCGAGGTGGAGCAGGACGACGTCCGCCGGCACCGCTTCCTCGCCGAGCTGCCCGACCTCGAGGTCCTCGATTCGACTTACGAGGCCGGCTGGGAAGGCGTCGACCCCCACACCCACGCCGACCACACCGACTCGTTCTTCGTCCTCGAGGGCGAGGTCGAGTTCCTGCTCGACGGCGAGTGGCGGCGGGGCGGCCCCGGCACGTTCCTGTCGGTACCGCCGGGCGTCGTGCACGGTTTCCGGAACCCCGGGCCCGGCCGCATCCGCGTGCTCAACATCCACGCGCCGAAGGTCGGGTTCAACGAGAGGATCCGGAGCCGCTGAGCCTCCGCGAGCGTCTCGCCCGATCACGGCTCTATCTCGTGCTCGACGGTGCGCACGCGCACGTGCTCGAGCCTGCCCTGCGCGGCGGCGTCGACGTCGTCCAGCTGCGCGACAAGGACCTCGACGACGACGAGCTCGTGCGCGCGGCTGCGCCGTTCCGGCGTGCGTGCGACGCGCACGGCGCGCTCTTCATCCTCAACGACCGGCCGGAGCTCGTCTCCGCGTGCGGCGCCGACGGCGTCCACGTCGGGCAGAGCGACGCGACGCCTGCCGAGGCGCGCCGCGTCGTCGGGCCGGACCGGCTGGTCGGTCTCTCGGCCTCGTCGCCGGACGAGCTCGACGCGGAGCCCGACTACTTCGGCGTCGGCGCTGTCTTCGGCACGCCGACGAAGACGGACGTCGTCACCGGGGGCCTCGAGCTCGTGCGGGTGGCGGCCCGGCGCCTCGCAGTCCCGTGGTTCGCGATCGGCGGCATCGATCTCTCCAATGTCGCGGAGGTGGTCGAGGCGGGCGCGCCGGGCGTCGCCGTCGTGCGTGCGATCCGCGACGCCGACGACCCCGAGGAAGCAGCGCGGCTCCTCAGGCTCCACGTTGCGTGAACCATCCTCCGCCTGAGCCGTCGTGGAAGACGACGGTGTTCTCGCCGCTCTCCAGGACGACCTCGAAGTAGCGACGCAGCACCGGCTCCTCGGTCCACCAGCGGTCGAGGACGCGCCACTCCTCACGGAGGACGGCGACCGGCTGGTGATTCACCTCGCACGGCGTGCCGTCGATGCGGGACTCGACGCGCGCGGGGCGCGGCGCATTCAGTCGTCCCGCGGTACGAACAGTGCTCGTGTCTCGGGAATGCGCGACCACGGCGCGACCTCGACGACGGTGCAAACGGAGCCGGAGCCCGTGCTCGCGCGGACCTGGCGCAGGCCGTCGCTCAGGCGGCTGCGGTCCTCGGCGCCGGCGGCGAGCAGCTCGAGCTGGCGCCCGGCGGGCTCGGTGAGCTCGACGAGCTCGATGCGCAGCTCGACCACCGGGCCGGGCAGCTCTGCGAGCTTGGGTGCGAGCGCGACACGGATGCGGGCCGCTTCCGCGCTCGGCTCGCGCAGCGTGAGTGTCCGCCGCCATGAGCCACCGCCGACGAGGCCGGCCGAGAGCGCGACCTTGCGAACGAAACGGTCGCGGCGCTCGGGCCGCGCAAGGGCAGTCTCGATCAACGCGCCGAGCGCGCGTCGAAGCGTCAGCTCGTTGCCGACTGCTTCCGGGAACTCGAGCGTCTCGGCGAGCTCGGCCGGCGGCCGGCGACCGCGCACACGCGCAGCCGCCCCGCCTCTCGCCAGGCTCCAGGCGCGCCGGCCGTCCGGCCCCAGACGTTCGGCGACGGCGCCGCCCGGGAGCCCGGCAAGCTGTCCAAGCCTGCGCACTCCCAGCGCTTCCAGCTCTTCGTAGCGCTGCCGCTCGAGCGGCAGCAGCGTCAGCGGCAGCGGCGCGAGGAAGCGCCCGATCTCCTCGTCGCGGACGACGAGCAGCTGCCCCGCCTTCGCCACCGACGCGGCTGCGAGCGCGGCGAAGCGCCGGCCGGCCGCGCCGATGCGCGCGTCCCATGCCGGCCCGACGGCCGCAAGTGCGCGCCGCAGCGCCGGCTCGAGCCCGCCGTACAGCCGCTCGACCCCGCGCGTGTCGAAGTAGGCGACGCCGGTCGCAGACGACTCGACCGCGAAACCCGCGTCCTCGAGCGAGCGGACGACCTCCTCCCACGCCTGCCCGGCGGCGGCCGGGTCGGGATCGACGAGCACGAGCCGCGGGCACGTTGCCAGCGCCTCGCCCAGGCGCATCCGCGGCCGTACGCCCGCCGCCTCGGCCGCCGCCGTCACCGGCCCGATCAGCGGCTCGCCGCCGGCCTCGGGGGCGAGCGCGGCGGGCCGCAGCGCAAGGGAGGGTGTCTTGCGCAGAGCCGCCTTGAGCTCGAATCCGGGGACGGAGAGGCAGGCGATCATGGGAACGTGTGTTCTACCAGAACATACGTTCCCCTGCAAGCCTGGTTACCAGCGAAGCCGCATTACCCCTTCGGCTGCGCTTCCTGCCACGCTTCCCGCAGCTGCGGGCGGTAGAAGACGAACAGAACAAGTGCGACGAGGAGAAGCACCGCTTCGTCGAATGGACCTGGGATCGGCAGCAGGCCGACAGCGGCAAGCCAACGGATCGGTCGCGGGATGTCTTCGTGCCGAACGACGATCTTGACGGAGCGGGCCGTCCGCTCGAGGAATGCGCCTATCCGAGCGAGCCGCAAGCCTCGGATCTACACCTCGACCGTCAGGCGCACCGTCGCCTCGAGGATCCTCGACGTCTCCCCCACCGCGGCCGCCATTCCCTCGAGGACCTCGATCACGGGAGGGCTCTTCGCTGACGGCCACGCGCCGAAGCCGATGTCGAAGTCGAGTGCCACATCGACGTCCTGGCCGCCGTCGAGGACGGTCGGTGCCCACTCGGCAAGCGTGTCGCCGTCCTCGAGCGTGCGACCCCAGAGAAATCTCAGGTCGCGCACCGGCCGACGGCTGCGGATGCGGCTGCCGGGCCGGCGCAGCCTGCACAGCGGGATCGCGCGCTGCCGGTCGACCATGTGCAGCTCCTCCAGCAGGCTGAGCATCGGCTCCTCGAACGCCCCGGCCTTGCGCACCTCGAACGGCTGCAGGCTCCTGATCGCGGCCTTCGCGTACGGATTGACGCCGCGGATCTTGAACACGCCGCTGGCGAACGCCGGCTCTCCGCGCGTCGTCAGCTCGTCGTAGCGCGCTTCGTCCTCGAAGATCGGGAAGCCGGTATGGCCGAGCGGTCCGCCGCTCTCGAGCAGCGTGAGGTCGTAGACGACGTGGTCGAGCGCCGAGCGCAGGTCGTACGCGATCTCCCCGACGATCGCCGTCCACGCACTCGGGAAGTCGTCGGTGACGACGTATTCCGCGCGCTTGCGGCCGGTGTCGGGGTCGAGGATCTCGCTGACGAGGTGCGGCTCCCGGGCGCAGAACTCGTGAAGCTCGTCGTGGAGCGCGTCGATCTGGTCCTGCGCTCTGTTGATCCGGGCTCGCGCCCCGGCGAACGGTCCCATCGGTTCCCCCCGACGAAAACGCAACCCTACAGGCTGACCTCCGCCGCGGGGCCGACCGTACGGACGAAACGGGGCACGACGTCGAGCGTGTTCTCGCGTGCGCACCAGTCGATGTCGGCCTCGAGCCCGTGGTGGCGAAGGTTGCGCGCGCTCCGGCTCGCCTCCAGTCCGTCGAGCGCTGTCGGGAAGCTCGCGGCCAGCCGCGCCGCTGCCGTCGCCGAATCGGTGTGGTCACCGCCGAGCGCAGCGACGATACGCCCGGCGCAGTACGCGTCGTCGAGGGCGAGCTCGCCGAGCACGCCCGCGCAGAGAACGGCGACGTCCTTCCCTGTGGCGCGCGCCGCCGCGGCCACGGCGCCGAGGTTGAGGAGCGAGCCGACGAGCACCTGCTCGAAACGCGCCGCCGCCGCGACGAGCAGCCGCGTCCCGTTCGTCGTCGTGAGGACGAGCGTCTCCGCTCCGGGCGCGCCGGCGACCTCGCGCGGAGAGTTGCCGAAGTCGAACCCCTCGATGTGCTCCAGCCTGCGCTCGCCGGCGAGCTTCGCCGGGCCTTCGCTCACCGCGAGCGCACGAGCGTCCTCGATCTCGGCACAGCACAGGACGCGCCTGTATCCGGCCGCGAGCGCCTGCGTCATCGTCGAGGTGGCACGCAGGACGTCGACGACGATCCCGACCGGCGCCGGCGTCCGCTCGCCGGGAGTGAACGCGACGTGAACCAGCACCCGACTACCCTAGTCCGGCGATGCCGACCTGCTACCGCCATCCCGATCGCGAGACGGGCCTGTCCTGCTCGGAGTGCGGCCGCTCGATCTGCACCGAGTGCATGACGATGGCGCCCGTCGGTCTGCGCTGCCCCGAGCACGCAGGCTCGGTGCGGTCCCGCATCGGCGGGAAGCTCAGACCGCCGAAGGTGGCTCGCGCGCCCGGCCGGGTCCTCGACGCGCGCGTGACGATGACGCTGATCGCGCTCAACGTCGTCGTCTACCTGATCACCGCGGTGCAGGGAAACGGGCTCAACAGCCCCGGCGGGTCGCTGTACGTGAAGTGGATCCTGTACGGGCCGTTCGTCCACAACGGCGACTGGTGGCGGCTCGTGACGGCGATGTTCCTGCACGGCTTCCTCCTGCACATCGCGCTCAACATGTTCGCGCTCTACGTCATCGGCCGGCCCGTCGAGCTCTACCTCGGGCCGACGCGCTTCCTGCTCCTCTATTTCCTCTCGGGCCTCGCCGGGTCCGCCGGCGCGCTCGTGCAGTCGCCGACAACGCCGGTGGTCGGAGCGTCCGGCGCGATCTTCGGCGTCCTCGGCGCGATGCTGATCCTCGAGTGGCAGGCGACCGGCCGGCTCGCCGGGAACGCGCTCACGTGGATCGTCCTGAACCTCGCGATCAACTTCGCCTACAACGGCGTCGGGGGGAACATCTCGGTCGGCGGCCACGTCGGCGGGCTCATCGGGGGCATCCTCGTCACGCTCGCCTTCGCGCACTGGGGCGGCCGGAGCGCCCGCTACGGGCGCATCGGGATCGGTGCGGCGGCAGGGCTCGTGGCCATCGCCGTGCTCAGCGTGGCCCTCGCCTACTGGCGGGTCCGCGGCCTCGCGTAGCGGCCGTCGGTAGCAGCCCCGATGCGTGGCCCGGGCCGGGGCAGCACGCTGGAAGGGTGGCCCGCGACGCGTCCATTCGCCTCGACCGCTGCCAGTACTGCAACCGGCCCGGATTCGTCGTCTGGGACGCCGACCTGTTCACGTGCGGCCGCGAAGTGTGCAAGTCGCTCGCGTTCGCCGAGGTCCGCCGGCGTCACCACGACGGCTCGCGGCAGGCCGCCCCCGAGCAGAAGCTCGCGCGCGCGCTGCTCTCCGCGTTCGACACCTTTGCCTACGCCGTCGGGCTCGACGAGAAGAGCGAGGTCCTGTCCGCGAAGGAGGCCGACACGATCCGGAGCCGCGAGCGCGAGGGGACTGCTCGGCTGCTCGCCGAGATCCATTCGCTCGGACGCCGCTATCCGCCTCCGCCGCCCGAGGCGGGCGAGCCGGCGCCGGTGCAGCCGCCCTCTCCGCGCTACCGGCGCTTCGTGAGCCGCGGCCGCACCGTGCCGTTCCGGAATCCCGTCCCCATCTCCTAGGTCTCGTCCGGCATCAGCCAGACCACGACGCTCGTCCCGAGGACCCAGACGAGGAATGCGATGAACGCGACGCCGCCGGCTGGGCCGTCGACGGCGAAGAACCCGTGCTGCTGGACGCCGATTCCGCCGAGGGCGAAGAGGACGGCGGCCACGAGCGTGAGCCACCGGTACCACTGCGCCGTCCACCTCGACGCCAGCCAGATCGCGAACGCGAGAAACGCCGCGAACCACCAGAACTTCTGCGACAGGAAGCCGGCCAGGTCGTAGCCGCTCTTCGTGAACGCAGCATCGCCTTGCGACGCCGCATGGGCGAGCGACGCGTTGATCGCGTCGCCGCTGACGGCGAGCGCGGCGCCGACGACGACGAATCCGAACGCCCCGACCGAGAGCGCGACCGCTCCGGCCTTCCGCATGCCGCGGCAGACGACGGAGAACAGCCAGACGAACAGCGGGGCCGCGACGCCGGAGAGAACGGCGCCCACGGCGATCCGCTTGTGGTGGTCGGCGAAGAACCGCGCGATCTTGGCCGCCGAGTCGTCGACGCTCGGCGGGCTCCCCGACGAGAAGTTGGCGACGATGATGAGGACGAGGAAGGCGATCCCTCCCAACGCCGCCATCCGGTTGCTGGTCAATGAAGGCACGCCTGCTCCTTTCTCCGAGGATCAGGCGTAGCGTGGGTCCCCGGCCGGACGGACTAGTCCAGGAAGTCCTCGCGCGGGACGAGCGTTCCGCCCGTGAGCCAGGCGAAACGCGTCAGCCGGCGCACCTGGACGTGCGCCGCGTCCTTGTCGGTGTCGACGTGCTCGAACCGGTAGTCGCGGATCCACGCACGCACCGCCTCTTCCCCTTCGACGCGCGCCACGCGCTCACCGTCGACGAGCAGGTCGTACTTCGTGACCTACCCTCCCGCCGCGACGTACTCGGCCCGGTGGGCTTCCTTCAGCACCGCCTGCGCCGCCGCGAGCCTCGCGACCGGGACGCGGTACGGCGAACAGCTCACGTAGTCGAGCCCGAGGCCGTGGCAGAACTCCACCGACTTCGGGTCGCCTCCGTGCTCGCCGCAGATCCCGAGCGTGATGCCCTCCTTGACACCGCGTCCACGCTCGACCGCGATGCGCATGAGCTCCCCCACGCCGTCCTGGTCGAGCGTCTCGAACGGGTTCTGCTCGAGCACGCCGTCCTCGAGATAGAAGGTGAGGAACTTGCCCTCGGCGTCGTCACGGGACATCCCGAGCGTCGTCTGCGTCAGATCGTTCGTCCCGAAGGAGAAGAAGTCGGCGTACGCCGCGATCTCGTCCGCGCGCAGCGCCGCGCGCGGCAGCTCGATCATCGTCCCGCACTGGTACTCGATCTCCGGGGCTTCCTCCGCCATGACGCGCTCGGTCAGCTCACGCAGCCGTCGCAGCTCCTCCTGGAAGCCGACGAGGGGATGCATGATCTCGACGAGCGGCTCCGAGCCGGTGCGTTCGTGCACCGCCATCGCCGCCCGGGCGATCGCACGCACCTGCATCTCGTAGATCTCGGGCCACTGGATGCCGAGCCGGCAGCCGCGCGTTCCGAGCATCGGGTTCGCCTCGGTGAGCGCCTTGATGCGGCTGCGCATGCGATCGTCCGCCGCCTCCTCGAGCGACGGCAGGAACTCGTGCAGCGGCGGATCGAGAAGCCGGATGACGACCGGGAAGCCGGCCATCGACTCGAAGATGCCCTCGAAGTCCGACTGCTGGAACGGCAGCAGGCGCTCGAGCGCCGCGCGCCGACCCTGCTCGTCCGAGGCGAGGATCATCTCCTGGACCACCGGCAGCCGCTCCTCGCCGAAGAACATGTGCTCCGTGCGGCAGAGGCCGATGCCCTGCGCGCCGAACTCGCGCGCCTTCGCGGCATCCTCGGGATTGTCCGCGTTCGCCCACACCTGCAGCCTGCGGACCTCGTCGGCCCAGCCGAGGATCGTCTCGAAGTCCTCGTTGATCCGCGGCGGGACGAGGCGAACCTCGCCGATGATCACGCGGCCCGTGCCGCCGTCGATGGTGATCACCTCGCCCTCGCGCAGCCTGCGGCCGCCGAGCGTGATCGTCCTCGCCTCGGCGTCGATGTCGAGCCCCTCGCAGCCGGCGACGCACGGCTTTCCCATGCCGCGCGCGACGACGGCCGCGTGCGAGGTCATGCCGCCGTGAGCGGTGAGGACGCCCCGCGACTGGATCATCCCGTGGATGTCGTCGGGCGTGGTCTCCCACCCGACGAGGATGACCGCCTCACCCGCCTTGCCGCGCTCCTCGGCCGTGTCGGCGTCGAGCACGATCTTGCCGGACGCTGCGCCCGGGGATGCGTTGAGCCCGCGCGCTGCGACCTCGACCTCGACGGCCGGGTCGAGCATCGGGTGCAGCAGCTGGTCGAGCTGCTTCGGGTCGATGCGCGCGATCGCCTCCTCGCGGCTGATGAGGCCCTCGGCGGTCATGTCCACCGCGGCCTTGATGGCCGCCGCGGCCGTGCGCTTCGCCGACCGCGTCTGGAGCATGTACAGCCGCCCCTCCTCGACCGTGAACTCGATGTCCTGCACGTCGCGGTAGTGCTGCTCGAGCCGCGCCATCGTGTCGAGGAGCTGCTCGTAGGCCTCGGGAAGCCGCTTCGCCATCTCCTCGACCGGCTGCGGCGTCCGGATGCCGGCGACGACGTCCTCGCCCTGCGCGTTGACGAGGTACTCGCCGTACACGCCCTGCTCGCCCGTGGACGGATCGCGTGTGAAGCACACGCCCGTCGCGGAGCGGTCGCCCCTGTTGCCGAACACCATCTGCATGACGTTGACCGCCGTGCCGAGGTCGTCCGGGATGTCGTACGTGCGGCGGTACACCTGCGCCCGCGGGTTCCCCCACGACTCGAAGACCGCGAGCACGGCACGGCGAAGCTGCTCGCGCGGGTCCTGCGGGAAGTCGCTGCCGATCTCCTGGCGGTAGATGTTCTCGAACGTCTCGATCAGCCCGGCCAGGTCGTCTGCGCTCAGGTCGACGTCGAGCTCGACGCCGCGCTCGCGCTTGAGATCGGCGAGCGCCTGCTCGAAGCGATGGCCGTCGATGCCGTCGGCCGTCTCACCGAACATCTGGATGAGGCGGCGGTACGAGTCGCGCGCGAAGCGCGGGTTGCCCGTCGAGCGGGCGAGGCCCTCGACGGAGTCGTCGCTCAATCCCAGGTTGAGGATCGTGTCCATCATCCCCGGCATCGAGATCGCCGCGCCCGAGCGAACCGAGACCAGGAGCGGGTCTTCGTCGTCGCCGAAGCGCTTGCCGGTCTTCTCCTCCAGCCGGGCGATGTGCTCGTCGATCTCCCCGTCGAGGCCCGGGACGTCGTGCTCGCGGTGCATGTAGGTGCGACAGGCATCGGTGGTGATGGTGAAGCCGGCGGGCACCGGAATGCCCAGCTGGGTCATCTCGGCGAGGCCGATCCCCTTCCCGCCGAGGAGCTTCCGGCCGCCTTCGGACGGCTCGTCGAACGCATACACGTACCTGGTCATGAGCGCAGATGTTGTCATACCCCCGACGATGTCCCGGAGAACGATCATCGGCATCGGAGGTTTTGCGGACGGCGCGATGGCCGAGTACGTACTCGGCTTCGCGCGAGGCCGCCGCGTCCTCGTGGACACGACCGCGAGCCCGCAGGAGGCCGGGCTACCGGACTGGAATGCGGAGCTGACGCGCCTCTCCTTCTATCCGTGGCCGCCCGAGGATCTGCGCGAGCTCGCGCTCGGCCACGACGCCATCCTCGTCTGCGGAGGCAACACCGCGAACATGCTCGCGGTCTGGCGCGTACACGGGTTCGACCGTGTCCTGCGCGAGGCGTGGGAGTCGGGCGTCGTCCTCTTCGGCTGGAGCGCCGGGATGATCTGCTGGTTCGAGGCCGGTGTCACCGACTCGTTCGGCCCGCAGCTCGAGGGCATGCGAGACGGGCTCGGCTTCCTGCCGGGGAGCGCGTGCCCGCACTACGACGGCGAGGAGCGCAGGCGGCCGGTGTACACCGCCCTCGTCGCGAACGGGTTCCCGCCCGGCATCGCCCTCGACGACACGGCGGCGGCGCGCTACGACGGCACCGAGCTGCAGGAAGTCGTCGCCTCGACACCGCAGGCGCGCGGCTACCACGTCGGGCCGGACGGCGAGGTCCCGCTGCCCGTGCGGGAGCTCTAGCGGGAGGGCGGCCGCTGCAGCAACGCCGTGAACCGGTCGACCGTGCCCTTCGACCCGACCCGGGCGACGAGCTTCGACCGGTACTGCGAGCCCCGCCCGATCACCCACATGTGGCCGAGGGTCGGGCTGCCCCGCGTCTGCGTGAGCCACACCATCTTCGCGACCGGGTCGCCGATGTGGACCCCGCTGAGCGACGTCCAGCGACGCCCGGTCACGCTCGCGGCCGCGAGCACGGCGCAGCTCCGGCCGGCGAACGTCACCTCGAGACCGATCTGCTTCCACATCGCGCGACACGGCCTCGTCCCGCTCGGCTTCCCGTAGACCTGCTCGAGCTTGCTCAGCGTGTTCGCGCCCCGGATGAGCGCGAGCCCGTTCGGACCGATGACGTACGGCAGCGTGCTCTTCGGCGGGCTGGCAGGCGCCGGGGTGCCGCAGAAGACCTTGACCGCGCCGTTCGCATGCCGGTCGATCTGCAGCGACGGGCCGCCCTTCGTCCACGTGTCCGTCGCGACGGCACGAGCGGGGACCGTCGCGTGCACCGCGTGCCCGGATGCGACGCATTGCACGGTCTCGCCGCTCCGCAGCTCGCCGGGAAGGAAGTAACGGACCTGGCCGCCGTGCAGCACGAGGCTCACGAGCGCCACCGCGATCACCGGCGCCTTCTTCCCCGGAACTCCGCGAGCCATGCGACGACGCGCAGGCCCATCCAGACCGGCGTCAGCAGGACGTAGAAGACGATGTCGGCGAGGACGATGAGCGACCACCAGAGGATCCAGT
>Ga0070741_10017973_pt1 | contig 11529 bp, 11 predicted proteins | sample Coa_R1_4_FD_66440 | JGI IMG/M metagenome (GOLD analysis project Ga0070741, IMG submission 66440) | Surface soil microbial communities from Centralia Pennsylvania, which are recovering from an underground coalmine fire - Coalmine... | ecosystem: Environmental > Terrestrial > Soil > Unclassified ...
ATAAGGGTGGGGCCGGCCGTATATTGGCAGTAGGAGAGCGAAGTTCCGCAACAGACCGAGGATTCCGGAAAGGCCCACGCGCCACTATAAACGTCGGCGAAGGATTTGGGGTCGGCGCTGTTCCGGTTGCACATGAGGGAAAGAATGTTGCGGAGGTCGTTGCGCCAGTTGGGATACCGGTCGGGGTATTTCATGAAATGATCGGCGCACATCGAAACCATGCCGCACATCATCGGATTGTCCCAATCCCAATAGGTGCGGCCCCACGTATCGTTGACCCACCAGGCGGGAAGTATTTTTTCGTTGAGAAAACGCACCCCGGCCTCGCGGGCTTTGACCAGGGCGTCGCCCTGGCCCCGATGCCCGAGGGCAATCAGGTCATCGAGAAAATCAACAATAATGGAAGTCGTGCCAGTCAACACATCTGACCACCCGACGACTGACGGATCGACGTAACGGTTCCAGGGCGAAAGGTCCGCGTGCGTGAACTGGCATTTGGCCGCGAAAACGTCGCCCCAATGCTCCGCCATCTCGCGATAGCGTTGGCGGCCCGTCAGCTTGTAAGCCCGCAAAACCTCGATTCCCGTGATGGCGCACAGATCAAGCTGATTGCGCCCCTTCGGATCGCACTTGCCATAGGCTTTGCCGCGCGTGGGGGTGCTGATGGGAAAGGAAGGCCAATCGGCGTCGGTCTCGGTCAAACCATAGTCCAGAATATAATCGATCGCCCGCGGTATATAAATGAAGGCGATTGGATCGCCGCTGTATTGGTAATAGGCGGTCAGGCCCTTGGTGATGCTCCACGCGCGCTGGCACAGGTCGCCGCACATCCAATCGGTCGTCTCCGGAATCAGGATCGTGCCGTCCGGCTTGATGCTCCAATGGGAGTTGTAAACGAAATCCGGCGCGGCCATGACAGCTTTGGGCTTGTCCACCCAGGGATACCGTTTATAGACGTTCACGGCGATGTTAAGGCGCTCGTCGAGTTGGCCGTTAAGCCCGTGATACCAGGGGGCGATGACGCCGTTGAAGTCCAGCTCCGTGGGATGCGCGTAATACGACGGGAGATTCGTCGCCGCCTGCGCCCGCCAGCCCAGGGTCGCCGCCAAAAAAAACGCTGTGATCCGCCGCATCGTCACTGACCCGCCAGCCGGAAGAATTGCGCGCCGGCGCCGAGCGGCGTGGTGACGGAGATGGTCGCGCCGTTGGTGAGGGGTGCGGCGCCGACCGGGGTCCATTGCGCGAGGTTGGCGCTGGATTGCAATTGGAAGGCGCCGGACGAGGCCGCCCACGAAAGCACGGCGTTGCCGTTGCTCAGCGCGATGGACAATTCGGGCTGCGCTGGAGTGGTCAACAAGAAGGAGCTGAAGTCCCCTTTCATCACCGTTTGCACCTGGCTTTGCGTCAGCGCAATCTTGAAAACCGCCACATCGTCGATCATGCCGTTCCAATTGCGGTCGCCCGGCTGGCCGACTTCCGTGCCGATGCGAAAGCCGCCTTGATAGCCCGCATATCCGAGAGGCGCGACGACGGGAGTCGACGCCACGCCGCCGTTCGCCCCCAAATCGCCGTCGCGGTAAAGATAGAGATTTGTGCCGTCATAGACTTGCGCCCAATGCACCCATTGATCGAGCAGCGGCGTGACTTGCGGAAAATTGCCCCAGCCGAATTGCCATTGGCTGTTGGCGCGGGCCCAGGTGTAAAACTCATCGTCGCCCGGACCTCCGGACTCCATTTGCAAAGCGGCGCCATCGTCAATAACCACGATGCGCCCATACGCTGAGACGAAGTCCCCCGTGCCGTCGGAGCTTTCGTAAGCCCACGCCGTGATGGACCAGGCGTTTGAGGAGGTCTGGCCGATCATCAAAGAATTGTTGCCGGGTATATCGACATAACTATGCGTCGCGCCGTCGTCCGTGAACGAAAGCGCCGAACCGAATCCGGCCTGGCCGGCGACCCAACTGGGCAACATGGCGCCATCGGTGCGAAGCGTGCCGTCATTGCCGAGGCCGGAGGAATCGCCAATGTTCGTGCCGGAGCCTTCGTTGAAGCGCCACAAACCGACGAGCGTCGCTCCGGCGTTGTAAACGAGTAATTGCGCCGGCGAGCTGATCTGGCCCCCCAATGTGTTTGACACGCTCACAGTGTAGTAGCCGGCTTGGGCCGGCTGGGCATCGGCCAGGAGGAGAGTCGCATTGGTGGCGTTCGGGACTTTGACGCTGTTGCGGTACCATTGATAAAGCAACGGCTGCTGGCCTTCGGCGCCGACGGAAAAAGTCGCCGTGCCGCCGGGCGGGATGGTTTGCTTCTGCGGCTGGCTGATTATCCTGGCCGGGCCGCCGACGAAACTGGAAAAATCCCCGCTCATCACGGTGCGCACCTGGTCCTGCGTCAGGGCGCCGTTGAAAACCGCGACGTCGTCCAGCATGCCGGCCCAATTTCGGTCGGCCGTTTGCCCAAGCTCCGACCCGATATGAATGGCCCCCTGATAACCGGCGTAACCGAGGGCCGCGGTGATCGGAGTCGAGGCGACGCCGCCAGAGGCTTGATTGCCATTGAGGTAAAGGCTGAGATTCGTGCCGTCATAAACTTGCGCCCAATGTTCCCACTGGCCCAGCAAGGGCGTAACCGAGGACGAAACGGCGCCCCAACCGACTTGCCACGCGCTGTTGGCCCGGGCCCAGGTGTAGAACTGATCATCGCCCGAAGCGCCGGCCTCGAGTTGCAACGCCGTGCCATCATCCAGCACAAGAATGCGTCCGTAGGTGGCCAAGTAATCGCTGACATTGTTGGATTCCTCATATGCCCAGGCCGTGATCGACCACGCATCAGCGGGCGTCTGGCCAATTTGCAGCGACCCGCTGGCCGGGATGTTCACATAGTCGTGAGTCGCGCCGTCATTGGTAAACAACAGCGCGCTGCCGAAACCAGTCATGCTCGGCGTCCAGGCGGGAAGAATGCCATTGTCGGTTTGGAGGGTTCCGTTATTGCCGAGGCCGGAGGAGTCGGCGACGTTTGTTCCGCTGCCCTCGTCAAAGCGCCACAAACCCACCACGGTTTGCGCCGCCGCGCGGCGCGAATAAAAAAGCAAGGCCGCGAGGACCAAAAACGCGGGAATGAAATGACGAGGACAGAGGCCAGCGGCGCGATGTGGCATCATAAGGACACTTGGGTTATTCGATTACCAGCGTAAACCGCCGAGTCGTCCAGTGTCACTCAAATTCTGCGGCGCTTGCGGAGGCTCTGAGGCGCTGCCAACCGGGTTGCGCTTTGCCGCAAATCTCTCTCTTTGGCGCGCTGAAAGCCCAACCCAAATTCAAGCCACCTTCCACGGCGCCCGGTATTCGCGCGTCAGCCACGCGGCTTCGCCTGTGCCGTCGCGGAATTTCTCGTGCGCCGGGTCCCACTTGATGCTGGTCGTGTGCAAATACGAGAGGTTCACCAGCGCGCAAATCGTCGCCGTGCGATGCCCTGTTTCCACATCGCAGATCGGCAACTGGCGCGATTTTACGCATTTAAGCCAGTCGCTGAGCTGATTGTTGCTTTCGTACAGGCGGACCGCATTGGATGGCAGCAAATCCTTGGCGACGAGATGCGCTTCGCGCACATCTTCAGTCTTGAGCTGATCGCCCAGCCAGAGTTTGAACTGGCCGCGGTTGACGTAAATCTTGCCCTTGTCACCGTAAAAGGTGACGCCGTTGCCTGCCCGATGCGTGACGACAAGGCCGTTCTCGTAGCAGACCTTCGCGCCTTCTTGCGCTCCCGGCTGGCCGGCGGCGATAATTTCGACCGGTCCCGTGTTGTCAAAGCCGAAGGCCCATTGGACGATGTCGAAATGGTGGGCGCCCCAATCAGAAACCTGGCCGCCCCCGTATTCCAGGTATTTGCGCCAATCCGGGAAGTGCTTGTGGACGCCCCGCGGGCTGAGAACCGAATTGTAGGGCCGCAACGGCGCCGGACCCAGCCACCGGTCCCAATCCAATCCGGGCTGCTCCGGCTCGCCCGGCAAATCACACGGGATCATCGGCCCGCCCACTGCCACATCGGCCGTCTTGACGTCGCCGATGCAGCCGTTGCGAACCAATTCGCAAGCGATGCGGAATTCCGCCATTGACCGCTGCATGCTCCCCACTTGCAAGATCCGCTTGTGCTTTCGCATCGCTTTGACCATCGCGCGGCCCTCGTGGATGGTGTGGGCCATCGGCTTCTCGCAATAAATGTCCTTCCCCGCTTCGGCCGCTGCGATCGACACCAGCGCGTGCCAATGGTCCGGCGTGGCAATGACGACTCCGTCGATGTCCTTGCGGTCAATCAACTGGCGAAAATCGTTGTAAGCGGCGCAACCGCCCGCGGCCCCGCCTCCGCCGCGCTCGGCATAATGTTTGTCAACGATGCCCTTGGCGTCGTTGCGGCGGTCCGAATCCACGTCGCACACCGCCGCCACTGTCGCGTCCTCCCGGCCCAGGAATCCGTGCATCAGCCCTTTGCCTTGCATGCCGTTGCCCACGAATCCGAGCCGCATTTTTTCGCTGGGCGGCGTCTCGGCCCAGAGGCGCGGGCTGAGAATCAACGGCGCGGCCCCGGCGATAAAGCCGGCGCGCTGAATGAATTGCCGGCGGTTCAATGGGCGAGATGCGGTTTTCATGGGCAACGATGGGCGTGGCGAAACATTTTTCATGGGTCCGCGCTTGTTTTACACCGGCCGCCCCATTTCGGCCAACCTCTTTTTCCTGGACCCCGGATTGGAAGCCGATCCCCCCGGGCTCGACTCGTCTGGGGCCGTTTGCGCTGACGTTTCTCTGCCTCCAAAAGCTTGCTGCTTCGCACGGCCTGCCTCATCATCTCTTCGTGCGCCGCTACCTTTTTCTCGCCGCCGCCCTGTTTTTGACAGCGCTCGGCAGCATTCCGGCCAAGGCCGATCCGGCTTTTCGCGTGCTGGTCTTCTCGAAAACCCTCCTTTACCGGCACGCCTCGATCGCCGCCGGTATTCAAACCATCCAAAAACTGGGGCGCGAAAATAACTTCGCCGTCGATCCCAGCGAGGATTCCGCGGTGTTCTCCACGACCAACCTGGCCCGCTATGCCGTGGTGGTGTTCCTCAGTGTGACCGGCAACGTGCTGGATGAGGGCCAAGAGGCCGCCTTCAAGGATTACATCGAAGGCGGCGGCGGTTTTGTCGCCATCCACGGCGCCCTGGCCGGACGGGAAGCCGCCGAAGGCGACTGGCCATGGTACGCCGAACTGCTCGGGACGACTTTTGTCAACCATACACCCGTGGTCCCGGGCCTCCTCAAAGTCGAGGACACAAATAATCCCTCGACCGCCAAACTGCCGGCCCAGTGGCCCCACTCGGAGGAATGGTACTTCTTCTCCGCCAATCCCCGCTCCCACGCGCATGTGCTCCTGACCGTGGACGAGGCCAGCTTCCTCCGCCGCCCGATGAATCTCGACCATCCCATCTCGTGGTGCCGCGAGGAAGGCAAAGGCCGCGTCTGGTACACCGCCCTCGGCCACACCGACGAATGCTACGCCGAGCCCCTCTTCCAGGCGCACCTCCTGGGCGGCATTCAATACGCCGCCGGTGCCGCCTGGAAGAATTCCGACACTCCGTCTCGGTAGCCGTTCGCCCGCGTCCCTTGAGGGGCCACGCCCTCTGTGCGATGTTCCCCTTGATGACTCGATCGCCATCAGGATTGCGCCTCCCGTCAACCGCCCGGCCGCTTTCTCTCTTGGTCGCCTTTTTGTTCGTCTGCGCGACTGGCGCCCAAACCGCGGAACGGCGCTTCGATGTCCTCCGCACCCTCGACGGCCAGGCCTTCACCAACGCCGTCGTCAGCAGCAGCACTCCGGCTTATCTTGTTGTCCTTTACGATGGCGGCGGCAGAAAAATCTACTTTACAAATCTGGCGGACAACCTCCGCGCTGACTACGGCTACGATCCCGCCCAAGCCGAGGCCTACGAAAGCAAGGACGCCGAGAAAAAAAAGCAAATCCGTGATGCCCTGGACAAACAAGCCGCCGCCGCTTTCAAAGCCGAAAACACCGTCGGCGAGGCCCAAAAAGTCCAGGTCTTGCGGGTTCTCGGCGGCTACAAATATCACATCCGTTCAGAGGAAGGGGAAGCGGACGTGGTTTTCCTCGCGATGCCATCCTCGGTTTCGGAGTTTCTCAATCAGGCAGCCGCTGTTGACGCCGAAGAAAACGCCGCCAGCGCCAGCGCCGCGGCTGCCAAAGCGCCCGGCAAGGCGCCAAAACCATCCCGCCGCATGGCCAACTACACCGCCAGCGCCGGCGCGCAAGCCACCGCCATTTCCGCTCAGCAAGCCCAAGCCAGGTCAGCCCGGGCGGCGGATGATGCCGCCAGGAAGGCTGCCCAGGATCTCGCGGCCCAGCGCATCGAGAAGACAACGATTCTCGCCGGCCCCACCGGTCGTCAACTCTTCGGCCTGCGCGTCTGGCAATTCATCGGTTTTCCGCCCAAATCGACGCCGGCGAAAGCCGAGGGGCAGAATAAGAAAGCAACGTAGCGGGAAGAACCGACCGCCTCACCGCCGGGCAGCCCGCCCGGGCCTAATAGCCTATCAGCCGGTAAAAACGGTTCTGCAGCGAGGCGCCTTGGAGATCGCGATAGCTGATCCACTGATTGGAAGCGCTCGTCGTCTGGCAAACGGTGGCCCAATTGACTAAATCCGTGGAGGCTTGCACTTCATACCTCCGTCCCGGGGCGGCGGAGAAATTGATCGCCGTGGCCTGATGGGCTCCTACCCGTGGCGTCACGACCATGCCGCCCGGAACCAAATAAGGCAACGCTGTTGAAGCGCTCCCCACAACATGATTGGAGTCGTAAGCGGCGACACAAAAAAAGTTGGTCGTTCCGGGCTTCAACCCGTTCAGTGAAATCGTCGTCTCCGCTCCAGCATCAATCGGCGTTTGGAAATTAACTCCATCGAAACTGTTGTAGAACATGTACCCCGCAGCCCCGGCCACAGGATTCCACGCCAGCGTCACTTGGGGAGCCGGAATGCCCTGGATGGGTTCAGTGGCCTGCAGGCGGGCGCCTGTCAGAAGCACAGTGAAAAATACCGCCGACACCACTTTCTTTGACAGATTTGCGAGTGTCTCGGACGGCTGACCGTTCATGCGGTCATCTATTTGCTTAAGCTATGCCAAGGCATTCCCCTCCTGTCGTTTTGTCGCATAAATCGCGTCAGGCGGCGTATTTCCGGGCAACTGCCCCCAAGGCGGGAAAATGCGGTGGTCGTATCAACCACACTTCATTGGACAGAGGTGACTTATTCCGGGACAGGGCCCCTTTTCTCAATTTGTCCAATTATCAGAAATGCCAATTCTCATAAGCGCTGATCGTGCGAAAATGAGAAGGAGTTTAGTCAAGAAGACGGCTCGCCCCCCTGTTGCTTCTTACCGTCGGGCCGCGCGCGGGTGGAATTGCCGGTGGATCTCGCGCAGGCGTTTGCCGCCGACATGAGTGTAAACCTCGGTCGTGGCAATCGTGGCGTGCCCCAAAAGTTCTTGTATCACCCGCAGGTCCGCACCGTTTTCCAACAGATGCGTGGCGAAACTGTGCCGCAAGACGTGCGGACTCATTTTCGCGCCCAATCCAGCGCGCCGCGCCCGTTTCTTGATGCGCAGCCAGAGCGTCGTCTGCCCAAACGCGCGTCCGCGCCGGTTCAGAAAGACAGCAGCCGGGGTCTTGGGCTTGACGAGTTTCGGACGGCCTGAATCCAGGTAACGCTGCAACGCCTCGCCCGCCTTCCGGCCCACGGGCACGACTCGCTCTTTGTTTCCCTTGCCGATGACATTAATGAACCCCGCGTCCAACCGAAGTTGTTCCAGGCGCAATCCGCGCAGTTCCGCCAGACGCAGGCCGGAGCCGTAGGCCAGTTCCAGCACAGCCTGATCGCACAAGGAATCCGGCGTCACGGGCGTTTCCGGTTCAAGCAAGAGATCAATCTCCGCCCCGGTGAGCGATTGGGGCAGCCGTTTCCAACGGCGCGGCAAGGGCAGATGCTCGGCGACATTCTGGGCCAGGAGCTTTTCGCCTTCTGCAAACGCAAAAAACGCGCGCAAGGCCGCGATCTGCAGGTAGATCGTTTCTGAAGTGAGCTTGCCGCTTGCGCCCGCGCCTGTCCCCGGTTTGTTGGGGGGCTTTAACGGCCGCGAGCGTTCATGCTCCAGAAAGGACATTAACACCGGGAGCGTCACGTCTTTCCAGTCAGTGATTTGTTCCTGCGCCGCCCAGCCGATGAAATTGCCCAGTAACGCCGCGTATGTTCCCTGCGTCTGCTCCGAGCGCCCCTGTTCATGGCGCAGATAAACCATGAAATCGTCAACCAACTCTCGCATGGCCAGGCCGGGCTTCCCCGAGCCCTAAAACCCCACCTGCGTCGCGTGCCTCTTGAGCCAATCCTCGGCGACGCGATAATTCGGGCAGGATTGCTCCACTTCCACCCAAAAACGCGGCGAGTGGTTCAGATGCCGCAGGTGCATCAACTCATGGATGATGATGTAATCCCGCACATGCGCGGGCAATTGAATCAGCCGCCAATTCAGCGAAATGGCCCCGCGGCACGAGCACGAACCCCAGCGCGTCCGTTGGTCTCGCACCACCACGCGCTTGACCTGGCATTGGTGCGCCGCCGCCAACTCTTCCACCCGCCGGGTCAACTCAATCGTCGCCAGCCGTCGCAGATGGCGCTCCACCGCCGGCCTGACGTCTTCAGCCATCCCATCCACCGGAATCCGTTGGTCAGCCAATATCAATTCCGGCGCCGGGCCCGAAGCCAGCAACGCCAGCGTCTCGCGCCCGCCGCGAAAAAGAATGTCCATGCCCGGACGCAAAACGCGCGGCGGCGGCTTTTGCGCCTCCAGCGCGCGCCATTGCTTTTCCAGCCACGGTTTGCGGCTTTCGACAAATTCCCGCGCGAACTGCCGCGTGCCCTTGCGCGGCAGCGTCACCACCACCGTCTTGTCCGGATGCAGGCGCAACACATAGTTGCGCGCCCGCGCGTGCCGCCGGTAAATCACCGGCAGTTGATGCGCGTCAATGGTGATGAGGTCGGGCTCTGCTCCCGCCTCCACCGGAGCAGAACGAAACGACTTTCGGAGTTTGTTCACAGAAACTTCTCCGATCTTAGCAGCCCACAGGCCCGAAAAGAAAGTCTGAAGAAATTTTTTCACAGCCCGAACAGCGATCCAACAAAGTCCGAGAATTTTGTCGGCGTGTTCGTCGCATGCGTCGCCGACGCCACCGCCAGCAAGACGGCCAGATCCGCCTCCGATTTGATGTGCCGAAAGACCTGGTTCTTGACACCCATTTGATACACCTGCTGGCGCCCGTTGGCCAGCGTTGTGAATTTCAACGTCCCCAACGTGACATTCAGCGCGTCGATCCCTGCAAACTCAATATGCTCCCGCCCCAGCAGGCCGCCGCCGCCCCTCTTCCCGCCTGCCCCGGCCTTCTCCTCGGCCTTGTCGAAATTCACATGCCCCTTCCTGTCCTCCACCACGTCGATTTCCGCCAGGTCCAGCCGCATCAGCGAAAAATGCAGCCGCCCCGCCCGCATCGCCTGCGGATCGTACTCCATATGCAACTCCGGCATGTCGAGGCAAAGGGATCCTCCAAACGCCGGGGAATTGTAGAGCTTCAAATCCTCGATCGTCACCGTGGGCGAAAGCAATCCCACCTCCACCTGCCCTATCCGCGCGTCCATGCCCGTCGCCTTGCGGATGCGATGCTGCATCAATTCTTTCGCCAGGGTGTCCTTCAACAGCACGGCCGCCACCGCCAAAACCACCGCCACGACGAACAGGTAAAGAAGAAAACGAATCAGCCGCCGGATCATCCCACGTCCTCCGGTCGCACCTCCAGGCACTCGTCCTGGTCCTCCCACACAATGGCCGGATAGTGCTCCAGAAAACGCGGCGCCAGCTTGGTTCCCGCGAACGTCAATAACTTTTCCGCCCGGGTCGCCGCCTCTTCAAACGCCCCGTCATAGTCCTTGATCCCCCGCCGCTGCTTGTCGTCCCAATGCGCCACCGCGTGCGCCGGCGCATACTCCTCAGACCACTTCCGCGCCGCTTCCTGCAATTCCGCCGGCAGTTCCTCGAAAGCGGTCAACGTCTCCGAGCAATGCTCGCAAATCAAACCGCTGCTCACGATGTCTCGCGTCAACAAGGGCAGCGTCGGCGCCCGGCAGCACGGCGCTTCCGGAAACCCCGCCGGCGTCGTCGCCAGCCGCTTCAGCCAGATCTGCCGGCCATGCCCCGCCTCCGCCGCCAGCCGATACGCCCCAATCAACGGATGCGAAAACCGCCATACCCGGCCTTCGAGCTGTCCCAGCGTCTGCGCCATCCACCGCGCCAGCGTCAAATCATCAAACGCCTCAAAAACCGCGATGTATTCCTTCCACAATTGATCGGGAGCTTCCGACATTCCAGCCAGCGTAGAAGTCCTCCCACAAATAGGCAAGGAATGGCGGAACCGGGCGGGTTTGGCGCAAATGGCCGTGGCAAATCGCTGCGGACTTTATTCTATAGGCGACAAGACCTGTGCGGCCCTCAGGGATTTGTGGAGCCAACAATCGGGCTTCACGGCGTTGAGCATCGGTCATGCGGGCGCTAAAGAACTCTTATGAAAAATTTATTGCTGATGGCATTGGCGCTGGCGTTCGCCGCGGTGGTCACGGGCTGCAATCAAAATGGAAATCAACCGACCTCCGACACCACCACCACGACCAACGCCCCAGCCGTCACCGCCACGAACAAATAACCGTCTCGCCGGCGCGCCAGCGCGCAAATAACCCTTTGCCCTGTCTGGCGCGGCGGCGTATCTTGCCGGCATGAGATTTCCTGCCGGCGTCCTTTTGCTCGCGGTTTTTGGTCTCTCCGTTGGCGGTTGCAGCAAGGGGGATAATAACGCCCCGGCTCCGCCCGCGTCCCAAAGCTCCTCCAGCGCTGCCAAGGCCTCGAGCGGCAATGCCGCGGCCGCTCCGCTCAATTACGTTGGCGCCGCCGTCCAGGGCGAACAAAAAGCCTTCAAGACCATTGACACCGTCTCGCTCAACGAAGAGGTCCAGCTCTTCAACGCTCAGGAAGGCCGCTACCCCAAGTCTCTCGACGAATTAGTCCAGAAGAATTATCTCCATCAGTTGCCCCAGCCCCCTGCCGGCCAGAAAATCGTTTACGATGCCGCCCAGGGCAAAGTCTCCGTCCTCCCGCAATGACCCCATGAACCGTCGCCGGGCTTTCTCTTTGCTCGAATTGCTCTGCACCGTCGCCATTCTCCTTATTCTCACCGTCCTCATGACCACCCATGGCGGGGCATCCGCCGCCAAGAAAAAGCGCGTCGGCTGCGAAGCCAACCTCGAGAAAATTTCCCTCGCCCTTAATCTCTATCAAGCTGACAACCACGGCGCCTGCCCATCGCTCACCACTGCGTCCAACTCTGAAAACGTCCTCAGCATGCTGGTTCCCCAGGACACCGCGGAAACCGCCATCTTCATCTGCCCC
>Ga0070741_10017974_pt1 | contig 11529 bp, 9 predicted proteins | sample Coa_R1_4_FD_66440 | JGI IMG/M metagenome (GOLD analysis project Ga0070741, IMG submission 66440) | Surface soil microbial communities from Centralia Pennsylvania, which are recovering from an underground coalmine fire - Coalmine... | ecosystem: Environmental > Terrestrial > Soil > Unclassified ...
GGAGCGAGGCCGTCGGCGGTGCCCCCCACCACGTCGCCTCGGAGGCGCAGGCCGGGATAGCCGACGCCGCCGTCCGGACGGGGGGCCTCGGTCTGCATCCAGTAGAGCAGACTGAGGCTCAGCTGGCGCGCGGCATCGAGATTGCGGGCCTGCTCGGCGGCGTCCACCCCGACGACGGGGCCGAGCCAATAGTCGTTCTGCGGCCAGTTCACCACCGTCACGTCGCTGCGTGCGAATCCCTCCGCAAAGTTCGCGCGGTCGAGGATGCGGCGAAAGCGCCACCAGGGATGATCGTCTTCCGCCTGGAAGAGGAACCGTCGTAGAGGCTCGTGCGTCTCCGGGCGCATCGTGGTCCAGTCCAGCAACTTCCCGGGCCAGCCCGGGGGGCTGGCCTCGCGCCAGGCCTCGTATTGCCGCGGCTTCTCGATGGTGTGGTCTTCACCCGGAAGGTGCTCCATCGCGAAGCAGACGGTGATCGCCTGCTGCTCGCGAGGGTTGGCCTGCGCCGACGCGTGTGGCTCGCCTGTCTCCGACTGGGACTCCGTCCCGAGCACGTGCTCGACGCCGGCGAGCGCGATCAGATCGCCGTACGGAGTGGCGTCGATGAAGTAACTGGCCTCGATCAGCGAGTCGTGCCCGGATTCGATGCCGCGGACGACGACGCCGGTCACCCGGTCCCCCTCCGTCCAGGCGGAGATTGGCCGGTGCGGATGCAGGACGGATAGCCGGCCGCTCAATTCGTACGGCAGCATCATCTGGTGGAGTACCGCGACCGCGATTCGCGGATCATGGCACAGGCGGCTCACCCATCCGTTCCCGGGATTGAGGTGGTCGAGCCTGCGCACCTCCGGCCGAAGCGGCAGGTGCTCGCGATAGAAGTTGCGAATCCCGTTTCGCAGGGCGCGGTAGGTGGCAGTGGCGCCGAACTCCTCGATCCAGGGGTGCTCGTCGGGCGGGACCGCCTGATTCGTCAGCTGTCCTCCGAGCCAGGCGGTCTCTTCCGTGAGCAGGACGCGGCGTCCCAGCCTCGCCGCGGCCAGCGCCGCCGCGCAGGCGCCGAGGCCGCCGCCGATGATCGCCACGTCAGCGCGGTAGGTGTCCAGGGGAGACCTGCTGGGCAGGATCGGCACGGAGAAGAGATAGGCACGATGACATCGTCCGGAAGGCGCCCGCGTGATTCCCGTTTTTCAGCGGCTGAGCGAGGATGCGCCGATGCCGACGGATCTCTGGATCTTGCTGGCCGGCCTCGTGGCCGGCGCCGTGAACGCCGCGGCCGGCGGCGGCACCCTGCTCGCCTTTCCCGTACTGCTCGGCGTGGGGCACCTCTCGCCGCTCGCGGCAAACACGACCTGCACCGTCGGCCTGCTCCCCGGGATCATCGCGTCCACCGGCGGATACTGGCGCGAGCTCGCAGCGGGGTTGCGGCGCGACGCCCGCCGCCAGCTCGTACCCTCCGCGCTGGGCGGTGTGCTCGGCGCGTGGCTGCTGCTTTCCCTCGGCGGCCGGATCTTCGCGCGCCTCGTTCCCTGGCTCCTGCTCGGCTCGGCCGCCCTGATCGCGGTCCAGCCGCTGGTCAACCGCTGGCTGTCGCGCCACCGCCCGGAGCACGGGTATCCGGCTGCGATGTTCCTGGTCCCCTTCCTGGTCTCCATCTACGGCGGCTATTTCGGAGCTGCCCAAGGCATTCCATATCTCGCCGCGATGGGCCTTCTGCTGCCGCGTCCCGTCGGAGAGATCAATGCGCTCCGGATCCTGAACGCGATGATCAACAACGCCCTGGCCGCGCTGACCTTCGTGGCGCTGGAAGCGGTGCATCCGACGGGCGCACTCGATTTCCACGCCGCAGTCCCGCTGGGGCTTGGATCGCTCCTCGGCGGTTGGGCGGGAGTGCGCGTGGCACGCCGCCTGCCGGGGACGGTGCTGCGCGGGTTCTCGGCCGCCGTAGGCGTCTCCATCGGCCTGTACCTCGCGTTCGTGCGCTGACGCGTCGTGAACGATGCGCCGGTGGTCTGCCTTCAAACACCGAGTCACGCCACTCTCTCTTCGGCGCGAGTCCGCTGTTCGATGGCGGGCGGCTCTCCGCGCTGCGAGCGCCGGCAATCAGGAGCGCAGTTCCGAACAGGATGGAGCCTGCGTCGACCTCGAGATCCAGGGTCGGGTGGGCCCCAGAGCGGGCGAACTCGAGCAGTCCGTCGACGATCCGGCGGACGCGGCCTAGCGTCGCGATGCCGCGTTCGACGCTTTCTTGACCTTCGCGTCCTCAATCTCGACCTGCTGCGTGACGGCGAGGGCGATGCCCACGCCCGCAAGCGGACTGAGGATGTCGTTCCTTATCCGCGCACCCGAGGCGGTCGGTCATCCGTGCCCCTTGCGCGCGAGTGCCCGATCAGCAAGAACGGGTGCGATGGACGGTCTCTACACAACAGCAGCCTTCCCGCACCTTCAGGCCATCTTTCGCCTCGGCCTCGCGCTTGGCCTGGGTCTGTTCGTCGGGCTCGAGAGGGAGTGGCGGCACAAGGACGCGGGCTTGCGCACGTTCGGCTTCGCCGCGCTCCTCGGGGCGCTGGGAGGCGTCAACGGCGAGAGCTTTGCGCTGGTCAGCCTTGCCCTCCTCGGACTCCTGCTCACGCTGATGAACTGGCAGGTGATCCGGCGGGGCGACAGACCCGAGCTGACCACTTCGGCGGCGCTCCTGGTCACCGGATACGTGGGAGTGCTCTGTGGCGTCGGGCACACCTTCACGCCAGTGGTCGTCACCATCGCCACCGCGGGGCTTTTGGCCTGGAAGGAGCAGCTGGCAGACTTCAGCCTCGGGCTGACCGCGACGGAGTTGCGCAGCGCCATCCTTCTCGCCGTCCTCGCGTTCGTCATCTATCCCGTCCTCCCCAAGGAGCCCCTCGACCCATGGGGGCTGATCCAGCCGCGCGCCGCGTGGGTGACGGTGATCCTCATCGCCGGCATCGGCTTCGCGAACTACGTGCTGCTCAAGGCATTCGGGACGAAGGGGGTGCAGATCACCGGTTTCCTCGGCGGCCTGGTAAACAGCACCGTGACGGTGACCGAGCTCGCGGTTCGCGAGAAGGAGAGCGGCGGCAAACTGCACGACGAGGCCTATCGCGGGGTCCTGCTCGCCACCTGCGCGATGGCGGTCCGCAATACGGTCCTCCTGGGAATCGTCGCCACCGCCGCGTTGCTCGCAGCGCTGCTGCCCATCGCCCTGATCATCGTCGTCAGCCTTCTCTTCGCGACGCGCGATACCAGCCGCGGGCCACTTCCGGCGAATTCGCTTCCCCCGGTGATCCCTCTGCATTCGCCGTTCTCCTTGCAGTCCGCGCTCAAGTTCGGCTTCGTCTTTCTCGTGCTGCAGATCGTGGGGACGCTGGCGCAGCGCGCGCTCGGTCAGGCCGGCTTCTACGCGGTGAGCATCGTGGGCGGATTCGTCTCCAGCGCCTCGGCGGTGGCCTCGGCCGCCATGCTGGCGGCGCAACAGCAAGTGACTCCCGCGGTTGCTGGAATTGCCTCGGTGCTCGCCTCGTTGGCGAGCGCGGGCGTCAACCTCGTCCTTGTCTCCCGGGTGGCGCAGGATCGAAAGCTCGATCGGCGCCTCCGGCGTGCACTCGGGGCCGTGATGGCGTGCGGCATCGCCGGGGCGGTGATCCAGGCGCACGTTCCCAGGGAGATGACGCTTCACTACGAGCAGATGCTGGGTTCGAAGTTCTCGCACCTCGCTCGGTAGCGTCGCGGTGAGTTGACGGAGGCTGGTCAACCCATGCCAGGGATCGAGAAGGTGAATCCGCGATTCAACCTTTGCAGGTGATCGCTCGTCCGTGAACGGCACGGGCACTTCCCCGTCCAGACCCGCGACATCGCCGCGGACGTGGACGCCGTCGGAGTTCGACTCCTCAGCCACGATGCCTCCAGGGACATCGATCCTTCCTCGACTTCGACGCTCACCAAGCCGCCAGCGATTGGTGCGGGCGCGGTCATCGATCTCGGGTATCAAGGACACGCACCGGCGCGCTCAGCCGGCGCTCGCGGTCCCGCGCCCTCAGTCGGCGTTGAGACGCAGCTTCCGCGCAGCCTCGAATCGGCGCGAGACATCACGCCAGTCGAATACGTTCCAGCAGGCGCCGAAGAACTCCGCTTTGCGGTTCTGATACTGAAGGTAGTAGGCGTGCTCCCAGGCGTCGAGCACCAGCAACGGCACGCCCCCTTGGCTCAGGTTCGACTGGTGATCGTAGATCTGCGTGATGAGTAGCCTCGCCCCGAGCGGCTCCCAGACCAGCGCAGCCCATCCCGATCCCATGATCGAGCCGGCGACCTCGTTGAGCTGGCGCTTGAACAGCGAGAAGGAGCCGAAGTCCTTCTCGATCGCCGCCTTGAGCTCTCCGGTGGGCTCGCCGCCCCCAGACGGTGAAAGGTTGCGCCAGAAGATCGAGTGCAGGATGTGCCCGGACAGGTTGAAAGCCAGGGACCGCTCGAGCGCCGGAATGCGATCGAACTGCTCCTTGGTCCGCGCCTCGTCGAGGCGCTCGAGAGTCGAGTTCGCGTTCTTCACGTAGGCGGCGTGGTGCTTGCCATGGTGCAGCTCCATGATCTTGCCCGAGACGTGAGGCTCCAGGGCGCCGTAGTCGTACTGCAGGTTCGGTAGAATGTACTGCGGCATCACTCTCTCCTTTGCGGGCTCCCGCCGGGACACGACGTCCTTCAGGAAGCCACGGTCAAAGGTAACCGTCCGCAGGCAACTTCGCCGCAGGAAAGGGGGCCTCCGCTGAGCCTGGCAAATCGTTGGAGTCCCAACGAATGAGGATCGCCGACCAGAGCGGTCCATCTTTGCGAGAACAGCAATCCGGCCTGGTGGCTCGCCCGCATCGCCGCCGGGCTCGGGCAAACCGTTCGCGGGCGTTCGTTCGATGTCCGCTCGGGTGACGAGGAATCGATGGAACGTTTCGGAGGCCTCACCACTCTGATGTGTAGGCAGGATCGATCGGCCCGGCGTCGCTTGGAACTCGCCGGCGCATTTGAAAGCTCGAGGGAAGAGATGGAGAGCCGCAGCCGTTCACGACATCCCCTGCGCTGCCCAAGGCCTGTCGCCTTCGTGTTTTCAGGGGGATCGAGTTTGGGGGCGCTGCACCCGGGGATGCTGCGTGCGGTCCACGAGGCCCGGATCGAGCCGGATTTCCTCGTGGGAACGTCTGCCGGCGCGCTCAATGCCGCATTCATCGCGAAGGGATTTACAGCCTCGCGCGTGACCGAGCTCGCCGGAATCTGGGCAGCGATGAAGACGAAGGATGTCTTTCCCGGACTCGGCCTGTGGAGCTCGCTGCGAGCCATCGCGGGGTCCGGCACGCTCTGCTCACCTTCGGGGCTCAAAAGGATCATCGATCGGTATGTGCCGGCGACGCATGCGGAGTTGGCGATCCCCACCTCCGTCATCGCGTCCGATCTGGCGACGGGAAGCGCGGTCGCCTTCAGGGACGGCGACCTTCGACGGCAGGTGCTGGCGAGCACGGCGATCCCGGGCATCTTCCCGCCGGTGACCGTCGAGGGACAGACCTTCATCGACGGCGGAGTGTCATCGCACGTACCGATCTTGCCCGCGAGGGACCTGGGCGCGAAGACGATGGTGGTCTTCGACACCGGCTTCCCTTGAAGGCTTCCCAATCCCCCGCGGCGCGGGCTGGAAGGAATCCTCTACGTGTTGGCGCTGATGCTGCGGCACCAGTCCGTCGGCGTCTTGCCGCTCCTGCTCGACCGCAAGCACACGGTGCTATACTTGCCCGCGCCGTGCCCGTTGCCCGTCGCCCCGCACGATTTCAGCAAGGGGACGCAGATGGTCGAAATGGGCTATGCCGCCGCCAAGCCCTTCCTCGAAGGACTGCGCCTCGAAGGTCCCGGGATCTACGGGCACCCGCACTTCCACAGCGCCGCCGATGTGCCGCCGACCGCGGTCGCCGTAGACGAGCCGACGGCGGTCGATGCAGCGGCAGCCGCGCTCGGCTCCTGGTGAAAACCCTATGAACGAGCGGCGCCGCACTCCAGTCGCGCGGTGCCGTTCCTGGAGGCGACGGTTGCAATGAAGCGAATCGACGACTACGCGATCATCGGCGACTGCCGCAGTGCGGCGTTGATCGCTCGCGACGGTTCGATCGACTGGCTCTGCTGGCCCGGGTTCGACAGCCCGTCCATCTTCGGGGCGCTGCTCGGTGAGGGTGCAGGATGCTGGAGCATCGCCCCCGCCGGCCCCTCCCGCATCGAGCGGCGCTACCTCGAGAACACCAACGTGCTGCAGACGCGCTTCGAGACCGCCAGCGGTACGCTGCGGCTCACCGACCTGATGCCGGTCGCATCGGAAGAGGAGAAGCGCAGGTTCCTCTTCCCCGAGCACGAGGTCCTCCGCATCGTCGAGTGCGATCGCGGCGAGGTCGAGCTGGAGATGATCTTCGAGCCGCGCCCCGGATACGGAAGCAAGCAGGTCCGGATCAAGAACGCCGGAAAGCTCGGCTGGCGGATGGAGACGCCGGTCGGGTTGCTGGTGCTCAGGTCCGACCTGTCTTCATGCACTGCTGCTGGTGGCCGTATCCGGGCGCGTGCCCTGTTGCGCGCCGGAGAGGCCCGCCACTTCTCCCTCACGCTCGCGGAGGACTGGCAGGCGATGCTGCCTCCGCTCGGTCAGTGGTCGCGGCAGTCGGTCGCGCGCTCCGAGGCCTTTTGGCAGCGATGGGCGTCCCAACTCGTCTACGAAGGACCCGCCCGTGACCTGGTCACGCGCAGCGCCTTGGCGTTGAAGCTGCTCATCCATGCGCCTTCGGGCGCCATCATCGCGGCGCCTTCCACCTCGCTGCCGGAGCGGATCGGCGGCGACTTGAACTGGGACTACCGCTTCTGCTGGTTGCGCGACGCCTCGCTGACCGTGCGCGCGCTCTTCGGGCTCGGGTATGACGAGGAAGCGAAAGCATTCGTGAACTGGCTGCTGCATGCCACCCGCTTGACCCAGCCCGAGCTGCGCATCCTCTATGACGTCTACGGAAAGAAGCCAAAGCCGGAGCGGACGCTCGACCATCTCGCAGGCTACGCGAATTCAAGACCGGTTCGGGTGGGCAACGGGGCGGTCGACCAGCTTCAGCTCGACGTCTACGGTGAAGTGATCCACGCCGCGACGGAGCTCGTGCGCCGCGAAGAGGAACTCGACGGCGATACCCAGCGGATGCTCTGCGCCTTCGGGGAGTACGTTTGCCGCCACTGGAAGAGCCCCGACGAAGGGATTTGGGAGCCGCGGTCCGGGAGGGGACACAACACGCACTCGCGCGTCCTCTGCTGGGTCGCTCTCGATCGCCTTCTCGAGTTGCAGCGCAAAGGACAGCTGCCGCGGGCGCCGGCGGCGAAATTCGTCGAGAATCGCGAGCTCATCCGCCGCGACGTGGAGACGCGGGCCTGGAACCCCGAGCTGCGCAGCTATACCGCTCGCCTCGACGGCGATCGTCTCGATGCCAGCCTGCTGCTTCTTTCTTGGTACGGGTTCGAGAAGGCGTCGTCCGACCGGATGAGGCAGACCTATGCCCGCATCCAGGAGCAGCTCGGCGCAGGTCGCGGACTCCTCCACCGCTACCGCACGGAAGACTCGCCCGGCGAGGGCGCCTTCGGCGTCTGCGGATTCTGGGGGGTGGAGTACCTGGCGTCGGGCGGCGGCACGCCGGAAGAGGCGTTGCACGCTTTCGAGCAGCTGTGCGGCTTCGCCAACGACGTCGGCCTGTTTGCCGAGGAGGTGGACCCGGCCACCGGCCATGCGCTGGGAAACTTCCCGCAGGCATTTACACACGTCGGCCTCATCAATGCCGCGCTTTCGCTCACCGAGCGCATGTCGATGGAGAGGTCGCGAGCGGAAGCGCGGTCGCCGGCTCGGACGGCCCCGGGGGCACGGCCATGAACTGGGGCGGCTGGCTCCTGTGGGGCTTCGTGGCGACGGTCGTGTTGACCCTCTTGATGGCGGGAAGCCAGGGCATGCGGCTGACGCGGATGAGCCTGCCGTACATGCTGGGGACGATGTTCACGGCCAGCCGCGATCGCGCCAAAGCACTGGGATTCCTCCTGCACCTGATCAGTGGCTGGCTGTTCGCGCTCGTCTACCTGGCCGCGTTCAACTCCTGGGGAAGGTCGACCTGGTGGCTGGGCGCGCTGATCGGCCTCGTTCAGAGCTTGTTCGTGCTCACGGCGGGCATGAGGCTGGTGCCCGGATTCCACCCGCGGATGGCCAGCGAACAGCAGGGCCCGACCGTCGCGCGCCAACTCGAGCCCCCCGGCTTCCTCGCGCTCAATTACGGCGTCCAGACTCCGCTCTCGGTCATCGCCGCGCATCTTCTCTACGGCGCCATCCTCGGCGCGTTCTACACGGTACCCTGAGCGCGTCCTCAGCCCGGGGACCGCTTCGGCGAGCATCGCTGACCCGGCTTTGATACATCATGCGCAATCGGGCGAGGGATGCCCGCAACGACGAAGGGATCTGAATTGCGGTCTGGAATCATCGCGTCGCCCGCGCGCTTCAGCATGGCGGTCACCATCGTGATCGTAGCTTTCTTCCTCTCGGCGACCGCCTACACACAACACCAGACCGCCAAGCTCGACGAGCTCGCGACACTCATTTCGTTGAATGCCGCCCCAGCCATCGAAGATCTCACACAGGCGCGGGGCGAGATCGGGACCATCGAGAGACAGGTGCGTGCGGCGGCTGCGGCAGCAATGCAGGGCCGTCTTTTCGATCGCACCGCCCTGGATGCGGCGAAGCAGCGTCTGCATGCCGAGATCGAGGCGTATCTGCGCTTCCCGTTCTTTCCCGGGGAACGGGAAGTCTATCTTGCCGCGGCGCGAGACATCGCGCAGTTCGAGACGGCGATTGAGGAAGCCTTGGTGGAGGCGAGCGTCACGCCGCCTGGAGGTGTCTGGAAGGAGCCCTCCAACCTCGTCTCCGTGACGGAGCAGGCCGATCAGGCGCTTTCAAGGCTGATCGCGTTCAACGCAGGCGAAACGAATGAGTACGCTACGCGCATCCAGGTCACCCGGCGCCGCGCCACGCGCACGGCGTACGCATTGAACGCGGTGGTCGCGATCCTGGCGATCGTCCTGCTCGCGATGGCTTACAGGCTCTCCCGGCGGTACGCAGCCCTTGTCATCGAGCGGGATCGACTTGCCGGCGAGCGCGCCAAATACCTCGAGCAGGCCGCCGGCTCGGCGCGACAGGAGTACGAGCGGGAGCGACAGTTGAGCGAAAAGCTGGAAGCGCTGACCCGCGCCTCGGTCGCGATCTCGGACACCGCTTTCTCGCACCCGGAGAATCTTCCACACATCCTCCAGGAGATCGTCGGGCGGGCCCGCGACGCGGTGGACGCGGATTTCGCCGCGCTCGGCGTTGGCGCGGACCCGGCCAAGCCGTTCGATCCCTGGGTCTTCGCCGGGGTGCCACAAAGCGTCGCCGAGGAGATCGGGCGTCTGCCGAGGCCGGTGGGTGTCCTGGGCGCGGCGGCGATCGGCAGCGAGACGCTTCGGCTCGCGGACGTGAGGCAATCCGCCGCGTTTCTGGGGCTTCCGGACAGACACCCTCCAATCGGCCCACTTCTTGGAGTGCCGATTCGCCACCAGCATGCGTCGCTCGGCACCATCTATCTCTCGCGGCATCCCGGCCGCGATCCCTTTTCCGATCGCGATCAGCGCGTCGTCGAGCTCTTCGCCGCCCAAGCCGCAGTGATCGTGGAGGAAGCGCGCTTGCATCACCAGCTGAAGCTGGAGCGCGAGCGCCTTCGGCTGCTCGCCAACATGAGCGAGGCGACCCGCGCTTCGCTCGCTTACGAGCCCACGCTCGAGATCATCGCCCAGATCGCGGTCCCGGCCCTGGCCGACGTCTGCATCGTGCACGAGCTCGCGGACGACGGGACCATTCGCGCCGTCGCCGTCGCGGCGGCGGACCCATCCCGGCAAGCGCTGGTGCGGGAAACCGCGCTGAAGTACCGGCCGCGCATCGAGGGAGCGCATCCGGCCGCCCAGGCCCTCGCAACCGCGCGGTCTGTCCTGATCCCCGTGGTATCCCCCTCCCTGCTCGAGGAGATGGCGCAGGATCCGGAACACCTGGAAGCCCTCCGCATGTTCGGCGCGGGGTCGATGATGTCCATTCCCATGTCGGCGCGCGGTCATTTCCTCGGTACGCTCACCTTCCTCGCGGCGAAGGCTGGGCGCTTCGACGTGGACGCTCTTCTCCTCGCCGAAGAAATTGGCCGCAGGGCGGCTCTGTCGATCGACAACGCCCGCCTCTACCTCGAAGCCCAGCGGGCGGTGACCGCGCGCGAGGACCTGCTCGCGATCGTCTCGCACGACCTGAGGAACCCGCTCAGCTCCATCTCCATCGCGGCAGGCATGCTGGACCGCGCAGCGGATCTCCCCGACGGCGCGAAGGTCGTCAGCCAGGCCGCGGGGGCGGTCCGCCGGTCCGCCGAACGCATGGGCCGGTTGATCTCCGATCTGCTGCTCGCGGCAAAGGCCGAGGGCGGTCGACTGGTGCTCGAGGCCAGGCAAGAGCGCATCGAAACGATCCTGATCGAAGTCAGCGAGGCCTTCCTGCCGCTCGCCGAAGAGAGACACGTCTCCCTTCAGGTCTCCTCCCAACCGACCAATCAGGGAGTGCTCTGCGACCGGCAGCGCGTCCTGCAGGTGTTCTCCAACCTGATCGGCAATGCCATCAAGTTCACGCCGGCGGGCGGGGAAATCGTCATCGACTTCAAGGCGGATGCCGATCAGGTCCGCTTCGCGGTGTCGGACAGCGGGCCTGGCATTCCCCAGGCGGACCTCGCGCACATCTTCGATCGATATTGGCAACGCCGCGAAACGGCGCGCCGTGGCACGGGCCTGGGGCTCTTCATCGCCAAGGCACTGGTCGAAGGCCACCACGGCCGCATCTGGTGCGAGAGCCAGATCGGCAAGGGGAGCACCTTCTATTTCACCTTGCCTCGATCGGATGCCGCGGCCGCGCAGGCGCCGGACGAGAAGGAGAGGAACTCGCCGAAACTCTGAAGTCTTCTCTCCTCGGCGTAGCAGACCTGAGACGACGCGCACGGGATTGCGCAGCTCTCAGCGGTGCGCCGCATCCGTCATCGCGTCGAGCGCGATGACCGAGTGCGCAAACGCGCCTCCGGCGCGCATCTCGGCCGCCACCCAGATGGCCTCCATGATCTCACGCTCGGTCGCGCCATCGCGCAGCGCGCCCAGGGTGTGGCTGCGGATGCAGTAGGGGCACTGCGTGGTATGCGCGACGGCGACCGCGATGAGCTGCTTCAGCTTGCGTGGCAGCGCGCCATCCGCGAAAGCAGCCTTGCTGAAATCGTGGAAGGCCTTGTCCACTTCGGGCGCCAGCTCGCGGCGGCGATCGGAAAATTCCTTGCTGGGCAATGGGTACATCTGATGATCGTGCATTGGCTGCCTCCTCTAGGGATGACTCTCGCGCGCACCGCCGGCAAGTGCGCCTTCGATCGCACTGCGCAGGACCAG
>Ga0070741_10017975_pt1 | contig 11527 bp, 7 predicted proteins | sample Coa_R1_4_FD_66440 | JGI IMG/M metagenome (GOLD analysis project Ga0070741, IMG submission 66440) | Surface soil microbial communities from Centralia Pennsylvania, which are recovering from an underground coalmine fire - Coalmine... | ecosystem: Environmental > Terrestrial > Soil > Unclassified ...
CAATAAAAGCACAGCCCACATGTCTCAATTCGTCCATCTCCATCTGCATACCGACTATTCCATGCTCGACGGCGCGTGTGATGTAGAGAAACTTGTGGACCGCGTCAAGGAGCTTGGCATGCCGGCGGTCGCGATGACCGATCACGGTAATATCTTCGGCGCCGTGCATTTCGTCAACGCCGCGCACAAGGTGGGCGTGAAGCCCATCGTCGGGTGCGAGCTTTACATCTGCAAAAAAGAAGACCATCACACCGAGCGCACGCCGCCCGAAGGCGATACCTACAACCACCTCCTGGTTCTTGCCGAGAACGAAGAGGGCTATCGCAATCTCGCCAGGATCACCTCGGAAGCCTCGCTGCACGGCTTTTACTACAAGCCGCGCATCAGCAAGAGGTTTCTAGCGGAACACTCGAAGGGGTTGATTGGGCTCTCCGGCTGCCTGAAGGGCGAAGTCGCTGAACGCATGATGGAAGAAAAGTATGAAGCGGCGCGTGAGGCTGCTGCCACCTATCGGGACATCTTTGGCAAAGACAATTTTTTCTTGGAAATACAGGATCAGGGCTTAGAACTCGAGCACAAGATTCATCCGTCTTTGTACAAGCTGGAAAAAGACCTTGGCATTCCGCTGGTGGCCACGAACGATAGCCACTACTTGTGTGAAGACGATGCCCATGCGCAAGACGTGATGCTCTGCATTCAGACCGGGAAGTCGATCCAGGAACCGAACCGCATGAAGTTCCAAGGGACCGATTTCTACGTGAAGAGCTATGAGCAGATGGCGCGCGTGTTCAAGGACTCTCCCGACGTGCTGACTCGCACGCTGGGCATCGCCGAGCGCTGCAACATGCGGATCGAAAAGATCAAGAATCCGTTTCCGCACTTCGATGTTGCGCCGGGATTCACGCTCGACAGCTATTTCGAACATGTCACGCGCGAAGGCTTTGCGCGCCGCTTGGAGTTGCTGCGGCCGCTCGAAGCCAAAGGCGCGCTGAAGCACAATCTCTCGGAATATGAGCAGCGGCTGTCGCGCGAGCTGGCCATCATCCAGCAGATGCAGTTCTCGGGATACTTCCTGATCGTGTGGGACTTCATCCGCTACGCGAAGGAGCACGATATCCCCGTGGGTCCGGGGCGCGGGTCGGCTGCGGGATCGCTGGTTTCCTACGCGATGGGGATTACCGATATCGACCCGTTGCAGCACGAGTTGCTCTTCGAGCGCTTTCTGAACCCGGAACGCGTGTCGATGCCGGATATCGACATCGATTTCTGCATGAACCGCCGCGGCGAGGTGATCGACTACGTCACGCGCAAATACGGCCGCGAGAATGTGGCGCAGATCATCACCTTCGGCACCATGGCCGCAAAGGCGGCGATAAAGGACGTTGGCCGAGCGATGGATATCCCGTACGCGGACGTGGACCGCATCGCAAAAATGGTTCCCACGACGCTGAACATCAAATTGGATGACGCGATCCGGGAATCTCCGGCGCTGCAGCAGGCTTACGACACCGATAGCCAGGTGCGAACGCTGCTCGACACGGCGCGGAAACTGGAGGGATTGGTCCGCAATGCGGGGGTGCACGCCGCTGGTGTTGTGATTTCGCCCCGGCCGCTCACCGAACTGGTTCCGCTGCACCGCACCAAAAACGACGAAATCGTCACCGCCTACGACATGGTGGCCATCGAGAAGATGGGCCTGTTGAAGATGGACTTCCTGGGCCTGACCACGCTGACGATTCTCGACGACACTCTGAAGCTCATCGTTCAGACTCGGAACGAAACCATTCTCCTGCACGAGATCCCACTCCAGGACACATCGACATACGAGAAGGTCTTCCACAAGGGATTGACCTCGGGCGTATTCCAGTTTGAATCGAGCGGCATGCGCGACGTGCTGCGCCGTTATCAGCCCAATACCATCGACGACTTGACAGCTCTCAATGCTTTGTATCGCCCCGGCCCGATCCAGGGCGGAATGATCGACGACTTCATCGAGCGCAAGCACGGGCGGCGAAAGATCGAATATGAATTGCCGGAGCTGAAAGAAATTCTGGCGGAGACGCTCGGCGTCATCGTCTACCAGGAACAAGTAATGCAGATCGCCAACCGCCTTGCGGGTTACTCGCTCGGGGAAGCGGACCTGCTCCGCCGCGCCATGGGGAAGAAGAAAGCCGAGGAGATGGCGCAACAACGCGAGCGCTTCGTCAGTGGCGCGGTGCAGCGCAACTATCCGACCAAGAAGGTCGAAAAGATCTTTGACTTGATGGCGCAGTTCGCCGGATACGGCTTTAACAAGTCGCACTCCGCTGCCTACGCATTGCTCGCCTATCACACGGCATATCTAAAGACCCACTACCCGGTTGAGTTCATGGCGGCGCTGCTGACCTCGGTGACCGGGAATACGGACGATGTAGTCAAGTACATCAACGAGTGCCGCGAGATGGGGATCGCGGTCGAACCCCCCGATATCAACGTCAGCGACGCGAACTTTACTCCGCATGGACCGAACATTCGTTTTGGCCTGGCTGCTGTGAAGAACGTTGGGCATAACGCCATTGACTCGATTGTTGCCGGACGGAAAGAACTGGGGCGCTACACGTCCATCTTCGAATTCTGCGAGAAAGTGGACTTGCGACTCCTGAATAAGCGGGTGCTCGAATCACTGGTCAAGAGCGGCGCGATGGATTCGCTGGGCCGACGCGCGCAACTGATGGCGGTTCTTGACAAAGCCATGGACCGAGCCCAGAAAACGCAGCGCGACGCGGAATCGGGGCAGCACGGGTTGTTCGGAATTTTCCAGGAGGAACAAACTGGCAACCACAACGATCGGTTGCCCGAGTCGCCGGACTGGGACGAGCACGTGCGTCTGGCCAACGAGAAAGAAATTCTCGGGTTCTTTATCACCGGCCACCCCATGGACAAGTATCGCGAAAAGCTCGAAGACTTGCGGGCGCTGAAGACCTCCGAGTTATGTGCGATGAAGTCGTCCACCGGGAAAGACGAAAACCTGACGACCGCCGGGATCATTACCGCTTTGCGTATCGCGAAATCGAAAAAAGGCGACTTCTACGCCCAAGCCGCGCTGGAAGATATGGAAGGAACGATCGAGATGATCGTCTTTCCGGAAGCTTATCGAAAGCTGGGCGACAAGGTGAAGTTGCAAGTTCCAGTGCTCATAAAGGGTGGAGTGCGCATTGAGGAAGGCGCCAACCCCAAACTCATGGTCAACGACATCACGCCGCTCGAAGAAGCAAAAGTGCCCTTGCCCCGATCTCTACGAATTCGCCTGCTTTCGGAGCAGTCCAGCGATTCCACAGTAGATGCGCTCTATGACCTGTTCGTGCAACGCAAGGGAGAGGCAAAAGTACTCTTCGATGTGGAACGCGAGGGCGATTTCATGGTGGTGATGGAAGCGGAAGGCTATAATGTCGTACCAGACCGCCAGTTCATTACGCGGGTGGAAGAGTTATGCGGGCGCGGTGCGGTCCGGGTCATCGATTGATCAGCGAAGAATGAAGATTTCCAGTCATCGCGGCACGAGTGCGCCGGCAACCGCTGCCGCCATGGAAAATGCCACTTTGGTGGCGACTGGTGCCGATTTCCTGCTCTCGATGGTGGAAGCGCGCATGACATCCCATAATGGCGATCGAAGGAAAATGGACTCAGGACTGAGAGCGCAGCAGGAACTGGCGAAAATCGAGCAGCAGATTGAGCGGCTCGAGTCCATCAACCAGGACGAAGGTACCCGCCAGCAAATTCACCAGTTGCATGAGCGGGTGCACGCATTACGGGAGCAGGTCTCGGTGCAATTGAGTGCCTGGCAGAAGACGGAACTGGCGCGACATCCGCAACGCCCCTATACCCTCGATTACATCGAACGGATTTTCTCTGACTGGAGCGAGATTCACGGCGATCGTGGATTCGCCGACGATCCGGCGATTATTTGCGGCATGGCACGCTTTCAGGATCAGGAAGTGATGATCGTTGGGCATCAGAAAGCGCGTGACACCAAGCAGAAGGTTTATCGCAATTTCGGCATGCCGAATCCTGAGGGTTATCGTAAGGCGCTGCGAGCGATGAAAATCGCCGAGAAGTTTGGCCGTCCGATCTTTACTTTTATTGATACGCCTGGCGCTTATCCTGGCCTGGGCGCGGAAGAACGCGGCCAGGCAGAGGCGATTGCCCGAAATTTGCGCGAGATGGCGCGCCTGAAAGTTCCGATCATCGCGACGATCACCGGGGAAGGCGGCAGTGGTGGTGCGCTGGCGATCGCCGTAGCCGATCGCGTGCTGATGATGGAAAACAGCGTCTACTCCGTGATCTCGCCGGAGGGGTGCGCGTCCATCATGTGGCGCGACGCGAGCAAGAAAGATCTGGCCGCGCAGTCGTTGAAGATTACTGCCACCGACCTCACCGCCCTGGGATGCATCGATGGCGTGGTTCCCGAGCCGGAAGGCGGAGCTCACAGCGATCATGACGCGGCGGCTACGTTGCTTCGCGAGACGCTGGTCCGGCATTTTGACGAGATCAAAAATATGCCCTCCGCAGAATTGGTCGCATCGCGATATAATAAGTTCCGCAAAATGGCGCAGTTCTTCGAGGAAGGCGCGTAACGGGCAGTCGTTTCTGTTCGCCCCTCACCCGGTCAATCTGAAGCAAAGCCTTAGCGATCGGGGAGGAACCGCCCTCGCCGGAACCTGATGCGAAAGCAGATTCCTCACAGCGTTCGGAATGACAAATGTTGAGTAGCTGAAAACAGGCAAAATTTAGAGTTAGCTGAATCACGACCTTCACTGTTCTGTGTCACTGTGCTGCCGTATAATGTTGGGTTCCGCAATACCTCAACGACTCACCTAGGGAAGCGTGTCGAAACCCGCTTCCAGCAAGGGAAAGGGACTGGGAAATGGCCACAACGGATGTAGCGCTCCACGAAGCTTCGGGTGGACTGGAGCCAAAGCGGGTCGTCAACAACATGAGTATCCAGGTTGCGACCGTAAACGGCAGCGGTTCGCAGAGTTCGAACACCGTGCTGCTGCGCAGTATTTTCCAGATGGGGGTGCCGGTCTCCGGCAAAAATCTTTTCCCATCGAACATCGCGGGCTTGCCCACCTGGTACACGATTCGGGCGAATAAAGACGGCTACATCGCGCGCAAAAAAGAAATTGATTTTGTCATCGCGATGAATCCGGAGACGGCGCACGAAGACGTCATGTCTCTGGCTGCCGGGGCTGCGGTGCTCTACGACGAACCGCTCGGACTCGATAAGTTGCGGAACGATCTCGTCTTCTACGCGGTTCCTTACGACAAGCTGGTCGCTCCGGTCTGCCCGGAAGCCAAGTTGCGCAAGCTGGTACGCAACATGATCTATGTCGGCGTTGCGGCAAAGCTGCTGGAAATTGATATTGCGGAAATTGAGAAGGCCATTCGCAAGCAGTTCGCGAAGAAGGCAAAGGCCGCGAACCTGAACATGGCAGCGGTGCAAGCCGGCTACGATTACGCGACTGCGAACCTGACCAAGAAAGATCCGTACTACATCCAGCGCATGGACAAAAACCAGGGAAAGATCATCATCGACGGCAACTCCGCCGCCGCCTTGGGGTGCATGTTCGCGGGCGTTACGGTGGTGACCTGGTACCCGATTACACCTTCGTCCTCGCTGGTTGAGACCCTGATTGATTATATGAAGGAGTACCGCATTGGTCCGGACGGCAAGGCGTCGTTCGCGATCGTGCAGGCGGAAGATGAGTTGGCCGCCATCGGCATGGTGATTGGCGCAGGCTGGTCGGGCGCGCGTTCGATGACCGCAACCGCGGGCCCCGGCATCTCGCTGATGTCGGAATTTGCTGGCCTGGCGTACTACGCCGAGGTTCCGGGAGTGATCTGGGACATTCAGCGCGTGGGTCCCTCTACCGGCCTGCCTACGCGTACGTCGCAAGGAGACATTCTTTCCACCGCGTATCTCTCGCACGGCGACACGCAGCACATACTGCTGCTGCCATGTTCGGTGGCGGAATGTTTCAGCATGGCGAGTGACGCGTTCAATCTGGCGGAGCAGTTTCAGACGCTGGTGTTCGTCATGTCGGACCTTGACCTGGGCATGAATAATTGGGCGTCGGATCCGTTCGAATATCCGACCGAGCCCATCAATCGCGGCAAGGTTTTGAGCAAAGAAGATCTGGACCGGCTGGGCACATTCGAGCGTTACAGAGATGTGGACGGCGATGGCGTTGGCTATCGGACGTTGCCAGGAACCGAGCATCCCGCGGCGGCGTATTTCACGCGCGGCACCGGCCACAACGAGAAGTCGCAATACAGCGAGCGACCGGACGACTTCGAGAAGAACATGGAGCGTATCAACCGCAAGTTCAACACTGCGCGCTCGTTCGTTCCTCGGCCCGAGGTCGAGACCGGCAAATCGAAAATCGGGATCATCGCCTACGGAACCTCGCACTGGGCGATTATCGAAAGCCGCGACCAGTTGCGGCAGGAATACAACATCGAGACCGACTACCTCCGGCTGAAAGCGTATCCCTTCACGCGCGAGGTACACGAGTTCATCGAGAAGCATGACCGGGTGTACATCGTGGAGCAGAATCGCGATGCGCAGATGGCCAGCCTCATCAAGCTGGACATCAAGCCCGAGCTTATAACCAAACTGCGCAGCATTGCGCACATTCACGGATTGCCGCTCGACGCGCGCTCGGTCACCGACGAACTCATGAGCATGGAGGGCAAATAACATGGCGACTACACCAACCAGCACGCCGCCGCCGAAGACAAACCGCATCGGTCTGACGGTGCTCGACTACCGCGGTGGCAAGACCACGCTGTGCGCGGGCTGCGGGCACAATGCGATCTCGGAACGCATCATCGACGCGATGTACGAAATGGGAGTGCCTCCGGAGCGGGTGATCAAGCCTAGCGGCATTGGGTGCTCTTCCAAGAGCCCCGCGTATTTTATGAGCCGGTCGCATAGCTTCAACGCGGTGCACGGACGCATGCCATCTGTGGCGACCGGCGCGGTGCTGGCCAACCGGCGATTGATTGCCCTGGGCGTGAGTGGCGACGGAGACACAGCTTCCATTGGAATCGGGCAGTTCGTTCACCTGATGAGGCGCAATCTGCCGATCATCTACATCATCGAAGACAACGGAGTTTATGGCCTGACCAAAGGCCAATTCTCGGCGACGGCTGATTTGGGCTCGAAGCTGAAAAGCGGGGTCATCAACGACCTGCCTCCCATCGACACCTGTGCGCTGGCGATCAGCCTGGGTGCAACATTTGTCGGACGTTCGTTCTCCGGCGACAAGAAGCAGCTGATGAGCATGCTCAAGGCGGCGATTGCGCATCACGGAACGGTCATGCTCGACGTGGTTTCTCCTTGTGTCACCTTCAACGATCACGAAGGTTCGACGAAGTCGTACAAGTACATGAAAGATCACGAAGAGCCGCTACAGGAACTGAGCTTCGTGCCGGCTTTCGAAGAGATCAACGTGGAATACGATCCGGGTACGACCGTCAATGTCACCATGCATGACGGATCGCAGCTGCGCCTGCGCAAGCTGGAAGAAGACTACGATCCCACGAACAAAATCGAGGCGATTAAACGGCTTGGCGAAGCCCATGAGAAAGGCGAGGTGTTGACGGGGATGTTCTACGTCAATACGCAGGCTCCGAATTTTATCGAGATGCTGAACATGACCGATCAGCCTCTGGCGACGTTGCCGGAGTCGATCACACGGCCTGGTAAAGACGTATTAGAGAGGGCGATGGAAGAGCTGCGCTAAGATGACTGATTACCACCTACTCAGCACCTGGTATTGAGACAAATCGAAACCCTCCGGTCTGGAGGGTTTTTCTTTTCATTATTACTTGTAATTGCACTCGCCGGGGTCTACGCGGTTTTTCGCCGCTTCTCCGGTTCTCCGGTGTGTTCGGGGCTTTGGCCGGGTTCGGGGAAGTCACTGTCTGCGTCTTTGATCATCTCGTCTTGATCGCGGTGGCCGAGTTGGCCATTCATGGAAGTATTGCCGCCTTGATTGTTTTCGTCCTGCTCGACTGCGCCCTTGGCGCGGTCCTGATCCTTGTGATCCGTCATAGATGAATGCTCCGGAAGGCGGGAGGAACCATACTCGCCTACGTAAACCAGACTACCGCGAAACTTTTCCACAAGACATACGTTTTAATATGCAGAAACGCGGGTAGTTTCAAGGAGAGAACATGAAAAAACTGATCTTTGCCGTTGCGACTGCGGTGATGTTGAGCCTCGGGGCTTGGGGACAGGCGGCAGCGCCCGTAGCCCCAACCGCTCCGACAACGTCCGAGAGGCACGAGTCAAGGTCGCACAAACGCCATGTACGGCGTGCACATCGGCGGCACGCTCGTCGCGAGCGACGGCATCACAGGGCCGCATAAGCGTAGCCCGGCGTGATGAACCTTCGTACCGCGGATCCCGCCGCCTCAGCCGCCGGGCGGCGGTACGTGATATGACCTTGGTTTCTTGCTACCTATCGTCTCCCGCCTAAAATGGAGACATGACGGCCCCCTCGACGCTATTCCGGCCTTACTCCCGCCTGATCAAGATTACCGTCATGGGCCGTGAGTGCGAGGTTCCCGAGAACAACACCCTGCTGCGTTGCTTCCAGTTTCTGGCGCCTGAGGGTATCTCCTACGGAAGATTCTGCTGGAATGAAGATTGCCAGTACTGCCGCGTGAGTTTCGATCTGGGGGAGGGAACTCCAACCCGGGCAGCCCTTTCATGCAAGCTTCCGGTTGAAGAAGGGATGCGGATTAAAGAAATTTCAACGGAGATCCGGTACTGCTTGCGAGGGTTGCGACAGCCTGAATAGCCTTACTCTTTCGGGCGAGGAGAGCGGATTCCCCTCCGATCTCGGCTCGGAATGACAAGGCGTAAAGAGACCACTGAACAACTTCCATCGTTGTCATTCCGACCGCAGAGAGGAATCCGCTATTCTCCCGGACTGCGTCGCGTGGTGCCGGCGCTGGCGGATACTCCGAGCTTTCGCAATCGGTCCCTTGCCTGCGTCGCTTCGGTCGAACGTGGATAACGCTGGATCACGTGTCGTAGCGCGGCTACACCGTCATCTTTCTGCCCCAGTTCGATCAGCGCCAGACCCTTCTTCAGTTCCGCAGAAGCGGCTTTATTTCCCGTCGGGAAGTTCTGGATGACCTGGTCATAATTCTTGACCGCTTCCTGGTAATTGCCCTGGCGGAACTGCATGTCGGCAAGGTAGAAATATGCGTTGCCAGCCAGATCGGTCGTCGGATAGTTCTTGATGTAGTCGTTGAATTCTCCGACAGCGATATCGTTCTTGCCGGCGTTGTAGTCGCGCAAGGCGTTGTTGTAGAGAATGTCTGGCGGGGGAACGGCGGCCTGCTGTTGTTGCTGCGCCTGGGTCGCGGCCAGGCTCTGCTGTGCCGACTGCATGGCTTCCAGTTGGGCGCTGACTTTGCTCAGGCGGGCTTTCAACTCGTCCAGCGTGTCATTCAACGCCTGTATCTGCCCGGAAACCTGATCCACATGCGCGCCGCTGTCGGATTGCTGTTTGTCGATCGCGGTCTGCAATTGATTGATTGAGTTCGCGACTTTGTTCACATTGTCGGTGCTCTGCTCGATCAGGTGCTGCATTACGCCCATCTGCTGGTCAAATGACTGCTTCATGCTCGTCATCTGGTCTTGCAGCGCCTGCACCTGGGTTTGTAACTGCACGATTTCCTTGCTGACGCCCCAGGCGGGCGTTATTCCGGCCAGGAATGCAGAAAATACGAACGCGATCGCGAATCGTTGAATTTTCATAGTAGGTTCCATGCGCGACTGAGTGTTATCGAGACAGGCTTCGCAATCGAGGATAGCGCGTTCAGACGACAATTGTCTTGCCTGTCCGCCTGAGCCTATCTCGGCGCCATTCCAGCCCTGTTTCAGAGGCAAGGAGGGCGGAACACGTTGCTCCGCCCTTACAAGCTTATTTCTGGTAAACGAAATGGCCTCGCCGATTCTGCTGCCAGCACGACTCATTCGACTCGGTGCAGAACGGCTTTTCCTTGCCGTAGCTAATCGTCTTGATGCTGGAGGCATTGACGCCGCCTTGCACCAAGGCATTTTTCACGGCGCTGGCGCGGCTATCGCCCAAGGCCAGGTTGTATTCGGTAGATCCGCGCTCGTCGCAGTGTCCCTCAATCGTGAACGCGATATTTGGATGTTGCTTGAGGAACGCGATATCACCCTGCAGGGCTGATTGCTCGTCCGCGCGAATGGTGGAGGAGTCGTAGTCAAAATAGATATCTTTGACGTTCTGCGCGAACATCTCCTCCTCGGTTGCTGAAGGCGGGGGTGGAGGCGGCGGTGGTGGAGCATTCACCGTCACCCGCGCGGTGGCGTCCTGGGTCCCGCCCGGACCTTTCGCGGTCAGGTGATAGGTAGTCGAATCCGACGGAGTCACCTGTTGCGAACCGCTGGCCTGAACGGCGCCAATACCATCAATGCTGACGTCGGTGGCGTTGGTGGTCTGCCAGCTCAATGTTGTGGAACCACCCTTGTTGACCGTGTCCGGATTCGCGCTCAACGATGCCGTAGGCGCGGCTGGCGGCGGTGGTGGCGGCGGTGGCGGGGGCGCGACTTTCTTCTTGCAGGCTCCCAGCATCATTACGGCGAATAACGCGAATACCAGTGTGATCCACTTCAACCTTAGCTGCTTCTTCACTCTTTCCTCCCCTGCGATAAACATGAATGCCCCTACTTGAAACTCCAATTCGGTTGCGTGTTGCCACCACTTGTCGTTAGAGCTTTCTGGTTCGTGCCATCGGCGAGCATGGTCCAGATCTGCTCACTTCCGGAACGGCTGGACTGGAACACGATGTGACGTCCATCCGGAGACCATGACGGAAAATCATTGCGGCCGCCATCGTGGGTTAACTGCACCCACTGTTTACTGGCAACGTCCATGATGTATATATCTTGCGCCCCCGGGGCGCCGGGACCATACTTCCGAATCCAAGAAAACACTAGAAATTGCCCATTTGGGGACCACGACGGTGACACCGCATACCCCTGATCCGTGACGCGCTGCACATTCGTGCCGTCGGCTTCCATGGTGTAAATCTGCGGCAAGCCGGTACGTCCGCTGACGAAGGCAATCTGCGAATTGGTTTTCCGATTCCAGGTAGGCGAAGATTCCGGGCCTTTTGAAGTCGTGAGTTGCTTCATGCCCTTGCCGCCGGCATCGCAAACATAGATTTCCGTAGCGCCGCCTCGCGAGGAGGCCAAAGCGAGGCGAGTGCCATCTCCCGACCAAGCCGGAGAATAGTTGCCGCCGCCAAAGCGCGGGAAGGTAACAAGCCGGTTTAGGTCCATCGAGTACATCAGGATTTCCCAGCTACCCCGGGTGATAGAGCTGAACGCAAGCCGCGAGCCGTCCGGAGAAATGCGGGGCGACAGAGAGATCGAGCCCTGGTGCGTAATCTGGCGCTGGTTGTTGCCGTCGTAATCCATCGCCCAGATTTCTTTGTG
>Ga0070741_10017976_pt1 | contig 11527 bp, 10 predicted proteins | sample Coa_R1_4_FD_66440 | JGI IMG/M metagenome (GOLD analysis project Ga0070741, IMG submission 66440) | Surface soil microbial communities from Centralia Pennsylvania, which are recovering from an underground coalmine fire - Coalmine... | ecosystem: Environmental > Terrestrial > Soil > Unclassified ...
TCAGGACTGGATCCCGAGCGGGTCCTCGTGATCTCCCAATTTCCGCCTACGCAACGATGGAATGTTGGTGCGGCGATGACTCGCAATGCGGTGATCGCTGGCCTAGGGCGCGCGCTCGTTGTTGTCGAAGCGCAGGAGACAGGCGGCACAATCAATGCTGGTCTCCAAGCGATCGGCATGGGTAAGCCGGTCCTTGCGTTGCAATTTAGCCAGGACAATCCAGCCGGCAACGTAACTTTGCAGGGCAAAGGCGCAATTCCCGTGCGGAGTCGCCAGCACCTAGGTCGGATACTCGCGGCCTTGGAGAACCCACGAACAGAAACCACCATTGTGGAGCAGCTGCCGCTCCTGTAAGGCGAGCGCACCAGCCGCTGACCGTCACGGTCGACGCCGTGCGGCCACTGGCCCTGCGCCTGTGCGCCGACGAGGCGCTCGCCCGCTCCACCAGTCACCAAGTCGTGTTGTCACTGGTGTGGTCGGCCTGGTGGCGGTGGTCGCGCCGTCGGGCGTGGCCCAATTCCAATTCCGCCCAGGGGTAGCCGACACCGCGGCCGGACCCAGGCAGCCGGTGGAGCCGTGGATCGGCCCACCGCTGATCCCCCTGTCAGGCGCTTATCGTCTGAACACAAAGCTGGGCGGAAGGTGCCAGCGCTCGAGTCCAACGCCATCGAGCGACTTCCGACCTGGGTGCTTCGGCATCTTGCTCCCAAGTACGCCGATGCATTCGAGAATGCGATCGCCGCCTCCCGCACCTGCAGGCATCCAGCCCGCCGCGTCCAGAGCTGCCAGCACCTCCACGACTCGCCGCCTGCCGGCCGGCGTCGCGCCCTTGTCACCCCAGGCCACCACCACCCGTTCGGCGTCTGTAGCGACGTCTTTTACGTCCGACACATCGACGTCAGCGTGCACTAGGTCAGCGGCGCCCGAGAGGCGGCCCGAGTCAGGCTCCACCAGCGAGAAGAGGTTGACGACCTCCACGGCACGCAGACCAGCACGGTGCGTGATCGTCAGTACGTTCGTGATGGTTTGGTCGTCGAGCTGGTCGTCAGCAAGCGACGGGTTAAGCATGATCCAGAGCGCATACCCTCCCTCACCCCAACGACGCCAGAGCCCAAGGCGGTGGGCTCGGTCTGAAGAGAACCGAGCGCCCTGGCTGACCATCGGGTGGCAAAAGTGCGTCGCGGGGCTCCCATCCGCGAGTCGCCTCGTGGCTCGACGACAGCGAGGACAGTCCGTGGTTCGCTCAGACGCCACGGCCCCGACCCCGGACGACATCAGAGCGCAGGCCGGGCACAACCTTCTTTCGCAGCCATCGCCAACCTAGGTAACAGCCCCCGAACGCAACGACCCCGGCGATCGGGTCAACGACGAGCACAGCTACGGCTAAAGCCAGCATGACAAGCCCCGCACCCAGCGACAACGTCCCGAAGAACAGCCCCATGGCCGCACTGTATCGACGAGGTACGACAGAAATAGCGGGTCGGGCACGTCGACGGGAACCGCACCAAGCCATCCGACCCGGCTGACCGCCTTAATGCGATTCGCAGCCGATCCCGTCGTGGTCAGAGTCGAGCCCGAACACGTCTGGGCCGACGACCCTGATGTTCTTCTCGTAGACGTACCACGGGCCATCGCCGCTACCGCCGGCGCAGTCTGCGTCGGACACGTCGGGCGGAATACAGGTCCCCTCATAGCTCGGGTGGCAGCGCTGCGCAGGGGCCGCGGTCGTGGCCGGGGCGACCGCAGCCCTCGCCACGGTGGCACGCGTGCTCGGCGGAGCCGTGACGGGCGGTGCCGTGGCGGGCGGAGCCGTGACGACCGGCAAGACAGTCGTTGGCGCCTCGGTCGTTGGCTCGGCTGTGGTCGGGACCACTTCCGTGGTCGGCGGGATGAACTCCGTAACTTCTGACGGCGAGCTGCTGGTTCCGGACGCGAGGTGTGTCTCCCGATTCTCGACCGCGCTCCGCACCGAGCCGATGAGCAGCAGGCCAACCAACACCGCGGCCGCGACCTGCAGCCCGAGCGGCAAACCCCGGTAGTTCGTCCACAGCCGCTTGGCCGGAGCACCCCGGTCGGTGCTGGATTCGGCAACTACGGGGGGCGCCGGAGGCCACTGCGACGGTGCGGCCGCGACCACTGGCACAGGCAGCGGCTCCTGCCCGAGCTCATCGGCGTGCTCGTCCGAGAGGGGCTGGCCACAGCTGAAGCAGAACTGCGAGATCTCGCGATTGCGGGCTCCGCACGCGGTGCAGAAGACGCCGTTGGCGGCTGCGGGAGCAGACAGCGGGCGTGCGCCCCAGGAGACCGTGTTTCGCGACGTGCACCGGGGGCACGTCCAGCTCGATCCCGGCCGAGGGCGTCCCCATATCCACGTGTGCTCTTCGCAGCCGGCGCACAAGGCGCGATGAGCGGGCGTGGCGCACTGCTCACAACTGAGGTCCACGAGGTCGACGCCAACCACGTTCGGGTGGCGACATTCGACGCACTTCACTGTGCGCGTCGCTCCCGTCGGCGATGCCGACGTGGCAGCTCCGCAGCTCGGACAGACCGGCGGTGGTGGCGCGAAGAGCGGCACATCACATCGCGGACAATTCATTTGGTCCCTCCCCCGCAAGCACCGTCCCCGGTGCTCCTCGCCGATACGAACAGGGACCTGTCGGCCCGCCCCGGCCTCCCCCGCCGACATTGTTACGTGCTCGTGCCGCCGGCGTTGCGCCCAAGCGCCTCATTCGCCGGTGGGGGCTCTCACAATTCGTTCACTCGCGACGGGGCCGACGCCTGACGATGATGCAACAGGAGTTGCGGGTAGAGGCTTAGGTCTGAGCCTCGAGTGCCGATGGGCCACAAACATGGGGGAACTCGAGACGCGCCAATCCCCCTGGACGCGGCGGCTGTTGTTCCTCGCGCTGGGGGTCGTGGCGGTGCTCGCGCTCGGTGCCCAGCATGCGCACCAGGCCACGGCGGCAGGCGGGACTCCCGTCTGCGGGGACATCCCTGACGGCACCGTGTGGACATCGACCGGCAGCCCGTATGTGCTCTGCGCGGCAGGGGCCACGGTCCACGCCAACGCCACACTGCTGATCGATGCCAGCACCGGGCCCGTCACGGTGCAGGCCCAGGACGGGGGCTATCTCTTCCTCGACGGGACCCTCCGCAGCCTGGGCACCTCGGCAACCAACTCGATCCTGTTCACCGGCTCCCCGACGCCGGGCTCGTGGCGGGGCGTCGTTGGGACAGGGACGATCGAGCTGGCCAACACCCGGGTCAGCTACGCCACCACTGCTCTCGCCGGCGGCGACCTGTCGCTGACGAACGTCTCGACCGACCACACGACGACCGGGGCCATCCGCTCGGGCCACACGCTCACGATGAGCGGTGGCACGGTGAGCGACGCCCGGACCGTCGGGACCGACCCGGGGGTCGGCGGAGGGATCACGCTGAGCGGGACGAGCGCGTCGGTCACCGGCGTCGACTTCCACGACATCGACAAGCAGGCGTTCACAGAAGTCGATGCGTGCTGCATCACCATCACGTTCTCGAACAACACGGTCACCCGCGCCGGCGCGGGCGGGTTCCCCGCGGTCGCTGTCTTCACGCCCACCACGACGCACGTCGCCGGCAACGTCGTCACCGACAGCGGGCCGGGCGGCTACCCCGCGATGGAGATCCAGGGGACAGGCGACCCGTCGGGCGTGTCAGGCAACACCGGAGCAGGCAACGGTGTCGACGCCATCGAGCTGACGTGGGGCGCCACGGCCGACTTCCACTTCGTGTCGCCGACGAACAACACGGCGGTCCATCCGCTCGGCTTCGTCCTCAACGGACTCAATATGGCGCCGGGCACGACGCTGGTCGTGCCTCCGGGCGCCGTGGTGAAGACGATGAAGGACACCGACATCGCACTCTCCAGCTCGCGCATCGATGCGACCGCAGGCGGGGCCGTGTTCACGAGCATCCGCGACAACAGCGTGGGGATCACCGCCTGTCCTTCGGCGCTGGCGCCGGACTGCAACGAGACCGCCTCTGACTGGCGCGGGATATGGCTGTCCAACAGTTCGAACGTCGACATGGTCGGCGGTCGGGTGCGCGATGCGACCATCGACTTCGTCGACCCCGCCATGATCACGCTCGGCACCAACTACGGACGGCCGGCACCGGGCGCCATCCACCTCACCGACACGGTGCTCGAACACTCAGCCGGCGCCACGTGGGGCGTTCAGGTCGCCATGACCGGCGGCCGGGTGTCGGACCTGGAGACCACGGGCGACCCGTACGGCCTGCCGGCATATGACTACGTGGGGAAGGGCTTCGGCCTCCGCGGCGACGGGGTCGTCGCCGACCGGGTCACGTTCCAGGACCTCGCCGGGCCAGCGGTGTGGTCTACGAACGGCACGATCACCAACAGCACCTTCACGCGGGTGGGCACCGGCGGCTACGCGGGCATCTTGCTGGACGGGGACCACCTGCGACTCACCGGCAACACCATCACATCGAGTGGAGGCGCGGCGGGCGCACCGGCCGTCGCCCTCACCAGCTTCACGGGAGACCTCGCCTCGGCCGTCTCCGGCAACCAGGTCGCGAGCAACGCCATCGACGCCGCGTATCTCAACCTCGTCACCCAGACGGTCAGCATGACGTGGCCGACCACCCTGAACGGGTCGAGCCCGCATCCGCTCGGCTACGTCGGATCGGTCACCGTGCAGGGTCCCGGGGTCACATTGACGGTGCCGAACGGCGCCATTGTCCGCACCGCCCTGAAACTCGAGGGCGCACGCCTCGATGCCAGCGCCGGCGGAGCAGAGTTCGCGGGCCCGAGCGCACAGACCGGTGGGTTCGGGTGGTGCAGCACCCCGACGGTCGACCCGGCACAGAAGATCGTCCGCTCCCAGCCGGGGCAACGGGGCTGCATCCTCGGAATCGAGGACACGAGCGTCGCCGTTGGCTACGACGGCAATGGCAACCGGGCCACGGCGCTCATCGTCGGGGCCACGTTCCACGACTACACCTCAACGATCGGGGGCGCCAACATCGTTGGTGATCCGGTGGACGGCCCTGACCCTGCGGTCGTGGTGACCGACACGGTCATGCGGGACGGTTCCATCGGCCTCAGCATGGGATTGCGGATGGCGCGCGTCCACATGACCGTCGCAGCCACTGCCATCCAGGTGTCGAATGCGACAGCGGACCTGACTGACGTGACGATCGATGGCGGAGCGATCTATCTCGACGTCGTCGTCCTGAGCCGGGGCGACCCCTCGCACACGGTGTCCGTCGTCCGCATGCACATCAACGCCGCCTCGTCATTGCGGGCAATGAGAATCGACGGCGACCATTCGATCGTCCGCGACAACGTGGTGACGAGCCCACCGGGCCACCAGGGCACCGCCATCCCGATCCAGCTCACCGGCGCACTCGACCTCCGTACGGAGGTCACCGGCAACCAGGGCGCCGGCAACTACGCCGACGTCATGCTGCTCTCGGGTACCTCGACCAACGATCTCGACTGGGTGTCGCCGGTGAACTCGTCGACCCTCCATCCCCTTGGGTTCGTCGCGGGCAGCCTCGACATGGCACCGGGAACCACACTGCACGTCCCCCAGGGCGCGCTCGTCAAGACGATGGGCCAGGTCGGTCTGCCCGGCGCCCACCTCGACGCGTCGGTGGGCGGGGCCACGTTCACTGCCGTCAGCGACGACTCCATCGGGCCGCCCACCTGTTACATGCTCACGTGGCCGGCACCGTGCGCCCAACCGCTGGCACCCTGGCGGGGCGTCGCGCTCACGCTCGGCCCCAATGGTGAGGTGCCCGGCGCGGTCGTCAACGGAGCGACGTTCCGCATGGCGACGACGGCGCTCGACGTCTCCGCCGGCACCGCGACCATCGCGGGAACACGCTTCGCACACAACGGTGGCCAGTCGGGCACCTACGGCTCCGCCCTGCAGACCGACGGCGGACACGTCGACCTCGCTTGCTCGACGGTCCAGAGCAACAACGGCGGGCTGTCGTCGGGCCCCAACGCCATCACGGTCCACCAGTCGAACCTCTTCGGCAACAACGGCGACGTCACCGCCACAGTGCCCACCGACGCTCGTTCGAACTGGTGGGGCCAGCCGGGCGGCCCGCAGCCGTCGCAGGTGAGCGGTCCGGTCGACGCGAGCAACCCGCTGAGCTCGCCGGCGTCGTGCGCGCCGGCGCCCGAGAGCCCGACGCCCGTGCCCCCAGGGCCGACGCCGACGGCGGTGGCTCGGATCATCACCGGGCCCGGCTCGGGCGGCGGTCCGCACGTTCGGACCTTCTCGACGTCGGGCGGACCCGGCGTGCAGTTCATGGCCGGAAGCTCGTCGCTTTCGGGAGGGGTGAGCGTCGCCAGTGGTGACGTCGACGGCGACGGCCACGACGAGATCATCACGGGCGCCGGACCGGGTGGGCCGCCGGTCGTGCGCGTGTTCCGGTCCGACGGCACGGAGCTGTACGACCTGTACGCGTTCGACCTCGGCTTTACGGGCGGCGTCAACGTGGCGGCCGCTGACGTCGAGGGCACAGGGAAGGCCGACATCGTGGTCGCGGCCGGTCCCGGTGGGGGGCCGAACGTCAAGGTGCTGCGGGCGAACGGCTCGGTCGTGTCGAGCTTCTTCGCCTACGACGCCGCCTTCCACGGTGGCGTGAACGTCGCCGCTGCAGTCGTCGGTGGGCAGGGCGTGATCGCCACGGGGCCGGGCTCCGGTGGTGGGCCGGACGTGCGGACGTTCACACCCGCCGGCGTGTTGACCGGGAGCCGCTACGCATACGACGCCCGGTTCGTCGGTGGCGTCAACGTCGCGGTCGGCGCCGTGAACGGTCGCGGCGCCGTCGTGACCGGGCCGGGACCGGGCGGCGGACCCGACGTCGAGGTGTTCGAGGCCGGGGGCAACGTGCACGGCTTCTTCGCCTACGACGCCGGATTCGCAGGCGGCGTCACCGTCGCGATCGTGCCGAGCGACACGGCGTCGGACGCCGTCATCGTCACGGGCCCGGGGCCGGGCGGCGGACCCCACGTGCGGACGTTCGGCGCCGACGGCCAGCCCGTCGGCGGCGGGTTCCTCGCCTACTCGCCGAACTTTGCCGGTGGCGTGCGAGTGGCAGCGGGCACACCGTGATGCCGGCGAATCAGCCGTTCTGACGAGCGACCGGCGGGGGCGAGATCCGGAACCTCGCCTCCACTGACGCCCGCACCACCTGCTTCTCGGGCGAGATGTCGAACGTGAACTCGTCGGGTTCGTCCGGGCCGCGGAAGCGCGTCGCCATGCCCGCCGCGGCCATCACCCGCATGGGCCCGTGCGACTCCAGACCGTCGGAGAGGAGGCCGACGTCGGCCAGCTCGACCAGGGCAGTCACCTCGCAGCCGAGTGCCGAGGCGTAGTCGCGGGCCCGCTGGAGAGCGTCCTGGACCGCGGCGGCCCGCGCATCACGGTCGGCGGTGGATCCGGGTCGCAGGCTCCACCACGGTCCGTCCACTTCGGTGAGGTCCTGCGACGCCACCTGCGCTAGCAACTCCCCCAGGCGAGCGAAGTCTCGGACGGTCACGGTCGTCGACACCGCTGCCACGTAGCCGACGACCCGCTCGCGCGGCTTGCCGTTCTTGAGCTGGGGCTCACCCGCACGCCCGTCGTCACGCGGTCCTCGATGGCGTCTCCGAAGCCGGCGACGATCTCGTCGATGGCGGCCACGCGCTCGTTCAGGAGGTGCATGGCCTTGGCGCGGTCAGCATCGCGAGCGGTCACGGTGACGCCGACGCGAGCGATCTCAGGCTCGACCTCGAGCACCGCCTCACCACGCACGGCCACGATCGGTTCGTCGCTCATCGCCCCGCACCTCCGCTGCCGACGCTAACGGTCAGAAGGTTGCTGCATAGGCAACCTTCTGACCACAAGCGATGGCGGCCGTGCCGTGGTGGAGTTCTTGTCCGGGGGCGTTCGTGCTCTCGTCGGCCATGCAGTAGTTGTCGTCCGACACGGCAACGAGATCCTCGAACCGGGCAGGTGACGGAATCGGTGTATCATTGGTGTATGAGCCGCACAAACATCGACATCGATGAGGACGCGTGCGCGGCGGTGATGGAGCGATACGGGTTCACGACCAAGCGCGAGGCAGTCAACTTCGCTCTCCGGCACCTGGCCGGTGAGCCACTGTCGCTCGCCGAGGCCCGCTCGCTGCGGGGGTCGGGGTGGGACGGCGACCTCGACGCGCTGCGCAGCTCACGGGTGTAGCCCACCGTGCTGCTGGTCGACACGTCCGCATGGGTGGAGTTCTTGCGCGATACCGGCTCTGACGTCTGCCTCCGGGTCGACCGGGAGCTCTCTCGCGGCGTGGCGGTGTGCGACCCCATACGGATGGAGGTGCTGGCCGGCGCACGCGACGAGGCGCACCTGGTGCTGCTCCGGCGCCTGCTGGCCCGGGCGACGGTCGTACCGGTTGGCCCGCCGCAGTACGACGAGGCAGCCGCGCTCTACCGCGCATGCCGGCGGGGTGGTGAGACGCCGCGACGGTTGATCGACTGCCTGATCGCGGCTGCGGCCATCGACGCGGCCGTCGCGGTGCTGCACGCCGATGCCGATTTCGAGGTTCTCGGCCGCCACACGGCCCTTCGGCTGGCGTGACCGTCAGGAAACGGGCTCGGCGAACGACGACAGGGGTGTGAGCGAGGGGACGTCCACGGTGCCGGCGTCGTGCGGGCGCTGTACGACGACGGACTGACGGACGTCTACGGCTACCTGCTGCACCGCTGCGGCGACCTGCAGACGGCGGAGGACCTGACCTCGGAGACGTTCCTCGCCGCGGTGGCGGCACTGCAGTCCGAGCAGGCGGTGCCGCTGAACGTTGCGTGGCTCATCGGCGTGGCCCGCCACAAGCTGGTCGACCACTGGCGTCGCCGGGAACGCCAGGAGCGCAACCTGCGGGCGGTCGAGGGCAGCTGGCCGTCGGTCGGCCTCTATGGGGGCCACGACGAGCCGAGGGTCGAGTGGTACGTGAGCGTGGACGACATCCGGGCACTGGTGCCGCGGGTCGCCGAGCTGGGCGGCCAGGCCGGCGCCGTCACCGAGTCGCCGTCCGGTCTCACCGCCACCTGCACCGACGACCAGGGCATGACCGTTCGCCTCTGGCAGCCGGCACCGGGGTACTAGCCGCCGGCACGTGCATCGCTTTCGCACTCAAACTCGCCACCTAGGCGAGTTCGTGCGCAGAAGTGGCTGGCGCACCGAACTACAGGCTCGTTCGCGGCACCGAGCCGCTCGTCGCCGCCGCGCCCTTCTCGGTCACGGTCGTCCCAGCAGAGCTGATCAAGTAACCGACCGGCTTCCGACCCTTTCGGTCGGCGTCCCTGGCTGCGATACTGCGGGTGGCTCGGAGTCGGCCCATGGCTCCTCGGTGACACATCTGACCGAGGAGGCATGCACATGTTCCGTACCGATCCCGACACTCCCCCGATGAGCTCGCTGCTCGAGACGCTCGACTCCGCCGAAGAGGCCGCGGGCTGGGGAGGTCCCCACCAACTCATTGGTGTCACTGGGCGTCAGCTCGCCTACGTCTCGTTGCGTTCACATCCGGTGGAAACGCTGATGGGCTGGAACGCCTTGCCGCAATGGTCGGCGATCGCTCTGATCGCCGAGGGCTGGGGAATCGTCGACGAGGAGATGGACGTCACCCGACTCACCGGCACCAAGCGGCCATCGCGCACGTTCGGACGCCAGCGCATACGGGCCATCACGATCTTGGGCCGGGACGGCTTCGAGGCGTCCGGCATCCGCTACCAGGACGGCGAGTTCAAGGTCATGGAGGAGTCGCCGGTCGGCGCGGTCGCGGACTGCATGCGCCGCTCGCTCGGCCTACCTACGCCGCCACCGGAGTTCCCCGTGGTCGAGCTGCTCGCGCAGCGCTGGTTGGCGTCGCTCGTGTCGTCCACCAAGCGAGGCAAGCACCAGCCCAAGGTGGCGGTCACGAACCCGTACAACGACCTGCCCGACGAGTTGGTCGCGCTCCCCCACACGGAGGGATGGGACATGCTGCGCCGCATCACCTCGCGTGGTGGCATCCCGACGAACATCACGGCCGAACATGCTGCGTGGATGGACGCAGGGATCTTCGCCCGCTTCAGCATCGCCGAGCTCCCGCCTCTGCCGACGCTGCTCAAGCAAGCGAAGCGCCGCGTCGACGCCGCCGGCCTGAAGCACATCGAAGGCGTGCTGCGACGGTGGGGTCTCCTCGACAGGTCAGCCGCGTGATCCGATCTGGCGAGCGGTATGATGAAAGTATGAAGCGGAAGATTGCCGTGTCGCTACCCGAGGAGCTTGTCGATCACGCGGAGGCCGCGGTGCGGGACGGACGGGCGGCATCTGTGAGCGCGTACGTCAGCGCGGCGCTCGAAGCGAAGGCTCGGGACGACGATCTCCTCGCGGTCCTCGTTGAGATGGATCGCGAGTTCGGACCACCGTCGAAGGAGGCGAAAGCATGGGCGCGGCGGGTTCTCGACCTGTAGTGCTCGATGCGGGAGCGCTCATCGCGTTCGACCGGGGCGATGAGCGAATGCGGGCGCTCGTGCGGGCGGCGCACGAGCGCTCGCGGAACCTGGTCGTTCCGGCCGGCGCGCTGGCGCAGGCCTGGCGCGACGGCTCGAGGCAGGCGCGCCTCGCAGCCCTCCTGAGCCACCGACTGACCGACGTCGACCCAATTGACGAGCAGATGGCCAAGGCCGCGGGCGCGTTGTGCGGGCGCGCTGGCACCGCCGACGTGGTCGATGCCACGGTCGTCCTCACGGCGCGCACCTACCAAGCCGCCATCGTCACGGGCGACGCTGCGGACCTGCGCCGTCTCGACCCCGGGGCCATCCTCCAGGAGCTGTAGCGGTCACGCTGGCGGCTACACCATGACGGCAGCGCGTTGGCCACTTCTGCACGCAAACTCGCCACAGAGGCGAGTTTGTGTGCAAAAGCGAGCGGTGAGGTCGGGCCGGCTCGCGTTGTGACGCAGACTGGTGGGGTGAGCCGACTGGCTGGCGTCGTTGCCACCGTGCTGTGTTCCGCTCTGGTCGCCGGGTGCGGGCACTCGTCGGCTAAGCCGACGGCGGTGAGCGTGCACAGCGAGGTCAGCGCCACCGTGGAGGCGGAGACGTCCACCACGGCGGCGGCGTCTGGATCGGCCTCGGGCGGGGCCCGCGGCACTGCCACCGTGTCGCCCGGAACGCACTCGACGACGACGGCACGCTCGTCCGGCACCGGTACGACGACGACGGTGGCGGCCGCGCCCACGACGTCGACCACCCGCAGCGTGCCCGCTGGGAGCACCGGCGTGCGGGGCGTGGTCACGGCAGGGCCGACGTGTCCGGTGCAGCGCGAGGGTGACCCGAGCTGTGACGACAAGCCGGTGCCCGCCCACCTCGTCCTGCAGCGGGGCGACGGGTCGACGGCGGCAAGCGGCGACGCGGGCGGCGACGGGCAGTTCTTCATCGCCGCCGGCGCGGGCAGCTACACGCTCACGGCGACGTCACCGAACG
>Ga0070741_10017977_pt1 | contig 11527 bp, 11 predicted proteins | sample Coa_R1_4_FD_66440 | JGI IMG/M metagenome (GOLD analysis project Ga0070741, IMG submission 66440) | Surface soil microbial communities from Centralia Pennsylvania, which are recovering from an underground coalmine fire - Coalmine... | ecosystem: Environmental > Terrestrial > Soil > Unclassified ...
TGAGAAGGCACGACCTCTGGAAGACGTTCGACAAAGGTCTGTGCGTGGCAAGCTGTATTCCCACAGCGAAAACGACGCACGCGCAAGATCAGATGAACGGTTTGGCCGCTGATCGGAAGATCCTGCGGATGGCGCTGGTAGTAGCTATGCACTCGTGGTGAGACCTGATGACAGTGCGGACAACTCGCCGCAATTTCGCAGGAAGCAGCCACTATCGTCAACGATGCTTCCGTGGACATCACTTCTTGGACGATGATACCTGGGAGAAAAAATGGGATGGATGGCAATCAAATGCACCTCTTTTCCAGGTCCCAACCAGCGCCACCGCCAGAAGACGCCAGACGGGGCTGCGGCGCAGCGCGCTGTACACGCCCAGCAAACTCAACGCGAGCAGGATGAAGCCTGCTACCGCCAGCATATGTGCCAGAATCCAAAACGGGGAGGCAAACGCTTGTGCGCCTTGGAAAGAGGCTTCGTTTGAATAGGGTCGCAGCGCCGGGTAGAGAAAAAACAGGATGCCCGCCAGTGCAAGAGACAGCGCCCCCAGACGAACCGAAGAGGAAGAGGCGATGGTCTCTCTGGAGAGAGAGGAGGTAACCATGATGCATGACTCCTTACTACTTTTTTCGGAAAACACGGTTTCCATTTCTGTGTTCATTTTGAGCATTCCAGTTATTGAGCTTCTGATGCAGTTGATAGCACGTAAAAGATACAGGAGAGAGAGAACAAAAATCGAAAAGGATTGTGATTATTCTGCCTATAATCTTTCTTTTCTGACTTGCGCTATGAATGAGCCGAGAAGGTGGTACGTTGCTCTGCTTGCCCCAACATGCGGGTCGCTTTCTCTAAGGGATTCAAGAATAATTAATTATCCCGGATAGCTGGAGGTGAGAGCTCACTCATCATTTGAGTGAGAGCCACACATACAGGAAGTAGCTCGATCTTTGTGAGCTTTTTCATGAGTAAAAATGTCGGGACCCCAATCTCCCCAGAATAGCCTCACACGCGCTCGGTTTAGCCTGTATTAGCAACTTTGAGGCATATGAAAGCTTCTCGGTAAATTGAGGCATAGCATGATAAATCGGCTCTCTATAGCTTTTGACAACATTTCCGATACATTTGCTGTCCCTCACACGCCTCTACCAATTCAGGTGACTTTACCCTGGGAGTATGCACACTGAGACAACAACATGCTACGCTTTCACCACATTTGAGACAGTTCCCGAAATTGGGCAAGCATCGTTGCCGTCCCGGATCACGGTGAGACATGTAACCAGATCTCAATGAGTTGTTTGGTGATGACCCCAAAGTCGAGCGGTATTTCTTCCTGCATTCCCGTTCGCACCCATTGTTCAATCACGCCAATAGCGCCATTGATAATGAAGGTACTGAATATATCCAGCTGGTGTTCGGTCGCCTGGGGATAGAGTTGGTGCCAACTGGCTACCATCCTGGCTTGTGGAACCTCCATAATTTTTTTTAAGAACCGTTTATCTCCGTTTTCCGAAAAAAGGATTTTGAAGAGGTCCACATCTTTTTTCACAATTGTGAACACTTTTTTGGCAAAGTTAGTCACATCTTGACTTGCCGTGGTGATCGCAGCGAAGAGTTCCTCAAAGGCTTCGTCTTCCATTTGTTCTAAAAGATCAAAGGGGTCGTGATAATGGGTGTAAAACGTAGCGCGGTTGATCTGCGCCAATTCACAGATTTCTTTCACTGTAATTTTTTGAATGGGTTTCTCGGTCAGCAGTTTTAGAAGGCTCTCTTTGATCACCTTCCTGGTATAGCGCACACGAGCATCCGTTTTCATGTTTTCCCTCCGCCTCGAATCAATCACGATCTGATCAACAAATTGTTCAATAGTGACGTTTTCCTCTCAGATTGTGCGGATAACGTTGTTTTTCTTTCATCTGGTGCGAGATTGCTGGTTGACCCTGAGTTTCCCTGCCATCATACTAGAGATATGAAAAAAAAACAACATCTGTTTATCAAAATCGATTATCGTTCGACACAGCGAACAAAAGAGAGAGGTATAAACCCGGTAAACGCTGTACTTCTCTCTTCACACTTGAAAGAGAGAGACGAAGGAGAAAACCGATGAGCGATTTTCAGGCCATTGCTGATCGCTGCGAAATTGAGGCGCTACGCGGCGAGTTCACCGATGCGGTGATGATGCGAGATTACGACCGCCTCGCAGCGCTATTCACAGAGGACGGCGTGGTGCAGATCCCTCATATCAACGCCAGAGCCGCCAGTCGAAGAGAGATCCGCGCCAGGGTCGAGCGGCTCCAGGGTCTGTTAGACTACTTTGTACAAACCACGCACGTGGGCATGATTCGGCTTGAGGGCGATACCGCAGTCGGACGTGCCTACGTCTCAGAGCTTGGACGGATGCGCGACGGTAGCTCGGAGTTGAACTATGCTATTTATCACGACCGTTACCGGCGCACCGAAGACGGCTGGAAGTTCTCCGAGCGCGTCTACGAGGTCAGATATCTCGACACCACTCCGCTGGCTGGCTCGGTGCCTCACACAGCGGGGACTCTGGCCAAAGAATCGACCAGGAACACGCCTTTAACAAAAGCACAACAGTAATTCTGGCTTTACCTGAACCTCAGGACAGCCGCTCAATATCACACATACATCAGTGAGAGGCTTTTCTCGCAGAAGTGCTTCTCAAGGGGGATTACCATGCTCTGGGAAATCGATTCCAATCGTTCACGGGTGTCGTTTGCTCTTCGCGTCATGTCGATCACTACAACGCGAGGAAGTTTCGGCACGCTACAAGGTCAGCTTCATATTGATGAGCAAAACCCTGTCAATTCCTGGGTAGAGGCTGAAGTCGACGCGGCCAGTATCAATACGCATAATAGAATGCGCGATAACCATCTACGTTCTAATGCCTTCTTCGCTGTGAAAAAATACCCCACTATTGCTTTTAAGAGTACAGGAGTCGAGCATATCGGTGGCTCTGCTTATAAAGTGACAGGAACTCTGGCACTTCTTGGGACAACGAAACCCGTCACCTTCGATGTCGCATATAACGCTCAGAGCGCCGGAGTAGATGCCTGTGCAGATTTAACTGCCAGCGCGACTATTAACCGTGACGATTTGGGCTGGAACAGGCTTGTACACGCTGCGGCAGACAAAACAGCCTCTATCGAGATAGCTCTCGTCGCTGTTCAGAAGGTAGACTCGGCCTATCCTCGCCTCACGTGAGGCTAACCTTCGTCAGGCTGTAAACCTGCACATTTCATGGGAAGGAATGTGCTCACTATGGGTCACTCGATTGAACGGGAAAACCTACGCTAAAAGTGACGGAGGTAGAAAGGAAAGTGCCATGCCAGAGCAGCCTCTCCGAGTGAGCCTGGAAGCGATAGATCATTGCCCTGATCAGTTCACCCTTATCTTCAACTCTTCGCGATATTCCATCACGCTGAACCCGGAGACCAACGTCACCTTCAGTGATTGGTTGCGTCGTCTCCAACCTGTGCTGACAGGACAGAGCGACCCTGCCAGGGAATTTGCTCCGCAGGAACTCTTGCACTCAGTAGGGACGTGGCTCTGGCAGGCTTTACTCCCGGATGGGACACCAGCGCCAGAGTGCAACATTCTGGCGCAAGCATTGCGCCAGGGGCGCACACCAGTGTTGCTGGCGCTTCCCAACGTGCTCGCCGAGCTGCCCTGGGAGTTGCTCTGTGATCCCCAGCAACCTGCTGAGCAAGGCTTTCTCGCCCTCCGACGCCCATTTATGCGCCTCGTTGCCACGGACAGGAGTACAGGACCCGTGACGCCTCCACTGCGTGTACTCCTGCTCATCTCCTCGCCGCCAGGGCTGGGGGAAGACTCGCGGGTGGATGTCGAGAGTGAACGAGCCGCTGTCGAGCAGACAATCTACGAGATGCGAGAAGCGGGGTTGCTGCACCTGCTCGTGGAAGATATCGTCACGCCCAAGCGGGTACAGCAAGCCCTTGTCCGCTTCAAACCCCATCTGCTGCACTACATTGGGCACGGGGGGTCGATGAGAAATCTGGCGGAGTGCTGCTCTGGGAGGACGATCAGGGAAACGCGTTCCCCCTTTCGGCGGCACGTCTTGCCGACATCCTGCGGCCTCGGAACCTCCATGCCGTCGTGCTCCATGCCTGCGAAACGGGTCGCAGCAATGCCCGAACTGACATGCGCAGCTTGGCTGGAACCCTTATTCATGAGGGTATCCCCGCCGTCATTGCACAGCAGGCCAACTTCTCCTATGAGTCAAGCCAGCGTGCCAGTGAAGCCTGGTACACCGCACTGACAGCAGAGCAGGGGTTCGCGCAAGCACTCTTCGAGGTGCGTCAGGCGCTTTCCCAGGCAGATCGTCCAGACTGGGCAGTTCCCATCTTGCAAGGCAGTGCTGCTAGCCTTACCCCTTTGCTTGAAAGGGCTGCCCATCCTGGCCCTGCTGATCCTCTACTTACCAGTGTGGGAGCCGCTGCAGACTTGCCTGCACCAACAGGTGTCTTTGTTGGGCGACACCGTGAGTTACGTGAACTGCACTTGATGTTAGAGCACGATCCCGGTAGCGGTCCCGTGATGGCTTTGATAATTGGCCCAGGTGGTGTTGGCAAGAGCACTCTGGCGGCTCAGGCAGTCACTCGCTTTGGGGGGAAGTATAAAGGGGCACTTACGCTCAGTTGTGAGAGTTATCAGGGGATCGACCTGTTCTTACAGCGCATAGGGGAGCTACTCAAACGACTGGGAGCGCCGGACTTCCTAGAGCAGACATTGCCCAATCCAAAACTAAGCATGAAGGTTGACATAAAAATAAAGGAAGCCATTGCTACACTCAACTCGGTAGGACCGGTACTCCTGGTGATAGAGAACCTGGAGCACGTGCAAGACGACGAACAAAAGATCAGCAACAAGGCATTGCACGACCTGCTGCAGGAACTGCTCAAGAACCTGCGTAGTGGGAGGGTACTCATCATAGGGCGCTATGCAGTGAAAGAGCTGCTCCCAGAGGGAAAATTTGCGGCGAATCTGCTGCGGTTGGACCTCGACGATTTGAGTCCCTATGAGACCAATCAGTTACTGACACGCCATCCTCCCCTTGCTCATCTGAGTGAGACCGTTCACAAGATGCTCATTCATGAGTTTGGAGGTCTACCATATGTGTACGACTTGCTTAGTAGCGAGGCAGCCAGCCGAAGCCTGAATCTGCTAGTCCACGATGTGCAGGGGCGCATTACTCAGGAGCGCAGACGTCGCACTGCTGAGGAGTGGCAAGCGGTGCGCCGCCAGATAGTGGAGTCTGAGGCATTGAAGGCCACCATCAGTCGATTAGAGAAGTCATCCCGAACACTGTTAGCACAGTTGAGCATATTGCTTCGACCATTCCCACTCGTCACCATCGAGCAAGGGCTGGGAGCCGCAGATACGACCTGGAAGCCGCTGCTCGACTAGTCCTTACTGCGCTACGATCCGATGGAGCGGACCTATCGCCTACACAGCATCACACGGCGTTATGCGGAAGACCTCCTGGAGGAAACGGAACGTAGGCGGACACAAGCCCAGCTCGCCACTTGGTATGAACTCTATGCTGGCAACGTGAGTCATAACCTAGCAGATTACCTGGAAGCGCATCGGTTGTGGCGAGCAGCAAGCAACCTCCAGCAAGCTGGAGAACTCGCGATGGGACTTGCGGAACGACTCAGATTATTAGGACTCTATCCACTTCTGCGCGAACTCTGTCAGACAACCCTCAATGATGGTCGTGGACAAGATAAGCTACTTACAGGAATGGCACTGCACCAGTTGGGAATGCTTGCACAATTGCAGGGAGAGTATGAGGAAGCGAGGCAACTGTATAAAGGGAGCCTAGAGATCGAGAAGCAACTGGGGGGAGGAGCGGACACGCTGCATCAGTTGGGAATACTGGCGCAGGATCAGGGAGAGTACGAAGAAGCCAAACGATTGTATGAGGAGAGCCTGCAGATTTCCACACGACTGGGGAACCAAAGCAATAGAGCGGGTACGTTGCACCAGTTGGGAGCACTAGCACAGAGGCGGGGAAAATATGAGGAAGCAAGACAGCTGTACAGAGAGAATCTGAAGGTTTTCACTCAATTGAGTAACCACGAAGGGCAAGCGATCAGCTGGGCACAGTTGGGAGTATTGGCCTATGAGCAAGGTGATTTTGAGAACGCATTAACTAATACAGTTCAGGCATATATTTTGTTCGATGCATTACGTTCTCCTCAACGTGAGATGGCATTGCGTATGATCGCCAGAATATATAATCAGATGGATGAAGTGACGTTCATAACCCTCTGGAGAAAAGCTGCCGGAGGTCGTCCCTTGCCTACGCTCCCAAAGGTTGATACTACTAGTCGGCAAGTCCTGCAGGCCCTAGCAGATTTCATAAATATGTCTCTCCTTCAAACTCCAGCGTGGAGCGAGTCAAAGCGTCTCCTGGAGTTACACCCCGAATTGCTGCAACCTGAGATTGATGTAATGTTACAACAATTGGCCCTGCAGCAGGAGTCCGGTGCAAAGCGCAAAGCCATCGAAGAGAGTCGTCTCCTACTGGCTCGCTGCAGGAATCAGGGGATTGAAGCAGCGTTCGCATCCTACTTGGTCAAGCAGCCTGGGATATTGGGTTGGATAACAAGGAGGGGGCATCGGGGAAATAAAACATGATCGAGAAAGAACTTACGTTCATCTGCTGGAACTGTCAGAAAGAGACTACTGTGATTGTCGCTGTTACCAAGCCGCTAGCAACGCAAAGCAAGAGTCTACCAGTCCTTCATTACTGCGAACATTGTAATCGAGCCAATAAGATCCTGGTTCCCAATAACATGGATGTACATATGTTTATCCTGGGAAGAGACCAGGGCTTTCTAGGTTACACGAGCAATGGTATTCCGATTCTACAAGGAGAGAAGGACCTATGACGATTCCGTTACAGGGACAGCAGTTCGACTCTGATGAGGAAAAACTGCTGCAAGAGATGGCTGAGCATTGGCGCAAGGTGTGGAATGAAGCTCCTGTGCAGGTGCTCACTCGTGTTGAGGATGCAGCCAAACAACTGATCGTGGTCACAGCCGGACTTCAGAGCCTCTATGCAAGTATCGTCGCCTTCAGTAACATTCGTACTCAGGTGATGGGAACCCTGGGAGATATGCCCAGGGTTCTCATCCTGTTGTTGTTCTTCACGCCCCTGGTGTGCTGGCTGATGAGTCTTTTCTGTGCGACACGGGTGTTTGTACCCCGTGTACGGCCAGGCATCAACTTTAACGAGATGAGCACCAGCGCCTGGCAGAAAGTCAAGGATGCCTATGGACAAGCGAGCGAGGAGAAACTGCACTGGCTGCATCGCTCCCACAGATGGCTCATTACTAGCTTTGTCCTCCTCCTAGTAACAGTATTGTTTCTTCTCTTCTTCCCAGGAGCACCAGCGGGGCCAACACACTGATTGATACAGCATTCTGTTAAATGGTCTAATTTTGTACTAACCGTTGTCGTATCCCTATGGGCCCCTGCTGGAGCAGGTCGCGGCGCGGATCTGTGCATGGATGTAACGTCATGCTTCGCGCTGGCCAGGGCAAAATAGCATATGAGAAGCGGCCTGTTCCAATCCTATTGAAGCCCAGAAAAAGGCGAAGGCAAGGCAGAAAGAGAAAAAATCGACTCGTCGAATGAAGCTCTTCTCGTAGGTAATGGTATGGATATGATGCAAAAGTGGCTTCTGAGACTTGAGTGGCTCATATGGCTGTCTCAGGAAGCAATCCTTGCCATACCCCAACGTCCACCAACGACAAGCTTCCCAAAAAGGATGGCAATACATAGTAAGAAGATCGTTCAGACCACGGCTCTGTAATGTGAAAAGTTACGTCATCCCTTCTCCTTCGACAATTTGAGAAAAAGCTTCACAGTGTATCATTGTTGACCGTTCCGTTGTTCCCCATAAGACCGGTACCAATTCGTGTTTCGCCTTCCACCCGATACACGTCACTTGATACCCTTGAATAGTGATCATTTTGAGATATCTTGGGTGAAAAAGAGATGATTCAGTGATATAAGTATATTATTAATAAATTTGTAATATTGGATATCCAACTGATATTTAGGCAAAATCATGCAATTGGTAAGAGAGGAAAGAGATGGTCACTTGGATTGTCCTTATAGCTGTAGTGATCTTCATCATCCTCGTTGTGCTCTATAACGGTGGATGGATGCAAAAGGTGCCTGCGTGGACGGGCTTCAGGGATAATGAGAAAGTCGTCGTTGCGGACGAGACTCAAAAGGACCAGACGACAAAGCAAATCATAAGCCACGAACCACAGCCAGGGAAGACGCTGTGGGACTGGCTCCAATTGCTCATTGTTCCAGCGGTTCTTGCCGTTGTTGGATTTTCATTTAATGCCGGACAAGAGTCAATAAATCTGCAACTTGAGCAACAAAGAAATCAAGAGCAGGTGGTAGATGCCTATCTTGACCGCATGTCAAATCTCTTGCTCGCATACAATCTGCACGACTCTCAACCAGGGTCCTCTGTCAGAGCAACTGCTCAGGCCATCACACTGACAACACTGGAGAGATTAGACGCCGACCATAAGAGAATCGCCATTTTATTCCTGTATCGAGCGGATCTTATCATGTACCACTTTAATTATCAGAAAAATGAGCCAAAGCGCCCGGATAAAGATAAACCTATTATTGCCCTACCTCTCGCAGACTTGGAAGAGGCTAAACTCGGCGGTATCTATTTAGGGAGTGTGGATTTGCATAATATGTATCTGAGCGGGGCCGATTTTCATGGATCGTGGTTAGAGCAAGCCGATCTAGGCGTATCTAAAGCGGATCATGCAGATTTTCATCATACATTTATGAGGGCTGCCAATCTGTATTATACAGACCTCACGGACGCTAACCTCCAAAACGCCATATTACGGGAAGCGAATATGCCAGGAGCTTTCCTCTCACGTGCTCAATTAAATCATGCGGACCTCTGGAAGGCAAACTTAGGGATGTATCATCCCACGAAAGAATTCTATAAAACCCAGCTTGATAACGCTACCCTTGCTTACGCCAACCTGAGGGATGCTTGTCTCACAGGAGCAAATCTTACCAATGCTGATTTAACAGGAGCAAATCTTACCAATGCTGATTTAACAGGAGCAGACCTTCGTGGTGCAATGATATCTTTAGAACAATTGGCTAAGGCAAAGTCACTCGTCGGTACAACCATGCCTGATGGGACAAAACACTCTTAATGACTTACATTGTGAAAGGGTATAGAAAGCAGGGCAAGGTCTCTAAGGAACAACCGAACGGAAATGTACCACAAGCGAGGAAGTCTCCTTCTCAGGCGAAGTGGTAGCGGGGACCTCTGAGACGAAAAGCCTTGGAGATCGCTGATCTGAGCATTCCTTCTACTTTTTTATCATGCATCTATAGACCCAGAGCAGAGATACGCTGAAAATAGGACATAGGTATGAGGGTCAGTAGGCGTATTGCCGTATATTACCGCCTCTTCTTTGATATACTTGGAACGCCAAAAACCTTAGCAGACATGACAAAGCCTTGATTTGGGGAGCATTAGCAGACAAAAAAGCCTGCTTTCAGGCCGGTTTACTGCCGCTAACCTAAGTTAGCAACAGTATCTCTCCGGTCAAGTATGAGATACGGAAATACGGAACTTATTCCTTGTTTGGATTGTGACGCGTCTGTTATACTTTTCCCTATTTTTGTGCTCCGTTTGTACTTCTCAGCTGTAAAAATATCTCAGAGAGGAGCATTTTAAGCAGGAAAATACTCTGGGTTTGTGACAGCGTTCACCCCCTTAAACAAGGAGATGAGGAATGAAAAACATTTTATTCCTACTTGCTTGGGTGTTTGTCAGTATTAGCATGGTTACCATTGGATTCCTCTTCCACAATGGACTAGGCTGGCTGTCTTGCGTCACTGGGGTGTTCCTCATCCTAATACTACTATCTGTTTTGTCAGTTAGAACCTCACAGGCACCACGCCACCCCCAGCCAGCAGAGTATCTTATTCCAAGAGCTAATGCCATGTACCAGTTACTCTCCAAGAGTGATCCCACAGCCCATGATCTTGCTGTTGCTGCATCTCTAGGATACCATACTCTTTGTATATTAGTAGATAATACAAAATTTAGAGATGATGTAGAGTATTTATCACAGCAATGGGTTACGCATAGACATGCCGTCAGAGATGTTTTAGAAGATATGGATCACTTTAACTCATTCTTAGAAGGAGAAAAAGTTCTAATGATTAAGCAAGGGGTGAATCCACAATTATTAAATGAGTCTATAAGATTGGGAACAAATGTGGTTGATGCTAACAGATGGCAAGGGGATATTATAAGAATTTTCGCTATACTTACTGAAGCTAGAGATAAAGCACGTAATTTAGCAAATTCACCAGAACAGAAGGTGGAGCAAATCAGACACAACGGAGAACGCAAAAGACAAAGAAAGACTACTCTACTAAGCATTACGTATGTTCTAGTCGGAGGAGCCTTCATAGCGGTTAACGCAGCAGCATCTGTTACCCTTACTCCTGTTGTTGCTGCTCTATCAGATGGTCTAGGCGGCGCACTTCTGAGCCAGGCAATCCCTACAGCTAAAGATATTGCATCAACGTTGAGCAGTGAAAAAGAGAACTTTAGGAGAAGTACAGTAGAATTCCTTCACCGCGCAGTGGATTAAGCGTGCTCACTGTCTCTTTCCCAAGTTTCCCATATCTCTGTAACAGGCGTTTTTGGGCCTCCTATGATGAGCGTGAGATTTGCAAACTCGCTAAACATTGATGCAATCTACGAATAGGCTCGGAAATATAAGGTAATACCTGTTTCCCCTATATCCTATTTTCAGCGTATCTCGGCTCTGGGTGTGCGACACGTTCGGTCGAAACCGATACCTATCGGGGGATGATCGACAAGGAGTGATCCTTGATAACTTGCGTTTCGATGTTGGGCACGGCTGTGAGCCAATTGCCAACCCCTTGTGAACGGGGAAATGCATCTTCCCCAGTGGTGAGACCGACTCTCAATCTACTGAAGCGGGAAGAAAAGCGGGTACGTCCCGACTCCAACGGGATCATCCCTGCAAGCAGGTCACTATGGCGCGGCGTATGCAAAGGTCTATTCGAAGCATCGTAACCGAGAACAAGCCGACGTGGAGTAGTGGCTTGACCAAATTGGTGAAGGATAGGGGCCTGGCATTTACCCAGATGACCAGGGTTCATCCCTGATAAACCCGGTGTAGAGGACCAGCCTAAGGTGACGCAAAACGAAATGCAGGAACGTGGGAACCAGTCATGTCCTCTCAGGCAACTGAGCAGGTGTCAACCGTATGGCATGATTGGGAGGATTCCCTAAGAAGCGAATGCTTGAGGGAAAGCTCAAGATATGCAGACGTGGGGACGGTGAGAGAGAAGAAAGTGGAACCAGTAGGCGTTGAGAACCGAAGGCACCGTGAATCCTGTCAGGGCCGCAAGGCAGCAGCAGTAGCGAGTGAGTGGT
>Ga0070741_10017978_pt1 | contig 11526 bp, 8 predicted proteins | sample Coa_R1_4_FD_66440 | JGI IMG/M metagenome (GOLD analysis project Ga0070741, IMG submission 66440) | Surface soil microbial communities from Centralia Pennsylvania, which are recovering from an underground coalmine fire - Coalmine... | ecosystem: Environmental > Terrestrial > Soil > Unclassified ...
AGGCGATCGCGCGACACGACGCGGTTCTTGTTCTGCACGAGGAACCGCAGCAGCTCGAACTCCCGGCGCGTGAGCCGGATCGACTGGCCGTCCACCGCCACCGCCACGGCTTCGAAGTCGGCCGTCAGCCGCGACCCGCGGTAGACCGGCGCGACCGGCTCGGCGGCGGCGCTGCTGCGCCGCAGCACCGCGCGGATGCGCGCGGTCAGCTCGCGCAGGCTGAACGGCTTGCTGATGTAATCGTCCGCACCGATCTCGAGACCGGTGACCTTGTCGTCCTCCGCCCCGCGGGCGGTCAGGATGATGATCGGCAGCTTTCTGGTCTCGCTGCGCGACCGCAGAATCCGACAGACCTCGACGCCGTCGAGCACCGGCAGATTCAGGTCGAGAAGCACCAGGTCGGGGGGCCGCTCCGACACGGCCTTCAACGCCGTGTCGCCGCTCACCACCACTTCCGCTTCGGCGTCGCCGGCCCGTTCGACCGCGTGCTTGATCAGCCCCGCGACGTCTTGCTCGTCTTCAACGATGAGGATGCGCCGTTTCGCCATCTCCGCCGTACACCGTAGCGCCGGACCGGTTTCGATGCGGTGTCGGCGGTGTTAATTCTGTGTTACGAACCGATGCCTCCGGCAGCATCTCCCACAAGTAGACGCGCGCGCCGATTTCATGCCGCGCCGTCCGGCACGCCGCGCCGCGCCGCTCGACGACGCGCGTGTGCGCCACGCGCGTCTGCGGGTGGCACGCCACGTATACCAGACATCCGCACGGCAGCGTGAGGTTGTAGGACATGCGTGCACGATAGCGCCGCGGTGTGACCAACCCGTGACGCGCGCAGCGCGTCCGCGCCTGCTACCATCATGCGCATGCCTCGGCCCCCGGACGGCGTCACGGCGGACATCGATCACCTCAAACAACGTCTGCTGCTGATGGGCGGCCTGGCCGAAGAGCGCGTCAGCCTCGCGATGCGCGCGCTGACCGATCGCGACCACGCGTCGATCCGCCAGGTGATCGACGGGGACGAACCGCTCAACCAGATGCACCTGGAGATCGACGACCGCTGCTTCAAGCTGCTCTCGCAGCCGCCGTCCTCGCCCGCCGACCTGCGCGTCATCGTCGCGGCGATGAAGATCAACAGCGATCTCGAGCGCGTCGGCGATCTCGCGGTCAACATCGGCGAAGCGAGCGAACGCTACGTCTCGCACGCGCCGGTGAAGCCGCTGATCGATCTGCCGCGCATGGGCGTGCTCGCCCAGAAGATGCTGTGGGAGGCGCTCGACGCCTTCGTGTCGGGCAACATCGTCGCCGCGCGGAGCGTGCTCGAGAAGGACGACGTGCTCGACCAGCTGAAGGATCAGATCTTCCGCGAGCTGCTCACGTGCATGCTCGGCGACCCGCACACGATCGAGCCGGCGATCGATCTGATCCTGATCGCGCGGCACCTCGAGCGCATCGGCGACCACGCCACGAACATCGCAGAGGACGTCATCTTCATCGTCGAAGCCCGCGACGTCCGCCACCACGCCGACGACCGCGCGTAGCCGCGTTCGCGCGGCTGCAGCGAGCCGACCGCCAGTTTGTTACGCGGCAGACACGACGCCGTCAACGCCGCGTCGCACGTGTGCCGTATGGTGTGGGCGATGGCGCCGACCGCGCAATGCCGTTGACGATCTCCGCAATCGTCTGCGCGTTCAACGAAGCCGCCTTCCTTCCGGCGTGCCTGCACTCGCTGCTGGCGCAGACGCGCCCGCCGGACGAAATCATCGTCATCGACAACGCGAGCACCGATGCGACCGGCGAGGCGGCGCGGTCCGTGCCGGGCGTCACCGTCATCCGCGAATCGCGCAAAGGCCTCGTCGTCGCCCGCGAGACGGCGCGACGCGCCGCGAGCGGCGACGTGCTGGCGTACGTCGACGCGGACTGCCGCGCGCCGATCTGCTGGATCGAGCGGGTCGAGCGCCGCTTCGCCGCGGACGACGTGGTCGCGGTCACCGGGCCGTATCGTTTCTACGACTGGGATCCGCTCGGGCGCGCGCTGATTCGGCTCTACGACTGGCTCGTTGCGCCACCAACGCACTTTCTCGTCCATTCCCTGCTCGGCATCGGCGCGATCCTCTACGGCGGGAACTTCGCGGTCCGCCGCGGTGCGCTGGCGCGGATCGGCGGCTTCGACGCGACGATCGACTTCCACGGCGAGGACACGAATCTCGGACGCCGCCTCACGCCGGTCGGCCGCGTTGTCGTCGGCGGCGACTGCTGGGTGTGGACGTCGGCGCGCCGCTATCGCGCGATGGGCACCGCCCGGGTGTTCGGGCTGTACGTGCGCAACTTCTGGTCCGAGATCCTGCGGCACCGCCCCGCTGATCGCGACCACCTCGACGTGCGGGCCTGACGTGCCGGGATACGAGCCGTTCCTCCTCTGCGACTTCCACGTCCACACCGACTGGAGCGACGGGCGGCTGTCGCTGCGCGACGTCGTGGACCTGTACGGCCGCACGAAGCGCTTCGACGTGATCGCGATCACCGATCACATCCTGATGCGCCGCGACATGCTCGCGCGCTCGGGACGGCTGCTGACGCTGGGCCGCAAGCAGTTCTCCGTGACGGAGGAACGGTTCGACGCGTACCTCGAGGACATCGAGACCGAGGCGAAGCGCGCCAGGCGGCTGTACGACATGCTGGTGATTCCCGGCGCGGAGATCACGCAGAACCACATCCGCAGCCGGCGCAACGCGCACGTCGTCGCGCTGAACATCACACGGTTCATCAGCGCCGACCAGCCGCCGGAAGACATCCTCAAGGACATCCGGCGGCAGGGCGCCCTGAGCATCGCGTGCCACCCGCATCACCGCACGACGACGCGGTTCGAAATCGGCACCTGCTACCTGTGGGACCACCGCAAGAAGCTGGTCGACCTCGTCGACGTGTGGGAAGCCGCCAACCGCGACGACCTGTTCTCGATCACGAGCCTGAAGCACTACCCGTACGTCGCGAACAGCGACTTCCACAAGCCGAAGCACCTCTACTCGTGGAAGACGCTGCTGCGGTGCGACAAGCGGTGGGACGCGATCGCCGCGACGCTCCGGGCGAACGTCGACGTCGCGGTGATGCTGTACCGCAACGGATCCTGGGCGGCGTGAGATCGGCGGCCGGTGACCGGTGAGAAGTGGCGCGCGCTCGGCGGCGAATGGCCGTCGATCCGCCGTCAGCACTCTTTTCGCCGGACACCGGGCGCCGATCTCCGCCCATCGTCGAGTCGCAGCGTCGTCACAGTGCGGTCCGCCCCGCCGTTACACTCGCGCGCTAGTCTGGCGCCGTGAGGGACCGCCGCATGACGAACCGCATGCACGCACCGCGCGTTTCGATTGTCATCCCCGCCTACCGCGCCAGCCGCGACATCGCCACCGCGCTCGATTCCGTCTTCGCGCAGACGTTCACCGATTTCGAGGTGATCGTCGTCGAAGACGGCTCGCCCGACCGGATCGAGCTGGAGTCGGCGCTGGAGCCGTATCGCGCGCGCCTGCACTACGTGTCGCAGGAGAACCGCGGCGCCGCCGCGGCGCGCAATGTCGGCATCCGCGAGGCCCGCGGCGCCTGCATCGCGCTGCTCGACGCCGACGATCGCTGGGCGCCGGAGTTCCTGCAGCGTCAAGTCGGGCATCTCGACGCGCACCCCGAATGCGATCTGGTGTACTGCGACGCGATCGTCACCGGCGAGTCGCCGCTCGCCGGGCGCCGCTTCATGGAGGCGGCACCGTCGACAGGCGACGTCACGCTCCACAGCCTGATCGCGCAGCGCTGCAACGTCATCCTGTCCACGGTCGTCGCGCGGCGGCGGCTGCTGGTCGGCGTCGGGCTGTTCGACGAAACGCTGCGGCGCGGCCACGATTTCGATCTGTGGCTGCGAATGGCGCACCACGGCGCGACGATCCAGTACCAGCGCCGCGTGCTCGCCGAACGGCGCGCCCGCGCCGACGGCCTCTCGGGAGACTCGATCGCCGAACTCCAGCGCGCGATCGCCGTGCTGGAGCGATTCGGCCATCGCACCGAGCTCGACGCGCCCACCCGCACGGCGCTGCGGCTGCGGCTGGTCGCCCTGGCGGACCGCATCGAGATCGAACAGGGGAAGCGGCGCCTGCTCGAGGGCAACTTCGCGGCGGCCCGGTACCACCTCAGCGCGCCGCGCCGCCAGCCGGTCAAGCTGCGGCTCGCGCGCCTCGGCTTGCGCGTCGCCCCGCGGCTGGTGCGCAGCTATTGCCTGCGGCTACGGCCGGCGGTCTGGACCGTCAACCCGGCCCTGTCCTGACAGCTCGCGGCGGATGCGGTCGCCGGCGGCGACCGCCGCCGCCGTGTCGAACATCGCCCCTCGCTCGCCGCGCCGGCGCTCGCCGATCGCTGCGTAGAACGTCGCCAGCGATCGCTGATCCACCACCGTCGCCTGCTCGGCGATCTCCACCACGTGCCGCAGCTCGTGGCCCAGAATCGCGAGCAGATCGCAACCGATCAACCGCGGCGAGACGGCAATCCGCACGTAGCGCACGCCGCCGGCCGCGACCGCGAAGGCGACGTGCGCTCCGACACCGGGCGCCTGCCGATCGTCGTACATCACGTGCACTACGACGTCCGAGTCGTTGATTCGATCCACCAGCGCACGGAACGATTGCGAGCGTTCGATCCCCGCGTGGATGGCCGCGGTCAGCGCCGGATGGGTGGGACGAACGTGCGGGAGCGTTGTGAGCGACGCGGCAATCAGCGCCGCGAACACCGTCGTCATCGAAGCGAGCCTCCGACGTCCGACGGTACGCGGCGGCGCTGACTATTTCGGCACGCCGGAACGACGCTGCGGCAAACTTCTCGTCACCTCGGTGTAGTCGAGATACCGACGGCCGTCGGTCGACGACAGATGCGCCGTCGCGCGATACGAGCCATCGGCGGATGCGGCAACGACGGTCGATCGATCGATCGCGAGCGAGGACGGCGCCGGTCCGTTGCGGAATGCTTCCACGATCACGCGGCCGGTCATCGTCGGCACGACCTCGAGCCCCAGCACGCGCAACACGGTCGGCGCGACGTCGACGTTTCCCGTCGGCGCGTCGCTCGTCGTCTCGGTCCGGAAGTCCGGGCCGACGGCGAACAGCGCGTTGTGAACGTCGTACGGGCTCGCCGCGCCGTGGCCGGCGGCGCCGGTCTGCGTCGTGTAGCCCTCGTAGCCGAACTCGTTCTTCTCGGCGTTCCAGTTGGCCGAGACGAGGATGTCTCCGGCGCGCGGATGCCTGCCGCGCGCGAGATCCAGCGGCAGCGTTCCCGGCAGCGCGTCCCGCGTGAAGATGGCGCCGACGGGCGGCTGGCGCTGCAGCTCGGCGACCACCGCGCCGACGCGCGCGCGATCGTGCGCGCCGCGGAAGTAGATCGCGCTCTCGGCGACGACGATGTCGGGCGAACCGTCGGGCAGCGGACGCGCGAACGGCTTCACCAGGGCGTCGAGGTGCAGCCGGCTGTCGTGCGTCGAGAAACCATGGTCGCTCGCGACGAGGATGTCGGTGCGGTCGAGAAGGCCGCGCGCGCGCAGCTCGTCTTCGACGCGCCCGATCTGCGCGTCGGAGGCGGCGAGCGCGTCGCGGAACGCCGGACCTCCGATCCCCTTCTGGTGCGCCGTCGAATCGGGATCGCTCAGCCACATGAACGTGACGTCGGGATGCAGCTCGTCCAGGCCGATCTTGATGTACGCGTCCACCGCGCGGCGGTGCTCCGCCACGTTCGGGACCGCGTGCGGCGGCGCGGGGCCGAGCGCCTCGAGCACGTGCGCCGCCATCGATGCGGGCGTCGTGAACTGCGGGTGGATCACGACGCCGTCGGGGGCGGCGTGATTCAGCAGATACGCGGAGCCGCTCGTGCCGCTGCTGACCACCATCATCCGCTTGCCGGCGCGCTCGACGATCTCGCCGAGCGTCGGCGCGGTCAGCAGCGGATCGCCGCTGCGCTCGACGGCGAGCAGATCCTCGCGCACCGCGGTGTCGAGCGCTTTGGTCGCATTCACCTTCGGCATGTAGATCAGATTGCCGAGCAGGCCGTGCGCCTCGGGATAGGCGCCGGTGACGAACGACGCGCCGTTGACGCGCGTCACCGTCGGGAAGACGGAGTGGTGCGCGCGGAACGCGATGCCGCGCCGTCCCAGACGGAACAGGCGCGGCATCAGATCGGCGGTCACATAGTCGGGCCGCAAGCCGTCGACGACGATCACGACGACCTGCCGTGCCGGCGGCGGTTGCGTGAACACCGGCCGCGCCGCCAGCAGGAGCAGCGCGGCGAGGAATCGGCGCGTTACCACACCACCTTCGCCGCGAGCTGCAGCTGGCGCGGATCGTAGGTCGCCGTGATCGATCCGAAGCCGCCGGCGCTGCGGCTGCCGTTCGGCGCGACGAAATTCGCGCGGTTGAACAGGTTGAACGCTTCGAGGCGCAGCTCGACGTGCGCGTCGGCGGTCAGCTTCACCTGCTTGGCGACGCCGAGATCGAACGTCCAGTAGTTCGGGCCGCGCACGCTGTTGCGCTGCGCGTTGCCGAACGGCTGGCTCGGGTCGGTCGGGATCACCACGCACGACGGGTTGAACCACTGCGTGGTCGAGGGCGACGCCGCAACCGGATCGCACGTCACGTTCGGGCGGTAGTTGTTCGCGCCGGCGAAGTCGTTGGTGATGCCCGACACCTGGAATGCGGCCGCCGGGCTGTAGGTGAAGGTGAGCGGCTCGCCGGCGGTCACGGTATTGATCGCCGAGATCTGCCAGTCGCCCCACGCCTTGCCGCGGCCGAACGGCATCATCCAGACGATGCTCGTCGTGCTGTTGTACGGCTGGTCGTAGCCGGAGGTCGAGTAGTCGGCGTCGATGTTGTGGATGTCCTGCGGTCCCGGGAAGTTTCCGTTGACGTTCTCGAGCGACTGATCCGCGTTGTCCTTCGCCTTCGAGAGGGTCAGCGACTCGAGGAGGTTCAGCGACGACCCCATCCGCCATTCGTACTTCATCTGGAACGCGTCGTAGCGCGACCGGCCGCCGTTGAACACTTCGGTGATGTCGCCGAAGCTCGGAATCGGCCGCCGCGCCGCCAGCGGGATCGTGCCCGCCGCGTTGTTCGGCGCCGCCTGATTCAGGTTGCCGACCATCAGCAGATCGGTCGCCTTGTTGCCGATGTACGCGAGGTCGAGCATCATGCCCGGCTTCAGCTCTCGCTGCACCGACAGGTACCAGTTCTGGACCGGGCTCGAGTGGTAGTCGCGCGGGACGTAGCTGACGAGCGCGGACTGCGGCACGAACGCGGCCGGATCGGTCAGCCCCGCAGGATAGCCGCGCTCGGCCGGCAGGAACGACGCCGACGTGGGATCGGTCTGGTTGACGACGGCGCGCACGACCTGCGGACCGTTGATCGCGAGCAGATTCGCCGACCCGATGCGGTCCCAGTGCACGTAGCTGACGCCGTAGCCCGCGCGGATGGCGGTGCGCGGCATCGGCGTGTACGCGAAGCCGAGGCGGGGCGCGAAATCGTTGCGATCGGGATTGACGAGGGCGCGATCCGCGATCGATCCGTCGGTCGCCTTCACCATGCTGACGCTCGCCGGATCGAAGTTGGTCAGGCGGTTGTCCTTCTCGAACAGCGGCGTCGCGTATTCGTAGCGCAGACCGACGTTCAGCGTCAGCGTGTCGCTCGCGCGGATGTCGTCCTGCACGTAGGTCATGTGCACGTCCTGCCGCACGTTCGCGACGAACAGCGTGCTGAGCGCGTACTGCGATCGCAGGCCGAGCATGAAGTCGGCGAGGTTGTAGATGTTGTTCGACGCGGCGCCGGCCGGCCGCGTGAACTGCCCGGTGTAGGAGTCGAGACCGTACAACGGGTTGACGTCCATCACCTCGACGTTGACGTGCTGGTATTCGTAGCCGGCCTTGAGCGATTGACGCCCGGCGAGCCACGAGTAGTTGACCTTGGGGTTGTAGAGCGTCGGGTACTGCCACTGCGGGTTCGTCGCCTGGCGGCCGAACTGCGTGTACCCCGTGATGCTCTGCGTCGGGAGGCCGCCGGAGATCCGCGCATCGCTCGGCAGCCCGGCGAGCCCGAAGGTGTCCTGCGCGCTCGGCGAGCCGAGGCCGGGCGGGTTCTTCCCCGCCTGCGTCGTCGACCAGCCGAACCGGATTTCGAGCAGCGAGCGCTGGCCGGTGGTCATCGTCGCGCCGGCGACGAACTGCTTGCTGCGTGCGTAGATGTTGCCGTTGCCGCCGCCGCCGGACGGCAGCGGCAGCGGCGGCTGATCGTTGGTGTTCAGCTCGCGCCATCCGTAGCGGCCGAAGAAGGACAGCGCCGGGCTCGCCTGGACGTCGATCTTGCCGTCGGCCTTGTTCGAGTGGTTCGTCAGGTCCTGCGCGATCGAATAGTTGTTGGCCGCGGCGGCGACGTTGGGCGCCGGCAGACCGCCGAGCACCGCCTTCGCGAACGACGTGATCGGGATCGCCGTGCCCGCGGGATAGAGGCGGCCGTTGCGCGGATCGCGCACGTCGACCGGCAGGATGCCGGCGTCCTGCTGCGCCGTCGGAATCGTGGAGAACGCCGTCTGCTGCTTGTCCTGGCGGAAGCCTTCGTAGTCGCCGAAGAAGAACGCCTTGTTCTGCACGATCGGTCCGCCCAGCACGCCGCCGAACTGGTTGCGCTGCAGCGGCGGCTTCTTGCCGTCGGGCGGCAGGAAGTACGGCTCGGCGTTCAGCGACGTGTCGCGGAAGAACTCCCAGGCGTCGCCGCGCACCTGATTCGTCCCGGCGCGCAGCAGCACGTTGATCGTCGCGCCGGCCGTGCGCCCGTATTCGGCGCTCTGGTTGTTGGTGACGACGCGGAATTCGCTGACGGCGTCGGGCGGGGGCTGCATCACCTGATTCGAGAAGCCCTGGTTGCTCGTGCCGAACGCGTTGTTGTCGACGCCGTCGATCAGGAAGTTGTTGAACACGCTGCGCAGGCCGTTGACGTTGAACGCGCCCTCGCGCGGCGTGCCGTTGGTGCTCTTGTTGAGCGACGACTGGCGCACGCCGGTCGTCAGCAGGGCGAGCGCGGAATACTCGCGGCCGTTCAGCGGCAGCGCGAGCGTCTGCGCGCTCGTGATGACCTGGTCGCGCTGGCTCGATTCGGTTTCGACGAGCGGCGCCGTCGCCGTCACCTCGACCTTCTCCGACAACTGCCCGACCGTCATCTGCAGGTCGACGCGGAGCCGTCCGGCGACCTGCACCTCGACGTTGTCCACCAGCGCGACCGAAAATCCCGACTTCTCCGCCGTGACGACGTAGGTGCCCGGGCGGACCGTGACGAACTCGTACAGGCCTTCCGCGTTCGACGTGCGCGTGGCGGAGACGCCGGTGGCGGTGTTGGTCAGCGTGACCTTCGCGTCGGGCACGACGGCGCCGGACGCATCGCGCACGGTGCCGACCACCGACGCGGTATCGAACTGTGCATACGCCGGCAAGGCGCACAGCAGCAGGAGCACACACGAATGACAGAGACGACGCAGGGCTGGCTTGGGCATGCGCTGATGCTAGCGGCGCGAGGTGACCAATGCATCAAAAATCGGTAACGAAACCGTCACAAACGTGAAGACGCCGCATCGTCGTAGACCTGCCGGTAGTCGGCGATCATCCGCGCGTACGCGAACTCGCGCTCGGCCGATGCGCGCGCGGATTGCGCCATCCGGCGCCGCAGCGCCGCCGAGTCGAGCAGTTGACCGATCCGCTCCGCCATCGTTCCAGCGTCGCCGGATCGCACGACGAAGCCGGTCTCGCCGTCGCGGACGTACTCGGTGGGTCCGCCCGCATCGGTGCAAACGATGGGGCATCCGCCCGCGAGCGCCTCGAGGATTACGTTGCCTGCCGCTTCCATCACCGCGGCGTGGACGAACAGATCGGCGGCCGAGAAGTAATCGCCGATCCGCTCGCGGCCGATCGGCCCGGCGAATCGCACGCGATCCGCCATCGCGAGGGCCGCAGCCTGACGAGCGAGGGCGTCGCGCTCGGCCCCCTCGCCGCCGATCACGAAGGTCCACGGCCGATCGCGGAGCCGCGCCAGCGCGTCGAGCACGAGGCGCAGATTCTTGCGCGGCGACAGCGATCCGACCGCGAGAATCATCGGCCCGTGGACACCGACCGCGATGCGGGCCGCCTCGCGATCCGCCGCCGGACGAAATCGCAGCAGGTCGACGCCCTTGCGAACGACGACCGTTCGATCCGCGGGCGCGCCGGCGTCGATGCCGCGCGCGCGCATGTATTCGGTGGCGTAGACGGTGCGCGTCGCGCAGCGCAGGAGCCGCGCGATCGCGGCGTCGTAGGTGCGGTCCAGCCGGAGGCCGTAGCCGATCTCCGGCGCGGTCAGCAGATCCATCCCGCGAAGGCTCGCGACGAGCGGAACCCCTGCCGCCCTCGCGGCGATCGCGCCGCCGAATCCGGCGGGCCAGCCGAAGTGGCTGTGCACGACGTCGACGCACGCCGTGCGCACGAGCCGCGCCGCCATCCATTCCATGCGCATCGCGTGCAGCATGCTGCGCGGCGTCGCCGCACACGCCGCCGGCAGTCCGGGCGCGTGCCGCCCCGCGAACGCCAGGGCGGCGGCGCGCTGCCGCCAGTCGCCGGCCGCCGACGCATCGAGTGTCAGACACTCGACGCCGGCGCGGCGCAGCGCCGCGATCTCTTCGTCGATGAACGAATGCGCGGTGATCCGATCGGGCGTGACGGGAGGCGGCGCGAGGTGCAGGACGCGCAAGCGAAATGCTCCGGGCGCATCGCCTGCAACCTGCGGTCCCGCAGCTGTGCCGTTACACGGTCGTAATTTGGACGAGTTACGGACGCGCGCGTCGCTTCAGCGTGTCGGCGAACAGCTCGTATTGATCGACGGCGACGAAGTCGACACCGGCGCGGATCGCGGCGCGCCACCGCTCCCGCGCCGCGTCGAGCGACCCGAAGTTGTACCCCGGCGACCAACCGCCCGACGTGTCGTTCGGATCGTGGCCGTTCAGCGTGTAGAAGCGGATCCACAGTCCCGCCTCGTGCGCGGCCCGCACGAGCGCGCGCAGGCGCGCCTCGGCCTCCGGCGTCCACGCGCCGGCGTGATTCTGCCCGGCCGGTTCGACGGCGCGCCAGGCGTTGTTCGACCAGCGGTGATAGTTCGTGCGCCGGCCGTTCGGATGGACGGCGCCGAACGCCAGCAGCGGCTGCCCGATCGGCACGGCGTCGTGGAACGCGCGCCGCTGGCCGTCCGATTCGCCGGTCAGCACGAGCACCGGACCGACGCGCAGCGGCTGGACGTCGTCGATCCGTTCGACGCGCACGGCCGTCGTCAACCACGGCGTGTACTCGGAGAGCAGCGCCCACACGGCCGCGAGGTGTTCGGGCTCCTCCGACTTGAAGTCGAGGTTCAGCGTGACGATCGGCCACTGATCGTGATTCGGGTCGCGCAGCGCCTGCTCGACGATGGGGCGGATGCGCTCGAAGAAGTACTGGCGCATCGACGGCTC
>Ga0070741_10017979_pt1 | contig 11526 bp, 8 predicted proteins | sample Coa_R1_4_FD_66440 | JGI IMG/M metagenome (GOLD analysis project Ga0070741, IMG submission 66440) | Surface soil microbial communities from Centralia Pennsylvania, which are recovering from an underground coalmine fire - Coalmine... | ecosystem: Environmental > Terrestrial > Soil > Unclassified ...
GAGCGCACGGCGGAACTGGAGGCCGCCAACCAGGCGCTGCAAGACGAGATCGCCGAGCGCAAGCGGGCGGCGGACGCCCTGCAGCAGAACCAGACGGCCATCGAGACGCTGAACGAGCGCCTGCGCCGGGCGATGGCGGAGTCGCATCACCGCATCAAGAACAATCTGCAAGGCATCGCGGCCATTGTGGAGATGCAGCGCGCAGAGAGCGGCGCGGCGGTCTCGCCCGCCGCCTTGCAGCGCATCGAGCAGCACATCGTCGCTCTGGCGATCATCCACGACCTGTTGACGCAGGAGGCGAAGTCGGACGCAGAGTTCGAGACCCTCTCGCTGCGGGCGGCGCTGGACAAGCTGATCCCCCTGCTGCAGGCGACCGCAGGCGACCGAAAGATACGCTGCCGGATCGCAGACCTGCGTCTCTCCATCCGCCAGAGCGCCTCCCTGGCCCTGCTGGTCAATGAACTGGTCAGCAATGCCCTGAAGCACAGCGCGGGCGACATTCACATCGTCGTGACCGCCGATGCAGAGAGCGGTCGCCTGGAAGTCCAGGATGAGGGGCCGGGGTTTGCGCCGGACTTCGATCCGCGCCAGGCGGCGAATACCGGACTGGAGTTGATCGAGAGTGTCAGCCGGTGGGACTTGCAGGGCCGAGTCGCGTATGAGAACCGCCCGGAAGGCGGCGGGCGCGTCGTTGTCACCTTTCCTCTCGTGCCGCGCGCCGAGCAGATGCCTGCGGATCGGTGAGAAGAGATCTTTCCGGCGGTTGAAACCGCTTCTGGAAAAGCACGGAGCCCGGATGCGCGGACTCAAACCCTCGCTCTCGTTCTCCCTGCTTTGTGAGGGGAAAGCCTGAAGTGGGAGTCGGCGCAGGCCGACTTCGTGCCTTTGCAGCCGCGAATTTATTCGCCGGGAAGAGAGTGAATCGGGAGTTTGCGATGCCTTTTTCTGGCTGGTTTGCACGTTGCGCCTGTTGGCTTGTCCTGTCTGGCAGCCTCTCCGTGATAGCAGGGGCGGAGGAAGCGGCCCGGTCTGCGCCGCCGACGCTCGATCCGACCTACGGCCTGCCTCTTCCGAAACGGGCAAAAGCGCCCGCGAAGCCGACTACGGACGCGCAGTGGATATGGGCCGATAAAACCGAGGAGCGCCAGACCGTCTATCTGCGCGCCACGCTCGACCTTGCCCGGCTGCCGCGCGCCGCGCGCCTCTACGTCACAGCGGACAACTTTTTCACGCTCGTCATCAATGGGCAGCCGACAGCGGAGACGCAGCCCGACCCGAAAGACGATCTGGTCTGGAGCCATGTCCGCCGCCTGGATGTGGCACATTATCTGGCGCGCGGCAGAAACGTCCTCGCGATTCGCGCGGTCAATGCGGGCGGCCCGGCAGGAGTCATTGCGCGCCTGGAACTCGACGGCAGGCCCGCCCTGCTTACCGGAACCCACTGGAAAGTCGCGACCGATACGCCGCCCGACGCCTGGACGACTGCCGCCTACGACGACACGGCCTGGAAACCGGCGACTCTCCTTGCGCCTATGACCGGCGGGCCGTGGGCGAACGGCTTGCAGGGCTGGCCCGGTCGGGAGGAGGCGGCAGCGCCCTATCTGGCGCACCTGCCGTTGCGCCCCGTCGCCGTCTCCGATGTCCACGACGGCGCGGGCTGGATCGAGGGCTTTACGAGGCTGACGGCCTCCCAACCGCAGCCGCTTGTCGTCCGGCTGGCTCCGCCCGATTCCAAAGACCCGCCGAGCCTCGTCCTCGATTTTGGCAAGGAGTTGACCGGGCGCATTCAGATTCAGGCGCAGGGAACGGCGACGGCGCTGGTCGGCACGGGCGAGTCGCGGGAGGAGGCCATCAATGCGCCCTGGGGCGGCGTTCACCGGCTGGAGATCGCCAACGGCGAGAAGGCGGCGACTCCCTACAGCGCCTTCCGCTATGCCAAACTGACCTTCGTTGCCGGGCCGGGCGGGGAACGGACGGCGACGCTCGCCGACATCACGCTCGACCATCTCTACTATCCCGTGGAGTATAAAGGCGCGTTCGCCTGCTCGGACGACCTGCTGACGCGCATCTGGTACACAGGAGCCTATACCACGCACCTCTGTATGCAGGAGGACGTCTGGGACGCGCCCAAGCGCGACCGCCTGCGCTGGATGGGCGATCTGCACGTCTCCGGCGAGGTCATCAACACTGTCTTTGCCGACAGGTTCCTGATGGAGCAGACGATGCAGAGGCTCCGCGACGACGCGCAGGGCGGGCAGCCTGCTCTCGCCGAACCGCGCGGCCATGTCAACGGTATCCCCGGCTACTCCTGCGCCTGGATCGCGGGGCTGGCGGACTTCCACCGCCATCTCGGCGACTATACCTACCTTCAAAAGCAGCACGATCTGCTGCTCTCGATGCTCGAATACCTCCGGGGCGAACTGGATGAACGGGGCGTCTTCGCCAATAAGCGCGGAGCCTGGCCGTTCGTGGACTGGGCGCCCGATTTCAACGGCGACGGCCCGCTCGCGCGCATGGCGACCCATCTGTTTCTCGTCCATGCCGTGAAAGAGGCGGTCTTTCTGTTCCGCGAGATGGGCGATGCCGCGAACGCCGCGAAATATGCGGCCTGGGCCGACGAACTGACGCGGGCCGCGCAGAAAGTTCTGCTCGATTCGGCCTCGCAGACATTCAGCGACCGGCGGCAGGCGAACGGGATGGCGATCTGCGCCGGAGTCGCAACGCCGGAACAGACACAGGCAATCTATGGCAAAATCCTGAGACCTGGCAGCCAGGCATGGAACCTCGTCGCGACGCCCTACTACAACAACTACGTCCTCTTCGCGATGGGGCTGGCCGGGCATACGACAGAGGCGCTGGACTTCGTGCGCGCCTACTGGGGCGGGATGCTGGCCGAGGGCGCGACAAGCTGGTGGGAAGGCTACGATCCGAAGTGGGAGAAACAGAACTTCCATGCCCACCTGCAGGCGGACAACGGCATGGGCTACTTCGTCAGCCTGTGTCACGGCTGGTCGGCCGGGCCGACGAACTGGTTGACCGAACACGTGCTGGGCGTGCGGCCTACGAGCGGCGGCTTCAAGACGGCGGCGATCACCCCTAATCTGGGCGACCTGACCTGGGCGGAAGGTGACGTTCCCACGCCGAACGGCCTGCTGCATGTCCGCGCCGAGAAGAAGGGGGCGAGTCTGCGCGTTCGCATCACCCTGCCGCGCGGCGTCGAGGCGTCTGTCAGTGTTCCCGGCAAGACGATCCTGATCAACGGAAAGCCCACCACGCCGGAGTCTTCGGAGACGGGCCGTGCCGCCATTCGTCTCCATCGCGCTGGGAAGTACGTGGTCGAGGGGGAATGAACGCTCTGCCAGTATCTCTGTCTGAACTATGATTTATGGGATTAACAGATGGACTATGATTGGGTCAGGCTTAATCACAGTCTATCCTGTAATCCCATAAATCACAGTTCAGACGATGCAGATTTCAGTCTCCATCCATGAGCCTCAGCCGATGCTGGCGTGCGTCGGGTCTACCGTGCGGGATGCGGGCGGCGGCGCGCTGCCCTGCAGCAGCAGTTGCAGATTGGCCGCCGAGCGCACGACAAAGCGCGCCCGGTCGTGCCGCAGGTCTACCAGAGGCGGCGTCGGCAGCTTGCGTCCCCGATGATCCAGATGCACATAGAGGGCGGGGCGCATCGGCATCTCCGGCTGCGTTCCCGCCACGATACCGCACTCCCCGGTATTCAACTGCACCGCCATCCCCGTCGGATAGAGCGCGACCCGCCGACACAGGGCCAGCACGGCCTCTCTGGCGTACAGCCTGCCGGTATTTTGCAGAATGTAGGCCAGAGCGACATCGGGCATCACGGCGGGCGCGTAGGAGCGCACCGTCGTCAGCGAGTCGTAGACCTCGACCACGCTGGCGATGCGCGCGAGCGGGCTGAGTCTGTCCGCGCCGACGCCTGCCGGGTAGCCGCTGCCGTCCAGATGCTCGTGATGACGCAGCACGACGCTGGCCGCCACCTTGCCGACAGCATTCGCGCGCACCAGATGCTCGAAGCCCAGCCGAACATGGTCGCGCATCGCATGAAGTTCCTGCGGCGATAGCTTCCCGGATTTCTCCAGCAGGCCGTCCGGCAGCAGGGTCATCCCGATGTCGTGGAACATCATGGCGGACGCCAGGTGCAGCACCATCTCGAACGGTATCCGCATGTCCAGGGCCAGCGTGATCGCCAGCACGGTCGCGTTGACCGAATGCTGCAGCAGACGGTCGGAACTGGTGCTGACGTCCAGCAGCGTGACGAGCGGGTTCTTATTGCTGAGCAGGGCTTCGACCAGGCTTTCGGTCGCTTCCTGAATGGCCTGTGGGTCCAGAACGAGGCGCTTGGCGGCGGCCTCCTCCGCAATGCGCCCGAACGACCCGCTCAGCACTTCGAGGCACTGCTGCTTCAGTTCGGCCCGAACCAGTTCCGGCGCGCTCTCGTCGTGTCCGTCCCGGATATAGACGGCTTCGATGCGGAAGCGGTGCAGCCGGGCGATGAGGCTGGCGGTCAGGCGCTGCCCGCGCCCCAGCAGAATCTGCCCGCGCGCGTTGCGCACCTCTCGCGCCACACACATGCCCTCGCGTACTTCATGGGACGGAATGAGCTGCATCTATCGGTCTCCGGGAACCCGTGCCGCTTCCCTCCCTTCATGGTTTCGGGGCGGACAGGACAGCCGTTTGGTGGCGGCGGCATGAATTCCGCCGCCACAACAGGGCGTTCGCCGCGGACTCCTTCCTGGGGAGGGACAACCCTCTCCTACCCTTTCTTCTCGTAGGCCACCAGGATGCTGACGCGCCGGTTGGAGAAGTGAGTCGGGTCATCGGGGCGCAGCAGCTTGCGGTCGGCATAGCCGCGCACCGCCAGCACCTGCCCCGGACGCAGGCCGTTCGTCTCCATCGCGCGCCGCGCGCTGTTGGCGCGATCCGTCGAAAGCTCCCAGTTGGAGTAGCCTGGCCGGCCCAGCGGGCGGCTGTCGGTGTGGCCCTCGATCATGACCGGATTATCCAGCGCGCGCAACTGGCGCGCGATCGTCTGCAACAGCCGCACGGTACGCGCCTTGAGATGGGCGCTGCCCGTATCAAAGAAGAGCGACGGGGTCTTCTCCATCAGCTCGATGCGCAGTCCCTCATTTGTCAGATGCACCTCCACGCTGTCGCGCAGACCCTGGAATTCGGGATGCTTCGCCAGTTCCTTCAGTATCTCGTTCGCCACCGTTTTGAACTGGGCCTGGACTGCCGCCTGCTGGCTCTGCCCGCCTGCCGTCGGCAGAATGGCGGGCTTGCCGATGCTGGAGGACTCCGTGCTGATCGGGCTTTTGCCGCCATTGACCGCCTTCATAAACCCGACGGGGTCTTTGAAGTAGGCGGCGATGGCCTCGCGCGTCGGCTTGTCCAGCCCGACGATCCACATGACCAGGAAGAACGCCATCATCGCCGTCACGAAGTCGGCATAAGCGACTTTCCACGCGCCGCCGTGATGCCCGTCATGCTTATGGTTCTTTTTAATGATGATAATGGGCGAGCCGCCCGTTTCCGAAGCCATCTGCGAAACTCCCTCTCTTGTCCTGCTGCGCTGACCTAAGCGGCTTTGGCCTGCGCCTCGCCGGACGCGCCGCCGCCCACGTTCTTGAGCGTCTGTTCCATCTCCGCGAAGGAGGGCCGCGCGGAGGGTTCGATATTGCGGCGGGCGAACTCGACCGCCGTCAGCGGCGCATCGCCTCGCGCGAACGACAGCAGCGCGTTCTTGATGCAGCCCATATACTGCCCTTCCGCCTTGATCTGCCCTTCCAGCGCAGCGGCCAGCGGGGCGAAGATGCCGTAGGCCATCAGGATGCCGAGGAACGTGCCGACCAGCGCCGCGCCGACCTTATGGCCGATCTGTTCCGGCGGCCCGCCGATGGCCCCCATCGTGATGACGACGCCCAGCACGGCGGCCACGATCCCGAAGCCGGGCATCGCGTCGCCCACCTTCGAGATGATCGTGACGGATCTGTTCATCTCCTCATGACTGACTTCCAGGTCCACATCCATCATCTCGGCAAGGTTGTGGTCGGCGACCGAGCCGGTGATGATGACCTTCATGGTGTCGGCCAGGAACGACAGCGCATGGTGGTTACCGAAGAAAAACGGATAGTTGGCAAAGAACTTGCTGTCGTGCGGCTTTTCGACATGCTGATCCAGCGTGACCAGGCCCTCGCGCCGGGCCATCATGAACATGTCATAGAGCATCCGCAGCAGTTCCATATAGTTGGTCTTGTTATAGGGATTGGGTTTCAACAGGCCGAGAACCGCTTTGAACGTCGCCATGACCGCGCTCATCGGATTGGCGACCAGCACGCTGCCGAATGCCGCCCCGCCGATGATGACCAGTTCCGCGATCTGGATCAGCGCGGGAATCTTCCCGCCTTCCATGACAAAGCCTGCGATGATTGAGCCGAACACAACGGCCAGACCGATGATCACGAACATTCGATTCGCCCCCTCATGCGTGCGCTCTCGCCTCCAGGCGAGTCGGGTATAGAGTGCGCGCCCACGCCAGATGGATAGGCAGCCGGCAGGGATACCGGCCCGCCTTATTGCGAGTTGATTTTAGGCCCGGCCCAGCGATTTCGACAGGGGAATGCCGCCGCAAACCGCCCTTTCCGGTCAAACTCTGGTATTATTGCGTGCGATTTGGAGGGGCATTGCAGCCCGGAGGGGCGTTGCCAGGCTTGCGGTCACCGGGAGGATGCAGCCAAAGAAGCCCCCTCCTTCTCAGCAGGAGGGGTAAGGGGGGCAGGCGATCCGCAAGGTGTGTAATGGTTGGAGCGGCTCCTGCCAAAGGGGTGTCTTCGAGCGGATGAAGCGAGGACTGCTTAACCTGCCCGGCGTTCCACATCGGCAAAGACGCTGAGCCGCAGCCAGGAGGGCAGGCGATTGCGCAGATCGCGTGGCCCTTCTATCTTGAGGGCTTGCGTCTGGAGGGCGGAACCGTAGGAAAGGTCGCCCATCCAGATTCCGACCATCGTGCGGACATCGGTCGTCACATAGAGGTCGGGTTCGAGGCCGGGATCCACCAGGCACAGATCGGCCTCGTCGCGATTGAGGATGAGCCACCAGTGCCGCCGTTTGATGGGCGCGTCGTGGTACTCAAAATAGACTACGACCTGTTCTTCCGGCAACTGCGGATAGTCTATGCGCCGCCGCATGTCCCACATCAGGAGGCCGACATCCAGATCGCCGGGGGCCATCTCCCTTCTCGTCCACTGTTTTCCCCAGGTTCCCAACAGCATCACGATCGGCCGCAGCTCTTCTCCTGCGGGCGTCAGGCGGTACTCATCGTATCCGCTGCCAGCGTCGATGCGCTCGATCACGCCGGCGCGTTCGAGTTCCTGCAAGCGTTTCGAGAGCAGGCTGCGCGACATAAGGGGGACACCGCGATGGATGTGGCTGAACCGGGTGCTGCCCATGAACATCTCCCGCAAAATGAGCGGAGTCCACCGCTCGGCAAATACTTCGCTCGCCTTGGCAACCGGGCAGAACTGCCCATAGGTTCCTTTCCTGGTCATCGCCGCTTCCTTCCGTTAATCCATGACTAGGGCCGCTCGGTACAGATATTGTACTGGACAAGTATACCCGTGCGGGCCTACTATGTACACGTCCAGAAACGAGGACCGGTTCCTGATAGGACGCCAGGTTCCTACTGGGCAAGCGCCATACGCAACAACGACAGTTTCTAGGGAGGTCCAAGATGAACTCTACAGAAGTGATGACACTTTCCGGCAGAACCATCCGGCTGCCTGCGGCGGAGATCGAGAAGTTGGCCGCAGGCATCTCCGGCCAGGTACTCTGCGCCGGAGAGGAGGGTTACGATTCGGCGCGCGCGATCTGGAACGCGATGATAGACAAGCGCCCCGCGCTGATCGTGCGCTGCGCCGCTACGTCGGACGTCGTCCGCACGGTGAATTTCGCCAGGGAAAACAGTCTTCTGCTCGCCATTCGCGGCGGCGGACACAACATCGCAGGCAACGCGCTCTGCGACGGCGGCATCGTCCTTGATCTCTCGCAGATGAGGGCCGCGAGTGTCAACCCCGCCGCGCGCCTGGTCACCATCGAGAGCGGCGCGACGCTGGCAGACCTGGATGCGGCCACTCAGGTCTACGGCCTCGCCACCCCGGTCGGCATCAACTCCACGACCGGCATTGCCGGATTGACGCTCGGCGGCGGCTTCGGCTGGCTCAGCCGCAAGTACGGCCTGACGATAGACAATCTCGAGTCCGCCGAGGTCGTGACCGCTTCCGGCGAGGTGGTGCGCGCCAGCGCCACCGAACACCCCGATCTCTTCTGGGCGCTCCGGGGCGGCGGCGGCAACTTCGGCGTCGTGACTCGCTTCACATTCCGACTCCATCCGGTCGGCCCGAACGTGCTGAGCGGCCTGATCGTCTACCCGCTCTCCGAAGCGAAGTCGGTGCTGCAGCAGTACCGCGCCTTTGCCGCGAAAGCGCCGGACGAACTCGCGGTCTGGACGGTCCTGCGCCAGGCGCCGCCCCTGCCGTTCCTCCCTGCGGAGGCCCACGGAACGGCGATCATCGCGCTGGCGCTGCTCTACACGGGCGACCCGGCTCAGGGTGAGCCGCTCATCGAGCCGCTGCGCCATTTCGGCCATCCCATAGGCGAACACGTCGGCGTCCAGCCCTACGCCGCCTGGCAGCAGGCTTTTGACCCGCTGCTGACGGCGGGCGCGCGCAACTACTGGAAGTCGCACAACTTCTCGACGCTCCAGGACGGGCTGTTCGACACCATCATCGCGGCCATCGAGAAGCAGCCGTCGCCCCAGTGCGAGATATTCATCGGCGCGCTTGGCGGCGCCGCTTCCTGCCCGTCGCCGGATTCCGCGGCGTATGCTTCTCGTGACGCCCGATTCGTGATGAACGTCCACGGCCGCTGGGACGACCCTGCCGAGGATGCGCGCTGCATCGGCTGGGCGCGCGACTTTTTCAGCGCCTCCGCGCCGTTCGCCATCGGCAGTGTCTACGTCAACTTCCTCACTGCCGATGAGGGCCAGCGCGTCCCCGCTGCCTACGGGCTAAACTACCCGCGCCTCGCCCAGGTGAAACGCATGTACGACCCGGATAACCTCTTCCGGGTGAACCAGAATATCCAGCCGGCCTGAGAACAAGCGAGGCGACCGGCAGCCCGAAAGACTCAAAAGGGAAATGTAATGACGATACGCAAACGCAGCCGTTTTCACAGTTTGATGGTCCTGTTCCTGGTGACCCTCGTGGTTCCCGCTATCGCACAGCAACCGGAATATGAACCGGCGTATGTAGATGGCAAGACCGTCACCATCAACGTGATCTTCTTTAACCAGCTCCATGCGCCGCCGCGAGCGCAGGCCGACTTCTTCCTGGTCGTCTATCCGTGGCAGCCCATCGGATGGCAAGACCTGGGGCTTGACCCGTCGGTGACTCTGGCCTATGCCGCGCATCTGCCAGCAAAGTCGGAAGCGGACGTCGAAGCCCTGCTTGCGTCTACGCTCCCGGATGGGTCGCCGATAGCCGTTGAGGTAGACACCGACTTCTATTTCCTGTGTTCGGTCGTGAACAGTCACGCCGGTCGTTAGAGCTGGAAAGAAGTTGGGCAGGTTGAGGTGAGCAGATCTGAGCGGGAGTCCGGCATCGCGAAGGTTCCGGTCTCCTGCGCCCTGTCGCTCCCCTTACATTCGGTTTGCCTCGCGAAAATCGGCCTCTCCGGCTCCGAATCTCTTGCCCAAAGGCGAGATCGCTCGGTCGTTGTGACCGAGCGATCTCTTCTGTTCTATCCACAAGGCCCACGCGGGCGAAGAACGGATCACGATAGGCAACACGCCTGCCGGATGCGCTCAGGGAAGCCGAGAAAGATGGCCTGCAAACACGCTCTAAACGATCTGCATGGGCATCAGGACGCAGAGGTAGTCCGGCTCGATGGGCGCGCTGCCCTCGGCGTCTTTGGGCGCGTTCGGGATCGGGCGCAGCACGCCAGGCTTGAGCGGCTCCGTCAGTTCCAGATGCACCTCGTCCTCATCCAGCACGTTCAGCACGTCCAGCAGATACCGGGCGTTGAAGGCGATCTCGACATCGTCGCCCTCCCGCTCGATCTCGATCTCCTCGTAGGCGTTGCCGACCGTCTGGCTCTCCGCCGTCAGCACCAGCTTGTCCTCCTCGGTGCGCAGGACGACGCGATGGGAGTTCTCGCGCGCGACAATGGAGGCCCGGCGCACGGCCCGCAGCAGCGCCTCGACGGGAATCTTCAGCCGCTTCTGATATTCGGCAGGGATGACGCGCTGATAGTTGGGGAACTGGCCCTCGATGAGCCGGGAGATGATCTGCACGTCGGCCTCGCCGGGCAGCGCGAAGCGCACCTGGTTGTCGGAGAGCGTCACCTGCACATTGCCCTCGCCGTCGGTGAGCAGGCGGGTCAGTTCGTTCATGGCGCGGGAGGGAACGATGGCGTTCTGCGAACCGCGCCCGTCCGTCGTCTGCGCCGTCTTGACCGCCAGGCGGTGCGTATCGGTGGCGACGAACTTGAGCGTCTCGCCGTCGAAGACCATCAGAATGCCGGTGAGGATGGCGCGGCTCTCGTCGGGCGAGACGGCAAAGATGGTGTGGCGGATCATCTCGCGAAGCTTGGCCTGCGGAATGGAGAACGAGACGGCGTCCTTGACCTCCGGCAGCCGGGGATAGTCTTCGGCGGGCAGGCCCAGAATCTTGTAGTCGGAGCGGTCGCAATGGACGCGGACGGTGTGGCTCTTGTCCACCGAGACGGCGACCTCGCTCTTGTCCGGCAGATTGGCGAGGACTTCGGTGAGGGTGCGGGCGGGGGCGGTCAGCCCGCCGCCCTCCTCGATCCGGGCGGGAATGCGGCAGGAGATGCCGAGTTCCAGGTCGGTGGCGATCAGGCGCAGGGCGTTGTCTTCGGCCTGCAGCAGAATATGGCTGAGGATGGGCAGCGAACTGCGCCCGGAGACGGCATGACCGACGGTCTGAACCGCCTCGAACAGGTCTTTGCGCGGGCAGATAGCTTTCAGGCTGGCGCGGGTGTCCACCGGGGTAGCGACCATGAGGGGTCTCTCCTTTACAACAAAAATTAGTCTTCACCCTGACGACGCAGAGGCGGGGCAAAAAGTGTCGCGCCCTCCGCGACTTTTTTTCGAAATTTTGCAGGGGAGGACAGGCGGCCCGGCCTTTGCCTGCAAACCGGGGGCGCTTGCCCTGGAAAGGGGACGGGAAAAGCGTGCCAGGCCGGAGACCGCTAGAGCGGCGGGCAGCGCCGATGCCAGTCCGTCTCCTGCTGGAACGTCATGGCGAGCGCGAGGAGGGTCTGCTCTCCATAGGGCGGGCCGATGATCTCCAGGCCGAGCGGCAGCCCATCCGCCGTAAAGCCCATCGGAATGGAGATCGAGGGCCATCCCGCCAGGTTGCCCGGCCCGCCGTTGCCGCCCCAGGGTTCGTCTCCGTCCCGCAGGCTGCGGGTGAT
>Ga0070741_10017981_pt1 | contig 11524 bp, 10 predicted proteins | sample Coa_R1_4_FD_66440 | JGI IMG/M metagenome (GOLD analysis project Ga0070741, IMG submission 66440) | Surface soil microbial communities from Centralia Pennsylvania, which are recovering from an underground coalmine fire - Coalmine... | ecosystem: Environmental > Terrestrial > Soil > Unclassified ...
GTGATCATCGTTCGCTGGGCCGATGACTTTGTTGTGGGCTTCCAGTATGAGGATGATGGTAGGCGCTTTCTGGAAGAACTGCGCGAGAGATTCCAACGCTTTTCGCTGGAACTCCACCCGGAGAAAACACGCCTGATCCGGTTCGGCCGTTTTGCGCGGCGGGACAGCAGACGCTTCGACGGGAAGCGGAAACCAGAAACCTTCAACTTCCTCGGATTTACTCATGCTTGTGGGGTGAACCGGGAAGGGAAGTTTCTGGTCCGTCGCACCACCATGAAGCGGCGGCTAACCGCCAAGCTTCAGGAGGTCAAAGCGGAACTTCGGGTGCGCATGCACCAACCCATCCCCGAGCAGGGCGTCTGGCTGCAGTCGGTGGTTCGAGGGTATTTTGCGTATCACGCCCTTCCAGGTAACTGGAAGGCACTGGGTGCTTTTCGGACCCAGTGCGCCAGGCTGTGGTATCGAACCCTCCGCCGCCGGAGTCAGAAAACCCAACTCACCTGGGAGCGTATGGCAAGCATTGCCGCTACTTGGCTACCCCCGGCCCGCATTCTTCATCCCTGGCCTGAACAGCGGCTGGCCGCTCTTATCCGAGGTAAGAGCCGCATGCCGTAATCCGGCCCGTGCGGATCCGTGCGGGGGGCCACTCGCGAGGGTGGTCCCTACCGCGACCTTCCTATTCGTGACGAAGCGCGATGGCGGGATCTAACTGAGCCGCCCGACGCGCGGGAATGTAACAAGCTCCAATGGTTGCGACGATCAAAAGACAAGGCACGACGAGGAACGTTAGCGGGTCGCTCGCGCCCACTCCGTACAATAGTCGCGCAAAGCTCGATAGCACGCGCGTGAGGGCCAAGGCAGCGACTACGCCCACCGCGACACCGAACAAACCGAGCCGAAGGCCCTGGTCGATTACCATACGCGAAACGTCGCGTCTCTTCGCGCCCAGCGCCATGCGAATGCCGATCTCCTGTGTGCGGCGGGTCATCGAATAGGCCATCACGCCGTAGACTCCGAGGCACGCTAGTACGAGGGCCAAGCCGGCGAAAGCGACGAGCAGCATCATCACCAAGCGCTGAGGTCCCATCGAGGCTGAGACCAGGTCCTGCATGCTGTGAACGTTATAGAAAGGCTCGCCACCGGCAGCGCCGGAGACGGCGCCTCTTATGGCCGGCATCAAGGCAGCAGGCTCCAGGGGCGTGCGCAAGACGATTCGGACTTCTTTGCTAAACGTTGGCAGCCAGGGATCGAGGAGTTGGTTTATGGAGGCGTAGATCTGTGGCTCTTCGTCTAAAGGGTTGGAGCCGCCGAGATGAAGATTTCGGACATGGCCGACCACGCCTACCACCCGGGCCACCGCCCAATGCGGGATGGTGACCGTCTGACCGACAGGGTCGCGATTTCCAAAGTAACTGCGGGCCAGGACGCTATCGATAACGATCGCCGGCTCCGAGCGAGTCCTGTCATCAGGAGAAAGGCTGCGGCCGCGCAGGAGCGGGATTTGCATCGTGTGGAAGTAGTCCGGTCCGATCCAAAAGTAGAGCGCTCTCGGGATTTCAGCCATGGATGCGGGCTGGTGGGGACCAATCCAGAACGGGCCGGAGTTGTCGCTCTGGGTCAGTGGAAGCAGTGCGGTGATCTCCGCCGCTTGCACGCCCGGAATCTGCCGCATGCGCTCCATCAACTGCTGGTACCCGTTTCGGATTTCGGCTGGCGTCTGCGTGGAAGCCGGCGAAAGGCCCACCTGAAATGTCAGCACGTGCTGGGTATTGAAGCCAGGATTCGCTGCCCACAGATTCCTGGTGGTCCGGAAGAGCAGGTTGCCGCCGGTCAGCAAAACCACAGCCAGGGCGATTTGTCCGACCACCAGGCTTCGCTGCGCAGGCTGATGACCGAGCGTCGAGCCGCGGCCCCCTTCTTTCAAGCCAGTTTGCGGGTCCGTATTGGAACTCTTCCACGCGGGCAGCAGGCCAAACAGTACCCCGACCAGGGCCGAGATCCCCAGCGCGAAACCGAGGACCGGCGCATTCACAGCGATGTTCTGGACGCGCGGCAGACTTCCCGGCGCCGCCGCAAGCAGGGCGGGAAGCCCCTGCTTGGCGACCACCAATCCCAGCACGCCGCCGGCGAGCGAGAGCAACACACTTTCCGTGATCAACTGGCGCGCGATTTGTGAGCGGCTTGCTCCCAGCGCCACTCGCACGGCGAACTCTCGCGTACGCGCCAGGGAACGCGCGAGCAGAAGATTGGCTACGTTCGCGCAAGCGATCAACAAGACCAACCCGACGGCGCCGAGCAGCAGCAGAAGCGTGCCGCCGATATCGCCCACAATGAATCCCTGCAGCGGGTCCATAAAGATTCCCTGGCCGCGCTCGGCGGCTGGATTGAGGTCATCGATATGCGCCTGCACGATATCCATTTCTGCCTGCGCCTGGCCCAGGCCGAGCCGCGGTTGCAGGCGGGCAACACAGATGACGTTGTGGATCGTCCGATCGCTGCGCTGCAACGGGTTGCCCTGGCCGATCGGCGTGTAGACGTCGGTCTGCTCATTCAGAAAACGGAATTCGGGTGGGAGCACGCCGACGATGGTGTAGCCGGCGCCGTTTAAGATGACAGTTGTGCCGAGAGCTGCGCGGCTCGCGGCCCAGCGCTCCCGCCACAGGCGATCGCTAATGACCACCACGGGCGTTCCACCGTTCCGGTCTTCTTCATTCGTGAAGTCGCGCCCCAAGGCCAGCTTGACCCCGAGAGTCTGGAAGAAGTCTGCAGAGACATCGATCCCGACAACGTGTTCCGGGGCGCCGGGATTCGTCAGATCATAGCCCTGCGGCACGAAGGCCGCGATGTCTTGAAAGGAACGGGAATTGCGCTGCCAATCCAGGAAGTCGGGGTAGGAGAGATCGGTCGGGTGCTTCAGAGCCCGGTTGTATAGCACCACCACAACCAGCCGGTTTGGATCCGGGAAAGGCAGAGGCGAAAGCACGACGCCATGCAGCACGCTGAAGATGGCGGTATTGGCGCCAATGCCCAGGGCGAGAGTCAGGACGGCTGCGCCCACAAATCCGGGGCTCCGCCGCAAGGAACGAATTGCGTAGCGGAGATCCTGGAAGAGCATGGCGGCTATAATTATCCCAGAACGCACATCAGCACAGCTGGAATTCGCTCTCTTTTCCGCCACGCCTTGCTTATCTAACTACGGGTTGATTCTCGGAGATTCTGGGACGCTCACCGAATTCTGCTGAAGATCCGGAAGACCTACTCCACCGGTTCCCAGGACGAATCGGGATCGTAGCGAGTGATCGGCAACGGCGGTTTCTTAGGCACCGGGTCGATGTCTTTTTGATAAACGACGTCCTGCTGATTGACGATGAACGTGCGTGCCCCCGTTACTCCATATTCCGCAGGCCATGCCACCAGACCGAATCCGCCAATGAGCTTGTCGCTTGCGAGGTAATTGTGAGAGCCCCCAGGCGCGTTTGGGCCCTGCGCTTTCAGAACCCGGAAATAGTATCCGTGGTACGGCTTGGCTCGCCCTTTTTGGCTGCTATCCCACGCGGCGTCGGCAAGGCCTTCGGGGATCAAAGGCTCACGTGCCCCGTCCCAATACAATCCATCGTGTCGATCCGGAGTGCTCATCAGACGGGATGCGTACTCGAGCACGCCGTGTTTGTCGCGAACTTCGGAGGCGTACTTCCGTTGCGCCTCGACATACCCGTGGCAGATCTCGATGGCGTCCAGTTCATTGGTGCCGATGCGCCTTGCACGAATCTCAGTCGGGGTTTCTGAGGCGTCGAAGCTCCATTGTCCATTGGTTCGGACAATCGGAACGGGAAACGGCCAGTCTTCGACCCCAATTGCGAGGATCGCTCGATTCGGATGCATCGCCGAAATCTCCAACCTATGCTTGGCGCGCGCCAATCGCGCAAACTCTGACTGTTCGGCGCGATCCTGCGACGGATCACCCGACGTAAGCACCTGTTTCGCCGCGGCGCCAAAAATAGCGTCCAACTGCGCTGAATCGTGATCTTCTGCGGCCTCGATAACTGCCTGCGCCGCCGCATCTGCAGAATCGAAGCGCTGTTGCGCCTTGGCCACCGGGTTACATGCTATGGCGATCACCGCACAAATCGTAAGGCATCTGCCGGTCACGGTGTCAGCGCCTCCCGCCTCCATGAAACCCTCCGCCCGCTCCACCGCGAAAGCCTCCCGACCCGCCTCCTCGAAACCCACCGCCGAATCCGCCGGACATTCGCTGCGCTCCTATACTGGAAAAGCCGCGGTCGCTTTGCATTCGCGCCATCGCGCCGGCGTGATAGCCGCCGAAGACACTGTGGTTGCTGGTCCAGCCGCGCTGCTCAAACCCAGGATTTCCGAAACGCGGCTGACGCGAAAACTGCGCGCGACCAAAGTTCTCCGCATGCGGAGTATTGAATCTCCCGGCGTCAACGCCGAAGGAGCCGGGGCGCGCGAACCGGTCGGCCAGCGCACGATTAGCGTACGGCACACCCATTCGGTGACCGGGATCGTGGGCCCACGCCGACCTGCCCAGCGCCTCTCCTCCCCAGGGATGTCTGAAGCCGTAGCGGTTAAAGAAAGAATGATCAACGTCCACATAGCCGCCATACCAGTTGGGGGCCCATCCCCAGCCACCCCAACCCCAGCCAGCCCAGCCTCCGAATGAGAGATCTAAATCGATTCCGGGATACCACCCTAAGCCTACGTCGACGCCGGGGTAGGCGAGCGGCGGGTAATATCCCCAAACCGGTGGACCCCATACGTAGACAGGATTGTAATTCGGCACGTACCAGACATCCGGATCTGCCGGCTCGATGTTGATCACCGGTCGCCCGTTTTCGTTTTGCGTCGCGACGGTTTCCTGCGGCGTTGTATGGAGGGTGCCTTTGGCCTCGGCTTCGGCCCGCATGTGCTGCACGGCCTGCATGACGTCCATTTGCTGAGCTAAAAACGCGTTGCCAAGCTGCGTGGTCCAGCTGATATTCTGGCTCAACTTCGCAATCACATCCGGGAACGCGACCAAACCTTGTACGCTGGGATCCCAGTTTTGATTTTTGGCTTTATCCATCAGCTTGGAGGGCTCCCAGTGCCGATGGTCCCGAACCCACTGATCGGCTTCGGCGAGTTCGATCGGATAAGTAGCGGCCGCCAGTACTTGTCCCACCAAAGGGTCTGGATAGAGCGCGATCGGCGCGACCAGATCGTCCAGTTGCTGGGCAGACATTAGCGGTCCAGGTTGCGGGCTTGCGGGCGCCGAACTCTGCGCAGGATCGCCCTCGGCTACTCCGGCCACCAACAACAAGACTGCGAAATACGCAATCCAAAGCGTCCACTTCATAGCAGCCACTTTCTGAATCAATGTTACGCTTGGCCCGCGTGTCTTCCTATACTCTGTTTGAAGGAGAAATGGAGTGAGAGTTGAAGAGCGTCAGACAGCACTGTTGGTTGCCGCGTACAATCTTCTTTGTATTTGCAAATGCAACTCGGCAGGCTATACTTAGTCGCCGATTTAGTCCGCGGTGATCGGCAAGATCACTGCAGCGTTGCGTCGTTTCCATTACACGACGATCTATATCGGCGAGGGGAACCCAGTGCGTTGGAGTCTGGTGGTTGCGGTTTTCGTGATTTCAGTTGCCCTGTCGGCCCAACGCATGTCCATTCAACAGCTGACTCGCTTCCTCGATTCTTCTGTCCGCTTGAAACAGCCGGACAAGGAGGTTGCTGGCTTTCTCTCGAAAGCAAAATTGACGGAAAGACTCGATGACCACACGATAGAAGACTTGCGGGTCTTGGGAATCGGCCCTAAAACGCTTTCCACGCTGCGTCAGCTGCGCGATCAGTCGCGAGCGCTTCCCGTTGCCCAACTGGGCACGCCCGAACCGAAGCCCGCACCTATTCAACCCCCTTCCCCAGAGGAGCAAGCGTCTGTCATTCAGAAACTGCGCGAATATGCGTCAAACTATTCCAGGAGCCTCCCAGATTTCATCTGCACTCAAGTTGTCCGACGGTACCTGGCAGCCACGCCTGGTGCGCGGTTGAATAACAGAGTGACTGTTGATCCGTCATGGCAACTGCAAGACACCTTAACCCTGCGGCTCAGTTATTTCGAACAAAAGGAAGACTACAAGCTGATATTGGTAAACGACTCCGTTACGCAGGAAGATTACGGCAAGGTGGGCGGAGCGACCACAACTGGGGAATTCGGCAGCATGCTGAAGGAGGTTTTCGCGAGGAATACATCTGCTCATTTCGAGTGGGATCATTGGGCGACGCTCCGCGGGCGACGCGCCCTGACCTTCTCCTATCAAGTAGCGCAGATGCACGCCCACTGGGCCCTGCAATACGAGCATGAACTCCAAATATTTCCCGCTTACAGTGGCTTGATTTACGTGGATCAGCAATCGCACCAGGTGCTTCGTATCACGCTTGTCGCTCAGGATATTCCGGCATCATTCCCCATCCAGGAAGCCGAGACGATCCTCGACTACGATTACCAAGCCCTCAGCGGCCACTCGTTCCTGCTGCCGCTGAAGGCCGAGAATCGAATGCAGACTGCCGACGTTCTGACCAGGAACGATGTTGAGTTCCGGCTGTATCGTAAGTTTTCTTCCGAATCCGAAATCAAGTATGACACGCCCGATCCCCTTCCTGAGGACCAAACGAAGGAAGGAGCTCCACGGTAAAGCTGTGAACAGGTTTCATGCTCCCGGCTGCTAGTGGACGGCACCCTGGCTACCCTCCTTCAACCCGAATGCCTCGGTGGCGCCGCTCGCGCTGGCTTGCGCGCCGGGGACCGCCGTCCGCTTCACGAAATGAACGGTGTGCTCGGTGCCATCACCTGCGACCCACGTGTCAGGACGAGCGTGCCCATGTGCAAGTCACAAGGTCGACGCTGGCTCTCGAATCGGGTGTCGATGTGCAGGTCGGAGAGGTGGGGCAAGTCTACACCGAGCTGGGTTCTCTTCTGGATATGATGTTGAGAAGCGACGCCGTGAATCGGGCCAAGTTCATCCTGGTCAGTCTTATTTTCGTTACGATAGCTGGCGCTCAAGATTTGCCACCCGGCGTCTTGCTTCTCTCGCACGTCAAAAACCACATTAAGGATGAATTGGAGCGGCTCTCGACCGTGAGTTGCATCGAGACGATCCACCGCGAAATGCAGCCAGCGAACGGCAAGATGAAGCCGCTGGATACGGTTCGACTGGAGGTTCTGACAAATGGAGACAAAGAACTGTTTGCGTCTCCCGGCGACCGGAAATTCTCCGAGAATCATCCGCTCAGCTATGCGGGAAGCGGGATGCTTAGCAACGGGCTTTTCGGACTGTATCTAAAGGATATTTTGGCCAGCGAAATCGCCACGATTGTGTTTAGGGGAGAGGCTACGGTTGGGGCACGGCACTTGGTGCGTTACGATTACCGAATCCCGATCCTGTTTAGCGCGCAAAGGATTCAGATACCGGAAGGATCCGGTAGGGTAGGTTTACATGGTTCGTTTTGGGTGGACCCGCTGACGTATGATGTGGTCCGGCTGGAATTGGCCGCAGACGATTTTCCTCCCACCTTGCCGGTCGCTGAGATGACGACCCGAATTGATTATGCCCCGACGCACCTTGCCAGCGAGTTGATGGTGCTCCTGCCTTATGCGGCGGACTCCCATCTAGTCAAGGAGTCTGGCGAGATAAGTCACAACCAGATTGAATTTACACACTGTCGGGTCTTCGGAGCGGAAAGCACGGTTCTCTTCCGACCGTTGGCCTCCGTAGAGCAGACGCCGAGCTTCGCGACGGCTTCCGTCGATGACACCTTGCGGACCCTGCCTGCCGGTTTAACCGTCGCACTAAAGCTGCGCAGTCGGATTTCCGGCGATATGGCAGTCGGTGCGCTAATCGAGGGTCTGGTCGTCAGCGACGTATCAGCGAAACGCGCCGTGGTAATTCCAGCGGGTTCACCGGCGCGAGGGCGCATCCGAAGGATGGAACGCTACACAGACCCATTTTCGTACTTCATAGTCGGCTTGGAGTTCACAGAGGTGGAGGTACAGGGAATCCGGTACATGTTCTATGCGGACCTGATCGACCTCGACCGAGCGCCGGGCGTCGAACTTATACTCTCCACTAAAAACACGACGACGACTCAGACTGACCCCCTGCTATTCGGCGGAGTATCAGCTCTACAACGGATAGAAAGCGTTTCGTTGTACCACCTACCAGGGGTTGCCATGTTCTTTTACAAGGGCGACAGGCTGGAATTGCCGCAGGATTTCCGAACCGTGTGGAAGACGAAATTACTAAGGCCATAAAGCTATCGCGGAAATGGGGCCGCGGAGCTTCTCGCAGATTGTTGAAAACAGGCCCAATCGCATAGACATAATGGAGCGTGTCTGGGAAGGCTTCCGCGGAATCGTTCATGGAGGCGTAGTGAACACCGTTCTCGACGAGGCAATGTCCAAGGCTGTCGCCGGAACGGGAACCGAAGCTCAGACACGCGGGTTCCGGGGGTGTCCTGCCCGGGAAATTCGCCGCTGGTCGCGCGCATCGCATTCGTGAGTTCGGTGTTGTCAATGGCGTGTGAAAGTGCGAGTTGCCTCTATAGGCCCCGGCAACGCTGGCTATCAACTCCTCTCCCGACCGGTATTATCACAACTCAACCAGAAGCCGATGAAACACTGTTTCCATGCCGTGCACCGGTATCACCCCCCTGGTGCTGCAAGCCAGTTTGGGACCGACCGACTCGGAGTCCCGATGGAATTGCCTACTGCCAACAGCGTAGCGTAAGGTCGAAACGATCACTATCCCGAAACGGCAGTAGGGTGTGGGAGGCGAAGCGACGGCGGAAAGTGTCCGAATGCCTACAGTTCACGGAAATTTGTGACCTAGGATGGCCCTTGCTTTGAACCGTAGCTGGGCGTCCATGAGACTTTCAAAGAGTTCGATCCCGTCCACGCTGCGACACCCAAGTGCCGGACGATTCTGGGTTGCGGTGTCGGGGATCGGTGTCAGCACAGGACTCGCCGCGGCGGGTTTGACGAAACTCCTGGAAGCCGTTCAGGCTATCGCCTGGCAAGGCTCGGGAACGAATATTCTGCGCTCCGCCGAGAGTGTATCGGCATGGCATTGCGTGCTCGTCCTTTGCATAGCGGGACTGGTGACTGGCGCGGGGCAAATCATTCTGCGGCGCCTTTCATCGGCGAACGGCATCGACACGACGGCAGCAATCTGGTTCTATGCCGGCAGGATGCCAGCAGTGCGAACTCTGGGCAGCGCGGCGCTTTCGATTCTAGTGGTCGGGCTGGGCGCTTCACTCGGGCGAGAGGGAGCTCCGAAGCAGGCCGGCGCCGTGTTCGCGAATTGGTTCTCGGATTGGACGAAGCTATCGGACGAGCAGCGAAGGTTGCTGGTCGCCTGTGGGGCGGGAGCAGGCATGGCGGCTGCATATGGAGTTCCGTTGGGGGGCGCGCTCTTCGCGTTGGAAGTGCTGCGCGGGGCGCTCGCGCTGCGCTATATCTTGCCAGCCGTATTCTGCTCCGGGGTAGCAGCTGCAGTCGCGTGGGCAGTGCTTCCGAACCAACCGACATACGAGTTTCCTGCGTACCCCGCTTCCGCTGGAGCGCTGGCTGTATGTGCCGTTTGCGGCGTCTTGGCGGGGCTGTTTTCCGTCGGCTACGTCCGATTGGTGACGTACGCCGAGCGTAATAAGCCAAGAGGGTGGAGGCGGATTGTGGCTCCCCTAATCGGGCTTGCAGCGCTTGGAGTCACGGCCGCGCGGTTTCCTCAGTTGCTGGGGAACGGGAGAGACATCTCGCAACTGCTGTTTTTGGGAAGTCCCGCAATCACCTTGGCGTTGCCGCTGCTGTTTCTCAAGCCGGCGGCGATTCTGACCTGTGTCGCGTCGGGCGTTCCGGGCGGCCTCTTCACGCCATCACTCACATGCGGCGCTCTGTTGGGAACCGTGGTGGCGTACGCATCCTCGACGCTACTCCCGGGACTTCCTTATGGATTGGTTGCGTTCGTTGGGGCAAGCGGCGTTTTGGCAGCAACTACGCAAGGGCCGATCTCTACCGTGGTGTTATTGATGGAGATGACCGGACGCGACCGCTCGGTCATTCTTCCGATGCTGATCGGCGTTTTCCTTGCTACGCTGCTCGCTCGCTCCATTGAACCGAGGTCTATTTACGATGCGCGTCTGACCGATGAAGAGATTGCCACGCGGCAGCAGTTGCGCGACAAAGTGCAGGTCGGACCCGAACAAGCGGAACCGCCCCCGCACAACGGGAAATGACGCCGAAGGCCTTACCGCCCCGGGCGCCCAGTTGCATCACCACGCGCTCCGGTTTTCAAGGCGCGGCTACCTGTGGGCGGTTCGTCCGTTGGGAAGGCGCGAATAGATTGCAGTACGCATTGCCTAGAATGGTTCGGTCCTGAAGGAAGACCGATAGAGAAGTGGCAACGATGCGGAATAGGATCCCAGCGTGGGTGCTGTTCTCGATCAAATGTTCGCCGGTCACGCCCTCCTCTAGAGGGACCGACGCCAGACAGCCGCGGCCAACCGCTGGGCGGCTACAGCGGCTATCCGGCAAGCATCGGATTGCGGCATCGATTTGGCGATTCCAAACCGTATCACGGGAATTCGCACCACGAAAATCGAAATCGTCACCGCCAGGCCGAAAATGGCCCCCCAGGCTTTCATGGAGCTGAACGGAAGTCCAAGGTAGACGAAGAAAACGTTTTCAAAAGAAAGACGATTTCGCTAGAAGAACGTCCTTTCCACTCATTCCGTCCAACCGGCTCGAGAAGGTCGAGGCAATCAAAAACGACTCCAAAATTGTCCCGACTCTCTGGACCAGACCGCGCGGCTGCCGCTTATCAGGCACGGGAACCCTCAGAGGCGGCTGCCTGACCGAGATGATACTCCTTCAGACGGTATTGCAAGGTGCGCACGCTGATGCCGAGTTGTTCGGCAGCACGCGCGCGGTTGCCGTGGTTAACTCGCAGAGCTTTTTCGATGGCCTCGCGCTCGATGGCATGCCACGACAGGGGGCGCCGTTGGTCCGCGGCGAGCATCGAGAGATCCGCGGCCCCCACGGTGCGATCGCAGAGAATCGCTATCCGGCCCATAATGTTCTCGAGTTCGCGGACGTTGCCCGGCCAGCGATGGGACAGCAAGATTTCCACGGCAGGGCGCGTCAAGGTAGGCGGCGCTTTGCCCAATTCGGTCGCGGCTCGCTGAAGGAAATGGCACGCCAGCGGTTCGATATCCGCAGCGCGCTCCCGCAGATTTCGACGGGAAACTGGCTGAGGCGGTAGTAGAGATCTTCCCGAAACCGGCCTTCCGCGGCGGCCTCTTTCAATTTTCGATTGGTGGCCGCAATCAGCCGCACGTCTACGTTGATCAGGCGGGAGCCGCCGACGCGCTCCAGAGTCCTCTCCTGGAGCACCCGGAGGAGTTTGGCCTGGAGGTTTCCATCCAACTCTCCAGCCTCGTCCAGAAACAGCGTCCCGCCGTGGGCGCG
>Ga0070741_10017982_pt1 | contig 11523 bp, 12 predicted proteins | sample Coa_R1_4_FD_66440 | JGI IMG/M metagenome (GOLD analysis project Ga0070741, IMG submission 66440) | Surface soil microbial communities from Centralia Pennsylvania, which are recovering from an underground coalmine fire - Coalmine... | ecosystem: Environmental > Terrestrial > Soil > Unclassified ...
CGTGTAGCCGAGCGCGATCAGGGCGTAGACACAGCCGGTCGCGACCCCGACGATGAACACCTCGACGAAGTAGCTCGGCGCCAGGCTGAAGTTCTTCACGAGCCAGAAGACGAGCAGGCCGACGAGGGCGAGCCCGATCGCGCCGATGACGCTCGGTCGCCGGGCGGCGATGCGGGTCAGAGCAGGAGTCGACGCTTCGGCCGCCATCGGTTCGCCGGAGTATCGGACTCCGGACACCTCATTTTCAACCCATCCGCGGCGGATCCTCCGGGCCTGGAGCAGGTTCGTCCGCCGCCCGATCCGCTTGCGACGGGCCGCCGGGTGATGGATCGGGTCGTGGTGAACGCCGAGCCGGCACGCGCGCGGACGAGGCTCGTCCCTCGCGCGGTCTCATCGAATGCGGCGGGTGGGACTCGAACCCACACGCCCCGAAGGGCAATCGGTTTTGAGCCGATCTCGGCTACCAGTTACGACACCGCCGCCGGTGGAGGCAGCTCCATGGTAGGCACAATGCGTGCGCCACGAAAGTCTCCGTTCGGACGTGCCTATGCGGACGGTTCGTCGTCCTCGTCGCGGATGTCCTCGGCCACGAGCTCCTTGAACGGCTGCAGCTTCTCGAAGAGCTCGTCCGCACTCGTCCCGCCCGCAGGCGCCTTCCCGAGGAGCCACGGCGCAGCCTCGATCGCCGTCTTCCACGCAACCTCGTCGACCTCGTGCGTCGCGCCTTCGCCGCCCGGCTCGTCGAGCGGCTCGACCTTGTCGAGGTAGACGTTCTGGAAGCCGTTCCGCTCCTGCTCGTGGAATTCGATGTGCGCGCGGCTCCCTTCCGCCGCAATCGCAGCGCGCGCGATCGGCTCCTTGAAGGTCGTGTACTCCCGGCCGGTGTCGTCGCGGATGACGAAGCGCGTGTTGCCGGACTTCGTCTGGTACGCCTTCACCTCTTCGACCCTGACGGTTGCTTCGGGCACGGCGCTCTTCTACCCGCGGCCGCGGCCGCCCACACGCCTGCTACCGCAGGCTGCGCAGCGCGACCCGTGCGGCGATGTAGCCGCACAGCCCGTGGACGCCGCCGCCGGGCGGCGTCGCGGCCGAGCACAGATACACCCCGTCGAGCGGCGTCCGGTACGGCACGAGGCGCCGGGTCGGACGGAAGAGCAGCTGGCCCAGGTCCATCGCGCCGTTGTTGAGGTCGCCGCCGACGAGGCTGCGGTTGTGCGCCTCGAGCGCCGCCGGCCCCATCGAGTGACGGGCGAGCACGACGTCTCGGAACCCGGGCGCGAAGCGTTCGACCTGCGACTCGATCCGCTCGGTCATGTCGACCGCCGAGCCGTTCGGCAGGTGGCAGTAGGCCCACGCGGTCTGGCCGCGCGACGGGTCGAACCGCCCCTGCTGTGCCAGCAGCACGAAGGGTCGCTCGGCCGGCCGGCCCGCCCACGGCTCGCGCTCCGACAGCGCGATCTGCGCGAGTGTCCCCCCGAGATGGACGGTGCCCGCGCGGGCGACGCCGGGCGCACGCCACGGGATCGGCTCCGAAAGCGCCCAGTCCACCTTGAAGGCCCCCGGGCCGTGCCGGTAGCGCCGGAGCGCGGCTGCGTACCGCGCCGGCAGCCGGCCACGCGCGATGCGTGCGAGCTCCCGCGGCGCGACGTCGGCGAGGACGAGGTCGGCAGCGGGCAGCGCGTCGACCGGCGTCGACGTCCGCACCTCGCCCCCGAGCTCGGCGAGCCGGGCAACGAGTGCCTCCGCGAGCCTGCGCGCGCCACCGCGTGGATACGGCCACCCGACGGCATGGCCCATGACGAGGAGCGCGAGCGCGAATCCCGCAGACGGCCGCCGCTCGAGCGGCAGCATCGAATGCGCGGCGTTGCCCGCGAAGAGCGACCGGGCGCGCTCGTCGTGAAAACGCCGCCGCGCGAGCGGCTCGGCCGCGGCGAGCGCAGCGAGCTGCGGGCGCATCCCGAGGTGGAACGCCGCGCGCAGGACGCGCAGCTCGGAGAGCTGCGGCCACGCCTCGAGGAACGGCCCGATCAGCTTTCGGTACCCCGGCCCGTCCCTGCCGAGCTGACGCGCGGTCTCGTCGAGAGACCGCTCCAGAACGACTGCGGTTCCGTCGTCGAGCGGGTGCGCGAGCGGCGCGTCCGGATGCACCCACTCGACGTCGAGGTCGCGCAGGACGGGTGACGCAACTGCGAGCGGATGGATCGCAGAGCAGACGTCGTGGACGAACCCGGGAAGCGTCAGCTCGGCGGAGCGAAGTCCGCCGCCCGCCTCTTCCGCCGCCTCGTGCACCTCGACCGCGAGGCCCGCGCGCGCGAGCTCGATCGCGGCGACGAGCCCGTTCGGGCCCGACCCGATCACGACCGCCCGCCGACCCACCGACTCACCCTAAAGCTCCGGGCCGCAGCGCGGCCCGGAGCTTCCCTTTGCGGAGGAGTGTGCGGACTCAGGCGGTGACGGGCCTGGCGTCCGGCGAGATCCGCTCGCCGTGAGCCTCGATCTGCGGCAGCCACTCGAGCCAGCGCGGCAGGTACCAGTTCCACTCACCGAGCAGCTTCATCGTCGCGGGCAGCAGCACGGCACGCACGATGGTCGCGTCGATCAGGACGGCGGCGGCGAGGCCGACACCCATCTCCTTCATGTCGAGGATCGGCAGCGTCGCGAAGATCGAGAACACGCCGACCATCACGACTGCGGCGCTCGTGACGACGCCCGCCGTGGTCTTGATCCCGTGCGCGACCGCGTCGCCGGTCGTGAGGCCGCGGTCGAACGCCTCGCGGACGCGACTGAGGATGAACACGTGGTAGTCCATCGAGAGCCCGAACAGGATCACGAACATGAAGACCGGCAGCCATGCGGCGATGCCGTTGTTGCCACGGAAGTTGAGGATGTTCTCGCCCCACCCGTACTGGAACACCGCGACGAGGACGCCGTACGCAGCGCCGACCGAGAGCAGGTTCAGCACGATCGCCTTCAGCGCGATCACGAGCGAGCGGAAGGAGACGAGGAGGAGGATGAACGCGAACGTGAGGACGAAGCCGAACACGTAGGGCAGCGAGTGCTTGAGCAGCTGGTTGCCGTCGTACGAGGCGGCAGTACCGCCGGTAACGGCGTAGGTCGCGTCGGGGAGCTTCCCGACGGTCGCCGGCAGGATCTCGTTGCGGAGCGTCTTCAGCGCCGCCGTCGACTTCGCATCGGTGCCGTTGCCTTGAAGCGGGATCGTGACCCGCGCGACCGTGTGCGCAGGGTTGACGTCGACGTCGATCGGCCCCGACATCTGACCGCTCGCGAGCGCCCGCGTCTTCAGCGCCGCGATCGCGGACTTCGTCGCGACCGCATCGGTGTTCGCCTTGATCGCGACGATCGCGGGCACGACGTTGCCGGGGAAGGCCGTCTGCAGCTTGTCGATCGTCGCCACGGTCGGCACGCCCTTAGGCAGCGTGTCGAGACCGGACTGCGCGGTGTGGATGTGGAGCACCGGCACTGCCATCGCCAGCAGGACTGCGGCCGACGCGACGGCGGAGACGACCGGATGCTTGAGCGCCGGCGTCAGCACCGCCGACCAGAAGCGGTTCTCGCCGCTCTGCCGCCGGAGCCGGTGCAGGTACGGGACGCGCCCCTTCTCGACGCGGTCGCCGAGCTTCGCGAGCAGCGCCGGCAGCACCGTGAGCGAGCCGAGCATCGCAACCGCGACGACCAGCATCGTCGCGATGCCGAACGAGAAGTAGAACTTGTCGCCGGTGAAGAGCATTCCCGCCATCGCGATCATCACCGTCACGCCCGAGATCAGGACCGACCGGCCCGAAGTCGCGGCCGCAGCCTCGAGTGCGGCCGCGTGGCCCTTCCCCGCGGCCCGCTCTTCCCGCTCGCGCTTCAGGTAGAAGAGCGAGTAGTCGACGCCGACGGCAAGACCGACGAGCAGCAGCACGGCGCTGACGTTCTGGTCCATCGGTACGAGGTGGCTCGGCAATGCAACGAGACCGAGGGTGCCGAACACGGCGGTGAGGGCGAGCAGCAGCGGCACGCCTGCGGCGACGATCGCGCCGAAGACGAGCAGCAGCACGAGCAGCGTCAGCGGCACCGACCGCTCGCCTGCCTTGGCAAGCTGGCTGTTGAACTCGTCGTTCAGCGCCTTGCCGGAACTGATCGAGCCGGCCTCGCCGACGAAGAACGTCGGATGCGCCTTCGCGACGCCGTCGGTCGCCTTCGTGATCGCGCCGATGTGCTTGGTCGCGTAGTCGTTGTCACCCTTCATGTCCCACTCGACCATGACGGTGTGGCCGTCGGCCGAGATCTGCGCGGCGCGGCCCGGGTCGTACGGAGAGCGGAGGTTCTCGATCGTCGGGAACGGCTTGACGGCGTTCACGACGTCGTTGACGACGGCGCGGAACGCAGGCGCGTGCGCGCCGAGCGTGGTGCTCTGGACGAGCACGATCTCCGTCTGAGGGTCGGCCTGGAATCCGGCATCGCGCAGGATGTGGTCGCCGCGGTGCGCCTGGCCGACGTTCGAGTCGTTCTGGTCGATGTTCTTCGTGCCGACGACTTGGCCGATCGCGAGCGCCGCGACGACGAAGGCGAGCCACCCGAAGACCGCGGTCTTCCAGTGGCTCGCACTCCAGCGGCCCATGCGCGCAGCAAGATTGTTCGATTTCGTCAACGGTGACATGGCCTCACCCTCTTGTCGTTTCTCGGTGTGTGTGCTCTTGCGTCGGAGGCTCGCACCACCGAAACGCGGGGCCCAGGGGGGAGACTGGTGTCTCGATGTGCGGGAAACCGCACCCCGGCGGGGAAGCGAGGCGTCCCGTCGGCGGAGAGGCTGCGCGGATCAGCCGAGCAGGCGCACGGTCGACGCGCCGACTGCGGGCGCCGCACGCTGCAGCCACGCCGGCACGACGGGTGCGCTCACGACTGCCGGAGGTACGCGAGGACCGCCAGGACGCGCCGGTGGTCGGCGGCGTCGGCGGGGAGGCGCAGCTTGCCGAAGATGCTCGTCACGTGCTTCTCGACCGCACGCTCGGTGACGAACAACCGCTCGGAGATCGCCTGGTTTGAGCGTCCCTCCGCCATCTGGGCAAGCACCTCGCGCTCACGCGGCGTGAGCCGGGCGAGGGGATCGTCCTTTCGGCGTCGGCCGACGAGCAGCGCGACGACCTCGGGGTCGAGCGCCGAACCGCCTTCTCCGACGCGCCGCACGGCGGCCGCGAACTCGGTGACGTCGGAGACGCGGTCCTTGAGGAGGTACCCGACGCCCTCCGCGCTATCGGAGAGGAGGTCGAGCGCGTACTGGGGCTCGACGTACTGCGAGAGGACGAGCACGCCCGTGTCCGGGTGCTTCTCGCGGATCTCGCGTGCGGCGCGGAGGCCTTCGTCCGTGTGCGTCGGCGGCATCCGGATGTCGACGATCGCGACCTGCGGGCTGTACGACCGCACCTTCAGGAGCAGCTCGTCTGCGTTGCCTGCCTGCCCGACGACGTCGAATCCCGCGTCGACGAGCAGCCGCGCCACTCCTTCGCGGAGGAGGATTGAGTCGTCTGCAAGGACAACGCGCATCGATCGCCTCCGGGCGATTCTCTCAGGCCAGCACTGAGCGGAGCATGCTGCCGGTGAGGTCGCCCTTCGGAATGAAGGCACGCGCTCCGCAGCCGCCGACGAGCTCCCCGTAGTCGGCGGCATCGCGACTCGACACGAGCACGACGGTCGGCGACTCGCCGTTGGCACACAGGAGCCGTGCGACCTCGAAGCCGTCGAGGTCCGGAAGCTGGACGTCGAGGAGGACGATGTCGGGGCACAGCTCCCGGGTCATCGCGATCGCCTCCGCTCCGTCTGCCGCCTCTCCGACGACGGAGAAGCCCTCCGCCTCGAGCAGCGCGTGCGCCGTGGCACGGAAGCTCGGGTGGTCGTCGACGATCAGCACGCTCTTCGGCATGCCCACATGGTTACAAGCCCCGGAACGACCCGCTATACGGGTAGCCACACTCCGTCAGCGGCCGAGGCGGGTGCGGCGGCGGATGCCGAGCCGCTTCTGCACCGCCCGGTCGTCCTCGCCGTCCTTCTTCGCGGCCCAGACGAAGAGCCCGGCGACGACGAGCACCGACACGACCATCACGACGAGCAGCAGGATCTCCGCGGCGAGGTGCATCAGACCTCCGCCAGCGGGAAGCTTCGATGGCGTCGCGGCGGGACGAGGAAGTTCTGACGGTGCGTCGTCCGCAGGACCGAGTTGAAGCCCTGGTTGCGGTCGCGCGGCGGAAGCGGCAGCTTCCCGTCGGGAAGGACCCCGTCCATGGCCATCCGGTTGCGGTGGAAGTCGTCGCTCGACGGGTTGAAGACGACGAAGTGGATGCCGGCGGCCGGCCCCTGCTGCAGCTCCTCGGGGCGGATCGAGAACTCGAACGGGTTGTCGAGCGTGTTGAAGTCGGCGCGGATCGGGATTGCGGTTCCCTTCGGGTAGTGCGCCCCGTCGGGGCCGGTCACGTCCTCGGCCAGCCGCGAGGTCGCCTGGATCGCCGCGCTGTGGCCGATCCGCCCGGTGCGGTCGAAGTCGCGGCGCACGTCCGCCGCCGTCTGTGCCTCCTCCGGTCCCTGCGCCACCGTCTGCGCGTTCGGCTTCACCTGAAGGCCCGGCCGGAACGCCGTCGTCACGCGCTCGTCGAAGTCGAAGTTGACGTACCAGAGCTCCAGGTCTTCGGTCACGTGCGAGAGGTGCATGTGGGTTCCGTTCACGAAGTAGTCGGTGCCGCGCATGTCGACGAAGCTGAGCGTCTCGAAGTTTGCGATTTTGCCCGGACCGATCCCCGCACGCTGGGTGGAGGTAAACCCGAGAAAGAGCTCGGACGTGTCCGGGATCAGGTCGGCGCCGGGAACGCCGGCGTCGATCGCCATCTGCTTCGGCAGCGACGTCCCGCCCTCGAAGCCGCCCCCGGCGAACCCCCGTCTGAGGCTCGTGATCTGGAGCGGCGACGCCTTGCGCAGCCGCGCGACGGCGTCGTCGACGTGATCGCGCACGTCGCTCCGGAGCAGGATTACGCCGTCGTTCTCCTCGAGCACCGTCTCCTCCGGGTCGCTCGGGAACCGCGGCGCGTCGAGGAGGGCCGACGCACCCGCCCGGCGGTCATGGGGGATGTAGCTGCTCGCCTGGTCCGGGACGTAGCGCCGGAAGTACGGCATTCCCCAGCCGACCGTGATCCCCAGCCCGGCCGGCGTCGCCGGGTAGTCGTCCTCGAGCCCCGAAAACACGCGCTCGACCTCCTGCTGTGCGTCGCGGAGCGACGACGGATGCGGGTCGGCCTCGACGCGGACGGTCACGAGCTGGTGATGCAGCGGCGGGACGAGCACCTCCACGCCGTCCTGCCGCACGAGCTGGACGCCGTCGAGCAGGTGTTGCTCCGGCAGCAGCCGCCCGGCCGGCCGCCTCGGCGCGGTGCCGGCGAGGTGGTCGACGAGCTCGTAGACGCCGGCAGCACCGAGGGCGGTGGCGGCGCCGCCGGCGAGGAAACCGCGACGGGTGAGCTTCACGTGCTGCGGTTCGGCTTGATCAGCACCAGCGAGCGCAGCTCACGGTGGAGGTACTGCACGACCTTGCGGTAGTTGAGCGGCGGCGCGAGATGCTCCGACAGCGTGTAGAGAGAGCCTTGGTGGCGCCACGCGAGCGCAATGTGCCATTGGTCCGCGCCCTGGTTGACGGTGAAGAGCGTCGCGTCGATGCCGTTCGCGCGCACGTGCCCGCGGGCGTCGGCGAAGCACGGTGCCGGGTCGCTGTCGTTCGCGCCCGTCGGGCACGTGGGGATCTTCGTCACGCCCGGGTACCCGCGGAGGTTCACGTGCAGCTCCCCGCCGGCACCGTTGACGCCCGCCTCGGTCTCCTGCCACACGAAGCTCTCGAGGTAGCTGCGGTCGCGGCTGACCGAGTCGATGTTGTTCCACTTGCCGCCGATCTGCGACGTGAGCGGGTCTGGAAGCCACCCGGGGCAGTAGACCGGCGCGTTGATCCGGTTCGCGAGCCGTTGCCACCCGCCCGCATGCGCGCAGCGGGGGTTGGCAGGCGCAGCGCTCGCCGGGGTGCCGGCCTCCGCCGTCGCCGACTTCGTGCCGCTGCCGCCGCACCCGGCCGCGATCAGCGCGAGCGCGGCCAAGCTGCCTGCAAGCGGCGCGCGTGCCCTCACGAGAGCCATGGTAGACGCGCGTCTCCGCCATCGCCGCCCGGCTTCGCGCCGCGGGTCGGCGTCGCGCAACCGGCCCGCCCTCCGGCGGCGGGCTCGCGACCTCGGTCCACGCCCCGCCCTCCCAAAGGGGGGAACCTGACCCACCCGCTTTCAGGCTATCGCGCCGGTGCGAACGGAAGCGTGAGGCGCATGCGAAAAGAGCGCAAAATCTCGTCCACAGCCCCGCAAACGCTCCCGCGAGACCGCGCAGGGCCGGCGCCGCGGCTGAGCGCTACACGTCGGGTGGCGCCGACCCGACGAGCGCGCCGACGCTTCCCGCAGGCGCGAGCACGGCGTCGAACCCGGCGCGCTCGAGCGCGACGACGTCGTCGCGAGAAGCCACCTCCACGTCCGCGATCGCGAGCTTCCCCGCCGGCACGTCCGGCAGCAGCTCGAGCACCGACTCGAGCGGGTCGTCGTCCTCGTCGTCGCCGGACGCCGCCAGGAGAAAGATCTCCGGATCGTGCTGCTCGAGCGCGTCTTCGAGCTCGTCCTCGTCCCGCACGTGCAACACCGCCTCGACGTCGTCGCCGCTCCATCCCCCGGGCCGGAGCGCGACCGCGTCCGCGTCGACCGGCTGCCCGCCGCCGACCCAGAGAAGCGGAAGCGTCGTCGACTCGCGAATGCCGGCCACCGCCCCCTCCACCGCCAGCGCCTTTGCACCGAGAGCTTCCGCCGCGCGCGCGGAATCGACATCGCTCACGCGCGCGATGATCGCGATCCCGTCACCTTCGGAGATGCGCTGGCTCAGTCTTCGTGGCCCAGGCACGTGGCAGCCGGATCGTAGCTAGACGTCGAGATCGAGGATCAGGCCGTCGAACGCCGGCTCCCATCCGTCGCGCCCGCCGAGCCGCACCAGCTCGTCGTGCGACAGCCGGTCCATCTCCTCGACGTGCGACAGGACGGCGCGGCGCGGCGTGAGTCGCCGCACGAGCTGGAGCGTCATCTCGTACCGAGTCTTTCGGACGGGGGGCTTGCAGAACTCCTGCGGGATCAGGCGCTCGCCGGTGTACGGATGGTGCTCGAAGACCCCCACCGGAAGGACGGCCAGGTCGAGCGGGCCGAGGTCCGGCGGATCCCAGCGGTGCGTCTCGTCCATCGCGACGAGGACGCGCTTCCCGTCGGCCTCGAGGAGGAACGCGTGCGCGTTCTCCGCTCCGAGCGGCAACACCGTCACGCTCGTCCCGTCGAGCGCGAAGCTGCCGCTTTCCGGGACGAGCTCGACCCTCACGGTCCCCTGCCGCTCGAGGAACCGGAACTGGTCCGCAAGCCCGTAGTGCGCCTCGAAGTCCGCCCAGACGCTCTCGGGCACGTACACCGGGGTCGTCTCGTACCGCGGCGGCCACGAGCGGAAGTCGAAGTTCAGGGCCTCCCACACACGCCGCCCCGCGGTGTGATCAGGGTGCCAGTGCGAGTACAGCCCGGCGGCGATCCGTGTCACGGTCGACCGGTTGAGCTGCTCCTTCGACTCCTCGGGCGTGTCGATCAGCAGGTCGGGGCCGTGCACGAAGACGCTCGGCCCCGTCCGCGCGTACGGCACGCCTCGCGCGCGCGCCTCGACGCAGACACCGCACGAGCAACCGGGCCGCGGGATCGTGACGGCGCCGCCGGAGCCGAGGATCTCGACCCTCAGTGCTTGCGCCTCAGACGCCGATGGGGTGCCAGACCGTCTTCAGCTCGAGGAACGCGGAGATCTCGTAGAGGCTCTGCGCATCAGCCGCCCCGAGCACGACGCGCTTCACGTTGTCGGCTGCGGCTCGCTCGAGGTCGGCCCGAAGGCCGTCCGCGCCTGTCAGGTCGATCGCGTTCACGTCCATGTGCGAAGCCAGCCACGGCGCAAGCTCCGCACGACGGCCGGTCAGCACGTTGACGACCCCTGCCGGGACGTCGCTCGTCGCGAGCACCTCTGCGAGCTCGATCGCAGCGAGCGGGCTCGTCTCCGACGCGAGCGCGACCACGGCATTTCCGCCGACGACGGCAGGCGCGATGCGAGACACGAGGCCGAGCAGCGGCGGCTCGTCGGGCGCGACGATCCCGACCACCCCTGTCGGCTCGGGCACGGTGAAGTTGAAGTAGGGGCCCGCGACCGCGTTCGCGGAGCCGAGCACCTGCGACAGCTTGTCGGAGAAGCCCGCGTACCAGACCCAGCGGTCGACTGCGCGCTCGACCTCGTCGCGACCGCCGACGAGCGCCGCGAACTCGTCGATCCGCGCTTCGAGCATCTCCGCCACGCGATAGAGAACCTGGCCGCGGTTGAACGCGGTCGCGCTCGCCCAGTTCGGCTGCGCGGCGCGGGCGGCGGAGACCGCATCGCGAAGGTCCTTCCGAGAGGCACGCGCGACGTTCTGCCCCTGAGCCTCGTAGGTGCGGCCCGACTCCGACCGGGGGAAGGCGCCGCCCACGAAGAGCTTGTACGTCTTCCTCACCGGCAGCCGAGCCATCACCCTCAGGATAGGCCGGGCGCCAGATCCAGCGCCATCAGGACGTCGTCGACGTACTCGCCGTCGAGGTGGAACTCGCCCCGGAGGACTCCCTCGACGACGAAGCCGCTCGTCTCGTAGAGACGCCTGGCGGCCACATTCGGGCCGAGGACGCGCAGCGTCAGCCGCCGCGCGCCGCGTCCGCGTGCTTCTGCGACTGCCGCATCGATCAGCGCCCGCCCCACGCCGCGCCGCTGTTGCGCGGGGTCGACCGCGATCCCGCTGATCTGCAGGACGTGCCTGCTCGCCTCGAGCGGATGCGGATGGCTCAGCCGGGCGTACCCGGCGACGCCGCCGTCGACCTCGGCGACGAGGACGTCGCGAATCTCCACCCGCTCGTCGAAGAACGACCAGTCCGGCGCGGGCGGCGGCGGTGCGGGGCTCGACATCGTCGTCCACGTCGCACGGTCGAGCGCCGCGAGCGCGCGTTCGTCGCCCGGGCGCGCGGGCCGAACGTGGATCACCCGCCGAACGTCTCGGCGCCGTCGAAGGCGAGGTACGGCTCGAGGCCGTGCAGACCGCCTTCGCGGCCGAACCCCGACTCCTTGTACCCCCCGAAGGGGCTCGCAGGGTCGAAGCGGTTGTACGTGTTCGCCCACACGACGCCGGCGCGCAGCCGCTCCGCCATCCAGAGGATCCGCGATCCCTTCTCCGTCCACACGCCGGCGGACAACCCGTAGGGCGTGTTGTTCGCCTTCTCGACCGCCTCGTCGGGTGTGCGGAACGTCAGCACGCTCAGCACCGGGCCGAAGATCTCTTCCTGCGCGATGCGGTAGCTCTGGGCGACGTTCGTGAACACCGTCGGCGCGAACCAGTAACCCTTCTCCGGGAGCCGGCACGGCGGC
>Ga0070741_10017983_pt1 | contig 11523 bp, 10 predicted proteins | sample Coa_R1_4_FD_66440 | JGI IMG/M metagenome (GOLD analysis project Ga0070741, IMG submission 66440) | Surface soil microbial communities from Centralia Pennsylvania, which are recovering from an underground coalmine fire - Coalmine... | ecosystem: Environmental > Terrestrial > Soil > Unclassified ...
TTCGACGAGCTGGCGGACCTCGAGCTTCCGCTCTCAACCCGACGGCACCAGCTCGAAGCGTTTTTGCCGCGGGCATTCCCCGACTCGGCCACGGTCCGTCTCTCTCCCATTACGTCAGATATAGCAGTCGCGCGACAGTGGCTGCGTGGGGAGCAGATCGGACTGGACGGCGTCGTCGCCAAGAAATTCGATCTGCCATACCAAGCTGGATTGCGGACCGGCATGCAGAAGGTCAAGAATGTGCGGACGGTCGATTGCGTCGTCGGCGGGTTTCGTTATGCCGCGAAAGGCGGCGGCATCGGGTCGTTGCTGCTTGGACTGTACGATGACGACGGCATGTTGCATCACGTGGGCTTTACATCTTCGTTCAAGGCAGCCGAGCGATTGGAACTGCGTGAGAAGGTCGAGCCGTTGATCAAGGCACCAGGATTCAACGGACGTGCGCCTGGTGGGCCGAGCCGATGGGCGAATGAGCGCACCGGTGAATGGCAGCCGTTGGACCCGAGTTTGGTCGTTGAAGTGACCTATGATCACTTCAGCGATGGGCGGTTTCGCCATGGGACCACGTTTCGGCGCTGGCGGCCAGACAAAGATCCCAAGCAGTGCACGTTTGAGCAGCTGCCAGCCGAGGGGATATCGGCGCTGCGCATGTTGCGATCGCTGAGTTAACGAACTGGCGTCGTTAATGTGATCGTCATCTTGGGTTGATCGGAACATCATGCTTTGATCACGATGGTTCATGGGGGACGATGCTATCGTCGCCCCATGAAAACATCGTTGATCAGTGCCGCGATTCACGTCAGCATCGTTGGGCTGTACATGATGGTTAGGCCAACGAGGACGGAAGCGCGGCCAACGCCTGAGCAGCCGACTATGGTCCTCTATCACCCGCGGTCTTCGCCCCAGGATCCCATCACAACGCACCTCAGACGGCCGATCGGCACTTTGCCGGGGACAATAGTTCCGGTTCCTACGACGGTGCCGCCAACCATTCCCCCAATCGACGCCCACATACGCGGTCTTCCAACGTTCACGGAGGACACGACCTGGACGACTGGCCCGAGCGAGACGCATGCTGGCGGAAGAGGAAGCGCCGGGCAGACACCGGGCGGTGTCCTCTCGGCCGACGTCGTCGATGTACAAGTCACGCCGTACGCGAACGCCCCGACACCGCGGTATCCGGAGTCGCTACGCGGAGCGGGTGTCGAAGGCGAAGTGACGCTCGAGTTCGTGGTCGACACCTCGGGACGAGTCGAACGCGGGTCGGTGCGCACGATATCGAGCACTGCCGAGGCGTTCGTCGTCAGCGTTTCCGATGCGCTGGCCGCGACGCGGTACCATCCGGCGCTGGTCGGCGGCTGCCACGTCCGTCAGCTGGTCCGGCAGCAGTTCGTTTTTTCGCTGAGGCAGCGCTGACGGCGAGCACGCCCGGCGTCAGCGCCGTGCGGCCGAAGCGTTCGCGCACCGTGTCGACCGCGCGCGTCAGCCGACGATCGCGGTCGACCTCGACCTCGGCTTCGCTGACGTCCAAGAGATCGAGCTGCGCGACGTCGGCGAACTGCGAGAGCGCGACGCCGATGAGTCGGGCCGGGACGCGACGTTCCGCGCGGAGGCGGGCCAGCAGCGCGTGCGCCAAGGTCAGGATCGCGCGATCCGAGATGATTGGGGCGCGGAGGGTGCGGCTCGCCTGTCGCGTCGTGCGATCGTAGTCGCGGAGCCGGACCGTCACGGTGCGCGCCGCGAGTCCCGATTCTCGCATGTCGGCCGCACCGCGGTCAACGAGTCGTACCAGCTCCCGTTGCAGATCAGCGTCGTCGTTGAGATCCCGGGGGAATGTTTCATCGCGACTCACCGATTTGGCGCGATCGCGTTCGCGAACGACCGAAGGATCGATGCCGCGAATCCGCTGGTAGAGCCATTCGCCAGCGCGTTCGCCCAGGGCTCGGGTCAACGCCGGCTGATCCAGCGAGAGGATATCCGCGACCCGCCTCCATCCGTGCTCGGCCAAACGCTCTTGGAATTTCGGACCGACACCCGGCAACTCAGCGAGGCCCAGACCCGCGACGAATGCGGCTTCGTCTCCCGGCGAGACGATGAACACACCAGTCGCTCCCGTACCGGGTCGCGGCTTGGCGTACTCGGTCGCGAGTTTGGCGACGAGCTTGGACGTGCCACCGCCGATCGAGACGGACAGGTCGGTTTCGGCGCGCACGGCGTCCCGTATGCGCGCCGAGGTGACCTCTAACGGCTCGTCGCGATACAGTCGCTCCGTATTCGTGAGATCCAGGTACAGCTCATCGACCGACGCCGGCTCGACCACCGGCGAAAAGCGGCGCAGGACAGAGGCAACGGCGCGGCTCTTCTCGATGCAGGCCTTCCGGGGCACCGGGACGCAGACCGCGTTCGGGCATAGGCGTAATGCGCGCGCGATCGGCATGGCCGACCGGACACCATAGCGCCGCGCCTCGTACGAGGCGGAACAAACGACGCCGCGGCTTTCCCGGGTGCCGCCGACGATCAGGAGGCTGGCTTTCCCAGCCCCCTCCGGGTCCGCCAAACGGGCGACCGCGACGAAAAACTGGTCGCAGTCAGCGAGCAGGATGCGGCGTGGCGGCATCGACATATACGGTCTGTGGCGTCGCGGCTACAGGTTTTTGAAATTCGGCCCACTAAGGCGAACTCTACCGTTGGGCCCGGCGTTTGCCTACTAGCCCTCCTGAATATGATGACACGAACGCTGACCGCTGAAAAATTGTTCGGGGCACCCACGCACGTGGTGCTGGTCAACGACCACGGCCCCGCGGTCGCGTTCACGGGGTGGAAACTCGGATCGGGTGAAGCTACCTGCGCCGAGTTGGAGGGGGACGTCAAGAAGGTGACCGTTGAAGTGTTGTACTCCAGCACGGCGCCCTACGCGGTAACTGAACGGTGTGAGACCCGGCACATCGACGGGGCGACGCAGATGGATGCGACCGTCTCGTTGTGCCGGGGTGAGAAGGACGTGCGGCGTGTATGCGAGAGCTCCACGGGCGATGTGGTGCGCGATATGGCGCGCGCCACCGCCCTGGACCACGCGATCAGGGTGTGGCCGTGGCTCGAACCGCGGTCGAGTCGAGGATCCTTCCTCGCTGGTTAATGAACTGCGCGCGCATCGCGTTCGCGTTCATTTCAACCGCCAGAAATCCCGGGCTCGTCGCGCTCCAGAGCGTGTGAGCGCCGTGTCCCGCCGGCCGTGCCTCTGAGCCGCCACCCGACACGAAATAGTCGACGTGATTGAGACGCAGGTGCTGCAGGTTGTGGTCATGCCCGCAGAGATAGACCTGCGCATGATACTTGATCAGCAACGGATTGATCGCCGCGATCAGCTCCGGCGTGTTCCCGTGCTTCGGGCTCGCCGAGTAAATCGGATGGTGGCCTATTACCATCTTCCATTTCGCGGTCGACGCGCCCATCGCGCTGTCGAGCCAGTGCACCTGCGCCTTCGTGTCGATGCCCGCGATGTGTGCCTTGTACTTGTCCTCGGTTCGGTATTCCGTGACAAATGGCGATGTGTCCAAGAAGAACAGATCCAGCGATGTCGTGTCGTCGACCTTTTGATGCACCGTGAAATAACGAGCGGGCATGTGCCAGCGCGGATCGACCTTCCCGTAACCGATCTCCGCGTCGACGTTGCCGTGGTAATCGTGATTCCCGATCGCCACGAACCACGGGATCTGTAACGACGGCGCCTTATAGACATCCTCGAACGACGTCTTGAACTGATTGTCGTGCGACGTCTGGACCCCTTCTTCGTAGAAGTTATCGCCGACCGACACGATGAACGCCGCATGAATGCGCGCGGCGGCCGCCGCCATCTGGGTCGCGACAGCCGTCTGAAACCCCGCGCCATCGCGACCCCAGTCGCCGATGACGAGAAAGCTCGTTTGCGCTGACGCGATGACGGGCAGCGCGAGGAACGCGAGAAATCGTTTCATGCCGCGAACGATATCCGCGGCACCTGTCGCCGTGATTACTTGCGCCGCGGCAACGGTGGTCGTGACGCTACGCGTGATGCACTGAACGGCGTGACGGCGACGAGTGTATTGGAGAAGAGCGTAGCCGCCGGCACGCCCAATTGACCCAGCTGGTTCGTGCCCCAACAGTACAACCCGCTCGCGGTACTCCGGCCACAAAAGAAACCCTCACCGCCGGCCATTGACTGAAACGTGACGCCAGGAAGAGATGGCGCGGCGACCGGCGTTTGGGCGACGATCTGCGACGAACCGATCCACCACACGAGTCCCCAACAATACGCGCCATCATTCGCGATGGCGCATGTCGTTCCATCACCCACGAAAATGCTGCTGAACGAGTGACCACCCTGCACGGGCGTCGGGTAGTTCCATGACTGGGAGCCCCAGCAATAGGCAGCTCCCGCCGCCGTCAACCCACACGTTTCACCCCCGCTCACGCCCACTGCCCCGGCGCTCAGACTTGTGAATCGTTGCGAGGTCGCGACCTGCGTCGGCACATTCCGGAACGTGTTCGTCGCATCACCTATTTCGCCTCCGGCATTATCGCCCCAGCAGTAGACGGTCCCGTCGCTGACGAGACCACACATGTGGAGTTGGCCGGCCACGAGCTGTTGAAAGTGGTATCCGCCGGCGACAGCGACCGGAGCGCCTTGCGCAATGTTCGAATCCGCCGGCACGGTGACGCCATCGCCAACGTAAGGCTCAGCGCCCCAGCAATACGCCGTGCCAGTCAGGTCCAGACCGCATGCCATCCAATAGCCCGTCACGATCGATGAGAATTGAATGCCGCCGACAACTGGCGCGGGAGCGGGTGATAAGGAGCCCGCATACGGATCGTTGGTGTCGATCGGATAGGAATACCGCCCGGGCCCCCGTCCCATCGCCGGTCCGCCTTCTCCCCAGCAATATCCAGTTCCATCGGTCGCGGTCGCACACGTGTACCCACGGGCATCGTCATCGATTCCCGCATCAATTTCGAGATCCCCGAAACGCGAATTGGCGATGGATGTGAAATGCGCGCTCGTCGGAACCGCGGTTGGAGCGAACGCGCTTGGGGAGGCATGGAAGCCGGTACCATCCTCTCCGTCTTGATCCACACCCCAACAATACGCGACACCGCTCGCGGTAATCGCGCAGGCGCTCCCAGCGCCCGCGCTGATAAACGCGGCTTGCGCAGGGTTCGTCGTGCCAGCCGAGCCGAGCCCGGTGAACGCCAAGGGCGCCAAGGTGCCGATGGTCGCAGTCAGCGTGTTGGTGGTGGAAACGGGCCCCATAGTCCACCGCGCTTTCGCGACACCATTGGCGTTGGTTACGCTGGCCAACGGACTCACCGTGCCACCCCCACCGGTGATGGTCCAATGAACCGTATCCCCTGCCGCCGGATTGCCGTACTTGTCTCTGGCTCTGATGGCAATCGAATCCGGCAGCGCCGCACCGATCGTCGCGGTCTCGCCGTTACCGCCGATGATCGTATCTGACGCCGGCGCCGCGGAAAGCGGTGTCGCATCAAACACGCCAAAGGTGAGTGGCTGACCGGTCGTGGGATCGACCGCGCGGGCGGTGACCCGCTGACTATCTGCCGTCGACGTGCCGAGCGTCCACAGCTCCTGCGCCGTACCCGTGCTGTTGGTCGTCTCGACGCCACCAAAAACACTGCCGCCACCCGATGTCACGATAAAATTCACCGCTTGGCCCGGAACCGGATTGCCCTGCGCGTCGGTGACTTTCACGACGAGCGGGTTGGGAAGTTGGGTGCCGACGACGGCCGATTGCCGGTTGCCCGAAATGATGTCGAAGTGGGCCGCTGTGCGAGGGCCCGAGGCACTACTGCACGACAAGACGGCACCGCACAGCATCAGGGCCGCCAACGAGAGTGTCGAGCGCATTTTCTAGAGAATTAGACCCTGCCTAACGCCGCCCGGTCAACCAGATAAATCACATGCTCGCGCGCGGTGACACGCGACGCTGGATACGGTGCCTGAGGGTTGCCCGCGCTCGCCAGCACCTTCTCGAGAATGTCGCGCTTGTCCGCGCCGGCGAGCAGAAAGACGACAGTGCGGGTGTTGGCGAATACTGGGTAGGTCAGGGTGATGCGGTGGTGCACCTTCATCGTCGGCGGCGCGTTGGTGGGCACCACCCAACGGGTGTGCTCATTGAGCTCCGGGATTCCCGGAAATAACGAAGCTGTGTGCCCATCCGGGCCGATGCCCATGAGGGACACATCGAGCGTCGTGCCATCGGGGAACGCGCTGCGAAGGACGGCTTCGTAACGCTTCGCCGCATCCGCCGGCTCGAGCTCGCCTTGTATGCGCGCCGTGCGTTCGGTGAGACCCGGAATCCGAGACAGAAGAGCCTCGGACGCCATGCCATAGTTGCTGTCAGGGCTGTCAGGAGGCACGCACCGCTCATCGCCGAAATACACGTCCGTCGATGACCAGGGAACGCGTTTCGCGTACTCGGCGGCCAGCAATTGATACAGCGAACGGGGCGTGTTGCCGCCCGACAGCGCGAGCGTGAACCGGCCGCGCGCGGCGACTGCCGCGGCGGCCGTTGTCGCGATCAGATCCGCGGCGGCGCGATAGAGGCCGGCGGGATCCGCGACCTCGCGGACCTCAAGCGGCGGCACCTGCCCCCGCCCCGGCTCCCGCGGTTTCGAGCTTTTCCCGCGGCTCCCGCTCCGGCACGACCGTCGCGGCCTGCGGCGGGCCCCAGGTGCCGGCTTCGTAGAAGTAGGGCGTGTCCTTGAGCGCCAGGAGCGGCGCGTAGACCCGCCACGATGCCTCGACTTCGTCGGCGTGCACGAAGAGCGTCTGGTCGCCGCGCAGCACGTCCAACAACAGCGTCTGGTACGCTTCCGGGAGGAACTTGAATTCCTCGCCGTAGTCGAAGTGCAGCGTGAGGCGCTGCAGGCGAAACGGCTCGCCCGGCGCCTTCACATCGAAGTACAACCGGAAGCCTTCGTTCGGCTGCAGCGTGATCACCAACGTGTTGGCCGTGGGCTGCGAACCCGACAAGCCGCGGAACATCCAGACGGGCGCCTGACGGAAGCGCACGCGAATCTCCGTGAGCCGGCGCGCCATGCGCTTGCCCGTGCGGATGTAGAACGGGACGCCCTGCCACCGCCACGTATCGAGGCTCAGCTTGAGCGCGACGAACGTGTCGGTGTTCGAGCGTTGCGCGACGCCGGGCTCCGTGCGATAGCCGACCACGGGCTTGCCATCGATCTCGCCGGCCACGTACTGGCCGCGCACCGCATCGCGCGGACTGAGCGGCGCGATCGAACGCAAGACTTTGATTTTCTCATCGCGGATGGCCGCGGCTTCGAACGCCGTTGGAACCTCCATCGCGACCAGGGCAAAGAGCTGCGTCAGATGCGACTGCACCATGTCCCGGAGCGCGCCGGCATGGTCGTAATAGTCGGCGCGCTGCTCGACGCCGAGCTCCTCGGCCACCGTGATCTCGACGCTCTCGATGTGATCGCGATTCCAGAGCGACTCGAACATCGCGTTCGCGAATCGAAACACGAGCAGATTCTGGACGGTCTCTTTGCCGAGGTAATGGTCGATGCGGTAGACCTGCGATTCGTCGAAGAACTGATGGACGAGGCGATTCAGCTCTTTGGCGGAGTCGAGGTCGTGACCGAACGGTTTTTCGATGACGACCCGCGTCCAACCCGCGCTCTGATTCAGCCCCGCGGCACCGAGACCAGCGATGGTCGAGGGAAACGCAGTCGGGGGCAGCGAGAGATAGAACGCCCGATTGCCGGGGACGTTGTGATCGCGCTCCAACGTCTCGAGGCGAGTTTTCAGCGCCTGAAAGTCCGCCGGCGTCGACGAACCCATACCTTGGTAGAACACGACCGAGTTGAGCCACGCATCGAGATCATCCGCATCCGCACCGCTCAGCGATTCCTTGATCGACGCGCGGAACTTCGCGTCGTCCGTATCCTGATCGCGCCCCACGCCGAGGATGATGTTTTTGCCCTCGATGAGGTGGTGCTTGTGCAGTTGATACAGCGCGGGGAAGATCTTGCGATGCGCCAGATCACCCGTGGCGCCGAAGACGGCGAATATGCTGGGATCGACTTGACTCACGACTCAAGCCTCGGTTTTGATGGCGTGCCCGCCGAACTGATTGCGCAACGCGGACAACATCTTGTAGGTGTACGAATCATCGTCGCGCGACTGCAGGCGCTCAATCAACGATTGCGTAATGATAGGCGCTGGAACATTCAAATCGATGGCTTCGGCGACCGTCCACCGCCCTTCGCCCGAGTCGACGACATACGGCGCGATGCCCTTGAGCGTCGGGTTCTCCTTGAGCGCGTTCGCGGCCAGATCCAGCAGCCACGACCGCACCACCGAACCATAGCGCCACACTTCGGCGATCTGCGATACGTCGAGAGCAAACTCTTTCTTGGCCTCCATAATGGCGAAGCCCTCGGCATATGCCTGCATGAGACCGTACTCGATCCCATTGTGAATCATCTTCACGAAATGCCCCGATCCCGTCGGTCCCATGCGACCCCAGCCATCGGTCTTTGACGGAGCCAGCGTCTCGAAGATGGGACGCAGACGTTCGATCTCAGCTTTGTCACCGCCGATCATGAGGCTGTAGCCCTCGGTGATGCCCCAGATCCCACCGCTGGTGCCGACATCGACATAGTGGAGACCCATGGGATCGAGATCCCTCTGGCGACGCATGTCGTCCTTGTAGTTGCTGTTGCCGCCATCGATGATCGTGTCGCCCTTGCTGAGGAGCTTCGCGAGCTCGCGGACCGTGGATTCCGTGGGATCGCCGGACGGCACCATGATCCACACGGCGCGAGGCGGCGTGAGCTTCGAGACGAGATCGGCGAGCCCACTCGACGCCGTGGCGCCGCCGGACGCCGACGTGGATACCGCACGCGCGTCGCGATCGTACACGACGATCGTATGACCACCTTTCACGAGCCGGGTCGTCATGTTCGCGCCCATCTTCCCCAGCCCCACCATTCCCAATTGCATGTGTGCGTTATCTCCCCAGTAATTGCATCACGGTCTTATCGAGATCGGCGGGATTATCCACGATGATCTCGCCCTTGAACGGTGCATGGGCCACCACTCGGGCCCGGGTCAGGTCACTCGGCACCACCACCACCTGCGTCCCCGCATCAACCGCCGCGGCCACGCCCGGTTCCGAGTCCTCGATCACGAGACACTCGCCTGGTTGAACATTGAGCTTGCTCATCGCCAGACGGTAGATCTCGGGATCGGGCTTCGGCTTTGACACCATATCGCGTGTCACGACGACATCCAGGCACTGGCCAATGTCCAGGGTTTTCAGTACAACCGCGGTCTCCGGTGCGTGCGACATCGTGCAGAGCGCGGTCGGGTAGCCCATGCCTTTGACCTTCCGAAGCAAAGCCGTCGCGTAGGGGTACTCTTGCTGCTTGACGGTCCTCGGGTCCTCCAGCATCGCATCATAGACCTTCATCCGGGCATCGACGAGCTGCTCCCACGTGACGTTGAGTCCGAATCGCTTGACCAACGCCTCGGCGACCTCCTCACGTGAGCGGCCGATCATGTCATCATAGCGTTGGATGACGTCGTCCTCTTTCAGCTCCGGTTTGAGCTGCTTGGCCGCGCGGGCATACGAGATCGCCTTGAGGGCTTCCGTTTGCACGAGCGTTCCATCGAGGTCGAAGATGATCGCGCGAATCACGTGAGCAGAGCCGCCAGTTTCTGCAGGCCTTGCATGACATTCTCCCGCGGCACATCGACTCTCAGCACTCGGCGATTCCGGTCCATCAGCGCGCGGCGATCGCCTAGCGATTGTGCTTCTTTCAGCACGCCAAACGAGATCACCGACTTGTCTGAATCAGCCGTCTCCGGAATCGGGATGTCTTTCGCCGGCGCTGGCGGCGGGGTCACGATCTGGAGGAACACTCCATGGTTGCCATCGCCTTTGTGCAATTGGCCCGTCGAGTGGAGAAACCTCGGCCCGTAACCCAGCGTCGTCGCGACTTTATAATGATCGCGCAGCGTTACTCGCATGCGCTCGAGCGCCTCTGTCGATTCCTCTGTCGGAGCGATCCACGCTTGGATCGCTATATAGTCGCCTGGTTTGATGGCGCCGAGAAACCCAGAAATAATCGTCGTCGCATCGGTCGGATCAGGTGTCGTCGCATAGAGCGCCAAGCCGTCAGTCCTAGCATTCGCCGTCAATGTCGGGAGCGCGCCACTCTTTTGATACGTGTCGACCATCAACCGAGCGAGCTGCTTGGCGGCTTCGACGTTGGGCTGATCAAACGGGTTAATCCCAATACGCCACCCAGCGATCGCCGTCGCCAGCTCCCAGCGGAAGAACTCGCCGCCGAGATCGTACGGGTCCGCGAGATCGATCTGAACGACCGGTTGACCGGCGCTACGAAGTGCCGTTAGCGCCGCATCGTTTGACGTTTCGCGAGCGAGACGCAGGGAAACGAACAGTCGATCGCCGCCATAGACGCCCGGGGCGCCGACTGGCTCGTCGGCAACCGGCAAGACCCCCTTGTCTTCCTTTCCCGTGCTCTCGGCGATGAGCTGCTCGACCCACGCGCCCCACGCATCGATGCCGGGCGAACAGACGAACGTGATCTTGTCGCGGCCTAGGACCGCGAGCTCGCCCATGATGACGCCGAGCTCCAGCGCGCTCTCTTGATCACCTTCGGCTTTGATCGCGCTCTCCAGCAGGCGATTCAGGTCGACGCCAACGAGAGCCGCGGGAACGAGACCGAAGTGCGATAGCGCCGAGTAGCGTCCGCCGATATTCGGATCGTTCAGGAAGCACGAGCGGAAACGATATTTGCTCGCGGTATCCGCCAAGGCGCTGCCCGGGTCGGTGATCGCGATAAAATGTTCGCCGGCGTGCTCAGCTCCTAACGTTGCAACTACTCGCCGGTAACACGTTCTGAAAAACGAAAATGTCTCTACAGTCCCACCCGATTTCGTAGAGACGATAAATAAGGTCTTCGCCAAATCGAGACCGTTGACAGCAGACGCGACCGCGTCAGGGTCAGTGCTGTCGAGCACGTGAAGCTCGAGATAGCCGGCCTTGGTGCCGAAGACTTTATGAAACACTTCCGGCGCCAGACTCGATCCGCCCATGCCGAGCAACAAGGCGTGGGTATAGCCGTCCTTGCGGATGGCTTCCACGACTTTCCGAATCGCGGGGATCTCATCCCGCATACGCTCAGCGATTGTCAGCCATCCGAGCCGATTGGTGATCTCGGTCGGCTGAGGCTTCCAAACCGTGTAGTCGCCGCGATTGATCCGGGCGAGAATCTGCTCCGAATGCGCGCGCGCCAGCGTCTTCCCCACCGACTCCGAATACGTTCCCAATTCGGCCGAGAGGGCCGTCACAGTCGTCATGTCGTCTCCCGAAGGTAATGCGTCTCGATCGCTCGAACTTTCGCCAACCGGCGCTCGTGGCGTTCCTCGTGGGTGTATCGTGCCCCCACGAACGCGCGCGCCAACTCCTTCGCGACTTC
>Ga0070741_10017984_pt1 | contig 11521 bp, 9 predicted proteins | sample Coa_R1_4_FD_66440 | JGI IMG/M metagenome (GOLD analysis project Ga0070741, IMG submission 66440) | Surface soil microbial communities from Centralia Pennsylvania, which are recovering from an underground coalmine fire - Coalmine... | ecosystem: Environmental > Terrestrial > Soil > Unclassified ...
GGTCGTCAGTCCCGACCGCCGCGTTTGGCTGCGAATCCGGCGAGTCTCCTGGTCGGTTACTGATCAAGGTCTCTCGAGTCTGTCGAACTTCGGAATGACGATCGTCGTCGCCCGTGAGACATCGATCGAGGGCTTTGGGGCGTACTCGGTTGCCTACACGCTGTATGCCCTCGTGCTCCAGCTTTCGCGTGCCATGTCGACTGATCCTCTAGTCGTGCGCTTCTCCACGACCGTCGACGCCCCGCTCAGGCGAGCCGCGGCGACTGCCTCCGGAGCGAGCCTCGGGTTTGGGGTGGCTGCCGGTCTGTGCACAGGTCTAGTGTCGTTCGCCTTCCACGGTTCGCTGGCCCGCGTGATCCTTTCGACCGCTGTTTGCCTTCCGGGCCTACTCACACAGGACGCTTGGCGATTTGTGTTCTTCGCGGCAGGGCGGCCGCGGTCGGCGGCCGCGAACGACTTCGTGTGGACATTTCTTCAGTTTGTCGTCTTCGCATGGCTGATCCACAGCGGGCAGCATGCCAGCCAATTTTTCATTCTTGGCTGGGGTGTCACCGGTACCGCTGCAGCCGCCGTGGGTTCCCTCCAAGCCGGCCTTCGACCGGATCTGTCAGGGGCCGTGGCGTGGCTGCGCGATCACCGCGACCTTGCATCGCGGTACGTCGGCGAGGTTCTCGTTGTCCGTACGGCGTTGCAGCTCAGCTACTACACTGTAGGGATTACGGCGGGCCTGTCAGCCGTAGGGGCGCTTCGGGGTGTCACAGCGCTTTTCGGGCCACTCAATATTGTCTACCTGGGTCTCTCTTCGGCTCTTGTTCCCGAGGGTACGCGCCTGTTGCAGGAGTCCCCAGATGTCCTAGCGCGACAGATTCGTCTTGCGTCTGCGGCGCTCTGCGCGATCGGCGTTGGGTGGAGCGCCGTACTTCTAGCCTTGCCCGACAGCGCCGGGCGCGCATTACTGGGTTCGTCATGGACAAATGCCGCTCCGCTGCTGGTCCCGGCTGCACTAATCGCGGTTGCGACGGGAATCGAGGTCGGCCCCTGGGTCGGACTGAGGTCCCTTGCTGCCGCGACGACGAGTCTCAGCACCCGGGCGGGCGTTGGATTGGCGACGCTGGTCCTGGGTACAGGTGGTGCCATTCTGGATGGTGCATATGGGGCTGCGACTGGGCTGGCCATCGGCGCGTGGGTGGGCGCAGCGCTCTGGTGGCGGTCATTCTCGATACGACTTCGGGGGGTGTCGTCGAGTGCTGAGGATCCGGGAAACTGAGCGACTGACCGCCGCAATCCGTACAGCACGGTTCCGAGTGGAGGAGGAACTCTTTGCTCGAGGGCGTCTGCCGGCTCGACTCCAAATCGCTGAGTTCCCGAAATCAGGCGGCACATGGCTCTGGCAGCTGATGCTCGCACTCGAGCAGGAAGCGTCGGCTCCCGGCCTGAAAACGTTCAACGGCATGCGGGTGATTCACCACCACGCGCCATTCGGGTCTCGCTCGATCCCGGCCGTCTACGTGCTGCGGGACGGCCGCGACGTGGTCGTGTCGCTCTACTTTCACCACCTGCGTGAGATCCGGGGCCGAACGCGCTGGGAGCCGCGAGTCCGGAGATACTTTTCGACCGTGCTCGGCTCGCGTCATGACCCCGAGGATGTGACTCGAAATCTTCCGCGCTTCATTCGAAGCTTGCGAGATCATCCATTAGGCGGACTGCTTCGCCCAGGGCGTGAAGCGTCGTTTCTTACATGGCCAACCCATGTGGTTGACTGGTCCGATCGTGTCGGCGTTACGTGGGTGAGGTACGAAGATATGCTCGCCAACCCGGTTGCCGAACTCGAGCGCATCATCAAGTGGCGAGGCTTCGAGATTGAGCCGGCGTTTCTCGAAGAGGTTGTGACTCGCAATTCGTTCCGGGCACAGAGCGGGGGCCGTGCACCCGGTCAGGAAGATCGTAGCTCGTTTCTTCGAAAGGGAATTGTCGGTGACTGGAAGAATTGGTTCGATGAGAACGCCGCGGCGGCTTTCGACGAATATGGTGGTGACCAGCTGAGGGCGTTCGGCTATGACAAGCCGCGGCGTGGGACAGCCTGAACTATGACTCTTCGGGACTACATCAACGTACTCAAGAGACGACGAGTGATCGTCCTCGTCGCATTTCTTCTCGTCCCGATCGCGGCGACGGCGTACTCCTTGCATCAGCAGAGGCTTTATCAAGCCAACGCGGTTGTCTTGCTTCGCGAGCAGAGCCTCTCCGACATCCTTCAGAACAGTCCGTCCCCGCAGCCTGCCCAAGCTGCGCGGATCGTTAGCACGGAAGCGGAGGTTGCTCGCGTCGATGTCATCATCAAGCGGGTACTGAAGGCAGCGGGCTCGAGAGAGACGGTTGCAGCGTTTCTCGTGCATTCGTCGGTATCGGCGGATCCGAACGCCGACCTGCTGACCTTCCGAGTCAACTCACAAGAACCGGCGACGGCCTCAAGGTTCGTCGATCTCTATGCGCAGGAGTACGTCCGGTATCACATGGCCCTGGAGTTGGGGCCGATCGAGACCGCACGTGCATCGCTGGCTACGAAGATGTCGGCGCTATCGAGGTCGGGTGGCACGTCAGGCGCCCTTTACCAGAGTCTTCTCAGTCGAGATCAGCAGTTGGCCGCGCTTGAGGCGTTGGCGACGACAGGGGCGTCAGTCATTCAGCCGGCTGTGTCGACTCCACAGGTTCAGCCTCGGCTTCAGCGGAATGTCGCCCTCGGACTCGTTGTGGGCCTGATCCTCGGCGTCGCGCTTGCGTTTGTTCGCGAGACATTGGACACACGCATACGGTCAATTGACGAAATCTCTGGAGCCCTCGGCGTTCCGATACTCGCGAGGATTCTGGCACCGAGGCCTTCGTTCACCGGTGGTGGGTTGGCGATGATGGAGCGGCCATTTAGCGTGGAGTCAGAGCCGTACCGCATATTGCGAAGCAGTTTCGAGTTCGCGAATCTGAGCCTTGGGGCAACTTCGGTATTGGTCACGAGTGGCTTCTCGGCCGAAGGCAAGTCGACCACGGTTGCGAACCTGGCGGTCGCGTTGGCGCGTGGCGGTGTCGACGTGGTTCTCGTCGACCTCGACCTGCGCCAACCAGGTATCGCACGTCTCTTTAAGTTGGATGGCCCCGGTGTGACCGAGGTCGTACTCGGGACGGTGCCCCTTGACGACGCGCTGCGCACGATCGTGCTGAGCGATCAAGGGCGGTCGGATGCGAACGGTGCGGCAGCTGCTGGCGACGGAACACTCAAGGTATTGACTGCAGGACTTCTTCCCCCGAGCCCGGGCGAGTTCGTACAGAGCCCCCGCCTGGTCTCCTTGCTTCGCCATCTCGCGAGCAGTTGTGACCTCCTGTTGATCGACACGCCGCCCGCCCTTGTCGTGGGGGACGCGCTGTCCCTCTCTGCACACGCGGACGCGATCCTGTTTTGCGTCCGTCCAGACAAGACGACGATTCGGAGCCTCGGGCATCTGGCCGAAGTTCTCAAGGCCGCGCCAATCTCGAAGCTTGGAGCGGTGATCACCGGCGACTCTGACACCGATCTCCCTTACGGATACACGTCTTACAGTTACGCGAGCGCGCCGGCTGGTACGTCCCGATAGATGCGCTCGACCTCATCGGCTCTTAGCAGCGCGATCACGCCAATACTGCTTGTGTCCGGGCTCGCAGGCGTTGGCGTGCTCATCGCCGCTGGAAGCCTGCGCGCGGTGCTTGCTGGTGCCTTGGTCCTCGCGATCGCGTCTGCCGCGCGACTCGGTCTCACTGGCGCGGATGTTGCGCGGGTAGCTGTTTGGATCGGCCTCCTAGGCATCAATGCTGTGACACAGCAGCAGACGGAAGCAAATGTGGCGCAAGCGAACGTGAACGGTTTGGCGGTCATCCAAATCGCGCTTCCGGTCGCCGCCTTAGCGGCGGTGCTGCTGCTCGATTGGCAGCCCTTCTTCCCTCTGAACCGTCGTGAATGCCTGCTCGCGGGCTACCTGACGTTGGCCCTGCTGAGCTCGCTCTGGTCAGTTGCTCCGAAGGTGACTGCGCTGAAGGCGATTCAGCTCATCATCGCGTACGCGCTTGTGCTTGCGATGGTGCGGCGCAACTCTCGCCAGCAGTTAGTTGCTCAAGTTGTCGTCGTTGTCCAAGTGATCGTAATTGCTTCCCTCCTTGGTGCCGTGATCCACCCCGGCGCGGCGCTCGTGTCGCGAGACGTGTCCAACCCGACACAGCGCCTGCACGGTTTGTTCCCAGCGATTGGACCGGACCTTCTTGGGCTCGTGGCCGCAGTGGCGCTCATTTCAGCGCTACTCAGATCTGGGAGTTCGCTCTACCGCCGCGGCATCGCTCGCTGGGGTTTCGTGGCACTGGACGTGGGTTGCCTTCTATTGACGCGTTCGCGCACGTCCTTACTGTTGACCGCACTCGGGCTATTCGTTGGCTGCATCGTTGACCCGAAGCGGCGAGTGAAGATGCTCGTCTTCATTCTGCCACTTGCTCTCGCGATTCTGGTGCCGCTTGCGTCCTCTTCCGCGATCGTGAACTTCGTTCACCGTGGGCAGAATCAGGTCGCGTTCTCGACCTTGACCGGGAGAACCCAGATCTGGTCAGCCGCGCTCCATTACGCCGAGGTCCGCCCACTCGAGGGGTACGGCTACTACGCGGGTCATCGGGTTGGCGCATTCGCGGAATCGTTCTCATTCGAGTTGCCAAACATTGACAACATGTGGTTGGAGACATTCCTCGACGTAGGCATCTTCGGTGTCATCCTTTTAACGGGTCTCGTAGTCGGAGGAGTAGTCGCATTGCTCCAAGACGCTGAGAAAGAGGGAGGGGGCCAGCCGTCGCTCTTTGTTCCAACGGCCGCGATCTGCATCGTGTCGTCGATCGTCAATCCGTCGCTCCAGCAGCCCAACTATCCGATGTATCTCTTTGGTCTGGCGTTGCTCGCGCGACCGGCTGTCGGAATGGCTGTGGGCTCGCGCGCGTTAGCGCTACACCGGTCGCGAGTCGAACCGGAGTGAGAAGCGCGTCGGTTGGAGGAGTCCGCCGAGGATGCCGCTTGGGGACCCTCCGCTCTTGGTCTCCGGGTAGTAGGGCTCGACCGAGTACTGCCGCACCCCTGCTTGGAGCATTAGGCTCGGAATCTCGCGCCTTCGGTAGCTGCGGTTGCCAACGAAGTTGTTCGGTAGGAGCCCGATTCGTCGTACCGGGTTGTGCCACCAGTTGTGAAGATCGATTAACGCGAAACCACCAGGGGCGACGGCTTCGGAGATTTGCTGGATGGCGCGACGCTCGTGCTCCCACCCTCGAACGAGGGTGTCGAAGCAAACGACGCGGTCGAACGCGTGCTTAAACGGAAAACGAAGGTAGTCGGCGCGGCAAAAGTAGATATTCGACAGTCCGAGCTCCTGCGCCCGTCGACGCACGTAGATGATCGACTGAGCCGAGAGATCACAGTGAACGACGCGCTTCGCCCGGCTCGCGAGCGCGAACGTTACGTATCCGGCACCACCTGAAACGTCGCAGACCGTAAGCTGGGCGAGATCATCACCCTCGAGTCGCTCGAGTGCCCACAAGGCATGGTGCTCGCGCTTCGCGATCCAACCGCTCTGACTCGAGCGCGGGTCTCCCCAGGGGGAAGCGGCGTCGCCTCGGGCGTGGGCTTGCTCGACGGTTTCGGAGACGAGGTCTCGGTAGACCACTGCGTTCTCCGGCCCGAGAATACCGTCGGCCTGGGACTCGGACGGAGCGAGATCGAGCAGATCGCCGGTCCCGTTAGCTGTCGAAAAAGATCGGGCACATCCTGGGCAATACACCGCCTGATCGCCGGTCTCGTTCCGGCGACGTTCCAACCTGACCCCGTCATCAGGACACACAGGATGGAACTCGTCGACGATCGCCACGCCGCCCAGGATCATAGGAGAGATTCCATCGAGTACTGGCAACTGAGGTCCGGAGCCGTGCAGGTCCTGGTGACCCCGTTTGAGTGAGTTTCCTGTTGTTGGGCACCCTTAGACCCGACACATGGAGGCCGTGAACAGGTCAGCCGCCATCGCAGCGTCACTCCTCGCGGCATTTGTGGCCCTACTCGGTCAAGGCGCCGCCGCGTCGGCGGTTCGCGACAGCCGAGCGGGCTGTCCCGGGTACCAACTGACGAGTTCGCAGAGCGTCCAAGCAGCTATCAACGCGCGTGCTGCCGGGTCCACCTTCTGTCTCAAAGCAGGCGTCTATCGGGTCGCCCAGCCGATCGCGCCGAAGGCCGGCGATCGGTTCATCGGGGCGACCGGCACGGTCATCTCGGGCGGGAAGGCGGTCACATCCTGGGCGCACGTCGGTCACGAATGGGTCGCGAGGGGTGAGAGCCGCGTACCCACTTTGCGACCGGGTGGCGGGTACGGAGGTTCCTACGAGTATCCGATTGCAGTCTACGGCGACGATCTCTATATGGACTCGGCAGCGCTCCAGAAGGTGGGTGTCAGAAACCAGGGCAGGACGATCGGAAGCAGCAAGGTCGGGCCCGGCCAGTACTTCGTCGACTACGACAAAGGCGAGATTCTCTTAGGTTCGAATCCTTTCGGGCATAACGTCGAGCTGGCGACCTCCTCGGCGGGGATCCAAGCGCACGTACCGGACGTGAGTATCTCGGGCGTAACCGTCGAGATGACGACCGGTGCTGGAATCGCGACGTCGGCCTCAGGATGGACGCTGGACGGCGATCAGGTTCGGTTTGTCCACGGGGCCGGCATTCAGATTGGGTCGAACGCGGACTTGTCGAACGACAACTCCCATGACAACGGAACGTACGGGATCATCGGTTCCGGGGCGAATATCGTTGTTCAGCAGAGTGTGTTCGACCACAACAATACTGCCAGGTACTACCACGGTGGCGACAAGCAATGCTACGACGCTGGCGGCACGAAGTTCACGTTCACGACCGGCCTTGATTTCGAGCATAATAATGTACTAAACAATCTGTGTCCAGGAATTTGGCTAGACATAGATAATGCTAATTCCAGAATTATTAGCAACTATGTCGAGGGTAATTTCGGTAACGGGATCGACGACGAGATCAGTTACACCGCTAAAATCTGCGGAAACGATGTCGAAACCAACGCGGGCTACGGGATACTCATCGCAGCATCGTCTTCGGACACGGTCTGCGACAACACGGTTGCGAATAACGGGAACGGCGGTATTTGGCTGAATCAACTCGCCCGGAACGAATGGCCGAGCCCGCTCGGGCCGCACCTCGTCGTGAACACAGAGGTTACCGGCAACACGGTCAACCAGCCGCACGGCCTCGACGGAGCGCACGAAGCTGGCGTCATCGGAACACCGTTCGCCGGCGCCGTTTTCTCAAGCTCCAATCTCTGGAACAACAACCACTACGTTATCTCTGCTGCCGGGAGCCAGGCTTTTGCTTGGGAGGGCAAGACGCTGAACTGGACGGAGTGGAGGGCGACGGGCCACGACCTGTCTTCGAGCGCCCAAACCGTCGCAGGCGCCGCCTTAACCTCTGGCTGATATGGGGTGGGCTCTCGCCTGCCTCGATCCGAGCTTCAGGGAATGCCCGAGAGTCGCAAACCCCGGTTGCTAACGGCAAAGTTGCATCAGGTGGGCCAGGGCAAGGCGGCCGGGTAAAGCGCGTTGCAAAGGGGAGGGGCTGCGGGGCACAGCTTAAGTTCGGCATCGCGGCTCCGCCATTCGAGCATTTCTTCCAGGAGATTGTTCCTCTCAACTATCTCGATTTGACGTCGTGGTCGGTCGTGAACGACCCCAAGCTCCTGCTGATAACCCTGCCTGCTTTCTGCGAACACGAACCGAGGCCTTGGCGGGCGACACTCGAACCGCTTAAGTCGCGCACCCATCACGCGTACCGTCCTCTTGATGAGCGAAGGACCGGACCCTAGAACTCGGAAACTGATGGCAACCGTGTATGGGTACGTCGCGTACCGCATCGGCGGCGGTCCCGACGCGGAGGACGTCACCTCCGACACGTTCGAGCGGGCCTTTCGCTACCGCAAGCGCTTCGACCTGCGCCGGGGTGATGCAGCAGCGTGGTTGATTTCGATTGCGCGCAGCCGTGTTGCTGAGTACTTCTCGAGTCGACCGACAACGGTCAGCGAGATCCCGGAACGAGCAACGCCAGGCGAGCTCGCAAGCGACAGCGCCGATCGGCTCGACTTGCGAGCGGCAGTCACGCATCTCAACGAGCGCGACCGCGAGCTCATCGCGCTCCGCTACGGCGCTGATCTCACCGCACGTCAGATCGGCGAGCTGCTCGACATGAAGACCAATGCCGTCGAGGTTGCGCTTCACCGCGCGCTCGACACGCTACGCAATGCCCTCGAGTCCCCGAATTCGGGTGAAGTGACGGCGCGGACCGATCCGTGGCCGCTCAGGGTGGAGAAGTGACCGCCTCCGCCTACGCCGGGCGCATTCCGCGTCGCGGGCGCGCGCTGCCCGTTCAGGCCGGCGCAGCGCTTGTCCTGCCGCTCGCGGCTGTTGTCGGCGTCGGTTCTGCGAGCGGCGGGTTCTTCGCGACGGGGTTCGGTTGGGCCGGGCTTGTCTTCGCCTGGGCAGTTGTCATTGCGGCCGTTCTGATCGGCGCACGCTGCGGTTGGCTCGACGCATCGTGGGCGCTCAGCGCGCTTGCGCTCTGCGTCCTGACGTTCGCCTCGGCGACCTGGGCGGGCTCTGCAGGGACCGCCGTCGACCAGGGATTGCGGATGATCGTCTACGCTGCCGCCGCCGTCGGTGCGCTGCTGCTCCTTCGCCGACGCGACGTCGAGCTCTGGCTCTTCGGCCTCGTCGCCGGCACGGCGGCGATCGGCTTCTACGCACTCGGGACGCGCTTGCTACCCGATCACCTCGGCGGCATCCGAACCGGCGGCGGCTACCGGCTCTATTCACCGATCGGTTACTGGAACGCGCTCGGCATCTTCGCGACGCTCGGCACCCTGCTCGCGCTCGGCGTCGCCGTGCTCGGCCACTCGACGGTGCTGCGCGTTCTCGCTGCGGCTGCGCTCAGCATCCTGCTGCCGACGCTCTACTACACCTACAGCCGCGGCTCTTGGGCTGCCCTCGCCGTCGGCTTGGTCGTCGCGCTCGCCTACAGCGCCAAACAGGAGCGCCTGATCACCGGCGCGATCGCGCTGCTGCCCGTTCCCGCACTCGGTGTGCTGCTCGCATCACGACCCGCGGCGCTCACGCACAGCGCATCGTCGCTCGCCGCTGCGTCGCGCGCCGGGCATCGCGTCGCCGCGGAGCTCGCCGTGCTCGCGCTCGTCCAGGCGTGTGTCGGCGCAGCGTGGGCCTTGCTCTCGGAGCGCATCGTCGTTGCGCCGCGCGTTCGGCTCGGACTGCTCGCCGCCCTTGCGGCTGCTGTTGCGCTCGCTGTGGTTGGCGTCGTCGTCCACTACGGGTCTCCGACGACGATCGCGCGTCATGCGTACGACAGCTTCACTGCATCACCGACCGGTGGCACGAACCTGAACAGCCGCCTATTCTCGTTCTCGAACGACGGCCGCACCGTGCTCTGGCGCGCGGCGTTGAACGAGTTCGACGCGCATCCGATCTTCGGTGACGGTGCGGGCAGCTTCCAGCGCTGGTGGTACGCACACCGCACGACCGACTACAACGTCGAGGACGCACACAACCTCTACGTGCAGACGCTCGGCGAGCTCGGGCTCGTCGGCGGCGTCCTGCTCGCGTTCTTCCTCGGCCTGCCGCTCGTTGCCGCCGTGCGCGCACGCTGGCATCCCCTTGCGGGGCCGGCGCTCGGCGCGCACGTCGCCTACCTTGCGCACTGCATCGTCGATTGGGATTGGCAGGTACCGGCGGTGACGCTCGTCGCACTGTTCGCGGCCGCGACGATCGTCGTCGCGGCGCGCGGCGACGATGCGCGTTCTGCGCAGCCGCTCGGCGGTCGCGCGCGCGGCGCGATCGGTTTGCTCGCAGCCGTCGCTGCGGTCGTCGCGTTCGTCGGACTGATCGGCAACCTCGCGCTCGCGAAAGCCGGCGGGGCACTCCTCACCGGGCAGAAGAAGGTCGCGCTCGCACAGGCGAAGAAGGCGCATCGCTGGGCTCCGTGGTCGGCCGCGGCGCTCCGCGACCTCGGCGAGGCGCGGATCCTCACCGGCGGCAAGGCGGCGGGGCTCGCCGACCTGCGAAGGGCCGCAGCCGAAGACCCCGGCGACTGGCAGACGTGGTTCGACATCGCCACGACGACGACCGGCACGGAGTACCAGCACGCCCTCCAACGCGTCGAGGAGCTCAACCCGCAGAGCCCCGCGGCAGCCCTCCTGCGGAGTACGCCGCCCAAGAAGAAGCTGTAAGCGCCGTCTCGCGCGGCTTCAGACAGACATCTCGGTTCCGCCTCCGGCGGCAACCGAGGTTCACGGGCCTTGTAAGGTTTTGACCCCTTTCGGCGGTAGTAGAGGTAGGCAACAGCGTCGGAAGGGGAGACGAGATGGGATTTCGTAAGCGGGAGAGCGACCTCGAACAGCGACTCCGGGCTGAGCGGCCTCGGCCGAGCGACGAGTTCGTGCGCAGCCTCAGCAAGCTGGTCGAGCCCGTACGCCCGGCCCGTGGTGCCGCGATGCCCAAGCTCGCGCTCGTCGGCGCGCTGACCGTCGTGCTCGCGGCGTCGCTCGGCGTGACCGGTGCGCTCGGGGCGGCCGGCGGCTCGTTCTCGAGCTTCGGCTCGAGCATCGTGCACCTGATCGCACCGGCGAACGCGAGCCCGCCGCACGTCGCGATCGTGACGCCGCAGACGTCGTCGTCCAGTTCGAGCTCGTCGACCTCGACTAGCTCATCGACCTCGAGCACGCCGCAGAACAACCCGGCCCCGGGCGAGCCCGACGGGCACGGCGGCACCGACTACCTGAACGCGACACCGCACTACCCGCCGTTCAACTTCCAGTACGGCCACCAGATCCCGATCTGCTGGCAGGGCCACCTGACCTACATCTACCCGTACGAGCTCTTCTGGTACTTCCGGCACGGCGCGCTGCCCTACATCTTCTGCGCGCGCTTCCACTAGCGGCTCGCGACCACGCTGTTGCCAGCGGGCCGGGGGAGACCCCGGCCCGCTCCTTTTCTAGACTTCGCGAGCGATGAGCGCACTCGACCCGCTGAGCGACGAGCAGCGCGAGATCCGCGAGCTCGTGCGCACGATCGCACGCGAACGGATCGCGCCGCGCGCCGCCGAGATCGACAAGTCGGCCGAGTTCCCCTGGGACGTCGTCGAGGTCTTTCGCGAAAACGATCTCTTCGGCGTCATGTACGACGAGGCCTACGGCGGGATCGGCGAGAGCTCGCTGCTGACGCTCGTCACGATCGAGGAGCTCTCGAAGGTGTGCGCGACGAGCGGCCTCATCATCGCCGTGCAGGAGCTCGGCTCGCTCGGCATCAAGCTCGCCGGGACCGACGAGCAGAAGCAGCGGTTCCTGCCGAAGCTCGCGAGCGGCGAATGGCTCGCCGCCTACGCGCTCACCGAGCCCGGCTC
>Ga0070741_10017985_pt1 | contig 11521 bp, 10 predicted proteins | sample Coa_R1_4_FD_66440 | JGI IMG/M metagenome (GOLD analysis project Ga0070741, IMG submission 66440) | Surface soil microbial communities from Centralia Pennsylvania, which are recovering from an underground coalmine fire - Coalmine... | ecosystem: Environmental > Terrestrial > Soil > Unclassified ...
ACGGGGCGGCCATTCTGGCTCAAACGGCGCGGTTGGACGAGCTGCTGACGCGGCATCGCGACACCCTCCCTCCGCAGCTGGCGCATTTTCTGGAAAAACGCAGTTATGCCAAGGCGCTGGCCTGGCTCGGCGGGGAAACGCCGGCGGCGGGCGCCTGCGGCCCGCGTTCAAAGGCATGAGCAAGGGAGGAAAAATTCCCACCGACGGCGGCGGGGCGTTGGGGCAGAGTCCGTTTGCGGCCTTAAGCGGACAAAACCTTCCGGCAGGCCCGGCCGTGCCCGCGGCTTCGCCGCCTCAAATGGCCGCCGCGGTTCCCCCGCCAAAGGACCGCGGGCGGGTGGACATCGTCCGCGAAGTCAACGGTCGCGGCGGCAAGACTGTGACCGTGATCACCGGCTTCACCGGCATCGGCTCGCCGGAAAAAGAGACGCTGGCGAAAAAGATCCGCGCCGCCTGCGGCTGCGGCGGCACGGTCAAGGACGGTCGGATTGAAATCCAGGGCGATCAGCGCGAAACCGCGGCAAAAATTCTGGCTGCGGCCGGCTTCCGGCCGGTGTTTGCGGGAGGCTGATGAAATTGCGGAATGCTGATTGGCTATTCGCAAAAGTGCGCAAATCCGCAATCAACAATCCGAAATCGCAACGTCTCACGCCGCCAGGCCGGCGGCCAAGGCGAGCGCGCTTTTGGCGCGATTCAAAATATAAAGATGGTAGCCGGGTGCGCCGCGACCGAGGAGATCGCGGATCTGCATGAGCGCCCACTCAAGCCCGAGCGCTTCGACGATTTCCGGCTGGTCGCCGGCGGCCTCCAGCCGCGTCACCAGCTTTGCTGGCAGCGCCGCTCCACAGAGCGTGGTGATGCGGAGGATTTGTTTGAGCGAGAGCACCGGCATGATGCCGGGCACGATCGGCACGGTGATGCCGGCCGCGTGGCACTTCTCGACGAAACGGTAATAACAGTCGTTGTCGAAAAAAAGCTGGGTGGTGACGAACGCCGCGCCGGCGTCCACCTTGCGTTTCAGATTCGCAAGGTCGACCTCCATGCCAGGCGCTTCGGGATGCTTTTCCGGATAACCCGCCACTCCGAGGCAAAAGTCCGTATGGCGTCCTTTGAGCAGTGCAACGAGTTCATTCGCGTAGCGGAGGCCGTCCGCGTTCGGCGTGAAAACCGTGGCGCCCTTGGGCGGATCGCCGCGCAGCGTCATGATATTGCGGAAGCCGGCGGCATGCAGGCGGTCGGCGATATCGTGCAGCTCGCCGCGCGAATGACCCACGCAAGTGAGATGGGGCATGACGGTGAAACCGAGCTCATCTTTGAGCAGGGCGCTGACCTGGGCGGTGCGTTCGCGCGTGCTGCCGCCGGCGCCATAGGTGACAGAAACAAAATCGGGCGCGATGCGCTTGAGCGCCGCCGCGGTTGCGCGCAACGCCTCGACACCCGCATCATCCTTGGGCGGAAAAAATTCCAGGGAGCGAAGCGGGCGCGGGCGGGCGAAAAGCTCGGCGATGGGCCGGTCAGGTTTCATAGACATATCAACGCATACTGATTTGTTGATATGTGTAAAGCATTGCCTTTTTGGGTAAGTCAGGCGGACTTTTTTTCCACATTCGGCAGAAAGGCGGTGAGCAGACCGATCAAGGGGAGAAAGGAGCAGACATGAAAAACGAAACCGATGCTGGTGTGATCGGCTAGCCGGCCGAGCACGGCGGAGCCGATGCCGGCCATGCCAAAGGCGAAGCCGAAGAAAATTCCGGCGATGAGCCCGACCCGGTTGGGAATCAGTTCCTGGGCGTAAACCAAAATGGTGGAAAAGGCGGAGGAAAGGATAAAGCCGATGATGGCGGTGAGGACGCCGCACCAAAGGAGGCTGGCGTAAGGCAGCAGGAGGGTGAACGGCGCCACGCCGAGAATAGAAACCCAAATCACGACCTTGCGCCCAATGCGGTCGCCCACCGGGCCGCCGATGAGCGTGCCGGTGGCGACACAGGCGAGAAAAATAAAAAGATGAATCTGGGCGTTCCGCACACTGAGGTGGAATTTATCGATGAGATAGAAGGTGTAGTAATTGCTGATGCTGGTGAGATAGATGAACTTGGAGAAAATCAATGCGGCGAGCACGGCCACGGCTCCGATCACCTTGCGGCGGTCAACCGGAGGTGGGCCGCCCGGACGCGCCGCGGCCTTGTTGGCGCGCAACTCCGCCAAATGATTCCGATACCAGCGGCCGACCCAGCTGAGCAGAACGACGCCGGTGAGCGGCACGGCGGCGAACCAAATGACGCGGGACTGGGTACCGGCGGCGAGCGTCATGGCCATCAAGGCGCCCAGGGCGGCGCCAGAGTTTCCCCCGACCTGAAAAAGCGATTGGGCGAAGCCGTAGCGTCCGCCCGAGGCCAGCCGCGCCACGCGCGAGGCCTCCGGATGAAAAACCGAGGAACCGAGGCCGACGAGCGCGGCGGCGACGAGGACCAAGCCGAAGGTGTTTGCGGCGGAGAGAAAGATCAGCCCGGTCAAGGTGAAGACCATTCCCGCGGTGAGCGAAAAAGGCTGCGGGCGGTGGTCGGTATAAATGCCGACGAGCGGCTGGAGCAGCGAGGCGGTGAGCTGGAAGGTCAAGGTGATCAGGCCGACCTGGCCGAAATTGAGATGCAGCTCGGATTTGAGCAGGGGATAGATCGCGGGCAGGAGCGACTGGATGGTGTCGTTGAGCAGGTGCCCGGCGCTGATGGCGAGGAGGATGGCCATCGCGGTGGAGGAGGTCCTGCTGGCAGCCGCCGTCGGGAGCGGAGTGTCGGCCGTTCTCATGCGGTCGCGGCCTCCCGCGCCTTTTCGGTCTTCAACCGCAACTGGCCGCAGGCGGCGTCGATGTCGTGGCCCTTTTCGCGGCGGAGAGTGACGGAAACTCGGGCGTCGCGGAGAATGTCTGCGAAGCGTTCCTGGCGCGTCAGGCTCGGACGCTTCCACGACAGGCCATCGACGGTGTTGTAAGGGATCAAATTCACGTGCGCGTGCAGGTCACGGGCGATGTCACGGAGTTTTTCCGCCTGCTCAAGTGAATCGTTGACGCCCTCGATGAGGATGAACTCGAGTGTGACCATGCGGCCGTGTTTTTCCGAAAAAGCTTTCACCGCCGGCAGGAGTTTCGCCAGCGGGTAGGCTTTGTTCACCGGCATGATTTTTTCGCGCACGTCGTCCGTCGCGCCGTGGAGCGAGATGGCGAGGCGGAAGCCGAGCGGCTCCTCGGCGAGCTGAAGAATTTTTGGCACCAGTCCGCTGGTGGAGATGGTGATGCGGCGTGCGCCAAAGCCGAGGCCCCAGTCGGCGTTGACGATGGCGAGGGCGTGGAGGAGCGCGTCGTAGTTGGCCAGCGGCTCGCCCATGCCCATGACCACGATATTGTCGAAGGAAGCCAGCTCGGTGCGCGCGCGGGGGGTGCGTGCGTCCTCGCGGTAGCAGACCTGGAGCAGTTGGGCCACGATCTCGCCTGCGTTGAGGTCGCGCTTCAGTCCGGCCAGACCGCTGGCGCAGAATACGCAACCCATGGCGCAGCCGACCTGGGTGGAGATACAGATGGTTTTGCGCGAATGATCGAGGCCCACGCCATCCTGTGGCGCGCGGATGATGACGGTTTCGATGAGCGCACCGTCACGCAGCTCGAGGAGGAGCTTGTCGGTCACATCGTGCGACTGGCGGTTGAGTACAAGGCCCGCCGGCATGAGGTCGAACGTTTCGGCCAGCCAGGCGCGGAGCGGCTTGGAGAGGTTGGTCATGTCATCCCACGACCGGGCGCGTTTCTTGTAGAGCCACTCCAGAACCTGCCTGGCGCGAAAAGCCGGCTCGCCCCGCGCGCGGAGCTTTTCCGCGAGCGAGTCGAGGGTCTCGCCGGTGAGCGGCGGCCGGGCAGGCGTGAATTTCATGAGGGATCAGACTAAAGGAGGCCGGCGGAGCGGCGCAAGCTGCGCGGGCGGCGCCCTTCCGCGGTGTGCCCGAGGAAGCGGTGGCGCGCCGCGCAGCCGAAAGCGGCGTCTATTTTGCCAGGGCGCGATTGAGCGCGCTGACGACGGCCTTGATCGAGGCGAGCTCGATATTTGTGTCGATGCCGGCGCCGAAAAGGGTGCGCCCGCGGTCGGTCTTGATCTGGATATAGCTGACGGCGCGGGCCTCGGCGCCGCGGCCGAGCGAATGTTCGGCGTAGCTGAGGAGCTCGAACTTGGGCAGGCTGGTGGCGGCGAGGGAGCGGACGAAGGCGTCGATCGGTCCATTGCCGCTGCCGGTGAGCTTGTGCGGCTGGCCGTCGATGATCAGGCCGGCCTCGCATTTCACCGTGCTGTCGCGCTCGGTGGTCTTGAAATGCTGGAGCGCGATGGGCGCAGTCCGATCGAGGTATTCGCGCCGGAAGACGTCACGAATTTCCTCCGGCGTGAGCTCGGTGCCTTTGGCATCGGCGACATCGTTGATGATCTTGCCGATTTCCTTGTGCATCAGCTTGGGCAGCTGGAAGCCGAATTCATGCTCAAGCACGTAAGCCACGCCGCCCTTGCCGGACTGCGAATTGATCCGGATGATGGCCTTGTAGCTGCGGCCGATGTCGGCGGGATCGATCGGAATGTAAAGCACATCCCAGGGTTCGCCGGGTTTCTGCACGCCCCAGGATTTTTTGATCGCGTCCTGGTGCGAGCCGCTGAAAGCGGTGAAGACCAGTTCGCCGGCGTAGGGCTGGCGCGGGGGCACATCGAGGCGGGTGCAGCGCTCATAGACTTCGCGGACGTGATTGATGTCCGAAAAATCCAGGCCGGGATGAATGCCGTGGGTGTAGAGATTGAGCGCGACGGTGACGATATCGAGGTTGCCGGTGCGCTCGCCGTTGCCGAAAAGCGTGCCTTCAACCCGTTCGGCGCCGGCGAGCAGGCCGAGCTCGGTCGCCGCGGTGCCGGTGCCGCGGTCGTTATGGGTGTGGAGGGAGACGATGGTGGCGTCGCGGCGGGTGAGGTGAGTGCACATCCATTCGATCTGGTCGGCATGGACATTGGGCGTGGCGTACTCGACGGTGGCGGGCAGGTTGAGAATGATCTTGTCCGCCGCGGTGGGCTGCCAGACGTCGGTTACGGCCTCGCAAATCTCGAGGGCGAACTCCAGCTCGGTGCTGGTGAAGCTTTCCGGCGAATATTCAAATTGCAGCTTCGTGCCGGCGGCGGCCAGCGGCCGGCTGTCCCGCTTGAGCTGTTCGACGGCGCGGGTGGCGATCTTGACGATCTCGGGCTTGTCCGCGTTGAAGACGTAGCGGCGCTGGGCGGGCGAGGTCGAATTATAGAGATGAAAAATGGCATGCTTGGCGCCGCGCAGGGCTTCGAGTGAGCGGGCGATCAGATCCTCCCGGCATTGGCAGAGGACCTGGATGGCGACGTCATCGGGAATGCGGTTTTCCTCGATCAGGCGGCGGCAAAAATCGAATTCGATCTGCGAGGCGGAGGGAAAACCGACTTCGATCTCTTTGAAGCCGATCTTGACCAGGAGGCCGAAGAACTCGAGCTTCTCCTCGACGCTCATCGGTTGGGCGAGGGCCTGGTTGCCGTCGCGCAGATCGACGCTGCACCAGATGGGCGCGCGGGTGAGGGTGCGGTCAGGCCACTGGCGGTTGGGCAAATGGACCGGCGGGAACGGCCGGTACTTGGTCACGGGTGGAGCTTGCATGGAAAATGCGGAAAAATGGTTTTTGGGAGGGAAGTCTGGACGAAACACGGCCGCGGCAGACGGCGGCGGGCGCAATAACAGGCGGGCACGATCGGCTGCTATGCAGCCCGTCGAGGATCGTGCAGCTAACTAAGTCGGAGCGCCTGGGAGACTTGCAACATTTCTGGAGAAGCTATCAAATGGCTGTTATGGCTTCCTGTCAAGGGGTTCTGTCCGCGGGGCGCGGCCGTGGGAGGAAAATCATCTCCTTATTTGTAACCGCTTGCCCTGCAATTCCGTCTTGTTTCCCGTGTATGACGTTATCTCCATATCTGTATGGCTGACGAGACGTTCGACCTGGCTGGCTGCCTCGAACGCGTGCGCCGACGCGATCAAGCGGCTGCGCGAGAATTGGTCGACCATCTTTATCCGCTCGTCATCCGCATCGTGCGCGCCCACCTGCCGCGGCGTGTGTCGGAGGAAGATCTCGCCCAGGAAATTTTTCTAAAAATGTTCACCCGCGTCGAACAGTACAAAGGCAACGTGCCCTTCACCCATTGGGTGTCGCGGATCGCGGTGACGACCTGCATCGACCAGCTGCGGGCGCAGAAACGCCGGCCGGAGTTTCGCTGGGCCGATCTCTCGGAGAACGAGGCTGAGGTGCTGGACAACGTGCTGACCAGCGAGCGCGACGTCGCGCCTGACGACGCCCTGGCGGCCCACGAGCTGGTGCACAAACTGCTTGACCAACTCAAGCCCGAGGACCGGATGGTGGTGCAGATGCTTGACCTCGAACAGAGATCGATCGCCGAAATCAGCCAGCTTACCGGCTGGAACCAGTCGCTGGTCAAGGTTCGCGCCTTCCGCGCCCGGGGAAAATTGAAAAAACTTTTTGAAGAATTGAAACGAAAGGAAAAATCATGAACACGCCCGATCCTCGCTGGGAGCGGCTCATCGCCGCCGCCCGCCAAGTTCGCGACGAGCGTGACACCGCCGCTCCCTACGGCTTTGCCACGCGCGTGGCCGCCCGCGCCTTCGCCGCGGTCGAGCCGCCGTTCTCCGCGCTGCTCGCCCGGCTCTCCTGGCGCGCGCTCGGAGTCGCCGCGCTCATTGCGCTGGCCAGCATCGCGGTCAACTATTCGGCCATTTCGTCGGTCTCGTCCGGCAACGCGGAGGACGATTCCGCCTCCATCGAGCTCGTGAACGAGATCGTGAATATGTCCTGATCATGGGTCGCTCGCTCCTCGCCGGTCTGGTCTTTTTCGCCATCTTTGTCTCGGGTGGCGTGGCCGGCTATTTTTTTGGCGTGGGCTGGGCGAGACGCCTGCAGCAGATCGAACAAAAGGCCCGTCAACAGCAACAGCAGAAACAACAACAGGCCATCGCCGTCCCGTTTAATCCAATGCTGTTGCACCGCCTGGCCGAGCAGCTCGACCTCAGCGAAGAGCAGCGGAAGCAGCTGCGCCCGATCGTGGCGCGGTACGCCGACGAGATGCGGGTGCTCAATGGCGAGCGCGAAAACGCCATGCAGCGGATGGAGGAGGAGGTAAACAAAGTGCTCACCTTCGACCAGCGCATGAAGCTGGAACGGCTCAAGGAGGAGCAGCGGACCCGCTTGATGGAACAACAGGAGCGAGTTCGCCATTTTCTGATGAACCGCGGCGGGAGGAACGCCCCGCCGGCTCCACCCAAGCCTGCCGCATCTCCTTCGGCTCCGCCGGCCGCTCCGGCCAAGCCCGCTCCGGCGCAACCGCCGGCGGCGAACCCGCCCACGACCACTTCGGCGCCGACCGGGCTTCCGCCCACCGAGACGGTGCCGGTGCACTAGGCTCTTGCGGCTGGCCGCAGTTGCGGCTTGGATGGGCGCATGGCAGAACCGCTTCAAGGCAAGACCATCATTCTCGGCATCACCGGCTCGATCGCCGCCTACAAGGCGGCTGACTTGACGAGCCAGCTGCGGAAAAAAGGCGCGGATGTCTTCCCCGTGATGACGGTGGGTGCGCAAAAATTCATCACCCCGCTGACGCTGCAGACGCTGGCGCGCAATCCGGTCGCGGCCGACCTGTGGAAGGAAGGCGAGGGCGGGTGGCAGCCCGGCCATGTGGAGCTGGCGGACAAAGCCGATCTGCTGCTGGTCGCGCCGGCGACGGCCGACGTGCTGGCGCAGTTCGCCCACGGCCTGGCGCCGGACTTCTTGAGTTCACTTTACCTCGTCTCCCGTGCGCCCGTGCTGCTGGCGCCGGCGATGAATGGCAAGATGTGGACGCATCCGGCGACGGCCGCGAATGTTGCCGCGCTGAGGGCCCGCGGCCATGAATTCATCGGCCCGGAGGAGGGCATGCTGGCCTGCGGCTACGAAGGGATCGGCCGTCTCTGGCCGGTCGATGGCATCGTCGCGCGGGTGGAGGAGCTTTTGGCGCCGAAGAAGCGCAGGTAGGGGCGGGGAGAAAATATAAGTTGCCCCGCCGCCGCAATGGCTCACGTTTTGCCTTGGCCAGGCGCCATGCATGGGCAGGCGCGTGAACCCCGCCAGGACCGGAAGGTAGCAACGGCAACGACGTCCTCCTAGTGCCGTGGAGTGCCTGGCCACTTTTATTTTTTGGCCAAGGGCTCCGAAATTGGCGGTTACCACGAACCCCAGCTGGCACGGCCGCCGCCCGACGTGGGCAGGCTTATGGTCGTGTAGCCATGGCTGGAGGCCCATTCCTGGGCCGCCTTCTCCAGTTTGTCGTTGCCGCAGTTGAGGTAGAGCTCGGCCAGCTCCTGTGTGCCCTGGTCATCGAGAATCTGCGTCAGGTCGTCGACGATCTTCGGTTCGCCCAGCGCGACGAGGGTAAAGACGGCATTCCGAACTTTTCGCGAGTCGCCCGAGCCGGCATCATCGAGCAGGACCTGCTGGGTTTTTTCCCACGCCTGCTTGAGGTGACTGGAATCTTTATGGCCGATCCAGGCATACACCTGTTCCGCATCCGACGCCGGTTTCCAGCCGAGTTTGTCCAGGGCGGAGACGAGGCCGGCATTGAGATCCCAGTCGGGCAGTGCCTGGCTGAGGGGCGTGACCGCTCGCTTGTCGCCAAGATCGCCAAGTGCGTCCACCGCACCCTGGCGCACATCGATATCTTGATCGGAGAGACGGGCGGCCAATGGCCCGAAGGCGGCCGGCCCCATCTTCGCCACCTTGTCCCAGGCTTGAAGCGCGACAAGATAAACAATGAGGTCGTCCGCCTTTGCCGGCTGATAGTGCATTTTATCCAAAGCCTGCGCCGCGGCCTGGCGCACGCCGGCGTTGGCGTCCGTCAACCCTTCCACCAGCGGCCCGACCGCCTGGCTGTCACCGAGCGCACCGAGCGCCTCTGCCGCCGCAGCTTCGACCGAAACATCATTGCTTTTGAACACCTCGATCAGCGGTTTTACCGCCCGTTTATCTCCCAGCGCGCCGAGGGCACCGACCACACTCCGCCGAACATCAAGAATATCGTCCTGCAGCCGGACGATCAGCGGTTCGACGGCCCGCTTGTCATTCAATTCGCCCAGCGCGCGGGCGGCGCCTTGGCGCTGGTCGGCATCCTCATCCTGCAGGCAATCGATCAGCGGCCCGACCGCCGGCGAGCCCAGCTTGACCAAATCATCCCAAGAGCGGCGTAAAATCAGAAAAGCCACCTTCTCATCGATACCGGCGGGTTGATAATGCAGTTGGCCGAGCACATCGGCGGTGTCGCGGCGCACCTGCACGTCCTTGTCCGCCAGGCAGGCGACAAGCGGTTTGATCGCCGGCTCGCCCAGGCTGACGAGGGCATCGAGCACGGACTGATGCACATTGACGCCTTCGGCATTTTCTTCCTCGGACGTATTTTTTCCCGCCAGGTCGGTCATGCACCCGATCAGCGGTTTCACAGCGCGAGCGTCGCGGAGCTGGCCGAGGGCGGCGGCAGCCAGACTGCGCACGGAAGGATCCTGCTCTGTCAGGCAAGAAATCAGGGGCTCAACCGCCGACGGTCCGAGCCTGGCCAGTGCCTCCGCGGCTTTTTGGCGGACGGAAAGGTCCACGTCGGCCGGCGAAGGTGTTTGGGGTGTGTCGTAGGTCTTCTCGTCCGCCATTTTCTCGTTTGTCGCGGCATCGGTCGGGCTTTCCGCCGCCGGCGGGGAGGGCTGTTTCAAGCAATCGATCAACGGACCGATGGCGCGCGGGTCACCGGTTAGGCCGAGCGCTTCGGCGGCGTTCGCGCGGACGCGGGCAGCGGTGTTATTCAGGCTGGCAATGAGCGGGGTGACCGCCGGCGCACCGATCTGCCCCAAGGCTTTTATGGCGGCGCCGGAAATTTGCTCGTTGTCGTCAGCCAGGCGCGGGATCAGCGCATCCACGGCCTCCGCAGGGCGCAGGCCGCCCAGGGCCGCGATGAGCGCGGAGGCTTGGGTCGGGTCGAGTTTTTTATCCTGCAGAAGGGAAATGAGCCTCTTGCTCGTCCGGGCTCGGTCCTGCTTACCGAGAGCGGCGATGATCTTCTGGTGTAACTCCTCGTCGCCTGTGGCCAGATGGGCAATGAGCGGCTCGATCGCCCGGCTATCGCCGAACGCGCCCAAGGCGTCGACCGCCGCCGCACGTACATCGTCGTCCTGATCATCGAGACAGGCGATGAGCGGTTCGACTGCGCGCGGATCGTGCTGCTGTCGAAGCACATCGATCGCCTGGCGGCGCGCGGGCGCTGAGGGATCTCCTAATTTTTTCAACGCCGCCTCCACCGGATCGGTCCGGATGCACCCGGCCAGTCCAGCGAACAGGAGGCAGACAAGCCAGCGGAAGGAAGCGCGATGGGCCATGCGATTTTTTGTGAGGCGAGCCGGCGGGCTGGAGCGTAATCGAACGCCCCGGTTTTAGCGGCCGGCGTTTCTTTCACAAGAGCGGATTTGCCAGAACTGAAAAACATAGGCTGGATTTTTCCGTCCATCGGTTTTTCAGTTCTTTCCGCTTTGCCTTCCTCCACCTACCAGGTCATCGCCCGCAAATGGCGGCCGCAGACGTTTGACGACGTCGTGGGCCAGGACCATGTGGTGCGCACGCTGAAAAACGCCATCGCGCGCAACCGCATCGCCCACGCCTACCTCCTGGTCGGCCCGCGCGGCACGGGCAAGACCAGCCTGGCCCGCATTTTCGCCAAGGCGCTCAACTGTCCCGGCGGGCCGAAGGCCGACTTCGATCCCGACGATCCGGTCTGCCGGTCGATTGCGGACGGCACCTTTCTCGACGTGATCGAGATCGACGGTGCCTCGAACAACGGCGTCGAGCAGGTGCGCGAGCTTCGCGACACCGCGCGCTACGCGCCGGCGCAGGGCCGCTTCAAGGTCTACATCATCGACGAGGTGCACATGCTTTCCACCGCGGCGTTCAATGCCCTGCTCAAGACCCTCGAAGAACCGCCGCCGCATGTGAAATTCGTCTTTGCCACGACCGATCCGCAAAAGGTGCTGCCGACCATCGTCTCCCGCTGCCAGCGTTTCGATCTCAAGCCCATCCCGGACGAATTGATCGTGGAACGCCTGAAAAAGGTCGCGGTGGCGGAAAAAATCAAGGCGGCTGACGCCGCCCTGGCCTGCATTGCCCGTCTGGCCGACGGCGGCATGCGCGACGCGCAGTCGATTTTCGACCAGATGATTTCCTTTTGCGGCAACGAAGTGGCCGAGGCCGACGTGCTCGACGTCTACGGCCTGGTGGCGACGGCCCAAGTGAAGGCCCTGGCGGCCGCACTCGCCGCCGGTGACCACAAGAAAATCATCGAGATTGTCGATGAATGCGACGAGAGCGGCCGTGATCTCGTGCGCCTGCTGGCCGATCTGCAGGCGGTGGTGCGCGAGG
>Ga0070741_10017986_pt1 | contig 11521 bp, 11 predicted proteins | sample Coa_R1_4_FD_66440 | JGI IMG/M metagenome (GOLD analysis project Ga0070741, IMG submission 66440) | Surface soil microbial communities from Centralia Pennsylvania, which are recovering from an underground coalmine fire - Coalmine... | ecosystem: Environmental > Terrestrial > Soil > Unclassified ...
GGAGACGGCGCGACGACCGACGGAACCAGACACTCGCCCCAGTCGATCGTCGCGACGCTCATCGGAGCCGACTCACGACGTCGCGGGCTTCTTGCCGCCCGCGGCGAGCTCCTCGTCGATGACTTCCTTGAACTTCTCGAACGGCTGCGCGCCGGACAGCATGCGGCCGTTGATGAAGAAGGCCGGGGTGCCGTTCACGCCGGCCTTCTCGCCGTCGGCGAAGTCCTTGTCGATCGCGTCCTTGTAGGGCTTCTTCTCGAGGCACTCGTCGAACTTCTTCCGGTCGAGGCCCACCTGATCGGCGTACGTCTTGAGCTTGTCGGGCTCGAGGCCGTCCCCGTGGAAGAGCTTCGCGTGGTACTCCCAGAACTTCCCCTGCTCGTTCGCGCACGCGGCCGCTTCGGACGCCGGACGCGCTTGCGGATGCATCGGGAGCGGGTAGTCCCGGTAGACGAGGCGGACCTTGTCGCCGTAGGTGTTCATCACCTGCTCGACGGTGGATTCCGCGCGCCGGCAGAACGGGCACTGGTAGTCCGAGAACTCGATGATCGTCACCTGCGGGTTCTTGGCGCCGCGCTCGGGCCGGCCCGCCGTTGCGACGTCGACCACCGGCGGCCGGAGGCTCACCGTCGTCGGGTACTTCTTCTTGAGCTCCGCGACGAAGGCGTTCCGGCGCTCCTCTTCCTTCTGGGACTTGAGGTACTGGACGATCTTCGGCTTGATCTGCTCGAGCGACTGGCCCCCCAGCTGGTCCTTGTTCTCCTCGTAGACCTTCTGGACCTCCTGATCGCTCGGCGTCGGGATCTTCTTCTCCACCTCTTCCGTGAGCAGCGCGTCGGGGGTGGTCTTCCGCGCGTCGGCCTCGCGCTTCACGAGGTCGTCGGCGATCATACCGTCGAGCGCCTCGCGGAGCGCGTCGTACTTCTCGTTCTCGATCTCGATCAGCTTCGCGCGCGTCGCGTCTTCGAGCTGCGCGCGGGTGATCTTCTTGTCGCCGACGGTCGCGACGACGTCGTCCGCGGCGCGCACCGCGATCGGCGCCACGAGCGCCAGCGCGAGCACGACGGACAGGAGCCTCGATGCCATGCGTCCTCCTTGGCGAAAGGGCCGAAGCTACGGCGCAGTCGGCGGATCGTCAACCGGTCGGGCCACGGGCCGGAACGCCCGCGGACTTTGCTTTTCGGGATCCCGCATGGTACCCGCGCCACGCTGATGCAGCTTCGCCGGCTGGTCGTCGTCGCCGTGGTGGCCGGCGCGCTTGGGTGCGGGTTTCGATCCCAGACAATCTCCGAGATCAACGGCCGCCCCGACAAGTTCTACGACCACAAGGTCGAGTTCACCGGGCGGATCACGCGTACCCAGCTCCTGCCCGACGTGACGCTTCTCGAGGTGGTCGACCCCCGTGGCGCCCGGATCATCGTCCGCTCGCCGGAGGCCCCGGAGCCCGGGATCGACGACTGGGTCCGGGTGACCGGCGTCCTCGTCCCGGAGAGCAAGGTCGGCGACGCGACGCTCTACGACGTCGTCGTCCTGGACTCGCTCAAGAAGGTCCGGCCGCCGCGCTTCATGAACGTGTTCTAGGGCGCGGCGGCGCCGGGCCGCCGGCGCGGCCCCGTAGCCCCTCGCTGCCGTAGCGTTCCGCGGGCCCCTCGCCGCCGGGTCCGAGCCGGCCGCCGTCGCCGAAGTGCCCCTTGCCGGGGACGTGGTTCACCTCGACGCGGATGCCGTCGGGGTCCTCGAACAGCACCGAGTAGTAGCCCGGCGCGAACTGCGAGCCGTCCTCGGGCGGGTGGACGATCGTCGCGCGGAGCTCCTCGACGGCGAAGCGGTGGATCGCGTCGACGTCGTCGCGGCTCCGGGCACGGAAGCAGAAATGGTGCAGCCCGGCGCGATCCTGGTGGAACGGCTCGTGCCGCCGCGCCTCCGGCGCGCCCCGGACGAGGATGCCGGTCCGGCTCCCGATGCAGTAGAGGACGCCGTCGCCCTCGAGCAGCGTCTGCATCTCGAGGAAGTGGCAGAGCTTCTTCCAGAACGGGATGCAGCGGTCCGGGTCGTTCACCGTGAGCTGGATGTGGGCGATGCCGTTCACCGCGACGCTCATGGACGGCACGATCGCCCGCCGGCTCCCGCCGGGTCAACGGGCGCGGACGTTGCACGGGTCGGGGCGCGTCTGGAAAGACGGGCCGCATGAGGACATGGCTGATCGGCTTCGGAGTCGTCGTCGCCGTCGTCGCGGCGTGGGTCGTGCGGCTCTTCTGGTTCGCGGGGGAGTTCAAGACGCTGACGCCACACTTCGCCGGGGAATGCGTCACGGTGCCGGGCGTCGTCGGCGCCGAGGACATCGTGATCCACCGCCAGAAGGGGATCGCGTTCGTCTCCTCGGCGGACCGCCGCGCGATGCTCGCCGGCCGTCCCGCCCGGGGCGCGATCTACCTCTACGACCTGGCGGACGGCGCGCATCGCGTCCGGAATCTGACCGCCGACGCGGGCCCGGAATTCTCGCCGCACGGGCTCGGCCTCCACGTCGGCGCCGACGGCCGCGCGACGCTTCTCGCCGTGAACCACGCCGCGGGGCAGAACACGATCGAGGTGTATCGCTGGGACGGCGACGCGCTGACGCACGAGAACACGCTCGCGGATCCGCTTCTCGTCTCGCCGAACGACGTGCACCCGCTCGACGATCACCGCTTCTTCGTCACCAACGACCACGCCAACCCGCCCGGCTTCGCGCGGACGATGGAGGAGTACCTGCAGCGGGAGATCTCGAACGTCGTCTACTACGACGGCGCGCGGTTCTCGGTGGCGGCGTCGGGCATCGGGCTCCCGAACGGCGTGAACGGCAGCCCCGACGGCCGGACGCTCTACGTCGCGTCGACGATCACGCAGTCGGTCCGCATCTTCGACCTCGACCCCGCGAGCGGGCGCATCACGCCCCGGAGCCGGATCGAGATCGGCAGCGGCGTCGACAACATCGACGTCGACGCCGCCGGGCGGCTCTGGGTGGCGGCGCACCCGAAGCTCCTGACGTTCGTGAAGCACGCCAAGAACCCGAACGCGCTCGCGCCGTCGCAGGTGTTCCGGGTGGACGCGGCGACCGCGCACGTCGAGGAGATCTATCTGGACCTCGGCGCACAGCTCTCCGGGGCGAGCGTCGGCGCGTACCACGACGGCCGGCTGCTCGTCGGCGCCGTGTTCGACCCCAGGTTCCTCGACTGCCGGCTCCGCGCGACGCCGGGCGCGTGAGCGTCACCCGCGAGCGCAGGCCGCCGGGCGGCCGGCGGCCCGTCGCTCGCGCAGGGTTCAATGCGTGTCGCCGCGGGTCGCCGTCGCGTCGTCGCGGCCGGTGACGTCGAGCTTCTCGCCGAGCTTCTTGACGCCGTCGCCCAGGCTCGAGATCGCGTCGCCGGTGACGTTCTTGGCGCCGTGATACAGGTCCTCGGCCTTCTCGCCCGTCCACCTGGCCGCGGACGTGAAGTAATCCTTGCTCGTCTCGTACGCCCGCGTCGCGGCGTTCTGATCCTTCTTCTCCCAGCTCTCCGACGCCAGCTTCTGGTAGTGGTCCGCGAGCCGGTTCTGCGCGCGCGCGAACTCCATGTTCAGGCGCCCGACCGACGTCACCTTCCCGGCCTCGACCTCGGTCGCGAGCTGGTTCAGGTCACCCGACGCCGCGACGAGCTTGTCCTTGTCCTCGCCCATCGCCCGGTCGGCCTCCTGCTTCACGATCGCCTGGCCGGACCGGATGTCCGTCGCCGCCGTCTTCAGGTCGTGCCGCTCGAACGCGGTCCGTGCCTTCTCGAACTGGCGGTTCATCTCCGCGGGCCGCGGTTCGCCCGCCTTCTCCTGCGCGGCATATGCGCCGCCCGCCACCACGCAGAGCGCGGCGGCTGCCACGATGAACGTTCTCATGGGACACCTCCTCCGCCCCATGTGCGGGAAGCACGCCGCCCCGCGCCATACCCCGGAGGGGCGATACCGCGTGGCCCCTCGACGCCGATCCAGCCGCGGATGGATCTACGGCTTCGACAGCACGTCGGCCTTCCCGGTCGCCAGATCGACCGGCCACGACAGATGCTCGTGGACGATGACCCACCTGCCCTTCCGCTTCTCGAGACAGTCGGTCATCCGGAAGTTCAGCTCGTCGTGCGAGCCGTCCTTGCTGGTGCCGGTGAAGTGGAAGATGTAGTGGGCGAAGCCGAGCTTCCCGTCGGTGGTGATCGCCATGTCCGACGCGTCGACGGTGATCGGCCCCGGGTAGCGCTCCAGGAACCCGGCGTTGTCGGCCCGCCACGCCTTCGCGCCGACGTACTGCCGCGGCGGGATCGCGTCGAAGATGACGAGCTTCTCGTCCGGCGCGTAGCCGGCCATCATCCCGTCCAGGTCCTTGGCGCGGAAGGCGGCGAGGACCCGGTCCTCGAGCTTCTGGATGTCGGCGCGGTCGTCCGCGCGTGCCGCGGCGACGAACGCGGCGAGCAGTGCGGTCGCGATGAGCGCTGTCTTCACGTGTCCCTCCCTCGGGTGTCGAGGGCGAACAAGTGCCATGCCCCGGGGACGCCGTGCAATTCGAGCGTCCCGCGGTCGGCCGAACGGAGATGCGAGCCCGCGGCGAAATCCTTCACCGAGCATCGACGTCGGGTGCGATGCTCGTGCCGCGGCTGCGCATGCGGCGCGGCGCGCGTCAGGCCGGGGCGCCCGCGGCGATGACGTCCGTACCGAGGTAGGGCCGCAGCACGTCCGGCACGACGACGCTGCCGTCGGCGCGCTGGTAGTTCTCGAGGACCGCGATCACGACGCGTGGGAGGGCGAGGCCAGACCCGTTCAACGTGTGCACCAGCTCCGGCTTCGCCTTCGGCGCGGGGCGATACTTGATGTTGGCGCGGCGCGCCTGGAAGTCGCGGAAGTTGGAGCACGAGCTCACTTCGAGCCATTCGCCGCAGCCGGGCGCCCAGACCTCGACGTCGAACTTCATCGCGGCGGTGAACGAGAGGTCGCCGGTGCACATCTGGACGATGCGCCAGGCGAGCCCGAGGCGCCGGCAGACGTCCTCCGCGTCGCCGAGGAGCGACGTCAACTCGTCGTCCGAGGTCTCCGGCCGGACGAACTTCACCAGCTCGACCTTGTCGAACTGGTGCCCGCGCTTGATGCCGCGGACGTCGCGTCCGGCGGACATCTTCTCGCGCCGGAAGCACGGCGAGTATGCGACGTGGTGGACCGGCAGCGCGTCGAGCACCTCGTCGCGGTAGAGATTGGTGACGGGGACCTCGGCCGTCGGCACCCACCAGAAGTCCTCCTCGACGTCGCGGTAGAGCGTGTCGGCGAACTTCGGCAGGTTTCCGGTGCCGACGAGGCACTCCTCCTTGACCATCGCCGGCGGATAGACCTCGGTGTAGCCGTGCTCCCGCGTGTGCAGGTCGAGCATCCAGGTGATGAGCGCGCGCTGCAGCCGGGCGCCGGTGCCCCGTAGCACGTAGAAGCGCGACCCCGAGATCTTCACCCCCCGCTCGAAGTCGATGATCCCGAGCCGCGGTCCGAGCTCCCAGTGCGGCACGGGCGTGAAGTCGAACGACGGCATCGTCCCTTCCGTCCGGACGACCACGTTCGCCGACTCGTCCGGCCCGACCGGCACGTCGGGATGCGGGAGGTTCGGCACCTCGAGCATGAGGCGGCGGAACTCGTCCTCCGCTTCCGTGACGGCGCGCTCCGCGGCGGCGATGCGTTCGCCCACGCCCCGCTGCGCCGCGATGGCAGCGTCGCGCGCGGCGCCATCCTTCTGGTCGCGGATGGCCTTCGACGCCGACGTCCGCTCCGCGCGGAGCGTCTCGACCGCCTGGATCGCTTCCCGCCGCTTGCGGTCCGCTTCCACGACCGCGTCGACGGCGACCGAGGGGAACCCGACCTTCGCCAGCTCCGCCTTCACGCGATCCGGTTCGGCACGGATCAGCCGGATGTCCAGCATCACTCCACCGTCCGTTCCGGATCCGGCGTGCCCCGGGTCAACATTCGAACGCTCCGGGGAGGTGCTCGACGACCGGAGGATCCGCGTCGAAGCGGACGCCGATGACGTCGAATCGGGCGTCCCGATCGTGCCACCCGCGGGCGGCCAGGAAGTGCCGCGCGACCCTGACGACCTGCGCCGCCTTCCGCCCGACGACCGACTCGAACGGCGTCCCGACACGGTCTCCGCGCCGCGAGCGCACCTCCACGAACACGATCGTCGGTCCGTCGAGCGCGACGAGGTCGATCTCGCCCGCGCGGCAGCGGTAGTTGCGCGCCACGATCGTCCAGCTCCGCGCGCGGAGGAACTCCTCCGCCACCGCCTCCCCGCGCCGCCCGAGCTCCAGCCGCCCGTCCACGGCGCGGAAGATTACTCGGCGCTCCCGGCGGTCGCAACGGGCGCGCTCGCGTTGCGCCTCCGGATCCCCTGCGCTAGGACTCCGCCGTGGCGCTCACCCGGGATGACGTCCGTCGCGTCGCGATCCTCGCGCGTCTCGAGCTGGAGCCCGCCGAGGAGGAGCGGCTGACGGTCGACCTCGACCACATCCTCGAGGCGTTCGCACGCCTCGCCGCGCTCGACACGAAAGACGTCCCGCCGACGGCCCACGTCGAGGACTTCGGCGCGCTCCTCCGCGCCGACGAGGTGAAGAACCCGCCCGCCGGCGACGAGCCGCTCCTGAACGCGCCCGCGCGGGACGGCCGCTTCTTCCGCGTCCCGAAGATCATCGAGTGACCCCGTGAGCGCGCTCACCGACCTCTCCGTCCGCGAGGCGGCGGCGCGCGTCCGCCGGCGCGACGTCTCGTCGGTGGAGCTCACGCGCGCGGCGCTCGCGCGGATCGCGGCCGTCGAGCCCGCGCTCGGCGCGTTCCTCACCGTCGCCGGGGCGGAGGCGCTCGCCGCCGCCGGGGCGATCGACCGGCGCGTCGCCGCGGGCGAGGACCCGGGCCCGCTCGCCGGCGTGCCCGTCGGCATCAAGGACATCATCTGCACCAACGGCATCCGGACGACGGCGGCGTCGCGCATCCTCCAGAAGTTCGTCCCGCCCTACGACGCGACGGTCACCGCGCGGCTCAAAGACGCCGGCGCGGTCGTCGTCGGGAAGCTCAACTGCGACGAGTTCGCGATGGGCTCGTCGACCGAAAACTCCGCGCTCGGCACGACGCGGAACCCGTGGGATCCGGACCGCGTGCCCGGCGGCTCGTCCGGCGGGTCGGCCGCCGCGGTCGCGGCACGCGAGTGTCACGCGTCGCTCGGGACCGACACGGGCGGCTCGGTGCGGCTCCCCGCCGCCTTCTGCGGCGTCGTGGGACTGAAGCCGACCTACGGGCGCGTCTCCCGCTACGGCGTCATCGCGTACGCGTCGTCGCTCGATCAGGTGGGGCCGATCGCGCGCGACGTCGCCGACACGGCGCTCGTGCTCCAGGCGATCGCCGGCAACGATCCCCGCGACTCGACGAGCTCGCCGCGCCCCGTGCCGTCCTACGCGGCGGCGCTCGACCGCGGCGTCCGGGGGCTCCGCCTCGGGCTCCCCCGCGAGTACTTCGTCGAGGGCATGCAGCCCGAGGTCGAGGCCGCCGTCCGCGGCGCCGTGCAGCAGCTCGAACGGCTCGGCGCGACCGTCCAGCCCGTGTCGCTCCCGCACACGGAGTACGCGATCGCCACGTACTATCTCATCGCGACGGCGGAGGCGTCGTCGAACCTCGCGCGCTACGACGGCATCCGGTACGGGCTCCGCGTGAGCGAGCCGTCGCTGCGTGCGATGTACCAGCGGTCGCGCGCGGCGGGGTTCGGCACCGAGGTGAAGCGGCGCATCATGCTCGGCACGTACGCGCTCTCGGCCGGCTACTACGACGCGTACTATCTGAAGGCGCAGCAGGTCCGGACGCTCATCCGCCGCGACTTCGAACAGGCGCTCGGCACGTGCGACGCGCTGGTGGCGCCCGTCGCGCCGACCACGGCGTTCCGCTTCGGCGAGAAGACGGCCGATCCGCTCACCATGTACCTGTTCGACATCTTCACGATCTCGGTGAACCTCGCCGGCCTGCCGGGCCTCTCCGTCCCGTGCGGCTTCGACCAGACCGGGCTGCCGATCGGGCTCCAGCTGATCGGCCGCTCGTTCGACGAGGAGACGCTCCTCCGCGTCGGCGCCGCGTACGAGGCCGCGACCGACTGGCACGCGAAACGGCCGCCCGCATGACGACCAACGGCATCGAAACGGTCATCGGCCTCGAGGTCCACGCGGAGCTCCTGACGCACGCGAAGATCTTCTGCTCCTGCTCCGCCGCGTTCGGCGGCCCGCCGAACACCGACGTCTGCCCGGTCTGCCTCGGGATGCCCGGCGTGCTCCCGGTGCTGAACCGACGGGTCGTCGAGTTCGCCATCCGCGCCGGCCTCGCGACCCACTGCACGATCGCGCCGGTCTCCCGCTTCGCGCGGAAGAACTACTTCTACCCGGACCTGCCGAAGGGCTACCAGATCAGCATGTACGAGGCGCCGATCTGCACCGCCGGCTGGCTCGACGTGCTGGTCGACGGCGAGCCGAAGCGCATCGGGCTCACGCGCATCCACATGGAGGAGGACACGGGCAAGAACATCCACGACGCGCACGGCGACGCGAGCCTGGTCGACTTCAACCGATCCTGCGTGCCGCTCCTCGAGATCGTGAGCGAGCCCGACATGCGCACCGTCGCCGAGGCCGGCGCGTACCTCCGGACGCTGCGCTCGATCCTCCAGTACCTCGAGATCTGCGACGGCAACATGGAGGAAGGGAGCTTCCGCTGCGACGCGAACGTCTCCGTCCGCCCCGCCGGCGCGACGACGTTCGGCACGAAGGTCGAAGTGAAGAACATGAATTCGTTCCGCGCGGTCGAGAAGGCGATCGCCTACGAGATCGCGCGGCAGTCCGACGCCCTGCAGCACGGCGAGCGGCTCGTGCAGGAGACCCGGCTCTGGGACGCGGATCGCGAAGAGACGCGGTCGATGCGGAAGAAGGAGTACGCGGACGACTACCGCTACTTCCCCGAGCCCGACCTGCTGCCCCTCGTGATCGAGCAGAAGTGGGTCGACGAGGTCCGCGCGTCGCTCCCCGAGCTCCCCGCCGCGCGCCGCGAGCGCTTCGTGCGCGAGCACGGCCTCTCGGCGTACGACGCCGACGTGCTGACCCAGCGCAAGGACGTCGCCGACTACTTCGAGGCCGGGGTCGCCGCCGGCGCGCCGGCGAAGGAGATGGCGAACTGGGTCACGACGGAGATTCTCCGCCTGGTCCGCGACGAGAAGCTCGACCGCGCGCTCGTGATCCAGGAGTGGCCGATCACGGCGGCACAGCTCGCGCGCCTCGTGACGCTCGTCCAGCAGGGCACCATCAACCGGAACACCGCCAAGGCGCTCCTCCCGAAGCTCCGCGGCACCGGGCGGGACCCCGCGGAGCTGGTGCAGGCGGAGGGCCTCGCGCAGGTGAGCGATCGCGGCGCGCTCGAGCAGGCGGTCGCCGACGTGATCGCGAAGCACCCCGCCCAGGTCGAGCAGTTCCGGGGCGGGAAGGAGCAGGTGCTCGGCTTCCTCGTCGGTCAGGTCATGAAGGCGAGCCGGGGGAAGGCGAACCCACAGCTCGTGCAGGAGCTGCTGCGAGCGCAGCTCGCGAAGGCATAGCGCCCCCGAGCACGAAGCGCGGCCGCTGGAGCCGCAGCAGCGCCGCGAGGAGCGTCACCGTCGTGAGCGCGCCCGCCGCCATCGTGAGCGGCACGACGACGCCGCAGACCTGCAGCGGGTAGTACGCCGACACGGCGTACACGCCGAAGCCCGCCCCGATCGCGAGCGCGACGAAGAAGATCGCGCGCCCGGCGGTCGCGACGGTCGCGTCGAGCGCCCGGTCGAGGTCCCCGGTCCGCGCCAGCTCCTCGCGCACGCGATAGAGGAAGTAGATCGCGTAGTCCGCGCCGATGCCGACGCCGACCGCCGCGATCGACGCCCCCACCAGGTCGAACGCGATCCCCGCCCACGCGAAGATCGCGACGTCGAGGAGGAGCGCGACGGCGAGCGGCGCCACGACGTACGCGCCGCCGACGACCGACTGCAGCAGGACCGCGGCGATGAGGAAGATGACGCCGAACACGGTCGCGATGTTCCACAGCTTCCCCCGGACCGCGGCGTCGTTGAGCGCCATGACGATCGGCCCGCGGCCGCCCGCGAGGGACACCTTGATCGTCGCGCTCGGATGCGCGGCGACCCAGGCCCGCAGCCGCGCGAGGACGCGTCGGGTGACGGCCGAGCTGTCGTGGTCGAGATAGCCGGTGACGACGGCGTGGCTCAGGTCGCGGTTCACGTAGCGCGCGAACGCGGGCGACGTCGCGAGATAGAAGAGCTGCGCGAGCGCCTCGCGCTCGGTCGGGAGGCCGCCGGTCGCCTCGTCGGGCGCGAAGACCTCGTACGTCCGGCGCACGAGGTCGACGACCGACGTCGTCCGGCCCACTTCGGGATCGGCGCGCATGGCGTCCTGCAGCCCCGCCATCATCGCGAACGCCTCCGGCGTCTGCATCGACCCGGGAGGCCCCTCGAGCAGCACCGCGAGCGGCGTCGTACTCGGGAAGTGGCGGTCGAACACGCGGAGGTCGTGGCCGACCTGCGTGTCCGGCGACCAGTAGCGGAGGACGTTCGTCTCGGTCTCGAGCCGCGGAATCCCGGCGACGGCGACGACCGCGAGCAACGCGAACGCGGCGACGACCGCACCGGGCGTGCGCCGCGCGCGGCGCGAGCCGTCGAGCAGCACGCCGAGCGCGCGCGACAGGATCGGCTCGCGTGCGTCGCCCTCGCGGACGCGCCAGAGCGCGCGCACCGCGACCATGAACGTCAGCTCGAGGACGACCGCCGCGACGATTCCCGCCGCGACGCCGAGCCCGAAGCCCGAGAGCGTCGGGATGCCGAGCAGCGCCAGCGCCGCGAATCCCGACGCCGCAGTGCCGCCCGCGGCGACCATGACGGGCGCGATCCGGTGGGTCGACTCGACGAGCGCCGCCGTCGGATCGCCGAGCCGGTGGAGCTCCTCGTAGTAGCGCTTCAGCATCTGCGCCGAGTGCCCCGCTGCGACCGTGATGACGACGACCGGCACCGCCGTCGTCCACGAGCTGAGCGGCACGCCGGCGAACCCGAGAACCCCGAGCGCCCAGACCGTCGCGAGCGACGCGGTGACCGTCGGGAGAACGACGCCCTGAACGTGGCCGAAGGCGAGGTAGAGGACGATGACGATCGCGAGCAGGGTCCCGAGGAAGTAGAGCCGCTGCTGCTGGACGAGCGTGTGCTCGAACGCCGCGAAGACGGGCTCGCCGGTGACCGCGATGTCGAGCGACGGCGTCCGGTACCGCGCGACGGTCGCGTCGATCGTCCGCGCGATGTCGACCAGGCTCGTGTCGTCGTAGAAGTCGGCGAGGACGAGCGCGGCGCGCCCGTCGTCGCTGACGACGGTGCCCCGGACGAGCGGCTCGCGCTCGTACGCCGCACGAATGGCGGCGACCGCGGCGTCGTCCGCGGGCGGGT
>Ga0070741_10017987_pt1 | contig 11521 bp, 7 predicted proteins | sample Coa_R1_4_FD_66440 | JGI IMG/M metagenome (GOLD analysis project Ga0070741, IMG submission 66440) | Surface soil microbial communities from Centralia Pennsylvania, which are recovering from an underground coalmine fire - Coalmine... | ecosystem: Environmental > Terrestrial > Soil > Unclassified ...
AGAGTAGCGACGTCGCTCTTCCCGGCCTTCTCGGCAAGCCAGCGCCTCAGAGTTTCGAGCGACCACACGTTCCCGATTCCCGGCTCGCTCTCCATTATATGATGCACGTCAGCGATCACCCGCAGGGACTGCGGTGCATAGAGCGAAACACCCGGTGGAAGCTGGATCATGACGTTGATGGGATTTGCCCCGGTCAGCTCGGCATCGAGGCGGTCGCTTGCGGCGACCGCCTGTCCTTGATCGGGCACCTGGTCCGCCAACCGGTAGCGCGGTTGCAATTGGGCGTACACGGCGGCGAGGCTGCCGACCACCAGCAGTCCTATCAGGCTGTAGAGTGCAGGACGGCTCACCATGCGCGTGGCAATCCAATTGCAGAACGTCCGCAGGAACTCCACTGCCCGATCGGATTTTGCGGTGCGCGCGGCAAGTTCCCTTTCGGGCCTGGCGAAAAGGATGCCGAAAAGAGGCACAAGGGTGAGCACGGTCACCAGCGCGATCGCAGTCGAGACCAGACCGGCCGCACCGAAGCTGCGGATCAGACTGGATTGTGAAAATTGCAGCGCGATGAAAGACAGAGCCGCCGTTCCATGCGTGAGCACACATGCAGGGCCGACGATCAGCATCGCCTCACGAAACGCCGCTCGCGGGTCACTGCCCGCCATCAGCCTGTCTCGCGCCGCGAAGGTGAGTTGCATGCTGTCGGAAAAGCTGATCACCATGATCAGCGGCGTCATGACGTTCAGGAACAGGTTGAGCCGGAAGTCGAGCCAGCCGAGCGTTCCCAGGCCAAAGAGGATCGCAAGCAGCGGCGGACCGGCCGCGACGATCATCAACGATACGCGGCGGAAGAAAACGATCGCAATGAGGCAACCGGCCGCGAAGCCGAAGGCGTTGTAGATTACCCGGTCGCGATCGAGCGCGTTCCGGATCTCGAGCTGCATGACCGGGACGCCGGTCAAGCTTGCCTTCAGCGCGGAGCCGCCGAGATCCTGTCGAGCCGTCTGCTGTATTTCTCCGATGATGCGGGCGAGCTTCGTGCTTTGCACCGCATCGGGATCCAGGGCAAGCACGATCAGTGTGAGGGTATCGTCGCTGGAAATGAGCTTGTTGCGAAGAATCTCGTTCGACTTTATTCGCTCCACCAGCTGCTGATAGGCGCTTCCCTGCGGCAACTCGCCGGGAATCAACGGTCCGGGCAGCTTGCCGGCTTCGGGCGGTTCGCGGGCCGAAAACAGCGAGATGATGCCGCGCGTGCCGTCGATCAGCTGCAAATCGGTGACGAGATTTCGCAGCTTTTCGATCGAGGAGCGCTGCAACAGCGTCTTGCCCTGAACGACGACGAGGACGTCGAACTCGCTGGAAGGAAATCTCCGGGTCTCCTGCTGATACAGCCTGAACCCTGGCGTATCCGAACGGAAAAGCTGGCTGAGAGAATCGTCGATCTTGATCCTGGTGATGCCGAATCCGCAGAATACCGCCAGCACAACTGCGGTCAGGCCGATCGCCTTTGGAAAGCGCAAGGAGATGAGCCCGATCCGCTCGACGCCGAGGGCGAGATCATTGCGGCGGCGCCTCCACCACGTTACGGGAGACCGACTCCAACCCACTCGCCACTTCGCTGGAAACATGGAGAACCTCTGCACGCCAAGGCGCGGCCGCCGCCGCGCCGATTTCTGCCGCCCCGAAGCTCGTCGTCGATATATGCCGCCCCGGATCAGTTGCCAGAATCGGACTCAGCGCTCGCAATATTGTCGCGGCCCCCAATAGGGCTGGTAGGTGCAGTCCGACGCGCGAAACGAATGATAGAAAGCCTCGCAGGCCGGGACATTGCATTGCGCAGTCCCGGTCTGCTGCGGCGGAAGCTCCGCAGCGAAGGCCTCATTTGCAGCCGTCGAGGGTTGCTGGTCGGCGATCGTGCCCGGCGTCGCCGTGGCTGGCGCGCCGGCCTGCTCCATGAAGGTTTTCCAGATCGTCGCGGGCAGCGAGCCTCCCACGACGCCCTTCATCGGACTGTGATCGTCGTTGCCGACCCAGACGCCGACGACGAGAGAATCATCGAAGCCGACGAACCAGGCGTCCCTGTAATCTTGCGTGGTTCCGGTCTTGCCCGCGGCAAAACCCTCGAGTTTCGCTGCGCGGCCGGTCCCGTGATCGACGACGCCTTGCAGCAGCTCGATGAGCTCGCCCTGATATTGCCCGAGTCCATGTTGCGATTCTCCACCGCCGCTCACCGTGACATAGTTCGGGTCGTCCCGGCTCTTGATCGCGGAAATGCCCCACGGGATCACGGGCGTCCTTCCGGCGCGAACAGCCGCGTAAGCGGATGTCAGATCGAGGAGCGTCACCTCTGATGTGCCGAGGGCAAGGCTCGGGGTGTTCGCGAGCCGCGCATGCAGGCCGAGATCGCGCGCCGCTGCGATAACCTGGCCGATGCCGACCTGCTGCGAAAGCCGAACCGTCGCGTCATTCAGGGAATCGGCGAATGCATCGGCAAGCGTCACCTCGCCATGATGGTGACGCCCGTAGTTGGCGGGTTGCCAGCCGTGAATGTCGACGGGGGCGTCGAGAATTTGATTTTCGGGCGTATAACCCTGACGAAGGGCGGCGTAGTAGTCGAACAGCTTGAAGGCGGAGCCGGGTTGGCGCTCGGCCTGCACCGCGCGATTGAAGCTGCTTCTTGCGTAGTTCCGGCCACCGACCATCGCGACCACCGCGCCATCGGGCCGCATGGCAACGAGCGCGGCCTCGCTCGCGTGCTTTTCGGCGCCATATTGCGCGAGCGTGGCCTTCACGATCGCGACTGCCTTCTGTTGAAGGAGCGGATCGAGCGTCGTTCGAATCTGCACCGTGCCGGAATCGGACGGTGTCGCCGCGGATGCCTTTCGGTAGACCCAATCGCCGAACCAGCCATCCGAACCGGACACGCCGTCACCTCTGTTGGGCGTCGCCGGATGCAACTTCGCCGCCAGCTCCTCCTCTTCCGTCAGCTTTCCATTCGCCACCATCGCATCCAGCGTGATCGCGGCACGGCTGCGTGCCGCGTGGAGATCGTGGAACGGGTCGTCCTGCTCCGGCGCGTTGATCATTCCCGCAAGCATGGCGCCTTCCGCAAGACTCAAATCGGCGACGTTCTTGCCGAAATAGAGCCTGGCAGCCGCGGGTAAACCCGTTGCTCCGGACCCCAGGTACACGCTGTTGAGATAGCCGGTCAAAATCTGGTCCTTCGTCAGATGATGCTCGAGCCAGATCGAGATGACCGCTTCCCGCAGCTTTCGCCGCCAGGTCCGCTGCGGGCCGAGAAAGTTCGTCTTCACGAGCTGCTGCGTGATCGTGCTGCCGCCTGCAACGATCCTGCCGGCCGCCAAATTCTGCCAAAATGCACGCAGCACGGAGAGAGCGTCGATCGCGCCATGCCGGTAAAATCGCCGGTCCTCGATGCTCAGAACGGCATTGACGACGTTAGCCGGCATATTCTTCGCCGCGACCGGTGCCAACCTCAGTTCTCCGGCGTGAGGCAGGATTTGCCCGTCGGCTGACGTGAGCACGATCACCCGGGGCGAGACGATCTCGGCCAGCGCGGGAAAACGCAGGCCCGCCAGAAGCCAGGCGGCCGAGGCGCTCAAACCGACGATGGCGACAACCATGATCGCTGCCGCATAGCCGAACCAGGACCGCGAAAAATGCGAGACACGTCTCCCGTTTGGATTTGAGTTCATGAAAGATGCCAGGGAAGAAAACCACATTGGCACTCGGCCACCGTCTGCGCGCGAGCGAAACGCGCGCCTTCGCAGGGAGTTCCTTGCATGCTCCTAAAGAACAGTCGGCATCGGGCACCGGCTGCGCGTGCGAGACTGTCGGCATCGAAAGGGCAGGACGACCGGCGCGCACATGACTGCAATTTAATGGAACGTTCCTGCTTTGAGGAATGTTCGGCTCATGAGGGGGCGACGCAACCCCGGAATATCCACCATGAAAACACAACTCATCGCTGCTGCGACAGCAGTCGCGCTCGCCTCCAGCGTCGGCGTCGCGTCAGCCGCAGAGCAAAGCTCGACCATGTCGAAAATGTCCCATCCTTCAGCCATGCACGAAATGACCAAGCCTGGGCTGACCTTGACGGCTGCCCAGCAAAAGCTGGCATGGAAGGACGTCAAACGGAACGCAACGGCACAGAAGGCGCCGACGGACTTCACGGCTCGCGTCGGATCGACGGTTCCAGGCGACCTCACGCTGAGGCCGATTCCGACCAAGCTCGGGCGCCAGGTAAGCATGTTGAAACCGTACGACTATGCTCTGCTGAAGCACGAGCTTCTGATCGTCGACCCAAGCAACAAGAAGGTCGTTGACGTCATCAATCGTCACGCCTAGAGCGCAACCTGCCGGCCAAGATGGCAGTCAAGATTCACGCATGATTCGCAGCGCGCGTGTGTCGCGTCTGGGCCGATTGGCCCGGCTTCATCATTTCGTCTGACACGGAGCAGAATCGATCGATGAGCAGCAGCAGGCGGGAACACTTCGATCCGAGATTCGTTGCATAAGAGGGAGCGATGCCCTCAACCGCTCGGATCTCCGGTGATCCCCAGTCGAAGAGACATTCTTCGGGCCGCTGCTGTTCCCGCCTTCATGCCCCTTCTGACGGCAGCGCAAACCGCCGCACCGATGGAAGCTACGCAAGCGCCTTCGTGGAGGCATGGCATATGCCTGCTGGGCGATCTGAAATACCCCGCAGGCTTCCAGCAATTCGATTATGTGAACACAACAGCCACACGCGGCGGCCTGGTTCGCCAGGCAGCTCCGGGGACATTCGACAGCTTCAACATGGTGGTCGCGGGCGTGAAGGGCGATCTCGCCGAGGGAATCGAGCTCATCTACGATTCGCTGATGGCTCCCTCGCTCGACGAAGCAGCGAGTGTCTACGGCCTCATTGCGGAGGCCGCGCGATACCCGGCTGACTGCTCGTGGGTCAGCTTCCGCCTCAGGGCCGGCGCGAAGTGGCATGACGGCCGACCGATCAGTCCCGACGACGTGCTATTCTCGCTGAACGCCTTCAGAACCTATCATCCGCAATTGTCGACGTATTACCGGCATGTCGTGCATGCGGAGAAGAGCGGAGACCGGGAGGTCACCTTCCAGTTCGATGTTCCTGGAATCCGTGAGCTGCCGCAAGTCGTGGGGCAGCTTCTCGTCCTGCCGCAGCATTGGTGGGAAGGAACCGACGCCGCAGGCAAGCCGCGCGACATTTCGAGGACCACGCTCGAGCCCCCTCTCGGCTCGGGCGCCTACCGGCTCAAGCAATTCGAATCCGATCGCTTCGTGCTCTACGAGCGCGTGCCCGACTACTGGGCCGATCGAATCCCCGTCAACATCGGCGCCAACAACTTCCAGCAATTGCGGTTCGACTATTTCCGCGACCCCGATGTCGCCTTCGAAGCGTTCAAGGCCGGCGCAATCGATTGGCGCACTGAGAACGCCGCAAAGAACTGGGCCACCGGATATCGCTTCCCGGCGGTCGATCAAGGCCGCGTCGTGCTGGAGAAATTCCCGATCCGCAGCGTCGGAATGATGCAGGCGTTTGCGCTCAATCTGAGACGCCCCAAATTCGGTGATCGGCGCGTGCGAAGGGCGCTTAACTTCGCCTTCAACTTCGAGCGGCTCAATCAGGAACTCTTCTACGGCGAGTATTCGCGTATCAAGAGCTATTTCGACGGCACGGAGCTCGCCTGCTCCGGGCTGCCGCAGGGACGCGAGCTGGCGTTGTTGCAATCCGTCCGCGCCGAGGTACCCCCCGAGGTATTCACCACGCCTTACTTTAATCCCACCACTCCGGACAATGAAGCCGAGCGCGCCAACCTCCTGGAAGCGATCAATCTCCTGTCGCAAGCCGGATTCGAGATCAGGGATTTCGTCCTCATCGATCCCCACACCGCGGAACAAATGACCGTCGAATTCCTGATCGGAGACAAAAACCTCGAACGCGTGATCCTGTTCTACCAGCCGGCACTGGAGCGGATCGGGATCAAGGTCAGTGTCCGGCTGGTCGACGACATCCAGTACACCGACCGGCTGCGCGAGTGGGATTTCGACATCGTCGTCTCCAACTGGGAGGAATCGCTCATGCCCGGCAACGAACAGCGTGACTATTGGGGCTCGGACGCAGCAAGCCGGCATGGGTCGCGCAATCTGATCGGCATCAAGGATTCGGCGATCGACCGGCTCATCGAACACATCATCTTTGCGAAAACCAGGGACGAACTCGTCGCTTCCACCCGCGCGCTCGATCGGGTCCTGCTGTGGAATCATTTCGTGGTACCGCAATGGACGCTGTTCGACGAACGAACCGCACGATGGAACCGATTTGGACGTCCGGAGCACATGCCGAAATACGGTCTAGCCGCCTTTCCGACGCTGTGGTGGTGGGAAGGCAATCGAGTCGCGAGGCTTCCGCCGGAAGCGCATGACGTCAAACAGGAGGTCGGGAGAGTCACATGAAGAATTCGGATTTGCGCGCCATTGGAATCGCATGCGTGGTGGTATCGGCGGTGGCCATTTTCCTTGGTCCGACGCCAAAGGTCGCTGCCGGACCCGCCAAGGCCGACCTCGGGCTCGTCGCCGGGGTGATGCAACTGGTCCAGCGTGACTATGTGCATCCGATCGACTCGAGCAAGCTCACGGATGACGCGTTGAAAGGGATGCTGTCTCGACTCGATCCGCATTCCTCCTACATGACCGCACAGGAATTCCACGAGTCGATTGAAGACATGAACGGAAAATTCGGTGGCGTAGGCCTGAAGATTTCGAATCACGATGGACTCCCGACCGTTATCTCCCCGATCGACGGTACTCCGGCAGCCGGGGCGGGTGTGCAGCCCGGCGACGAGATCGTTTCGGTCGATGGGCAGAGCACCCACGGAGCGGATCTGATGGAGGTCGTGAGGAGGATTCGCGGAAGACCCGGCACAACCGTCAAGTTGACCATCGTCCGCGGCGAGAAATCACCATTCGAGGTGCCCCTCATCCGGCAGGTGATCAATGTGCAGAACGTCACGTCAAAATTGGAGCCGGACAATATCGGCTACGTGCGGATCAGCGAGTTCGGCCAGAACGCGCCAGACGAGCTCCGGCACGCGATCTCGGCGTTGAAGCGGGACGCCGGCGGGAAGCTCGCGGGCCTCGTCCTCGACCTCAGAAACGACCCGGGTGGCCTGCTTTCGGCCGCGGTTGCCGTGTCCAGCGATTTTCTCGAGGGAGGCACGGTGGTCTCCATTCACGGACGCAACAGCAGCGACGACCGATCGTTCAAGGCCGCTGCAACCGGGGCCCTGTTGCCGGACACGCCGATGGTAGTCTTGGTCAACGGCGCCTCGGCGTCCGCGTCGGAGATCGTCGCGGGCGCATTGCAGGACCGTCATCGCGCAACCGTGATGGGCACCCGGAGCTTCGGAAAGGGATCGGTTCAGTCCATCATCCCGATCGAGGGCCACGGCGCGCTGCGGCTGACGACCGCGCTCTACTACACCCCTTCGGGCCGCTCCATTCAGGACGACGGCATTACGCCCGATATCGTGGTCCAGGCGCCAAAGGACGAACGGGTGGCAAACGCAATCGTGTGGCGGGAAGCACAGCTCCATGGCGCCTTCGCCAACCCCGGACCGCTCACGAAATCGACAGGCGGCGCAACGGACAATCATGCGTCCGCCGAGATGGCCTCACCGCCGATCAAGGAGCAACTGATCGGAACCGACAAGGACGCGCAGCTCTCCGCCGCGCTGAAGCATCTCGAGCGGCCGCCAACGGTCAATTCCGCGGCCGCAGTTACGAAGGGATTGTGATCGCGGAACTGCGGTCACGCGGAATGAGCCATCCATGACCGAGCTTCGCCGTGGCGACAAACCAACCAGGGGCATCAGGACAGGAAGAGGCGCCGGATTGTCGGGGCTGCTCAGGGAAAACCTGCTCGCGCTCGCGGGCTGGCTTTGCCTTATCGCCGCGTCACTGATTGCGTTCCGTCTCACCGAGGGAACGCAATATCATCACCTCGCGGTGGGAATCATGATGTCGTCGTCATCGCTGTTCATTCTGATGACCTTGTTCGAATGTCTTTGGCGGCTGTTCGCTGACGACAGTTCGAAGGGCTGACCGCAGCGGCGCGTCCGCGAGCAACCTTCGAGAAGCATCGTCGTTGCCCGCCGCTCGGCATATGACCGAACGGGTTCCGCAGCCTCGACCGCCGCTGTCGGAAAGGGATGGCCGGCATCATCAAATATTGTCGGATTCAGGAACGCCCGGCCGGACAGTCCGTTGATTTGTCATAAGGCGCGCACGATTAAGCCACTTCCGGGTGATCAACGTAAAAAAACCAGCGGAAGGCGCCAGCCCTACCAGAGCTAGCCAATGACCGACATCGGCGTACCTCAACAGCAAGGAGGTTCTCCATGTCCACTTTCACAACTACGGAAAAGACCTTCCAGGAGGTCGCCACTTACGGCGGACTGGTTGATGCCATTGGAGGCGTGGCAACCGTTGTCCTCGCGATCATTGCGTTGTCGGGTGTCAACGAGCAGATATTGGCGGCGATCGCCACCGTCGTGTTCGCCGCGGCACTTCTGATCCTGGGCGGGACAATGTTGACCGAGTACACCAAAATGGCGTTTCCCTCGGGAATGCTCGGGGTCACGGAAGGGAGCGGCGGTGGCGGCCTGTCGGCACTGTTCCTGACGGGTGCGGCAGGCATTGTCCTGGGCGTTCTTTCGCTTCTCGGAATCTTCCCGCAAGTCCTGATCTCGATCGCGGTCATTGCCTTCGGCGGCGCAATGCTGCTGAGCAGCGGCTCAGTCTGGCATCTCTACAGGCTGAAGAATGCCTTTCACCGGATCGGCGCAACAACCGCGGTTTCAGGCGCCGATATCCTGGCCGGTGAAATGGCGTCCGGCTCCGCTGCGATGCAATGCCTTGCCGGTCTGGCTGCCATCGTTCTCGGAATCCTGGCGGTGACGGGGATTAATGCGGCCGTCCTCTCCGTCGTCGCGTTGCTGGTGCTGGGCGGCACAGTGCTGCTGACGGGCAGCACATTGACCGCCGCGGTCACCGGGCTCGTCGAGCCTAACGTGTCAGCCACCCGCGAGGGTTGGTCTTCCGGCTCTGCCGAATGAGCGACAACGCCGAATTGGCCCCGACGCTGTCCAAGCGTCGGGGCGCACCGGCTTCCGCCTGTCGGCGATTCATCGCAACCCCGGTCTATTGAACGATCGTCGTTGTCGCTACTCCACCACGACCACATCAACCGCGACGCCGAGCTTCTGCCTGCGCGACCCGACGATGATGCCGTCGACCGGCGAGACATCGGAAAAATCGCGCCCGACGCCGAGCACGATGTGATCGTTCTCGACCAGCAGATCGTTGGTCGGATCGAAGCCGATCCAGCCGAGTTCCTCGCCGCACCAGAGCGATACCCAGGCGTGCGTCGCATCCGCGCCCTGCAGGCGCGGCTTGCCCGGCGGCGGAATGGTGCGCAGGTAACCGCTGACATAGGCGGCCGGGAGACCGAGGCCGCGCAGGCCAGCGATCATCACATGCGCAAAGTCCTGGCAGACACCGCGGCGATTGTCGAAAACCTCCTGCAACGGCGTCGAGATCACGGTCGCCTTGGAATCGTATCTGAAACCATTCCTGATGCGATGCATCAGATCGACCGCGCCGACGAGAACGCCGGTGCCGGGCGAAAAGCTCTCGACGGCATACGCGGTCACCGGCGGCAGCACCGGCACCAGCGCGCTCGCGAAAACGAAACCGACCGGCGAGTCCGCACGCAGGCTCCGCGCCGCAAATGCGACATCGCGCACGCTCTCCCAAGCGGGGCTTGACATCGTGCGTGCCGGGGCGCGGCGGTCCACATTGACGCGCGACCGCGAGGCGATGCGCAGGCTCCGGTGCTGCGTCTCGATCACGACGCTCTCGGTCAAGGTGCCGAAGAAATCACGCCGCGAGGTGCGTTCGGCGGGCATGGGGCGGATCTCGACACTGTGCGAGATCAGCTCCTGCCCACCGCCGCTTTTCGGCTCGAGCCGGAGCGAGCAGCGGGCGAAGCTGACCGGCGTGTCGTAGCCGTAGGTGGTGACGTGACGGATGTCGTAGATCACGCAAGGCCCGTCAGCTTCTCGGGCCGGCTCGCGTTCGGTCCATGCGGGAAATAGTGCAGGCCGATGGCCTCGGCGAGGTTGAGCAAGTTCTGCTCGAGACTGAACAGAGTGTGGCCGTCGAGCGACGATGCCTCGGCCGTCGTCAAGGTCGATTGCACCGCGACCGCGAGCCGCTGCGGCCGCTCGATCAGCCCACTCTCGCGCAACGCGGGCAAACTCGCGATGTGGTCGTTGAGCATCTCGACCTGGAAAGCGACCGAGCGCGGGTTGTAGGGATCGAGCACCGCGAGATCGCGCACCGGAGCCAGCAGCGGCGCCACCAGATAGCGCGAGCGGTAGGTGATCTGGCAATCGACCAGTGTCAGCAGCACGTCGAGGTCCTCGTCGGTCGCCTCGTCGTAGCCGAACTGGCGCGCAAAGCGCACGGTGTTGATGGCGCGCTCGGCGCGGCGGCCCATGTCGAGGAAGCGCCAGCCGGCGGCGCGGTTCATGTTCTCCTGCGCCAGGCCCGCGAAGCTCGCGAGCTCCTGCAGGGTCAGCTCGGCGGCGCTGAGCACCCCGTCGTCATCGTCGACCTCTTCCGCGAGCCGCGCGGTCATCTCGGTGATCACCTGCCAGGCGTCCGGCGACAGTCGCTCGCGTAGCGACGTCGCGGTACGCTGCGCGGACCTCACGAGCGACAGGCACGAGCCGAAGCGCGTTTCCGACTGCAGCGCTTCGGCCGCGACCCTGGTGGGCTGCGACCGCGAGACCTGCGTGACCGCGCCCCAGGTGACGAGGATGCGCTGGATGCGTTCGGCCGCCTGCTGCGCGCCGGATGCGCCCTTGCCGGGATCGCGCTGCTGGGTGACGAGCGTGCGCACCAGCCGCAACGTCGCCTCCGCGCGTTCGAGATAACGGCCGAGCCAGAACAGATTGTCGGCGGCGCGGCTTGGCAGCACGCCGGCGATGCGCCTGATCCGCACGGAGTCGCCCGGCAGCAGCGTGCGCGTCGATACCGCCTTGTCGGAGATCACCCAGACGTCGGCAGCGCGCGCGCCATCCCCCATCGACACCGCCCGCGCGTCGAGCTCGGCGGCGATCCGGCAGAAGCCGCCGGGCATCACCGTCCAGCCGTTCGGCGTTGCGGCTGCGAACACGCGTAGCACGAACGGCCGCGGCACCAGACGGCCGTCCTCCCACACGGGCGTGGTCGAGAGCCGCACCAGCTCCTGGCCGACGAAATCGATGCCGCGTTCGTTGATGGCGGCGACGAGCCGCTCGCGTTCCTTGCCCGAAAGCTCGCTTGCGAGAACCGGTCCGTTGCCATCGAAGCCGGGCACGCCTCGTCCGTACGCGCTTTCGATTGCGACATCGTCGAGCCGCGACAGCACTTCGTCGCGCGC
>Ga0070741_10017988_pt1 | contig 11520 bp, 11 predicted proteins | sample Coa_R1_4_FD_66440 | JGI IMG/M metagenome (GOLD analysis project Ga0070741, IMG submission 66440) | Surface soil microbial communities from Centralia Pennsylvania, which are recovering from an underground coalmine fire - Coalmine... | ecosystem: Environmental > Terrestrial > Soil > Unclassified ...
CCACGGAGCTCACCGACGAAATTGGGTGCGGCCTGCAGGAGCGCGGGCGGGAGTTCGGCTCGACGACTGGCCGGCCGCGCCGTTGCGGGTGGCTGGACGGGGTGGTCTTGCGCTATGCCACGCGCGTCAACGGGCTCACGTCGCTCGCGGTCACGAAGCTGGACGTGCTGGACGGGTGCAAGCAGATCAAGGTCTGCACCGGTTATCGCCACGGCGGCACAGTGCATCGCGACATGCCGTCCGATCTGCAGACGCTCTCGGAATGCGAGCCGATCTACGAGACCGCCAAAGGATGGGCCACGCCGACGACCGGCGCGACGTCGTACAAGCAGCTTCCGGCTGAAGCCAAGCGCTATCTGGACCGCATCGCCGAGCTCGCGGCGTGTCCAATCGACATCATCTCCACCGGATCCAAGCGGCAGGACACGATCGTGCTCCGCAATCCGATGTCTTCGAAAAGGCGCCGGGCATCCTGACACGTACCCGCGGTTGACAATTTCCTCATAAAGTTTGCATTGTGCACCGCTAGGTGAGCCGCTAGCTCAGTCGGTAGAGCATCGCCCTTTTAAGGCGAGGGCCCTGGGTTCGAGTCCCAGGCGGCTCACCATTCTTTTCCGATACACACGCCACGCATGAATCCTGACAGCGTCGAACACCGACAGCTCGAAGCCGCGCGCCGCATCAGCGAGGCTCTGTTTCAATCCACGGAAGTCGATGAGCTGGTCGAAAAGGCGCTTCGCACGGCGCTCGAAGAGGTCGATGCCGAGGCCGGCTCAGTCCTGCTCGCCGATCCAGACGAGAAACAGCTGATCTTCCGATATTCGATCGGCGCCAAGCCGGTACCACGTGGGACGGCCATTCCGTGGGATCGCGGGATCTCCGGCACCGTATTTCAATCTGGTGAGCCCTTCACGACCCGAGACGTGAAGCAGTCCGGTCTGCATTTTGGCGCGATTGATGAGGCCACGGGCTTCACGACCCGCGACATGGCGGCGCTGCCGCTGAAACGGTGGAAGGGTGATCCGCTGGGCGTGCTGACCGTGTTGAACAAGCGGCATGGCACTTTGGATGAGCACGACCTCGGCCTGCTGACGATCGTGTCGGCGTTCACGGCATTGGCGATCGAGCAAGCACGGCTGTTCGAGGAGGCGAAGAAGGGCGCGATCGTGGGTCTCCTGGGGGATATCGGCCACGATCTGAAGAATCTACTGCAACCGATCATGACCGGCGTCGAAATCCTCAAGGATGAGTTGGGCGGCGGCGATCGTGATCGCGAGCTCTGCGCTGATGCCCTCGGCATCATGGAGCGGACCTCCGAACGCATCCATCATCGCGTTCTGGAGATCGCCGACTGCGTCAAGGGGCTGAGCACGCCGACCGAATTCTCTCCGTGCCGGCTTGAACGTATCGTCTCGGACGTGTTTCAGACCGTCTCTACTTTGGCCAAGGACAAGCAGGTCACGCTGCGAGCCGTCGATGTGCACGGCGTGCCGGAGCTGTATGCGGACGAGCGCCGGCTCTATACGGCGTTCTACAACCTCATTCACAACGCGATTCCCGAGACGCCGGCCGGCGGCACGATTGCCGTCCGTGCCGAGCTGCCGGTTTCCGGCGGCATGCTTCATCTCTTGGTGTCCGATACGGGGCGGGGGATGCCGGCGGACCTGCGCGATCGACTCTTCACTCCGCGCGCCCGCAGCACGAAAGCCTATGGCAGCGGGCTCGGCACGAAAATCGTAAAAGACGTGATCGACGCGCACCGCGGCACGATCACCGTCGAGAGCGAACTCGGCCGCGGGACCACGTTTCACATCCGCCTGCCGCTTGATCCTCGCGCCCGTACCCAGCCGACCTGACGCTTACAGCCGAAGATTCAGTCCGAACGTCACGCCCTGGCGGACGCTGAAGCCGCCGTTGAACGGCACATCGTCCACGGTGCCGTCTGCATTATGAAAGCGCATCGTGGATTGATTCGACCGGAGCGACCAGGATTGATAGGCAGCGGTCAGCGACAGCGCTTCGGTCACCGGGACACGCATGCCCAAATTCCATTGGTAGCCGCCGCCGCCTCGTGCGGTCGTCTCGACTGACGGATGTTGCTGAAGATCGGAACGCTGCCAGTGGCTATCCTCGAGTCGGAGCACCGTATAGGGAATCCAGGCGAATTCGCCTTCGATGAAGAGCCGCGGGAGCAGCGGGACCGACTCCCGTAGTCCAATTCGCGCGGCGTCCCATCGAAAGGTCTCAGTGATGGCGGGGCCTTGATTGGGAAAAGGCCCGGTGCCCCCGATCAGTCCGAACGGATCTTGTGTTTGCACCCCCTTGGTGGCTTCAAATCGCTCTTCCCAATGCTGCCATCCGAGAAAGACATCGAGCGTAGCCGACCGGCCGTGAACGGGTGATGGCCAGCGGAGGACGCGCGCACCGATATCCGCCGTGACGCCCCACGTCGATGAGCCCGAGCCGACCTGCGACATCGACTCGGAGAAGAGAAACGTTCTGTCGTCTCCGAGGTAGTCGCTATCGTTCAAATTCCCGCCATGGACCTTCCCGAATTGACCGGCCAGACGAAGGAAGGCGCGGTCGTGATACATCAGCTCGCCGGTGAAGCCGGCCACCTCACTCTTGGCCTTGGAGAATTTCAGCTCCGACGCCACATTTGGCCCGCCGAAGTTGGCGATCGAAAACTTGCTGTGGCCGCTGGACAGCCATGTGAAGGGCGTCAAACTGAACGTGATGGCCGTCGCGGACGGCACGGGGAGCGGCTCGTCGGCGAGCGCCGCCATGGACATGCCAGGTCGACCCGTCGCGAGGCATGAGACAGTGAAGACCACCAGAAGGGATAAGGGTCGCCGCATCGAGTGGAAACGGTCCCATGTCCTACAGGAGAAGTCAACGCATACGTAAGGTGGGCAGGAAACCCCTTGTCGCCTACGCGCGGTGGATTAATGTCTTTACCGGATTCACATTTTGTAGGATTTGAGCTAATCTATGCGCAGGTGTCCGTCCTACAGCTCCAATCTATAAGGGAGGAGACATGCCGAAGACATCGACCGATCGTTTGACGTACGACGAACTCAAGGCGGCTGAAGCGGCATTCCGCGGCATGCCATTGGATCCGACGTGGTCAGCCTCGGCCGTCAAGGTCTACTACGGCATCGTGGCGAAGACCGGTGGCCGCAATATCGTCGAGAGTCAGACTGAGGTTGCCGTGATCGAAGAGCCGACACTCGCCGGCTCGGTCGCGGACTAGTCACGCGGCACACTCGCAACCCAGAGGAGCGTATGAGACGACGGCTGCAGACCTATTTCGTGGACGAAGACGATCGCATCTTCCGCATTCCGCGCTGGCGCTATCGCCGCTGGCTCGCCGGAAAGGAATCGGTGTACCTGTTTGCCGGACGAGCCATCCGGTTCGCGGAGACGATTACCGGGCGCGATAAGCGCGGACGCATGCTGTATTCGTTCGCCATGTTTCCGGTTGTGTATTTCGACGAGACCGGCCGGGTGGACGAACAGCGTCGCGCCGAAGAGCTTGATGTCACGCAGCGTTGGTTCGCGAGCTGTGAGGAGGACATGGATTGGAGCGCCTTCTATCAGGCGCAGCGCGACGCCGAATTTCGGTGGCGCCCGACCCCCGCGGTCCTTAACCAGCTCCGCGATCGCGTCCCACTCCCCAGCGAATAGTTCAACGTTCGCCGGCCAGCGCGCGCACCTCGGAGGCCGCGCGCTGGCCCGTTTCCACCGCCCCGTTCATGTACCCCTGCCATTTCAGGCTCGTATGCTCGCCGGCGAAGAGCACGCGTCCGTGCGGCCGCGCGAGCCATGGCCTGAGCGTCGCGTCGTAATTCACTGTAAACGACGCATACCCACCGCCCGACCAGGGATCCGCTTCCCAGGTCACCACCCGCGCGTTCAGCACGTTCGTCTCTCCGGCACCTAGCCATTGCAATTCGCGTAAGAGCCCCTGCGGTCCGGCTTTGTCGGTGAGCCGTCGCGTCTCCAGACTCGCCCCGCCGCCGGCCATGAGCACCAGAATGCCGGCCTTGCCGCGTTGGCCTTCATTGCCGTCCCAGACCGCTCCCGTCGGCAGATCGGTTCCATAGGCACGTGGATGGCGCGGCTTCCGCCAGAAGGCGTGATCACACTGCAAGAGCGTTTTTGTCACCGGGCCGTAGGGCAGCTCTGCGATCGCTCGCTGCTGGGCATCCGGCAGGGGCGGATCGAACGCGACGTGGCGCAACGTGGTGGCGGGCAGCGTCACGACCGCATAATCTGCCGCGATCTCCGCGTGGCTGCCGTCCTGCGATTCCACGGTCACACGGACGCCCCGCGCGTTCTGGCGAATCGCGCGAACGACGGTCTTCATGAGCACCGGCTCCGCGAGACGCGCGGCCAGTCTGGTCGCGATCAGATCATTACCTCCGATGACGCGGGACATCCGCATCCGGCCGGGCGTGCCGGCTGCGAGTTGATCCACGAGGGCAAGCAGCGAGAGGTCTTGCGGATCGGCGAGAAAGAATCCTCGCAACCCCGTCACGAGCGCGCGTTCGCGATCGGTGGCCCCGCGCTCCTGAAGCCACTGCGCGGCCGGCATGCGTGCCAGCGTCGCGGCGATCGCGCTGTCCCAGCGCTGCTCCGAGAGCGCATACGCGCGGAGCCACGGTCGAAGCCGCTTCTTCACACTCGTCCAGACGGGCTCGGCATGGCCTTCGCGGACCACGCCGCGTCGTGTTCGCCGCGCGAACGAAAAGCCGGTGCGGAGGATCGGCCCGAGCGTCAGATGAAGTGTGTGTGCGAGCGTGCACACCGCCTCGTGCTCGTCCTCGATCAGATCTCCGCCGGCTTCGGCGTGCTGTCCGGCAAGGAATCCCTCACGGATCGTCCAGACCCGTCCACCGACGCGATCACGCGCTTCGCAGACGATGACCTTCGCGCCGGCACGAGTGAGTTCATATGCTGCCGTCAATCCGGAGAGACCAGCGCCGGCGATCAGGACTGTGCAGCCATGCAGCGTTCGATCATGCATCGATCTACTCATAATACCTAGGTAACCATGCTGTAAGGAGAGTTCCGATCTTGCGCTACCGCCCAAACGTACGTATGGTACGCCGACCTCACGCAATATCCTGGATCGCAACACCACATGCTAGTCGTCACGCCGCCTATTCACCGACAGGAGGACCGCTAATGTTGTTGTCTGAGGAGGCCAGACAGGAGTTCGAGCAGCGTCGGAAGCTGATCGTTCGGGCCCGGAAGGGGGACCGGAAGGCGGCGGATCGGCTGTACGAACTGTACAAGGTCCGCTTCTATTGCGGCGACGATCCGGGCGCGAAGAAATCGGCCTGAGTCCGGCAGGGCTTAGTTCAGCAGCAGGGCGCCTTCAACCGCGGTCACGACGTCGCGCCACGTGGCATCCGACAGCCGCACGGTGACGAGCGCGGCGAGATCCTCATTGCGGGTATCCGATCGCGGGCCGTCGCCCGCACGGCGATAGCCGGTCTCGAACGTCACCGTGGGGCTCTTGACGCCCCACTCCGGTGGCCGCCACAGCAGCGCGCCTCGCGCGCTGGTCGCATTCGGCTCCATGAACCCGTAGCGGCTGTACCCGTACGTGTACCCAAGCGTCATCGACACGTCCGGCTGCGTGGCCGGCTGATATTCCGCCGACATCGCGAGCGACGGCTTGTCCACTTGCCCAGGCGCCATCTCGATCTTCGAATCCATGAGCAGCTGCGGCGTCAGGCGGTATGATGTCGCGAAGGATTGTGTCCACCGCTGGACGGCATCGACGCCGCCTCCGGTGCCGGCGTCGCCATTGAGAGACATCGTACCCGTCCGCGCGCTCGTGACGCCGGCTGCGGCGCGAACGTTCCAGCCGTGCTGCCGATACGTGTATGCGGCCTCGCTGACGGTATAGCGAAACGAGGCGTTCGCGGTATCGCTCCACGGCGTATCGGCCGCCCGGCCGCGCATGTTCGAGAACTCCAGTGCCTGCCATTCGGACGCGAGCATCGAAATCGAGATGCGCCGTTCGGTCCTTGAGGTCGCATAGCTCCCGCGCAGGCGGTGTCCGCCCGCATCCCATTCGCCCCACAGATGCTGCACACGATTCGGGGCCGAGAAACTCGCGGCTGCGACGGAATCGGTCTTCCCCACGCGCAGCGTCCGCAACCAGCGTTCAACATCGGCGGACGGTCGGAACCCGCCCGCCGGCTCCATCGCACGTTGGATCGCGGCGAGCGGCTCCTCCACCATGCCCGCGCTGCCTTTCGCACGGTCCTCCCAGAGGTCGGCCGGGACATTCGTCGTCGAACCGAAGCTCGCGATGGTTGCGCCGATAGGCGTGGTGGCTCCGCGGAGGTCGCTTCGAAGCGGCTGATCTGAGGCGCCGAAGGTTCGTCGCTCTGTGCCGGCGTGAGCCGGTTGGACCAGCCACAGGACACCGCCTGCGAGGAACGCGAGGAGCAATGCGACCACAATTGCCTCGATCCAGCCGGAAGGAGAAACCCTTAGGGTCTAGGGTCACGGTAACACCGTGCTCCCAGGCTGCCTGCCGGGGTGCTGCTTACAAGATGTTCAGGTGTGCGAGATTGGGGACTGAGGAAAACGCCTTATGACGCGGGCGGCGCAGGGGCGTGCTCACGGCCCGTCGCATCCACCAGTTCTGCGACGATCGAGCCGATGATGACTTTGGCGCGTACCTTCAAGGGCACGTGTCCGGCATCTTCAGAGACCCAGACGCGCATCGATCCTTCGTTCATCCAGATGCCGCGGAACGGCATGACGACGAGAACCTCCAGGGCCCGAAGCGCGCCCCAGCTGCCGGTCACCGTCTCGACCTTTTCCACACGGGCATTCAGCGGGTAGTTCTTCGCGTCGTGGTGCACATTGAGCGTCATCGCGTCGCCGATGTGGACTGGGCGGCGGTCCCGAAGGAAGTACAGGGCCGAGAACGCGTGCTGTGTGCCGGCCGGGATCTGCACGACTTCGGTTTTCCCGTCGCGGATCGTGGTCGCCGTGCCTGAGGCATGATCGAAGGTCACGTCCAGATGACTGCGCTTTTTCCCTTCCCGTTTCCGAAACTCCATCCGGTAGGGCAGGAGGGTCTCGGCATCGATCAGCGAATCCACGCGATCGTCGATAGGGAAGATCTTCGCGACGAATCCCTCGGACCAGGCCAAGGTCTGCAGCCGCCACGTGGGCCGGCCGCCGATCGGCTCCCCCTCGCGCAGCTCCATCACGGCGGTGCCGGCCCGCACGCCGAGATAGCTGATCGCGAACGTCAGCCGTTCGCCGGGGCCGAAGGCATGACCGGCCGCGCCGGTGACGGTCGGAGCAGAGGCGAAGCACGGCAGCGCCGCCAGCACGAAGATGGCGGCGGACGTGACGGCTCTGCGCGGCCTGATCAGCATGGGTCGTGAGCGACCATATGCCGTGGCTCGGCGACGCGTCTATCGTCGAACCACCTACATGAGGCGGTCCGGATCAGAATTAAACGATCTGGAGGATGAAACATTTCAAATACCGGGTCTCGGGCATCGAGCCGAGAATCGGATGATCGCGTGCCTGTCCCCTTGTCTCCAGCAGCCGCACCTCACGGCGGACATCGCGCGCGGCCGTGAGAATGGCGGTCCAGAGCTGCGAGTCGGAGACGTAATGCGAGCAGGAGCAGCTCACGAGCAGGCCGCCGGCCGTCAACACCTGCATGGCCCGACGGTTCAGGTCCTCATACCCGGTCAGTGCATGCGGGACGGCCGCTTTGGCGCGCGCAAAGGCTGGCGGATCGAGAATGACGAGATCGTAGCGTCGATCCTCGCGATGAAGGCGCCGCAGGCCGTCGAAGGCGTCGCTCATCTCGACGGTCAGGCACGCGCCGACGCCGTTGAGAGCGGCGTGCGCTTGGGCGCGCTCCAGTGCGTCCGCGCTCACATCCATGGCGGTCACGCGCCGCGCACCGGCGCGGGCCGCGTGAACCGCGAAGGCTCCGGTGTGGCTGCAGACATCGAGCACGTCGGCGTCCCGCGTGAGCGTCGCGACCGCCAGACGGTTCTCGCGCTGATCGCAGTACCACCCGGTCTTCTGTCCGTGGACCAGATCGACGACGAACCGTGCTCCGCTTTCCTCGATCTCGACCTCGGTCGGCGCCGACCCGGCGAGAAATCCCGCGGCCGGTGCGAGGCCTTCGCGCGCGAGCGCCTTGGCGTCGTTTCGGAGATAGACCGCGTCCGCGCCGGTCACCTCACGCAGCCAGCCGGCGAGCGCCTCCTTGCGGCGCTCGATACCCGCCGAGAGCGCCTGCATGGCCAATACGCCGGCGTATCGATCGACGATCAGACCCGGCAGGGCATCGCTTTCGCCGTGTACGAGCCGAAAGGCCGTCGTGCCGGACACGACCCGCGCGCGGAGGGCGATCGCGTCACGAATGCGACCGAGCCAGAACGCATCGTCGATCGTGACGGCGCCGCGCGTCAGGAGGCGGACACGTATTTTCGAGCGCGGATTGAAGAGTCCACGGCCGATCAACCGATCGCCGTGCGTGACGTCCACCACGTCGCCGACTTCGGGCGTGCCTTGCACCTCCGCAATCTCGGAGTCATACACCCAGAGATGTCCGGCGCTCAGACGGGGATGTGGGCCGGGATGCAGACGGATACGGCCGGTAATAGGTTCGACGTCGCCCATGTTAATTTGCAATTACGCGTTGCGTTCGGCTACAAGGGTGTGGCGGATTGCGACGAATCCGGATCGCGTCGCGGCCCGTAGCTTCAGTGACGGGCAGAAGGGGTGGTATCGTCCCCATCGTCTAGCCTGGCCTAGGACGCCGGCCTTTCAAGCCGGCAACACGGGTTCAAATCCCGTTGGGGACACCAATCCCACTTCAGCCTTCACGCTCTCTCGCGCGCTATCCCTTCCACGCCGTTTCCGCCACGCCATCATACGTCCCAGACCGGTACGCCGCCAGCGCTCATTCATCTTTCCCTGGCGAGCGGCCCGGCAAGGAGGTCTTCATGCCAGGCATTACTCGATGGATTCATGCCGCCGCTGTGCTCGGCATCGCGGCCTTCAGTATGGCCGCTGCACCGGTCCTCCCGGCGCTACCTGACGGTCAACCAATGGGCAAGGATCAGGCGCCGATGATCGTCATCCCTGAGGGCTGCTTCACGATGGGAGCGAGCAATGTCGGCTCGGAGCAGGGACAGGCCTTTCCCAACGAGAGTCCCGAGCATCCGGTGTGCCTTTCGTCGTATGCGATCGATCAGTTCGAGGTGACGATCGAGCGGTACGCGAAGTTCATGACCGAGACCACCCGGCAGCCGCCCGGACTCTGGGACGAGGATACGCTGGCCAGCGCGCCGGATCGTCCGGTCGTCGGCGTCACGTGGCAGGATGCGGCGGATTACTGCACGTGGGCGGGAAAGCGGCTCCCGACCGAAGCGGAGTGGGAGCAGGCGGCGCGCGGCCGGGATACGCGCCGGTATCCCTGGGGCAACATGGCCCCGTTTCCGGATCTGGCGAACTACAACCGGGGCGACTGGGTGAGCTATCCGGTGACGATGGCCCCGGTCACGTATGGTGCCGCCGGTCTGAACACGCGGCTGGGCATCAGCGAATTCGGCGGCCGGAGCCCCTTCGGACTCTACAACGTCGCGGGCAATGCTTCGGAATGGGTCGCGGACTGGTATGACCGTTCGTATTACGCGAAGAGCCCAAAAGAGAATCCGCGGGGGCCTGAGAGCGGAGAGCGCAAGGTCTTCCGCGGAGGGAGCTGGATCGATCCGCCGCGCAACCTCCGGGTCACGGCGCGTTTCTCGGCCGAGCCGGATTTCCAGGACCGGATCCTTGGCTTTCGATGCGCGATGGATGCGCCGAAGGCCAAATGACTCGGGGCCGGACCAATGAGCGGTCCTGGACATTTATTCTGGTCGGGATCGCGCTGCTGCTCACGCTGATTTCGGTCATTCGCACGGGTCCGGCAAAGCCGCCCGCGCCGCCGCCCATCCCGCAGCTGACGCCCGCGATGGTGCCCTTGATTACCGGTGAAGAATCCGTCCCACGCATGTTCAACAAAGCCGGCTGTCCTGTCTGCCACACCATCCCGGGCATTCAAGGCGCGGAAGGCCGCGTCGGACCCAAATTGGTGCTCGGCACCAACGGCCCGAAGCGCCTCGCGGATCCAACCTATCACGGCGCGGCGAAAACGGTCCGGGAGTACATCATCGAGTCCATCCTCAAACCGGGCGCGTACGTCGTCCCCGGGTACCCGGCCGGCGCCATGCCGAAATGGTATGGCGAGAAGATCAGCGCCGGGGCGTTGGAGAGCATCGCCAATTATCTGGAAAGTCAGAAGGAGGACTGAGGCTACAGCTTCGAGATGTTGAAGCTCGCCGGCTTCTCGGCGCCGGGCTTGGGGATCGGGCGCACGCCCGGCTCGTCGCTTTTCATGCCCGCGAGTTTGATCTTCAGCCGCAAGTTATTCGGGCTGTCCGCATTGATCAACGCCTGATCCAGCGTGATCTTCCCCTGCTGGTAGAGCAGGAAGAGGACATGGTCGAACGTCTGGCAGCCTTCTTGGATGCCCTGCTCCATCGCTTCCTTCAGCGTATCGATCTCGGCCTTCTTGATCAAATCCTTCACGCGCGGCGTATCCAGCATGATCTCGAGCGCGGCGACCCGGTGGCCTTCGGGTGTCGGGATCAGTCGCTGCGAGATGATCGCGCGGAGATTGAGCGAGAGCTGGAGATAGATTTGCGTGTGCCGCTCCGCGGCGAAGAAGTTCAAGATGCGCTCGATCGCCTGGTTGGCATTGTTCGCGTGCAGCGTTCCCATGCAGAGGTGACCGGTTTCGGCGAACGAGATGGCGGCTTCCATCGTCTCCAGGTCGCGGATCTCGCCGATCAGGATGACATCGGGGGCCTGCCGCAAGGTGTTCCGCAGCGCCGAATGGAAAGAATGCGTGTCGAAACCGACCTCGCGTTGGGAGATGATCGATTTCTTGTGGGCATGCACGTACTCGATCGGGTCTTCCAGCGTCACGATATGGCCCGGCGACACCTCATTGCGGTGATCGATCATGGCCGCGAGGGTGGTGGATTTGCCGGTGCCTGCCGCGCCGACCACCAGCACGAGCCCTCGGCGCGTCATCGCGATGTCCTTGAGGATCGAGGGCAGACCGAGCTGATCCATGGGCACGAGCTCGGATTTGACGTGCCGGATGACGAACCCGACGTTGCCGCGCTGCCGGAACAGGTTCGCGCGGAAGCGGCCGAGGCCCGGATAGTACAGGGCGAGATTCATTTCGAGCTGCTCTTCGAACTCTTTCCGCTGCTTCTCGCGCAGCACGCCCACAGCCAACGCCTCGAGCTCCTCATTGCTGAACGCGGTGCCGCCCAGCGGCTGAGTGACGCCCTCAATGCGGTACATGGCCGGCAGATCGGAGGTCAGATACAGGTCGGAGGCCTGCCGGTCCACCATGGTCTTGAGCAGGTCTTTGATTTCGATCGACATCCGCGTCCCTAA
>Ga0070741_10017989_pt1 | contig 11520 bp, 8 predicted proteins | sample Coa_R1_4_FD_66440 | JGI IMG/M metagenome (GOLD analysis project Ga0070741, IMG submission 66440) | Surface soil microbial communities from Centralia Pennsylvania, which are recovering from an underground coalmine fire - Coalmine... | ecosystem: Environmental > Terrestrial > Soil > Unclassified ...
AAGGGTGGTTTCGTCGCGCGCCCGGACGGCAGCTACACCGTGGATTTTGCCAAAATCAAGGAGGCCGTGCGCGACCTCGATCACGATCTGTTGACCCTTGAAGCCGAAGGCAATTATGACGGCGCCAAACAGATGCTGGAGAAATTTGCTGTGATCCGGCCAGAGGTGCAAAAAACCCTGGATCGGCTACGGGACATACCGACCGATATTGAACCGCAGTTCACAACTGCGGATGAGCTGGCGCCGGAAAATAGCGTGCAGAAGCCGGCACGTCACGGTCACCGCACTCGCCGCAGGCGGCGTTAATTGGATCCAGGGTTGGTGCGCAGCAACGCAATCACGGTTGCATCGTTATGAAGCAGCGGGGCACAGGTGTAACGCTGCACCGTTCGCAAGATGGCCTCGCATAGGTATTGCGCGTCGGTAAACTGCTCGTCGGCCAAACTCTCTTTCAGACGCTCGCCACCAAACTCCTCGCCTTTGCACTGGCTTTCCCACAGACCACGCGAGGCGAGTAATAGGACCGCTCCCGGTTGCAGGACCGAGATTTGCGGCTCGTACGTGGCGTGTGAAAACAATCCCAGCGGCAGTCCAGTGGACTCGAGGGTTGTCACCCCAGAGCCATCTTTTATCAATGCGGGCGGATGACCGGCACCCACATAGGCAAGCGTCCCGAGACCCAGATTGAAGCAGCCCAAGAATGCCGGTGAATAGTGGCTGCTGCTCGCCTGAGAAAGAATCGCTCGATTCACCGAGTGGGTAAGCTCGGTGATGGCTTCACTCTCGTTGATATCTTGCTCGCTGAATAGCTTGGGAACCGCATCGCGCATGCCATCCTGCACGGTGGCGGCTATGTCTAGAGCTTGGGCGCGTTTTCCGGAGATGTCGAACAGGGCAAATATCAGCCGATTCGACCCTGCGGCAATGAACTCGTAGAAGTCTCCTCCCATGCGAGCGATGCAATAAGCAGCGCCGACATCAATTCCCGGCATGATTGGAAGTGCACTCGGCGCCGGTTTGCGGTAATCCGGGGCGGTGGCCACCGCTCTCATGAAAGGCAGTTTCATACGAACCCGCGTCAAAATAGCACAGGAAGGCCTTTCGGCCAACAGTTTTAGACCAGGGGTAAGGCGCACGGATGGACGTTTGATGCAGGCTTGGGACGGAATTGGCTGCCCGGAGGGTGAGTGTCGGGATCGGCGAAGAGGTTGACCTGGACCGGGCCTTATTCCCCGTACTTATCTTTCAAGTAATTGCCGATCTCGGTCTCAAGGCTTGCATAATCAGCATGAATCGTGGTGCGCAGGGCGGCCTCGGGGGAGTTCCCTTCACCGATTCTCTCCAGAATACGGCGCAGATCATCCATGCCAAAGGTGTCGCGGATGTAGGCGGCGGCAGCCAATGACTCGTCATAGGCCATTCGTGCCTCAAGGCCAGAAAACCCGGTAAAGCTTCGTTCCAGGATGTTGAACGGGATACCGTGGTGTGCACGGAAAACCTGTCCCAATCGTTGCCCGAAGGCACCGGGATCACGCGGCTCAACCAGTTGCGCTATGCCTTCATGCAGCCATTGCGGCGCGCGCCCCCGGCTTACATCGTTAATAAATGAGTGGGCCAATTCGTGGTGAAGCACTCCCGCCAGCTCTGGTGTGATCGAGGTCATTCCGCGGATGGGGATGCGTAGCTTTCCATCGTTCACTGCAGCCGACCAGCTGGGAGCTTGAGTTACATCGAAAAATGCCTCTTCGGTATAAAGCACTACGGCGATACTGTTGCGCGGAACCACGCTCAGCTGTCGCGAAAGATCCTGGTAGTTGCTTTCCAGCGTCTCCATCAATTCGCGTCGAAAGTTTTCCGAAGTCTGCTTGCCCTCATAGCGCAAAGTGAAGTGTCCGGTTTCGCGCTCTGAAAAGTCCGACTCCGCCTTAAGTTCACGTTCTGCCTTATCCAGGTATTGTCGGATCAGTGCATCCGGCCGCAACTGCAGAGAACGCTTCCATGAACGTACCGCTTGGTCGCTGTGGTCTGCGCCAAACTGGGCAAAGCCAAGTACGGCATAGGCGTCGGCAGAGTTCGGATCAACTCGAACTGCGCGCTGCGCGACTGAGGCCGCCTCTGCGAACTCCCGCACATTCACCAGGAGGGCTGCGTAGTGGGTAAGGATAACGGCGTCACCCGGGGCATAGCTGAGGGCACGAGTGAAGTAGCCTCGCGCCTGGTCGCTGTGTCCCCGCTCTAATTCGTGCTTGCCCGCCTCAAAATAACCCGCCGCCAAGAGGCCAGAGCTGCCCCAACGTTCAAGAGATTCCAGTGCCGAATCGTCAATCCGGCCGTCTTTAACCACGGTAACCGGAAGCTGGGTTTGGTCCAGATTGTTATTGGGGACGAAGGCCGGAAGCTGAGTTGCCGAATCACTCGCGCCTTGTCCGCTGCTGGAGTGAGCCCTCGCCGCGCCGCCGCTTTCAACGTGATCTACTACTGACTTGGGGATAGCATAGGAGTTATCACCGATGTCATACTCGACGTTTTTTGTGGCTTGGCGTACACGGTCGGCGTAGATGAGTCGGCCGTTTTTGAGGTGAATAGTGTCTGCGGGCGCGGAGAGCGCACAAGCAAGCATCAACATTAATGAAAAGCTCGAAAAGGCCCGCACGGGGCGGATTCTAGCAGTGCGTCCGCGGGCCTCCACCGTCACCAAAGTAACCAGCGTAATCTCTTGTCCCGTCACAACTTCCGTTTGCGCGCTCGCGATGTCTCTGATGTTTTTCATGCCTGCCCTCGCCGGCCCAACACGCGAAGGTCAAGCTGCGCCAGTCGCTCACGATGCCCTCACTGCGGAGGCTCTGTACGTCCAACTCGGCAATGTTGGACTGGATCCGTCCCGTGTGTACCTGGTGCGGGATGCCTCCCTCGACCGGGAAGACCTGCATATCAGCCTTGATGACGGCAGGATTGCTTTCACGCGTAATGTGTTGGGCCGAGTGACCGGTGCCTTCTTCGAGGGCGAGGGCGAAATCTTGCTGGTGCCGCCTGACCAGGCGGAACGTTCCTCCATGGCGCTGTTTACTGGGTCTGCCATCCTGGAGGAGAAATTCACTAGTGCCTACTTGCGCTTTAATGATGACACCTTCGAGCAGTTGCAACCCGCCCTTCGTGCCGCCTCTGACGCCCAGGATTATGTCGGCCGGCTAGATGCCGCTGCAAGAAATTTGGCCGGAACTGACGCGCTTCGGCTTCTGCTTACGTTTAGCCGAAGCTTGCCGAGTCCGGATGGGGTAGGCAGCCAGGTCGCAGTCACGGCAGGAGACGAGGACCGCTTCCTGCATGCGCGGCTGCAGAATCAGCGCCGAGGTCTTTTCGACGTGTACTTTGATTCCACGTTGGCGGAGCAAATCTCTGTTGGGCAGCTGAACCGCAGGGAAGGCGCCAGCTACTACGATATGTGGACTTCTTTCGCCACTCGCTCCTCACGGTTGCTTCCCAATAGAACCGAGGCCTCCGGCAGGAAATTTCACAGGGAAGATAAAGTTGAGATCTCGCGCTATGAGATCCACGCCAATGTGACGCCGCCAGAGAATCTCACCGCAGAGACCACATTGGACCTGCAGGTACGACGCGGTGGGGATCGCACGCTCTTGTTCGAGCTTTCGCGCTTTTTGGAGGTCCAGGCGGTTGAGTCGGACGGCAAGCCGGTGGAGTTTATCCATAATCCTTCTGTAGAAGGCACTCAGCGAGCCCGCCGAAGCAACGACGTGGTGGCGGTGATTTTTCCCCAACTGTTGCAAAGCGGGCAGCGACTGAGATTGCGATTTAAGTATTCGGGCTCGGTGCTCTCCGATGCCGGAGGAGGATTGCTGTACGTTGGAGCACGCGGCACGTGGTATCCGAATCGCGGCATGGCGAATGCGCAGTTCGAGATGGAATTTCGTTATCCTGTCGGCTGGACGCTCCTGGCTACCGGTAAGCTGATGAGCCGCCCTGGAACTCCGAAGCCTTCCTCCAGCAATACTGCAGGGAGCGAACAGGTTTCCCACTGGCAGACGGAAAGGCCCATTCCTCTAGCGGGATTCAATATGGGACGTTATGTCCGTGCGGTGGCGCGGGCCGGCAAGGTGGAAGTCCAGACTTATGCCGCCGGCGTCGAGCACGCATTTCCGCGGCCGCATACGACAGTAACACCTAGCCTGTCTCCCGAGGGTGCAATCCCTGCTCCACCTTTTGAGCACCCGCCCGATCTGGTCCCACCTCAGGTCCCATCACCGGCCCGCAATGCGCAATCGGTGGCTGAAAAATCGGCCCGCGCCATTGACTACTGGTCGTCGCGCCTCGGTCCGTTTCCTTATAGTTCTCTGGCGCTCACCCAAATCCCTGGCCCGAGCAGCCAAGGTTGGCCGGGGCTGGTGTACCTCTCCAGCTATACCTTCCTTCAGCCCGAAGACAGGGCAAACCTGCGCCTCTCACCGACGGCGGATGTGTTGTACGGCCGCTTAATGCAGTGGCACGAAACCGCTCATCAGTGGTGGGGTGATCTGGTGATGTGGCGCAGCTACCGGGACCAGTGGATCTCAGAAGCGCTGGCGAATTATTGCGCCCTCATGATGGTCGAGAATGACAGCCCACAACAATTCGCAGCGGTGATGGACCATTATCGTCAGCAGCTGCTCGCCAATAATAAAGAGGGGATGCCCCTGAAAGATGCCGGACCCGTAACTCTGGGAATAAGGCTTTCGTCGTCGCGATTTCCTACCGCCTATGACGAGGTTGCCTACGGCCGGGGGACGTGGCTTTTCCATATGCTGCGTCACATGTTGCGCGATGCTGCCGGGCCAAGTGTTGCGCGACTGCCGGCGCGAAGTAACGCTGCAGGAGGTGACGAGCTGTTTTGGCAAGTGCTGCGAAGATTGCAAGAGCGCTACGCCGGTAAGGAAATGACCTTGAGCGATGTCCAGGAAGCATTCGAGGAACAGCTGCCGGCCGTGCTCAGGTATGAAAACCGCAAATCACTGGACTGGTTTTTTCAGGGCTGGGTGAATGGGACGGCGATCCCGCGCTTGCGCATCAGGGACATGAAATTTGTTCCCCGTGGCGCAACTGCCGAGGTGACAGGAACAATTCTGCAGGAAGATGCGCCCGACGATCTGGTCACTTCGGTCCCGATCTATGCGGTTACCGGAACGCGATCGCAACTGCTGCTGGGCCGAGTCTTTGCCGAAGGTCATGAGACCCATTTCCGGCTAACGGCTCCCATTGGCGCGCACAAGTTGATAATGGATCCTTATCAGAGCGTTCTCGCCCAAGTGCGCTAAAACCTTCCGTGTATGTAAGAACTTATTTACCGAGAATTCATCACACCTTAACCCGCCCTGTTTGTTTTCCAGATACAAGATGTGTACGCAATGAGAGGGATTGGGTACGGTTGGGGCCGTGCCCTTATCGCTTTCACGGAATATTCAACCAGCTTTAACACTCCTGTAATGTTTCGCCCATACAACTGAGCCAATAGGAGGAACAACCAGTGACACGGTGGAACGTATTCGTGTTTGTCTTAATTCTTCTAGCGGCGCTGTGTGGGACGTTGGCCTTGACGGCCACTGCGCAAAATATCAACCTGAACGGCGCAGGCGCAACTTTCCCTTATCCCATTTATTCCAAATGGTTCAGTGAATATCACAAGCTGCACCCTGAGGTGCAGATTAATTACCAATCCATCGGAAGCGGCGGCGGTATTCGCCAGGTGACCGCCGGCACTGTAGATTTCGGCGCCAGTGATGGCCCGATGTCGGACGAGCAGCTGAGGGATGCGCCATTCCAACTTTCCCATATTCCTACCGTGCTGGGCTCCGTTGTGCCCGCCTACAACATTGCTGGCGTAAGCGAAGAAATTAAGTTCACGCCCCAAGTGCTGGCGGGCATTTTCCTGCGCAACATCACCAATTGGAACGATAAGCAGATCGCCGCAGCTAATCCGGGGCTAAAACTTCCAGACAAGCCAATTGTCGTTGTCCATCGCTCGGACGGCAGCGGTACAAGCTACATCTTTACCGACTTTCTCTCAAAGGTTAGTCCCGAATGGAAATCCAAAGTAGGGAAAGGCACCTCGGTGCAGTGGCCCGTTGGCGTCGGTGCTAAAGGAAATGAAGGCGTTGCCGGTATGGTGCGGCAAATGGATGGCGCCCTAGGGTATGTGGAGCTGATCTACGCCCTGCAAAACAAGATTTCGTACGGGCCGGTAAAGAATGCTGCGGGAAATTTCGTCAAAGCCAGCCTCGAGAGCACTACCGCAGCAGCCGCGTCGGCAAAAACCATGCCGGACGACTTCCGCGTGTCCATCACTAATGCGCCGGGCAAGGATGCCTATCCCATCGCCAGCTTCACTTGGCTGCTGATTCCGGCCAAGTCCAAGGATCCTGCCAAGGGCAAGGTCCTGCATGATTTTCTGGTTTGGATGTTGGACCAGGGTGAGCCGATGGCAACCCAACTAAACTATGCGCCTTTGCCGCCTAACGTCGCAGAAAAAGTAAAGGCCAAGATCAACCAGATCCACTGACAAAAAGGCAGTTCACTAACCGGAATGTGTACACCACAACAACTTGCGTTCCATTAAAGCAGCGAAGCCCATAAGGAGAACTCGAGTGACTAGCAAGACTCTGTGGCAATTCCTTCTATTCCTGTCGCTTGTGCCGGCTCTGTTGGCGCAGGGCACGCAGGGAACCGGCACCACAAGAAAGACAACCAGCACTACAAAAAAGACGACCACTGTAAGACGGGGCGCCAGCACAACGACCGCGGGCAACAGCGATATTCAGGCACTGCGAGATGCTCTGGCAGCGCAGCAAGCACAGATCCAGCAGCAACAGCAGCTGTTGTTGGAATTGAAACAGCAGCTGCAGAGTCGTGATCAAGCCACGCAGCAAAGCCTGAGCCAGCTCCAGCAGGCACAGTCGGCAGCCACTACTGCACAGGAGAAGGCGGCGGCGGCTGAAACCGCGGCTAACGAGCAGAAGGACCCGGTCACCAAGCTACAGACTGACGTTGCGGACGTAAAAACAAACATGACCAGCACCGTGCAAACGGCACTGGATGAGCAGAAAAAGCTTTCAGGCATTCAAGACTTTCTCAGCCGCTTCCGCTTTACTGGCGACGTGCGCGTACGCGGTGAAAACCTCGTCCAGGACTACAGCGGCTGCAAAGGCTGCTTTGACCGCAATCGCGCGCGCTTCCGGGCACGCTTTGGAGTGGAAGGACAGTTGAGTGAGGACTTTGTCGGCGGTCTCTTCGTGGCCTCAGGCTCCAACGCTGATCCCACCACCACGAACGAAACTCTTACCAACGCGTTCAATCGGAAGCTTGTTGGTTGGGATCGCGCCTACATAATTTACAACCCTACAGCCCACAAGTGGCTGTCGCTGACGGGCGGAAAATTCGCTTACAGCTGGAACCGAACCTCCGTCACTTTCGACCCCGACCTGAATCCCGAAGGTTTCAGCCAGAAGCTCTCGTTCGATTTGAAATCGCCGTTCATCAAGAATGTGACCCTTCAGGGTATGGAACTATTCTTTAACGAAGTGTCGAAAGGCCCCGATTCCTATGCGGCGGGTGGTCAGGTTTCCACCAAGTTGTCCTTCATGAAGGACCGCATCACCATAACTCCATCTGCCACTCTCTTGAACTGGCATCTGCCTGATGCCCTCCTGCAAGCATCGGCGTTCACAGTGGGCGCCACAACTACCGGATCGCCGAGCACAGGTACTCCGCCGCCGGTTGGTACTCCGGTGATTGGTCCGCTCCCTATCACAGGGCCTGGCCCGGGCTGCGCCGGCGGATCAGGGTTGCCTAGCTTCCCACCTTGCGTGTTCGCGCCCAACGGCTTCACGAACGCGACGGTTGTGGATGCTAAGGGAGTACCGCACTTCAGGTCACGCTTTCTTTACGCCGATGCCCTGTTGAACACCCAAGTGAAGACCGGTATGGAGAGGCTGCCTCTCAACTTTCTCCTGGAGTATGAGAACAACCTCAACGCCCGGCACCCGAACAACGTAGGCGTCGGACGTCAGGCGCATGCCTATTACGGGGAGCTCAGCCTGGGTCAAACCAAGAACAAGAACGACCTGCAATTTGGCTATGCGTTCCTACGGCAGGAGCAGGACTCGGTGCTGGCCGCTTTCAATGAGAGCGATCAGCGCGCTCCCACCAATATTGTTCAGCATCGCGCCTATGTGCAGTGGAAGGTCCGCAAGAATATCGTAGCGGGCTACACCCTGTGGGTTGGGCGTACTCTGAACAGCAACCTGCAGCACGCTGCTCTGGCTTCCGGAATCAAGCCCGGGCAGGTTGAGCCTTACCTCAAGCGCATGCAGTTCGATTTGGTTTACAGTTTCTAGGTCATTAACGCAGAGCAGAACAAGCGTCAGCTAACCCACTGACGCTTGTTCGTTTTTGAAATAATTCAGGAGAAATCAGGGGTGTCCTGCTGGCTCCCCTTTTAACATGGCTGTAACACTATTCTGATATTTTTTGAGGGTGAGCAATAGCGCCCTTCCGGTGCCTCGAATCACTAAGGGCACTGCTACTCCAGCTTCGTCCGCCGGTCCAACCTCTTTACCTCCCGCAGGGGAGAGTGGTGGGGCCGTCCCGCTTCTGCGTGCAGGCACCGGTTTCTTCGGCAGGCTGAGTGATCCCGCTTTCGGTGTGGCCATGATGGCTTGTGGGATGACCGTCATGATCATCCTGGTGCTCATAGTTTTGGAGTTGGTTTTGAATTCCCGCCTTTCCCTACACCAGTTCGGTTGGGGATTCTTCAAGACCCAGATATGGGACCCGGTTGCCGGCAATTTCGGTGCGTTGCCTTTTATTTACGGCACTCTGGTTTCATCCTTGGTGGCTCTAGCGTTGGCGGTGCCGCTGGGAGTCGGGGCCGCCGTCTTCATTGCGGAAATGTGTCCCGCCCGGCTGCGCGGGATACTCTCGTTCACAACCGAGTTACTGGCCGCCATTCCTAGCGTGATCTATGGACTGTGGGCGATATTTGTCCTGGTGCCGCTCCTCCGGCTGTACGTGGAACCTTGGCTGGCGAAGTATTTTGGTTGGACTCGGCTGTTTGAAGGCCCGCCTTACGGAATTGGTATGTTGGCAGCCGGGGTGGTGTTGGCGATCATGGTGGTACCCATTATTTCTTCCCTGACGCGAGATGTTCTCACCGCAGTTCCCCGGCAGCAACGCGAGGCTGTGTTGGCGCTGGGGGCCACCCGCTGGGAGATGATCCGCATGGGGGTGTTGCGCAATGCGCGTGCGGGCATTCTAGGCGCGATCATCCTGGGCCTTGGGCGGGCGCTTGGCGAGACCATGGCCGTTACTATGGTGATCGGCAACCGCCCGGAAATCGCCAAGTCGCTGCTCGCACCCGGTTACACCATGGCGAGCGTAATCGCTAACGAGTTTAGCGAGGCCACCGGCAACCTGTACCTGAGTGCGCTGGTTGAGATCGGATTAGCCTTGTTCCTGGTCACCATTGTGGTGAACGGTTTCGCGCGGCTCCTGGTGTGGACGGTGACCCGCGGTGTCCCTGCGAGGGTGCATGCCCAGTAGGTCAGATGTGATGTCCCAAGATCGCATCAGCTGGGCCCGCACGGTAAAAGACCACCTTGCCACGGCATGTGCAGTTCTGGCAATTCTGCTGGTGCTTTTGCCCCTAGCTGCGATCTTTCTGTACCTGATGCAGCGTGGTCTTAGTTCCATCAACTGGGCTTTCCTGACTCAGACTCCCAAGCCCGTGGGCGAAGTGGGTGGGGGCATGGGCAATGCCATCGCTGGCTCAGGTGTGATTCTGGCGATCGCCAGCCTTATCGGAGTGCCGGTCGGTATCGGTGCCGGAGTATTTCTCGCCGAATACGGACGTAATCGCTTCGGAAATGCTATCCGCTTCACAGCCGATGTGCTAAATGGCGTACCCTCAATTGTAATCGGCATTGTCGCTTACGGACTTGTGGTGTTCCGCCAGAAACACTTCTCTGCGTTAGCGGGTGGCGTGGCACTGAGCATTATGATGATTCCCACCATAAGCCGCGCTACAGAGGAAATGTTGCTGCTGGTTCCACTGTCTGTGCGGGAGGCGGCTTTAGGATTGGGGATTTCACGGTGGCGAACGACGGTGTCCATTACTCTACGAACAGCTGCTGCCGGAATTATTACGGGAATTATGCTGGCATTTGCCCGAGTCGCGGGTGAGACAGCACCTCTCTTGTTTACGGCCTTCGGTAATCAATACTGGAACTGGAAACTGGACCAGCCCACCGCCGCGCTGCCGTTACAGATTTTCGCGTATGCCATTTCTCCCTATGATGAGTGGCACCGCCAGGCATGGGCGGGTGCTCTGGTGTTAATCGTGCTTATTGTTAGCGTTGTGGCCATTGTAAGAATTGTTGCCAGTCGCGGGCTGTTGAAGGGGACCAACTGACATGGGTGTAGGCGTCGAAGTGCGGGACCTGAATGCCTGGTTCGGACAAAATCAAGCCCTGCATGACATCACCATGTCTATTGCTCCTAACCACGCCACTGCAATCATTGGGCCTTCCGGGTGTGGTAAATCCACGTTCATTCGTTGTTTAAACCGCATGCACGAAACCTTGCCTGATACTCGAGTATCAGGTCAGGTTCGTATTGGCGATATCAATGTGTACGGCAATGGAACCCCAGCCGTCCAAATACGCCGGCATGTGGGTATGGTTTTCCAAAAACCAAACCCATTTCCCACCATGTCAATTTATGACAATGTGGCGGCCGGCCTTAAGCTGAATGGATTCCGCAATGCCCGGCGGCTTGACGAGATCGTGGAGCGCTCTTTGCGCATGGCGGCACTCTGGGATGAAGTGAAAGATCAGCTCAAGAAGCAGTCCGGGGCCAGCCTCTCCGGCGGGCAGCAACAGCGGCTCTGCATTGCGCGTGCGCTTGCTGTCGAACCTAATGTATTGTTGATGGACGAACCCGCCTCGGCGTTGGATCCTATTTCCACCGGCAAGGTAGAGGACCTTATATTTCAATTGAAAGAGAAGTACACCATAGTGATTGTCACCCACAACATGCAGCAAGCCGCCCGAGTGGCGGAGTTTACGGGATTTTTCCTGTTAGGGCGACTCATCGAATTTGATAAGACGGAAAAAATCTTCACCAAACCTTCCGAGAAACGCACGGAAGACTACATCACAGGCAGGTTCGGCTAATGCGGACCAAATTTCAGCAAGGGTTGGAAGAGTTACGGGAAAAGCTGCTCAAAATGGGAGGCTTGGCTGAACAGGCAGTGGAACGCGCCTGCCAGGCTTATCGCGAGCGCGATCTCGTCCTCTGCCGTCGTGTGCTGGAAGGTGAAGACCTGATCAACATCGCCGAGCGCGAAATTGACGAGATTGCCCTCGACCTGCTCGCCATGCAACAGCCCATGGCGATTGACCTCCGCTTCATCCTGGCGGTGGTCAAGATTAATGCTGACCTTGAGCGCGTCGGCGACCAAGCCGTGAACATAGCGGA